>Ga0209483_1003621_pt1 | contig 10076 bp, 8 predicted proteins | sample NGEPerA_FD_184508 | JGI IMG/M metagenome (GOLD analysis project Ga0209483, IMG submission 184508) | Arctic peat soil microbial communities from the Barrow Environmental Observatory site, Barrow, Alaska, USA - NGEE PermafrostL2-A... | ecosystem: Environmental > Terrestrial > Soil > Wetlands > Peat...
TCTTGAAGGCGGCCAGGCGATCACGGGCGAAGGCGAGGATTTCCGCGGCCAGGGCGTCGCCGGCGGCGCGGCCTGGGTTGAGGGTGACGACGACCTTGACCTCCTCGCCCCATTCGGGGTTCGGCACGCCGATGGCGCAGCTGTCCTCGACGGCCGGATGCTTGATGATCTCGTTGTCGATCTCCTGGGGATAGATGTTGACGCCGCCGGAGATGATGCACTCGGCGGTGCGGCCGGTGAGGAAGAGGTAGTCGTCCTCGTCGAGGTAGCCCACGTCGCCGAGGGTGAAATAGCCGTCACGGTGAGCGGCGGCGGTCTTGGCCGGGTCCTTGTAGTATTCGAACGGCATGATCGGCGAGACCAGGAAATAGATCTTGCCGGGTTGGTTGCGGGCGGTGACCTCGGCGCCGTCCTCGTCGTAGAGCTTGACCGCGCCGGGGGCCGACAGGCGGCCGACGGTCCCGGGCTTGGACAGCCACTCATGGGAGTCGATCAGGAAGCCGGCGCCGCCCTCGGAGCCGGCGTAGTATTCGTGCAGGATCGGCCCCAGCCAGTCGATCATCGCCTTCTTGACCTCCGGCGGGCAGGGCGCGGCGCCGTGGATCAGGAAGCGCAGGGACGAGAGATCGTATTTCGCCTTGACCTCGGCCGGCAGGGCCAGGAGGCGCTGGAACATGATCGGCACCATGTGGGCGCGAGTGACGCGGTGGCGCTCGATGGTCGCCAGCACGCCCTCCGAATCCCACTTGTCGAGGAAGACCAGGGGATTGCCCTGGGCGAGGGCCGAGCGGACGTCGAAGGCCAGGGGCGCGGCGTGATAGGCCGGCCCGGCGCACATCTGGACATCGTCCGGCTCGCCGGGGCCGGGCAGGAGGACGGTGGCGCCGGTGCGCCGATAGACACCCTTGGGACGGCCGGTGGTGCCGGAGGTGTAGAGCATGGCCCCGCCAGCGGCCGGGTCGTCGATGTCGGCTCCGTCGAGGCCGGCGATGGCCGAGGCATAGGGCTCGAACCCGGGCGCATCGTCGCCGATCGAGACCTTGAGGGTCACCCCCGGAGCGTCGATCTCCAGGGCCGAGGGATAACGGGTTTCGGCGAAGAGGGCCTTGGCCTCACAGTCGCTGACCACATAGGCCGCTTCCTCGGTCTTGAGGTGCCAGTTGACCGGCGTGAACCGGTAGCCGCCACGTAAGCACGCACTGACCACCTCGACGAACTCGGCCCGGTTGCCGCAGAGCAGGGCGATGGAGTCGCCGGCGACGAGGCCGTGGCTTCGCAGCAGGCGCACGATCCTGTTGGCGTTGGCGTTGATCTCGAAAAAGGTCCGCACGCCGAGCGGGTCGTGGATGGCGATCTCGTTCGGCTTTTCCGTCGCCCAGACGCTGGCGGTCATGCCCGTGGCGGCCGCCTCGACAAGGCGTTCGGTCAAATCACGCATGGGGAGGACTATTTTCCAAGCTCAAGGGTCGCCAGCGCGTGGGCTTCCTGGGCGTCGAGCTGGGCTTTGCGGAAGTGCTGCCTGGTGGTCGCCACGGTGTCGAATTCCATCAGGGTGTCGCTGGCCGGGGTATAGTTCGGCCACGGCGGCGCCGGCGGACAGGCCGGCCGGCCGGTCTTGGCGAAGGCCACCCAGCAGGCGTGGACCGTGCTGGTGACGGCCAGATCGCCAGGGCTGGGCTCGAGGCCCATGCCGATGGCGCCCAGCGTATCCCAGCTGGCGAAGACGTAGGGAATCTCCGAGGCGTGGCCGGCGCCCTTGGAGGTCGGACGCTGGACGTCCAGCACATAGGAGAAATGATAGAGCCAAGTGGGCGCGCCGGCCGAGGCCTTGGCGGCGATCCACCGAGCGGGCGCGCCCATGAAGCCATCGGTGAACATCGCCGCGGCCATGGCGGCGTCGCCTTTCTCGTCGGCATAGGCCGCCTTGAGCGCGGCCGGCTGCATGGCGAGGATCGCCGCCGGGGGCGCGTCGAAGGTCTTCATCAGCGAGGCTTCATAGCTGTTGGAGCCGATGATCAGCGGCACGTGGGCAATGGCGCCGGCGGCGAAGGCCTGGCTGGGCGACCGGGGGAGCAGGCGGCCATCGATGGCGATGTCGACACCGCGCGGGTTGGCGCTGGCCATCACCTTATCGAGAGGCAGGGCGCGGAGCTGATCGGGGGTGACGCCATCGAGCGCTCCGGCTTTGGCCGCCACCGCGGCGCCGTCCGCCTCGGCCTTGGCCAGGCTCGTCGGCGGCGCCCAGCCGCCGCCGGATTCGACGATGGCCTTGGCGAAGAGACCCTTGGCCAGGGGCGAGGCCATCAGGATCAAGGTGTCCGAGCCGCCGGCCGATTCGCCGAACAGGGTGACATTGGCCGGATCGCCGCCGAAAGCGGCGATGTTACGCCTGACCCATTGCAGGGCGGCGATCTGATCCATGACGCCATAGGCGACCAGGGGTTCGCCGGCGCCCGCCGCCTTGGTCAGGGCCGGGTGGCCGAAGAAGCCCAGAACGCCCAGGCGGTAGTTGATGGTGACCAGGATGACACCGTCGCGCACGAAGGCCGAGCCGTCATAGGCTCCGAGCGAACCGGCGCCCAGGGCGTTGCCGCCGCCATGCAGCCAGACCATCACCGGCGCGTGTTTGGCGCCGCGCGGCGTCCAGACATTGAGGAACAGACAATCCTCGCTGGTGGCGCCGCTGGCCCCGCCGGCGTTGGGCGAGCCGTTGGCGTTCACCGGCTGCGGGCAGATCGCGCCGTAGGCGTCGGCCCCGCGCTCGCCGGACCATGGCGCCACCGGTTTCGGCGACGCCCAGCGCAGGGCGCCCACTGGCGCGGCGACGTAGGGCACGCCCTTGAACGACAGCACTGGACCAGCGCCGGCGCCGACCAGAACCCCGCTGTCGATCTGGACCCTCACCGGATCGACAGCGGCGGCCGGGGCCGCGCCAGCCGCCACCAGGACGGCGGTTGCGCCAAGCATGGCGCGCAAGACTGCTCTCATGGGTGCGTCCCCCGATTTTCTCCCACCTTCAGCCGCCGCCATCCCGATGGTCAAGTGCGCGCCGCCTCGGCGCGCAGCAGGGCGGCGGTGCGACGCAGGCGTTCAGCGGGATCGGCGCGGTGGTAGGGATGTTCGGAGGGCTCGATGCCGTCGAGGAAGCGCTGGTAGACCGCGGCTTGACGGGCGACGGCGACCGGGGCGAGCAGCCGCGCGGCGCGGGTCGGATCGCAACCCGGGACGGCCTCGCGCCAGAGGCGATGCCAATGCTCGCTCACGGCGGCCATGTCTCCGACCGCGCGTTCGAGAAACGCCGGCTGGTCGAGCAGGGGGTGGCCGACGCCGCTGTCCCCCCAGTCGAGGAGTCGGAATTCCAGCCCCGAGCCGCGAAAATTGCCGGGATGGCAGTCCCCGTGGATCAGGGTGTCGCCGATCCCCTCGGCGGCGATGTCCGCCATGCGCCGAGGCAGCCCGCGCACGAAGGGGCGTAGCGCGGCGCGATCCTCGGCGGTGAGTTGGTCGCCGATCCGCTCGAAGAGAACGCTGATCAGCGCGCACAGCGAAGGGCCGCGCCAGTCCGGCAGGCCCAGGGCGAGCAGCGCCTCGGCGCGGCCGATCCGCGCGGCCTGAAGCCGCACGAGCAGCGAAACCATGGCCAGCTGTTGTGCCGCGCCGGCCCCGTAGAGGTCGTCGCCGGCGATTTCTTCGAGGAGAACGCGGCCGCCCTCTCGAGCGACGAGGATTGGCACGGCCTCGCCGGCGAGTTGGGCCAGGGCGGCGCCTTCATGAGCCAGGAACGGCGGCGTGACCTTCAGCCACACCGCCCCAAGGTTGGCGCCGATCCGCCACGCGCTGGAGAGGTTCCACGTGCGAATTTGGGCCGGACGCCCCTCGAAGTGTCGCCCATGGTCAGCCAGTGCTTGCGCCGCCCAGGCCAGATCGGCCGCCGGGCCACCAGGACGAGCATAGGAAAGGCGCAACGGATGATCTTCCAGCGCGCCCGACCAGGGCTCCGTCGCGGCCGGCGCCGAACCGTGCAGCTCGGCCAGGTAGGTCACGCGGCCTCCAGGCGCCTGGTCGCGTTCGGCCTCCAGCAAGCGCAGGACAACGACGTCGATGTGGTGGATGTCGCGCGCGGCGGCAACCACCGGACCGATGTCCTGCCACCAGGGCGTCGCCACCGGAAATGCCGGCAGGGCGCCGACGACGACGGCCGCCGGCGTCACCAGAACCAATCGGGCGGTGCGCGGGGCGATCCGGCCAGCAGGCATGTCTGTCACCTCCGACGCCGGCGCGGATACGCCGTCTTGACCCGGCGCGGGCCACCACTGATTAAGGGTTCGACCCCCGCGCCGGAGAGAGCCATGGACGATGTCCGATTGAACCGTTCCCTGGAAGACATCGACCGGGATTCCGTCTTCCACGGCAACACTTCGGTGAGCGACCATCTCGTCCGCGGACCGACGGTCATCGCAGGCGGCAGCGGATCGCGGGTGCGCGACGCATCCGGCAGGAGTTATCTGGATTCCCTGGCCGGGCTGTGGTGCGTCAATGCCGGCTATGGCCGTCGGGAACTGGCCGACGCGGGCGCCAAGGCGCTGGGCGAGCTGGGCTATTTCCACACCTTCGCCCACATGGGCAACCCGCCCAATATCCGCCTGGCCGACAAGATCCTGCAACTGCTGCGGGACGAAGCCGATTGCGGCCACCTGGCGAGGGTGTTCTTCGCCAATTCCGGCTCGGAAGCCAACGACACGGCGTTCAAGCTGGCGCGCTATATCAGCAATTTGCGCGGCCTCACCAAGAAGAAGAAAATCATCGCCAGGCGGGGGGCGTACCATGGCGTCAGTCTCGCCAGCGGCAGCCTTACCGGCATCGACTACTATCACCGCGCCTTCGATCTGCCCGTCGAGGGCGTGCTCCACATCAGCTGCCCGCACCACTTCGCCTTCGCCGAACCGGGCGAGAGCGAGCGCGCGTTCACCGACCGGCTGGCCGGCGAACTCACCGATCTGATCGAGACGGAGGGCGCCGAGACCATCGCCGCCTTCTTCGCCGAGCCGATCATGGGGGCCGGCGGGGTGATGATGCCGCCGGAGGGCTACTTCGAAGCCATCCAGCCGATCCTGAAGGCCAATGACATCCTGTTCGTCGCCGACGAGGTGATCTGCGGCTTCGGCCGGCTGGGAACCTGGTTCGGCTCCGGGGCCTACAACCTCAAGCCCGACCTGCTGTGCTTCGCCAAGGGGGTGACCAGCGGCTATTTCCCGGTCTCGGGGGTGGTGGTCTCCGACGGCGTCTGGGACGTCCTCGCCGAGGGATCCAAGGAAATCGGCGCCTTCGCCCACGGCTACACCTATTCGGGCCATCCGGTCGGCGGCGCGATCGGCCTGGCGAACATCGCCGTCCTCGAGGATGAGGGTCTGATCCACAACGCGGCCGAGGTCGGCGCCTATTTCAAGGCCGCCCTCGACGAACGTCTGGCCGAACACCCCAACGTCGGCCAGATCCGGGGGCGAGGGCTGATCCTGGGCGTTGAACTGGTCGCCGACCGCGCTTCGGGCCGGCGCCTCGAGCCCACCGACCATGCCCACCGCCGGGTCGCCGCCGCCGCCTTCGAGCGCGGCCTGATCACCCGGGCCATGGCCTACATCCCGGTCAACGCCTTCTCCCCGCCCCTGATCTACACCCGCGCCGATGTCGATGAGACGGTGGATATCTACGCGGCGGCGCTCGAGGACGTGTTCGGAACCTAGGCCCCTACCTCCCAGCGCCTGAACACCAGGCTGCAGTTGAGGCCGCCGAAGGCGAAGGAGTTCAACAGCAGCAATTCGGCGGCGATCGGGCGGGCGGCGCCGAGGACAAGGTCGAGGTCGCAGTCGGGGTCGGGTCCCAGATAGTTCAGGATCGGCGGGGCGAGGCCTTCGCCCAGGCCGATGAGGCCGATGACGCCCTGAAGAACGGTGGCGGCGCCGATGAGGTGGCCGTGGGCGCTCTTGGTGGCGATCACCGGGTGGCCCTTGGCGCGGGAGTCGAAGACGGCGTGGATGGCGGCGGTCTCGTTCTTGTCGTTGAGCGGGGTTCCGGTGCCGTGGGTCGAAATCAGAATCTGGGACGCCTCGCGCGCCCCGGCCTGGTCGAGCGCGGCGCCCATGGCGGTGACCGCGCCTTCGAGGCTGGGCTGGGTCCAGTGGAAGGCGTCGGAGGAGAGGCCGACGCCAGCCAGTTCGGCGACGATCTTGGCCCCGCGCGCCCGGGCGTGGTCCAGGGACTCCAGGATCAGGGCCGCCGCGCCTTCGCCGATGGCCATGCCGTCGCGGCCGGCGGAGAACGGCCGGCAGGTGGTCGGGCTCATGGCGTTCAGGCCCTCCCAGGCCCGCAGGCAGGTGGGGGTGGCGATGGCCTCGCTGCCGCCGACCAGGGCGGCATCGGCCTGGCCCGAGGCGATCAAGCTCGCCCCCTGGGCGATGGCGTGGCCGGAGGAGGAGCAGGCGCTGGAAACGGCGAACACCGGACCCTTGACGCCGAACTCCATGGAGACCGCGCTCACCGGCGCGCTGACCATGACCCTGGGCACGGTCATCGGATGCATGCGCGCGGCCTTCTGGCCGTAGAAGCGTTCGTAGGAGGCCTCCAGGGTGTGGATTCCCGCGAAACCGTGGCCGAGAACCACGGCGGTGCGGGCGGCCAGGGCCGGTGATCCGATCAGCCCCGCGTCGCCCAGCGCCTCATGGCAGGCCTTCAGGGCGTAGAGGGCGAAGGGGTCCAGGGAATTGCCGATCCGCCGGCCGAGCGCGGCTTCGGTGGCGGCGACGGTGTCGCCCTCGACCAGGGCGACGGCGGTGTCGCGGGTCTCCGGTCCGTGCGGGCCTGGATCGAACCGGCGCAATTTGATGGCGCCGTGTCCATCACGGGCGGCGGCCCAGCTCTCCGGCGCGGTGGCGCCGAGCGGCGAGATGGCGCCCAGGCCGGTGACGACGATCCGCCGCGCATTCACGGCGGTCAGGGCGCCGGCTTCGCGGCGATCACCCCCTCAAGCACGTCGAGGAACTGGTCCAGATCGGTGACCTTCTCGAAGGCTTCCTGAGGGATTTCGACGCCGTACTTCTCCTCGACGGCGAAGACGACGCTGACCACATCGACCGAGTCCAGGCCGATGTCGGCCAGGGTGGCGCCGCGCACGAGCTTGTCTTTGTCGATCAGCGCTTCGCGCGCGATGAGGTCGATGAGCTCGTCGTCCAAGGCGGCCATTCACTAGGGTTCCCAAGCAGTCCGCGCCCCGCGCGGGGCGAGCCATATCAAGCCGCGGGCCGCTCACCAACCTCGCTCGTGACGGCGCGCCGCCAGAGCACCGGGAAGAGCGGGTGATCCATCGGCGCCCCGGACGGCAGTTCGGCCGCCAGACCGGGGAATTCCGGTGAGGTCTTCCAGGGGCGTGGCGCATGGCGGACGTCGTCGCCGATGAATCTCGCCGAGAACACCCGCCGGCGGCGGGAAGGTCCGGCCCCCGCCGCGGCGTGAAGGGTCAGCATGTGGAAGCAAACCGCGTCACCCGGCTCCAGCGCCCAGCCGAGGATCTTGAATGCGGTTCGGTCGGCTTCGATGTCCGGAAGGTCGGCCAGGGCGCCGGGGGGAAACCATTTGGCCTGGCTGTCGCGAAAGGTGCGTGGCATCAGCCAGGGGCCGAGATGCGATCCGGCCACGAACTCCAGCGTCGAGGCCCGCTCGACCGGATCGACCGGGATCCAGAAGCTCATCGTCTGGGCGCCGTCGATGTTGTAATAGGGCTGGTCCTGATGCCAGGGCGTGCGTGTCGCCGTCCCAGGCTCCTTGACCAGGAGGTGGTCATGGTGGAAGCGCGCGGTTTCGCTGCCCATCAGGATGCCGGCGGTTTCGGCCAGCGCCGAGCCAGTGACGACGCGCTCGAAGGCGGCGATGCGGCGCCAGTTGCGGAAGTCCTCGAAGAAGCGGCCCGGGTCGTCCGGTCCGCTGGCGATGAGGGCGCGCTCGCTGGGCGCGGCCAGGCACGATTCGATCCCTTCGCGCAGGTCGTCGATCTCGGCCGGGGAGATCAGCCCGCGGATCACCGCCGCGCCATCCCGGCGGAAGGCTTCGACGGCTTGGGCCAGATCGGCGACCGTCATCGGGGTTCGGATTCCTTCAACAGCTCGGCGAGGTGGTCCTTCCAGGCGGCGGCCCAGGTGTGGGTGCCGTGGCCGTGGGTGAGGGGACTTGTCGGCAGAAGGATGAACCGGCCGCGCGACAGGCGCGGGGCTTCGCGCTCGGCGATGCCAAGTTCGGGCGGATTGATGAAGTCGTCGGCCGAGTTGATCCACATCACCGGCGCGGTGATCGCCTCCAGATGCGCCGAGGGATCGTAGTCGCCAGAGGCATCGACCTGATAGATCAGATCATCGGCATCCAGGCTCGCCAGAAAGTGGCCGAGTGATTTCTCCAGGTATCGATCGGCGTCCGGGCCGGTGGGCAGCGACTTTTGCATCTGGACCGGGGCGCTGCCGGCGATGGCCAGGATGTCGGCGGCGGTGGTAAGTCCGCCCCGGGGCTCGGTCTTGTAGTCGCCGCCCATCCAGGCCGGGTCGGAACGCACGGCCGAGACGATCATCGCCCGCCACAGGCGGTTGCGCCCGGCGATGGGGACGGGCAGGCAGGCCAGCGGCATCAGGGCGTCCATGCCGTCCGGCCAGGCCTCGCCCCACATGAAGGCGTGCATGCAGCCCATGGACGTCCCCATGATCAGGCGCAGGCGCGGGATTCCCAGCCCCTCGGTGACCAGGCGGTGCTCGGCCTCGACCATGTCGGCGTAGCCATAGGCCGGAAACCGCGCGCGCAGGCCATCGCTGGGCTTGGACGACTTGCCGTGGCCGATGTCGTCGGGAAGGATGATGTAGTAGCGCGCCGTGTCGAGCAGCTGGCCGGAGCCGAACAGCTCGCCGGCGAACTGCGGCCGCAGGAACTGACCGCCCGAACCGCCGGTGCCGTGAAGAATGAGGACGGCATTGGCGATCCGCCCGGCGGCGTCGCGGCGAGGCTCGCCGAGGGTCGTGTAGTGCAGGCGAAGCTCGGGGAGGCTTCCGCCCGATCGGAAATGGAAGTCGCGGATCACGAAGTCGGCTTCGCGGGTGGCCAGGGCCGGCGCGGGCTGGGCATGAGCTTGACCGGCGATGGCGAGGCTTGCGGCGAGCGCGAGGAGGCGTCTGATCATCTGAGATCCTTGTTCGGAGCCCGCGCCTGACGCAATATCACCCGCCAGGCGGCGCGGTCGAGCCCGGGTCTTGCAACACCCCAAGCACCTTCCCCCCCTTGGCGCCCTGAACGATCACCACCGTGTCCAGGCCATCATCCGTGGGCGGAGGGAGTTTGAAGAGGGCGGGGCGGCCGGTCCAGGGACCCAGGCGGACGAGCTGGCGGACGACGTTCTTGTGGGGGACGGTCTTGCCGCGGTTGTCGCCGTCCTTGACCTCGACATCCTGTTCGCGGGGGTCGTAGCGGATCAGCCAGACCTCGCCGCCATCCCTGGGCCGGGCGCCGGAGCCGACGGCGAGGCGGCCGTCTTCGCGCAACTGCATTTGCGGCGATGCGGCCTGGCCATGGCGGGCGGCCTCGATCAGGGCGTCGATGGCGGCGGTCTTGGATCCCGAAGCCTGGACCGCGCCATCGACGACGACCTGGGGGGTATAGACATCGCGGGGGCCAAAGCGCTGGTCGTAGGCGCGCTGGCGGTCGGTGAACTCAGGTCTGGCGAAGGTGTCCTTCCAGCCGAGATAGTCCCAGTAGTCGACCGGCCAGGTGAGGGCCAGGACATCCGGCCGGTCGGCGAGCCGGGCCTCGGCGGCGTTGGCCTTGCCGCAGGAGGCGCAGCCCTGGGCGGTGAACAGCTCCACCACCACCGGGCGCTTGGCCCATGCCGCCGCCGGAGCGGCCAGGACGGCGCAGATCGCGAAGAGGCGGAGGGCGGCCCTGGTCATGCGCCGGCAATTAAGCGGAGTTTCGGCGACCGGCGGTTCACGAAACTGTGAACGGCGCCTCGTCAATAAGGAGCGCGGGGTTTGTCAGCCCGCTCCCTGGTGAAG
>Ga0209483_1003624_pt1 | contig 10071 bp, 7 predicted proteins | sample NGEPerA_FD_184508 | JGI IMG/M metagenome (GOLD analysis project Ga0209483, IMG submission 184508) | Arctic peat soil microbial communities from the Barrow Environmental Observatory site, Barrow, Alaska, USA - NGEE PermafrostL2-A... | ecosystem: Environmental > Terrestrial > Soil > Wetlands > Peat...
CCCGGAAAATATCTTCGTCATGCGATCGACCGCGGACCGCTTGTTCGGACGAGATAACTATCACTTTTCGGTGCTGGGCGCAGGACGCCATCAAATGTCCCTTCTCACCATGGGAGCCATCATGGGCTCAAATGTACGGGTGGGGCTGGAAGACAACCTCTTCATCGGCCCCGGCGTGAAGGCGACCAGTAACGCCGAGCAGGTCAGGAAGATCCGCCGCATCCTTGATGAACTCTCCTTTGAAATTGCCACGCCCTCGGAAGTCAGGGAGATGTTGGATCTGAAAGGCGCGGAGAATGTCCATTTTGTCTGATTGCTATAGGGTGGTATCGCATCGCTGGGAAGGAAGCTCAATGAGAGGTAAGTCAGAATGACGTTTCAGGAGCGGCTTTATCCTGCGCGAGGTTTGCGGGTTTTGGTGACTGCAGGCGCCTCCGGTATTGGAGCTGTTATTGCATCCGCATTCGCGGAAACGGGCGCCGAAATCCACGTCTGCGATATTGACGATGCTGCTTTGGAGGCATTTGAGAAGTGCTTCCCTTCCTGTTTGGCGACCCACGCCGATGTGGCCGATGCATCGCAGGTCGCCGCGCTTTTCGAAACACAGCGTGCCAGATTCGGCGGCCTCGATGTCCTGATTAATTGCGCGGGGATCGCGGGTCCGACAGCTGGAGTGGACAAGATTTCGGAACAGGAATGGATGCGCGCCATCGATGTAAACCTGAATGGGCAATACCGCTGTCTGCACCATGCGGTACCGATGCTGCGGGAGTCAAAGAACGCCAACATCATCTGCATTTCGTCCATCGCCGGTCGTATGGGCATTCCCTGGCGCACGCCGTACGTGGCGACAAAATGGGCCATCGTCGGAATCGCCAAAGCGCTTGCCATCGAACTCGGCCCCGACAACATCCGGGTGAACGCACTGCTGCCCGGCATTGTCGAAGGCCCAAGGATGGACGGCGTCATCAGCGCTCGCGCGAAGATGGAAGGTATGGAAGAGAAAGAGATGCGGGAGGAATACCTCAGGAGCATCTCGCTGGGCAGAATGGTGACGGCAGAAGACGTGGCGCTCACATGCCTGTTCCTCTGTTCTCCGGCAGGGCGAAATGTTTCGGGGCAGGCGATCAGCGTCGATGGCAACTATGTCTAGATCGCGTCACGCAGTGATCGTTTCCGTAGCGCGGACTCCAATCGGCCGCGCATACAAGGGCGCATTCAACGCTACGCCTTCTCCAACCCTGGCCGCTCACGCCATTCGCGCCGCAGTTGCGCGTGCAAGGGTTGAGCCCGATGAGATCGAGGATTGCATCGTCGGGTCGGCGTTGCCCCAGGGCTTGCAGCATACGATTGGGCGGACCGCGGCACTGGCCGCGGGGTTGCCGGTCTCGGTTGCCGGGCAGACCGTCGATCGACAGTGTTCGTCGGGTTTGATGAGCATCTCCATGGCCTCGAAACAGGTCGTCATGGATCGAATGGATATCGTCGTCGCCGCTGGCATGGATTCCATCTCGCTGGTGCAGACGGCGGAACTGCGGCTGGGTGTCGACCCCGAGCTACTCGCACTTCATCCTGACATTTATATGCCAATGATCGACACAGCGGAGGTCGTCGCCCGGCGGTACGGAGTTTCGCGCGAACAGCAGGATGAGTATGCGTTGCAGTCGCAGCGCCGGACGGCGGAAGCTCAGGCAGCCGGGCGCTTCGATGCGGAAATCATCCCTGTGAGCACGATAAAGGCGGTAACGAACAAGGCTACCGGCGAGACATCGATGGAGGAGGTCACGCTGATGCGCGACGAAGGCAACCGGCCGGAGACGACGATGGAAGGGCTCAGCGCGCTCAAGCCGGTGCGGCAGGACGGCTTTATTACCGCGGGCAATGCGAGCCAACTATCCGATGGCGCCTGCGCCTGCGTGGTGATGGAAGCAAACCTCGCCGCTGACCGCGGCCTTGAGCCACTCGGCCGCTATTGTGGCATGGCCGTTGTTGGCACAGAGCCTGACGAGATGGGAATCGGCCCGGTCTTCGCCGTCCCTAAACTTCTGAAACGCTTCGATCTCAAAATGGAGGACATCGGGCTGTGGGAGTTGAATGAAGCGTTCGCAGTGCAAACGGTCTATTGCCGCGACCGGCTTGGGATTCCCAACGATCGCTTCAACGTCGATGGCGGCGCGATCTCGATTGGCCACCCTTATGGCATGTCTGGTAACCGCCTGGCAGTTCATGCGTTGATCGAGGGGCGTCGGCGGGGCGTTCAATACGTCGTTGTGACCATGTGTGTGGGTGGCGGCATGGGCGCGGCGGCTTTGTTTGAGGTTCTTTGAAAGCAGGAAGGTGAGTATGGAAATGAACACATCCGCATCGCCGATTGAAGCAACTGGGCACAGCGGCGAGCTCTCCAAACCGCCACCTGCACTGCCCGGATCGCGGGCCTGGATTGCGCTGGGCATGCTGTGCCTGGTGTATGTACTTAACTTCCTGTCACGGCAGTTGCCGGGCATTCTTGCCAAGCCGATCGAGGACAGTCTGCACCTTTCGGATGGGCAGCTTGGACGGATTGGCGGCCTGTATTTCGCGCTGTTTTATTGCTGCATCTCCATTCCTGTCGGGTGGCTCGCCGACAAGACGAACCGGTCGAAGATTCTCGCTGCGGCGTGTGGGATCTGGAGCGCGGCAACGATGTGCTGCGGCTTGGCAGGCAGCTATGTGCAGTTTGCCCTGGGGTACATGACGGTCGGCTTCGGCGAGGCCGGGGGCGTTCCGCCATCGTATGCCATCATCTGCGACTACTTTCCTCCCGGCCTTCGCGGTCGAGCGCTGGGACTCTACAACGTCGGGCCGCCGATTGGCGCTGCTCTGGGAATCGCCTTCGGCGCTTCCATCGCTGCCGCTTTCAGCTGGCGCTATGCCTTTGTCTTCCTCGGCGCCGTCGGCCTCATCGCAGTCATCGGCGTTCTCGTTCTGGTGCCTGAGCCCCGTCGCGGAGGCCTCGATCGCCTGCCGGACCAGGCTGCCGCGGGCAAAACAGGATTCCGAGAGACGCTGGGGATGTTCGTTACCCGGCCTTCGCTGATGCTGGCCTCACTGGCCAGCGGCGCCAATCAATTCATCACCTATGGCCTGATCAACTTTGCAGTCCTCTTTCTCATGCGCGAGAAGGGGATGACGTTGGACCAGGTTGCGGTCTATTACGCGCTGGTCGTGCTGGTTGGAATGGGCGGCGGCATATTCGCTTCCGGCCGCGTCATTGACCGGTTCACGAGGCGCTCGAAGCAGGCGTTTGCCCTGGTGCCCGCCGCGACGCTTACTCTTGCCCTGCCGTTTTATCTCGCATTTGTATGGGCGCACTCGTGGCGTCTCGCGCTGGTCTTCCTCACCTTCACGATGTTCCTGAATTATTTCTATCTGACGTCGGCTGTCACTCTGGTGCAGGAGGAAGTGCGGCCTGACCAGCGCGTGATGTCGGGCGCGCTGCTTTTGCTGATCATGAATATGATCGGCCTCGGCTTCGGCCCCACCTTCGTGGGCGCCATGAGCGACTTTTTCCGCCGAAGCCATCCCCTGCATTCGTTGCAGATCGCACTTTACATGCTCGCACCGCTGTATGTTGTCGCCATATTGCTGTTCCTGGCATTGGCGCGTGTGCTTCGAAACGAAACCCGTACTGTTGGAGGAACAATCCGATGATCTTACTTCGTCGCTTGCTGGTTGGGTCCGTGACGAGCGCGTGTCTTGTCGTGGCGCCTTCGATTTTTGCTCAACAGAGTCCAACTGAGCTGACTCCGTCCGATCCGCCACACGGCCCGATCGTAAAGGCTCCTGCCGGGGCGGTGGAGGGCTGGACGGCGGGCGATCTTCAGGTGTTCAAGGGCATCCCGTACGCGTTGCCGCCCGTGGGAAAAGCACGCTGGACACCGCCGCGCACGATGCCGGTATGGACTGGCGTTAGAAAAGCAACTGAGTTCGGGCCAGCATGCTTCCAGCCCAAGCCACAGCTCTCCAATCTCTACGCGGGTGATCCAATGCCGATGAGTGAGGACTGCCTCACGCTGAATATCTGGGCACCCACCGGAGCACGCAACGCGCCTGTCTTCTTCTGGATATATGGCGGAGCCCTGTCCGGAGGGGCGAGCAGGGACCCGCTCTATGACGGCGCACGGCTCGCCAGCCAGGGCATCGTCGTTGTCTCCATCAACTACCGGCTGGGTGTGCTCGGCTGGCTCGCGCATCCGGAACTCAGCAAAGAATCGCCTCGTGGGTTATCGGGCAATTACGGCTTGCTCGATCAGATTGAAGCTCTGCGTTGGGTCAGGAAGAACATTGGCGCTTTCGGCGGCGACCCCTCCAACGTCACCATCGCGGGTGAATCCGCGGGCGCGCTGAGCGTCATGTACCTCATGGCATCGCCTCCCGCGCGCGGATTATTCGCCAAGGCAATTGCCGAAAGCGCGTACATGATCTCAACGCCGGAGTTGAAACGGGACGCTTTCGGCTCGCCGTCTGCTGAGGAGAACGGTATGAAGCTGGCTGCCGCGCTCCACGCGCCGGACATCGCCGCGATGAGAGCCATGGATGCGTACAAGCTTACTGTCGCCGCGCCGGCCGCTGGATTCGCGCCCTGGGGAGCGGTGGATGGACAAATATTCGCAGGCCAACTGGTCGACATCTTCGACAAAGGCGAACAAGCACCCGTGCCGCTGCTCGCCGGCTTCAACAGCGGCGAAATCCGATCGCTGACAATTCTCGCTCCCAAGGCTCCGGAGTTTGCGGCTCAGTATGAAACGACCATTCACGACCGATATGGCGACCTCGCCAAAGAATTTCTCCGGCTCTATCCCAGCGACAACATGCAGGAAAGCATCTTTGCCACAACGCGCGACGGCCTGTACGGGTGGACGGCGCAACGGCTGGTGAGAAAACAAACCGCACTCGGGCAGCCGTCGTTTCTCTACTTCTTCGATCACGGCTACCCGGCCGAGGACGCCCTCAGTCTCCACGGCTTCCACGCCAGCGAATTGCCCTATGTCTTCGGTACGTTCGCGGGCACACCACCCCATTGGCCGAAGGTCCCCAATACGGCACAGGAGAGGAAGTTTTCCGACGCGATGATTGGTTACTGGACTTCATTCGCTCGCACTGGCCGCCCACAAGCCGCAAATGAACCAGATTGGCCGGCGTTCGGAAAGACCGGCGCTTACATGGCATTCAAGAAAGCGCCGCAGCCGTCCGATCATCTTCTGCCAGGAATGTACGAGTTCAACGAACAGGTGGTTTGCCGCCGCCGAGTGGCCGGGGACATCGCCTGGAACTGGAATGTCGGCTTGTATTCCCCCAAGAACCCGGGACCACAGGCGCAATGTAAACAGTGATGCGTTAGAGCAATCCCTTTTCCTCTGGGTTCACTTCACCTCGCATGCAGTTGGAACTCCACCCGGTGTCTCTTTCGACAGCGCGAGTGTCTGTAAATGACATGAAAATGTCTGCTCAGAACCTGTCGCGTTCGTGCATTTGTTTCTTACCATTCGCGAGTCTCTTTTACAGCAGGGTTCGAAGTGGCCAGATTCGAAGAGGAAAAACAAATGCGTTATTCCCACCAGGTTTCATCCGCTTGCAAACAGATTGGCTCGCCCTTCCGCTGCGCATTCATGGCCCTTGCCGCATGTGTACTGATGACAGCATGCGGTCCGCTATCCGCGCAGACAGGTGCAACCGGCGCCGTCACCGGGACCATCACCGACCCCTCCTCCGCCGCGTTGGTTGGCGCCGAGGTCAAGGTTACGGATGTGGCGACGGGCGCCACACGAACCTTGCGAACGAACAGCCAGGGACTATACCGCCTCACCCTGCTTCCTCCGGGTCAATACACGCTCGAAGTCACGAAAGAAGGATTCAAGCTGGCTACGACCTCGGGCGTGCAGGTGATCGTGGCGGAGACAACAGTACAGAACATCCGGATGGAAATTGGCACGGTCACCGAAACGGTCGTTGTGGCTGCTTCCAACGTAGAGTTGCAGACCGAATCGAGTGAATTGGGGCGCGTGACCGACGCCGAGATGGTTGAGGGCCTGCCCCTGGTGACGCGAAACTACACACAGATTATCGGTCTGAACCCAGGCGTCTCCCAGGAAGTGAACAACGCCGGCCAAGAGGGAAGAGGCGGCGGCAGCGAGCCGGGAAGCCCCGGCGGCGGAAGCATGTCCAGCAACGGAGCTACTTATGTTGACAACAACTTTGAGATGAACGGCCTCCCCGTCAACGACATGCAAAGCTCCGCGGGTTTTACGGCGGGAATTCCGGTCCCCAACCCCGACACCATCCAGGAATTCAGAGTTCAAACGGCCCTCTACGACGCCACATCCGGGCGCGACGCCGGCGCGGCTGTTGATGTTATTACCAAGGGCGGCACCAACGACGTCCACGGATCGGTATTCGAGTATTTCCGCAACGAGGACCTCAACGCCAATGACTGGTTTGCGAAGCGTCAGGGCCAGAGGCGCCCTGTTCTGCGGCAGAATCAATTCGGCTTCACCGCAAGCGGTCCCGTCGTCAGGAACAAGGTCCTGCTCTTCGGTTCGTATCAGGGCACAAGGCAACTCAATGCCACGGACGGGACCAACCATAAATTCGATAATTTGCCTCCTCTTACCAACGACCGGTCAAGAGCGGGATTGGGAGCGGTTTTCGCCGGCGACTACGGCTACCTTGGACCGGCGTTCGGCACGATCGCGGCCAATGGCTCAAACATTGCTCCTCAGGCTTTGGCGCTGTTCCAGGCCAAGCTGCCCAACGGTCAATACGTGATCCCGACACCGCAGACCATCGATCGCACCAAGGCGCTCGAGATCCAGGGTTCCTCCTTTCTCAGCAGTCCCGGCTTTTTCAATGAAGACCAATATGTGATTGACGGCGACTACCTTAAGTCGGACCGCAATAAGATTGCCGTCCGCTATTTCGGTGCAAGCAGCAACCAGGAGTCGACCACCTTATTCAGTACCTTCGGATTTCCAATCTTTACGCCGGAACGCTTCGATGTGGCATCGATTGGAGACACGTACATCTTTGGCCCCAATCTGGTAAATCAACTTTTGGTTGGTATGCATAGGACGACCTCCGACCAAAACTACAACGATGCGTTCACGTTCTCGAGTCTGGGCATGAATGTGCCGGCAAGTGTAGATGCTTACCCCAACATCGATATCGTGGACGACGGTTTCGAGGTTGGCACATCATCGGCGCTCGCCTTTTTGCAGGAGGAATACAACATCACCGACACGTTGTCCTGGGTCAAGGGAAAGCACCGCCTCATCTTCGGCGGCGGTTTCGCCTACGGGCGCGACAATATGGAAAAATTCAATTACCAGGGATATATATTTCCGTTGACCTGGGCGGATTTCCTCATTGGACAGAGTTACGCACCCTACGGCGTTCCTTACAGCAATATTTACGAGTCGTTCGAGGGACTCGGGGACCACGCGCGCGACTGGCGCTACAAAAATATCGACGGCTTCATTCAGGACAACTTCTCCATCACCAAGCGTCTCACCTTCAACCTCGGCCTGCGCTACGACCACATAGGCGACCTCGGCGAAGCCCGGGGGCTTGCGGGCAACGTCGATATCGCCCACCTCAATCCCAACCCGTCCGCCGCAGGCAGCTATGACGGCTATGAAGTTGCCTCCAACTACCATGGCCCAGCTATGCCCGCCGGGGTCATCCAGGGGAAAAACACATTTGGGTTCAATGGCGACGGCCAGAATACATGGAATCCGCGTTTCGGCTTTGCTTATCTGCTGCCCGGCGCCGGAGACCGGTTAGTTCTTCGCGGGGGTATAGGCCTTTACCACACCACACCCGAGGGACAGCTAAACCTCCAACTTTCCGCAGAACAGCCCTTCGGTCTCTTCAGCAACACGGCAGGTCCGGCGAATGCCAATGCAACCGACGCCAATCCTTTCCCGGCTCCTCCCCCCTTGCCCGCATTCACGCCTTACTCACCCACCACCGCTTTCACCATGGACGCGCTCACCCCCGATTTTCGTGCTCCGTCAACCTATCACTACAGTCTCGGCGTGCAGACCAAAATGCCGGGCGGTGCGATCTTCGACATGACATACGCCGGGGCCCGCGGCCTGCACGAGATCATGGGCACCTCAATCAATCAGGCGAATCTGGCATCTCCGTCCAGTCCGATTCGCGGCCAGACTACCAACACCGTTGCGAACACCGCGCTTCGAGCTCCGTATCTGGGTTGGACAACGAACGCGATGTATCTCTTCGGGACCTTCGGCGAGGCCTGGTACAACTCGATGCAACTTTCGGTATCGCAGCAGTACAAACATCGACTGCAATACCAGGGTGCTTTTACCTGGTTGAGTTTGCTGAGCCCCGTACCCGGCAATACCCTGGGCACGAACCAGGGACCAGGCGGCGATCAACATGCTCTGCATGCGCACGAATCCGGATACGGGCCCGATCCCTATCTCCGTCCGCTGCGGTTTGTATTTGCGGCGCTTTATTCTCTCCCCAGCCCATCGAAGTCGCACGCCTTTCTGGCAGACACACTCGGTGGGTGGAATGTTGCTACTGTGACTGTGTTGCAGGACGGCAACAAGGTGAGCCTCGCCTACAGCAACACCAACAACGTTTACGGCATTACCACCGATCGGCCCAGTTTTGCTTCGGGGTGCTCCGCAAAGGGTCTACCGACGTCGGGATCGGCTAATCAGAGAGTGAATAACTACATCCACACTGCTTGCCTCGCGACCCCCGCGGTCGTCGGTAACGACGGTGTTGCAACTGGTTTCGGAAACACGTCAACCGGCATTGTGCAGGGTCCTGACCAGTTCAATATCGATCTCGCGCTCAACAAGAGCTTTCAGGTGCATTGGCCGAAGGATGGCGCGACTGTTCAGTTTCGGACGGACTTCTTCAACTTCACCAATCACCCGAATTTCGCCGTTCCAAACCTGGGCTTTCAACCATGCCCGGCAACCGACCCCACCCACTGCGCCACTTCGTCTGGCTCTGCCTTTGGAACCATTACGGGGTTGAGCACCAATCCGAGAATCATTCAATTCGCGCTGAGGCTTGCGTTCTGATGATTACAACAATAGCTGTGCCTGCACTGCGATGATGAGCGGTCAGCAATCGATGCGCACGCTCATCTTCGCGGTGCTTGGGGCGCTGTGCGTAGCGAACGCCGGTGAAGCCACGGCACAGGGCCCCACAACGAGTTGGTGAAGCGCACCGGCACCAGGCTGACGCTGGGTGGCGAGAACTATCGCTACAGTGGCCCCAACGTCGAGTGGCTCGGCATTGAGGCCTACGGCCCGGACGACGCGCTGGACCCCCGGTATCCTTCGCATCTCGAGGTGGACGACGCGCTGGATACCGCAAAGATGATGAGCGCTCCTCAATGGGAAGAACACCAATCCGGATTCGCCGGCCTTCTGCCGTCCCCTGGCTACCTCTTATCATTTCCGCGCGGCCTATGAAGCGGTAGCCCTGTCGCGGAAGGGTTTCGATGAATATGGGTTTTTCTGCCTGATCGTTCAAGGTGATACGAATCTGGCGAATACAGAAGTTCAGGCTCTGTTCAAAATCTACAAAAGTGTCTCTGCCCCATATAGCGTTCTGAATCTCCTTGCGGCTAACCAGCGCCCCTTGATGATTCAGTAAGAACGCCAGTATGCGCGCAGGCTGTTGTTGAATTCGAATCAACGAGCCGTTCCTGCGCAGCTCGCAGGTCTGCTCATCTAATTCGAATTCACCAAATCGAATCAAGGGCATTTTGGGAGGTCACAGCCAAGAATGCGACGATCCTATCATGTGCCCACCTCGCACCGACCTGGAACGTCTAGCCCGGATTTCTCACGAGCGATTATGTATTGGCAAAAAAATATATAGCAAAAGGCCGTATTTTCTGTCATAACAGCGTTGTCAGACGAAGTTATAAACCAGAAAAAGGAACGGCCTTTGATGACAGAGTGTACACAAGAGAGATTCGGATTTACAGCTCATTTTTCGCGCCGGGTGGAGGCGGGCTTTACCGCCGGACAGGTCAGCTCG
>Ga0209483_1003625_pt1 | contig 10068 bp, 7 predicted proteins | sample NGEPerA_FD_184508 | JGI IMG/M metagenome (GOLD analysis project Ga0209483, IMG submission 184508) | Arctic peat soil microbial communities from the Barrow Environmental Observatory site, Barrow, Alaska, USA - NGEE PermafrostL2-A... | ecosystem: Environmental > Terrestrial > Soil > Wetlands > Peat...
ACGTATTTGCGGATGGCTTGCATGTGATTTTCCTTTCGTACGCCGTTCAGCATGGGACGTTTCTCTCCGGACAACTAGGCCTATACGTGGCAACCTATCGTTGCCATGCCAGCAACAATACCAGCCACGATGCCGGCCGCGATCGGCCCCGATCTGAACCAGGTGAGCGCCTTCGTCCGGGTGATGGAGAGCGGCAGCTTCACCGCGGCGGCCCGCGCGATGGGTCTGCCGAAGTCGTCGGTCAGCCGGCGGGTCAGCGCGCTCGAAACCTCTCTCCGGGTGCGGCTGCTCCAGCGCAGCTCGCGCAAGCTGGTGCCGACCGAGGCCGGGCGATTGTACTTCGAGCGCGCGCGGGCCGCGCTGGGTGGCCTGGCCGACGCCAACGCCGCCGTCACCGATCTGAGCCAGGACATCGCCGGAACCATTCGGTTTACGGCCGGCGGCGACAATACCGGCCTGCTCGCCAGCCTACTGAGTGAGTTCCTGGCGCGGCATCCGCAGATCCAGATTGACGTCGTGCTGACGCCCCGGCGGGTCGATCTGGTCGGCGAGGGGTTCGACCTGGCGCTGCGCGCCGGGCCGTTGGTCGATTCATCGCTGGTGGCCCGCCGCCTCGGGCGCACCGAGCTGGGCCTGTTCGCCTCGCGCGGCTACCTGCGCAAGGCCGGTCGTCCCAAGAGCGTGGCGGATCTGGCGGGGCATCGCTTCGTGCTGTTCGGCCCGCCGCACGAACGCGACCACCTGCGCCTGACCGGCCCCGACGGCGAAGAGAACGTCGCCATCCGGGGGCCGCTGGTCGTGCACGACATGTCCTTCGCCGCCGACGCCATCGCCACCGGGATCGGCATCGGCCTGGTGCCCGACATGTACTTCGGCTGGATGATCAAGGGCGGCCTGCGCCGCGCGCGCCGGGACCTGGTGCGCCTCTTGCCCGATCACGGCGTCGTCGGCGCAGAGCTGAGCCTGGTCTCGCCGCCGACGGCGTACGAGCCGGCGCGCGTCGAGCTGCTGCGCAATTTTCTGGCCGAACGTCTGCGTCCCTTGATGCAGGCCTGCACGCTCGCCCTGGAAGCCGAGCGGAACACGCGGCGCACCGCCGAAGCGCGCGCGCAAAATCAGCGCGAGCGACGCCTCACGCGGACGACCGGCGCTCCGAAATAGAAGCCGCCGGCATCGACGCCGCCGCTGCTCGAAACCCGACGGCGCGCGCTCGGCAATGGTCGGACAACCGACCAGAAACATTTCGCTCCGATGACTGGAAACATCGACTGTTGATTGTTTCCAATTGAACGTAGACCACGACAATTCGCTGTAAACAGCGCCCAAAGGCGTACCTCACCCAACAGCGACCCAGCTATTGTCCCATCTCATGGACGACGGAAGCTGGTCGGAGTTGGCTGCGGATTGCGCTGGCGCGACCGGCACCGCCTCCGCCCACGAGAACGGCCGGCGACGACGATCGGAGAACGCACCATGACATCAGCACCACCAACCACGAAGCTGCTCGGCAACCCCAAACTCTGGGTTCCGGGTGACTGGAACGCCTTCTTCGGATTTGGCACCAATATTCTCGTCAACCTGCTGACGCTCAGCGCGTTGCTGAGGTTCGTTCTGCAGATGCCGAGTGATTTGGTGTTCAAGCGCATCTTGCCCGCCTCGGGCCTCATGATGTGTTTGAGCACCTTCTATTACGCGTCGCTCGCCTACCGACTGGCGAAGAAGACCGGCCGCTCGGACGTTTGCGCGCTCCCCTCCGGGATCAGCGTGCCGCACATGTTCATCGTCACGCTGGTCATCATGCTGCCGGTCAAGTTGGCGACCGGCGATCCGATCAAGGGGTGGCAGGCGGGTCTGACCTGGGTGTTCATTCAGAGCTTCGTGCTCATGGCCGGCGGCTTCATCGCGCCGATCATCCGGCGGATCACGCCCAAGGCCGCTCTGCTCGGCGCGTTGGCGGGCGTCTCGATTACGTTCATTTCGATGAAGCCCGCGCTGGAGATGTTTTTGACCCCGATGGTCGGGATTGTCTGCTTCGCGATCATTCTGGTCAGCTGGTTCGGTGGCGTGAAGTTCGGCGGTATCCCCGCCGGCCTAGTGGCCATCGCCGCCGGCACCATCATCGCCTGGGGCTCGAACCTGTTCGGCTTGCATTTTGGCGGGATGAGCGCCGACGCGCTCAAGGCTTCCTTCCAGACCTTCGGCTTCTCCGTCCCGCACCCGGTCATCGGCCTGGTCCTCGGCGGATTGCACTGGTCGTTCCTCAAGATAATCCTCGTCACCGCCATACCGTTCGGCATCTACGACCTGGTCGAGGCGATGGACAACGTCGTCAGCGCCTCCGCGGCCGGCGACGAGTATCCGACCACGCGCGTGTTGACCGCGGACGGGGTGGTGAGCCTCATCGGTTGCCTGATGGGCAACCCCTACATCAACGCCGTGTACATCGGACACCCCGGCTGGAAGGCCATGGGCGGTCGCATCGGCTATTCGGCGGCCACTGGGGTGATGGTCATCATCCTCTCCTGGTTCGGCATCATCTCGCTCATGACGGCGCTGATCCCGGTGGTGGCCATCTCTCCGATCCTGCTCTACATCGGCATGCTGATCGGCTCGCAGGCCTTCCAAGAGACCCCGCGGCGCCACGCGCCGGCGGTCGTGATCGCGCTGTTCCCGTCGTTGGCGGCCTGGGGCAAGCTCCAGATCGACAATTCGCTGAGCGCGGTCTCCGGAATCCACCTCGTCACCCCCGCTATGATCGGTCAGATGCAGCAGGTGGGCGTGGCCTACCACGGCCTGTCGATACTCGGCGGCGGTTCGATCCTGGCCGGCGTCATCCTCGGGGCCACGACGACCTTCATCATCGATCGTGACTTCTCGAAGGCGGCCGGGTTCGCCGCGGCGGGCGGTCTACTCACATTCTTGGGCCTCATGCATGGCGAGGAGGTCGGCGCGTTCCAGAACCCGACCGTGGTCGCTGCCTACTTCGTCGTGGCGGCCGTCCTGTTCGCTTGCAGCCGGTTCGCGGCGGTCGCGCCGTCGCCCGCACGGGAGCCCGTGGCACACGACGAGCACGGCCTAGGCCTCGAAATGGCCGAGTAACCAAAGGGGTACACCGTCGGCGCCGATGGGCGCCCAACGGATCGCCCAGACACCGCGCTTCGGTACAGAAATTCTCTCGAAGGCCGATGATCACGGTGTGTTTGGCCTTTGGTCCGCTCTAGAACAGGGCCGCTCATCTACGCCTCCTTGGCACGATCGGTGCTTGCCAATAGGCCAAGACCGGATAGGACTGCGGTCGAGGAGCGGGCCCCATGTGGATTCGTAAGGCTGTCGATTGGCTATTCGGTCTGGGTGACGGGTGCGAGGTTGCTGATCGGAAGCCGTTGCGCTCCCCGAACCAGCGTCCCAGCGAGGTCACCGAGGTGCGCCTCTACGGAGAGGCCGAGGCCATCCGCGTCCTTTATCAGGTGGCATTTCTCGATGCGTCTCCCCCGAAGCCGCCGCGGCCACGCGGCCGGCGCGGTGTGTGGATCGCTCGGTACCTGAGCCCGCTCAGCCCGGTCCTCCGCCAGCTCACCGCCGGCGCCAAAGCCTAGGCAAGCCGAGCTGTCTAGCCCAATACCGACCCGATCGAGGAAGCTTGGACACCGATCGGACAAAGCGCAGGAATAACTCGAAGCATTGGGAGATCAACAAAAAATCATCGAACGGCGCTTGAGAAATTCGGCCTTTCGGCCGAATCACCACGCCGGGAAGGTCCGTCCGGCGCGGAGAGGGGGAGCCGCGCCGCATCCGGGCTCGACCCGACCCATACCGCGTTCAATGTCCATCACCCAGGAGGTCCGCTTGCGCCTTACCCGTTTTCTATCTCTCAGCTGCCTGGCCGCCCTACTCGCCTCTTGCGGCGGTAGCAGCGACAACAACCCGACCGACGCCGGAGGCACCGGAGGCACCGGTACCGGCGGATCGATGTCTTCTGGCGGAGGCCACGGGGGCAACGCAACTGCGGGTACCACTGGCAGCACCGCCGGCACGACCGGCAGCGGGGGCATCGCCGGCACGACGGGCAACGGCGGCAGCGGCGGGACGAGCGGCTTGGCCGGCATGGGTGGAACGACCGGCGCGGCGGGCACCACCGGTGCGGCCGGTACGACCGGCGCGGCCGGCACCACCGGCGCGGCGGGTACAACCGGTGTGGCCGGTACGACCGGCGCGGCCGGCAACGGCGGTCACGGAGGCGCGGCGGGCGCGACCGGCGTGGCTGGGCTGACGGGCACCGACGCCGGCACCGACGCGTCAACCGTTTCCTGTGCGGTGTCCAACGGCGGTTGCGATCCTCTCGTGACCTGTACCGCCGGCAGCAGCGGCGTGGTTTGCGGCGCCTGTCCTTCGGGTTACTCGGGCACAGGCACGACCGCCTGCACCGACATCAATGAATGCGCCACCAACAACGGCGGCTGCGATCCCCTCACGGCCTGTACCAACACGCCGGGGTCGTATACCTGTGCCGCCTGCCCGGCCGGATACACGGGCACCGGCGCCACCGGTTGCACCGACATCAACGAGTGCGCCACCAACAACGGCGGCTGCGATCCCCTGGTGGCCTGTACCAACACCCCCGGCAGCTTCTCTTGCGGCGGCTGTCCGGCCGGATACTCGGGGACCAGCGCCACCGGTTGCACCGACATCAACGAGTGCGCCACCGGCAACGGCGGTTGCGATCCCCTCACCACCTGCACCAACACCACCGGCAGCTTCACCTGCGGCCTTTGCCCGGCCGGATATAGCGGAACCGGCCTCATGGGCTGCGTGGACATCAACGAGTGCGCCACCGACAACGGCGGCTGTGATCCCCTCACGACCTGCACCAATATGCCCGGCGGTTTCATCTGTGGAGGCTGCCCGATGGGATATATGGGCGGCGGTTCATCGGGTTGCATGGACATCAATGAGTGCGCCACCAGTAACGGCGGCTGCGATCCCCTCACCGCCTGCACCAACACCGCCGGCAGCTTCACCTGCGGCGCCTGCCCCGCCGGATACACCGGCACCGGATCGACCGGCTGCGTGGACATCGACGAGTGCGCCACCAACAACGGCGGCTGCGACCCGCTCGCCACCTGCACCAATACCCCCGGTAGCTTCACCTGCGGCGCCTGCCCCGCCGGATACACCGGCTCGGCCGCCACCGGTTGCGTCGACATCGACGAGTGCTCTACCAACAACGGTGGGTGCGATCCCCTCACCACCTGCACCAACACGGCCGGCAGCTTCACCTGCGGGGCCTGCCCCGCTGGTTACAGCGGCACCGGCGCGACGGGTTGCACGAACATCAACGACTGCGCGCCCAACCCTTGTCAGAACGGCGGGACCTGCACCGACGGGATCAACAGCTACACCTGCAGCTGCGTTGGGGGCTACACCGGCAGCACGTGTGCCACGCCACCGGCGGGCAGCGTGCAGATCCTCGTCGACTGCGACTCCAACTCGCGGTTGCTGAATACCTTCACCGGATCGGGCTGCTTCGGGCCGGTCGCGGCAGGCGGCGCCTCTTACGCCATACTGGGAGCCGGAACCAGCCAGGTCACCGTCTGGTCGGGCGCCAACTGCACCGGCTGCTCTTACGTCGTGACCAGCAACCTCAACTTCTGCAGCGCCAGCTTCAGTTGCGGGAGCGGGCTCAACGACAACGTGCAGTCCGTCAGCATCCCGTAGAAGCGCTTCATCCATAGAAGCACGCGGCGGCCTGACCGGCGACGATTCAAACCGTCGACCGGTCACGGCCGTTTTTGGTAGGAGCCGAGGACGCCAACGTCGGTCCGCACACCCGCGGCTTCCCTTTTCCAATCGGGTGTGTCCAACGTTTACCTACATCCGCCGACCGTGTGCGATGAGGCGTATGTGAGGGGTATGTTTTGATAAAGTCGTTGCGCCATCCGGACCGGAATCGTACTGTCGGGGTCCGGATGTTGGAGCGCCGAGGGAAATTTGCGCTCGCTCTGGTGCTCGTGGGTGCGACGGCTTTGGGTTGCGCTGCTGGCCAGTTCAACAAGTACTGTTACGGCAACATCGCGACGTTCATGCAACAGCTCGACGCGATGGGCGTCCTCGAAAACACGCTCATCTACGTGTCGAGCGACATGGGCAACCCGGCGCGGCACAGCACGCGCAACGCACCGACGGTCCTGGCGGGGGGCGCCAACGGCCTCATCGCGATGGGCAGGCTTTTGAAGATGACGCCGGATTGCCCGGCCAGCAACCCATGGTGTGGACCGACCGCCGGCGTCTCGCCGACGGACTACACGCCGATCACCAACAACCACCTCCTGGTGTCGATCGCGAACATGTTCGGCGTCGAGGTCAATACCTTCGGGACCCAGCCCAACACCTCCGACGTGACCGGCCCGCTGCCCGGTCTGTGACGGCGCCCGGACCGACGAGCCCGGTGCCGCTGGTGACATCCGCGCGAACCAGCTCGATTCGCGCGTCTTTGACGGGAAAGTCGTCCGGCCTGCGCGTCACGGCGACTACCTCGTCGCCGCGCACCAAGGCGTCGGCGACCAGTATTCGGCCGGTCGCGCCATTCGCACCAAATACGACGATTCGCATGGTTGCTCTGATACGTCGTTCCGTCTCGGTGGATGGCTCAAGGACACTCCCTCAGCAGGTGGCGATCATTTCTTTTCTCCGATCTGTGCTTCCTTTTTGCTCATTTTCTCGGCGGTGGCGCGTTCATCATCGAGTCGGTCCGCCACCTCGGTCGTCATGCGGCTCAGCTCCGGAACAGCCGCGTTGGGCAACGTCGCGATTTGGCGGCGGAGACGATCGGCAAAGCCATGGCCGACGCCAGTCCAGGCCAGGGTCTCGCGCATTTTATTCGTGAGCGCCGGTGAATTGGCGGTGGGATATCCGGCTCGCGCGGCCACGCCCGAGAGGTAGGCGAGCCACGCCCCCGGATGCGGCGGGGCCGTCGGGTTGAGTGCTTCGGCAGGCGGGGGAGGACTGTCGAATACAACCGTGAGCACGTGTCCGAGGGCATAAAATTTGAGCTGTTTCGCAAGGCCGCGCGCCATTTCCATGCGATCCATCGCCAGCAGGAGCCCGAGCGCGCGACGGTCACTCGCCGTCGCGTCGGTTGTAACCAACAGACGTTCCAACGCACCATGCTTGGAGAGGGCTTTCGCCGCCGTTCGTTCGTCGGCGGTCAGCTTGGTCTCGACGGAGTCGGCATTGTAGTCGATCTTCACCCGGTCGGCCGCCCGTCGGGCCAGCATTCCTTCGTGCATCGCAGCCATCACATCTCTAAATAGAGCAACGGTCCGATCGCGAGTGGCCGCCGGTTCGGTCGCCCGAATCTTCGCCAATAGATCGCCGATCGCCTGTTCATTGCCGGCTCGCAGCTGTTCGTAGCGGGCCGAAACGAACCGGCCGTACACCGAAGCGACCAGATCTTTGCAGCGCTGGTCGTCGCGCGTGCGCCAGTCGTTTGGGGGAATGCCTTCTGCATCCGACCACACGCCGCCCAGGGCACAAGCCGCCGCGAGCAGACCAAGCTTGTATCCAACCGGCCGAACGCCCGCGGGAAAAATGGGGACACCGGCTGCGGCGGCCACATTCGGGTGCACCCAAATCTGCAGGGCCGAGAAGCAGAGCCCTAGGACCAGGACCACTCTCCATCGCTGAGCTTGCCGTCTCATGTTGCCCTCGGAGTGCGCCGACGCGCGGTTTCGGAGAACGTAACCACGATCAGACCGGTTGGTGCGCTGCCCAGCGAAAAACCGCCGATGAGCCATGCGCGGGAAACGCCCGCTCAACGCAAAAAAATGGAGGCGTCGACACGCTCAACATCGCGAAGCGGCCAGACGCTACCGTCAGGTTGGGAACTCGCTCATCGAGCCGGTCCACGATCCGCCGATCATCGAGGATTGTTGCCGCTCGGCGCGGTCTTCGTCACGACGCGTCGAAGGGGTCAGCTTGATTTGATCGAGAGGCGTATGCGGTCCACCGGCCTCCCGCGCCAACACGGCGCGCGCCGTTTTGATCGCGCGACCTGGCCGATCGCGCTCGATGATATCGGTGAGGCTGATCACGCCGGCCGGGAGGCCTCTGTCGTCCAGAACGACGACCCGCGACTTCTCTTGCTCCCGCATCAACTTTTCGAGATCGGCGATGGAGTCGTCGTCCCGACAGGTAAAGACCCCCTTGCTGGCGACATCGATCACCTTGGTCGCGCCCGCGCTCTTGTTCTCGGCACAAACGCGGGTGGCCAGATCGCGATCGGTCAACACGCCGGCCAGCCGGACCGGAGACAGATCGATCACCAACAACATTCCCATGGACCGATCGCGCATGACTTGCGCGGCCTGTTGGGCGGTGGCTTGGCTCGAAATCCATTGCAACTCCAGGCTCATGATGTCGCGACTCTTCATGGCTGATTCTCCTCTCACCACAGAAATCCCGGCTACGGATGCGGGTCCGTGCGCAAATTTCTCAACCTCGCTTGCTCAGCCGCATTGACTGATTCCGGCATCGCCGTACTCCGGCCGCACCCCCTTAAGGTGTGCACGACTCGCGCCGGCGCCAGTGCCCGGAATGGACGGCAAGTCGGATTTCGGGTGACCGTCCGTGCTGGTCGCCGCCGGGGGTCGCGCCATGCCAGCGCACCGAGCGGCGTCGCCCAGCAACCGCGGGGGCGCGAGGCTCCGCCGATCGAAGAAAGCGGTGAAGCTATCGCTCACCGTGGATCGGACCGCCTGGTTGGCTCGCTGGGCGGGCGGCCATGCAGCGATTTGTACCACATTTGGCTTCGCTGACCCTTCTCATTCAGTATGAAAACCTCCGTCGCGCGATGGACGCTCGGAATGCTCTTGGTGGCGTCGCTATCCGCCGGCGACGCCGCGCGAGCCGCCGACGGGGGCACCAAGACACTGATCGACTACTTCCAGCCGACCCCGATCGTGTGCCCGTTAACGTCGAATACCTGGGGCGCCGCCGGGGTCCTGCCCCGCGACACCTGCAACGGCCTCGAAGACGCGACCAATACCAATTGGCAGTACTGGGATGGGAAGATCCTGCAGGGCGCGGACGGCAAATATCACATGTATGCCGGCCGCTGGCCCCAGAACAAGGGGTTCGCCGACTGGCCCAACTCGGTGATTGTCGGCTCAGTCAGCAACGGCGGGATCATCGGCTCGTACATTCCCACGACGACCACGCCCTTCAGCGGTAAGGAGCAAAACGTCACAGGGATCGTCCTCAACAACGGCACGAACGTGCTGCTGGACAGCCCCGGAAACATCTACGAGTCGACCTCGCTGGCCGACCCCTGGACCGCGCTGGGCGCGCTCAGTATCACGGCCAACGGTTCGACTATCTCGACGCAGACTACCGAGAATCAGAGCATTTGGCAGAGCGCGGACAACAGCTTCCTGATCATCAGCCGCAGCTTTCAGGAGATGACCAGCGCCACCAACATCGTAGGGCCGTACATCATCCAGGCGACCATTCCCAATCTGCAGAGCCAGGGCTACGAAGATCCGGTTGTTTGGTGCAGCGGTGGGCAGTACCACTTGATCGCCAACATGTACAACGCCCGCAAAGCGAATCACTTCACTTCGGCGGATGGCATTCACAACTGGACGAACCAGGGACTGGCGTACGATCCGACGACGGATTTCATCCGCTATACCGACGGAACGGTGAACCATTGGTACAAGATCGAGAGGCCGGGCGTTTTCATGCAGGACGGCCACGTCTCGGCGTTCACCTTCGCGGTGACCGACGTCGATAAGACGCTGGACCTCGCCAACGACACCCACGGGAGCAAGATCATCGTCGTCCCTTTCGACGGGGTGACCTTCGATCGTGACAACCCGGGGCCGGGCAGCGCGGGCTGTCCCGCCGATTCCGGCGCCGGTGGTGCCGGCGGCCGAAGCGGAGCTGGTGGAACGGCCGGGAGCGGAGGCGTATCCGGTGCCGGTGGAGGTCGCGGTGGCGCCGGGGGTGGTGCTGTTGGCGCGGGTGGCAGTCGCGGCGGCGTCGGTGGCGGCACCGCTGGAACGAGTGGGG
>Ga0209483_1003626_pt1 | contig 10067 bp, 7 predicted proteins | sample NGEPerA_FD_184508 | JGI IMG/M metagenome (GOLD analysis project Ga0209483, IMG submission 184508) | Arctic peat soil microbial communities from the Barrow Environmental Observatory site, Barrow, Alaska, USA - NGEE PermafrostL2-A... | ecosystem: Environmental > Terrestrial > Soil > Wetlands > Peat...
GTCTTGCGGACGTTGTTGATGATTCCTTCGGCGATCGCATTGTGCGACAGCGTGCCCTTCGCGTTGAGGTTGCGGGCGATCGCATCGTGGATGCCGGTCTCCACGATCAGCTCCGTCAGAGACAGCTCACCCAGTTGCCCGAGATCCGCGGCCGGATCGGCCTGGATGTAGGTGTTAATAAGGTGCCGCATGTCTGCCTCGTACGGCTTGATGTCCAGCTCCTCACCCGAATGCTTCTTGATTGCCGATCGGATCTCGCTGTAGAAATCGACTTCCTTCTGCACCGCCGCCGCTTCGCTGTCGCTGTATCCAGCCTCGCTCAGATCCTGCGCAATCGCCGCAAATGCGCGAATGAGCGCGGCAGCGGACTTGTAGAACGAAATGCGGAGGATTTCGGTCTCGTTCAGCGCATGCTCTTTGGCGGCATCGCCACAGAAGTAATGGAGAAATTGTTCAACCTCGCGCGGCAACGGTACCGGTTCACACAGGTAGTGAATTGCCTCGCGAGCGTCGTCGAGCTTCCGCCGGCCTTCCTCCAGCCAGTTCTTGAGGCGAATGTTGTTGTCGCCACCACCGCCTTCGTCCGTATCCAGCTCGTCGGAAGTGTAGACGGCAATTGCCTGCTCAACATTTCCGAACAGCTCCTTGAAATCCACGATGTGACCATAAGTCTTGTCGTCGCCGTCAAGCCGGTTGGTGCGGCAGATCGCCTGAAACAGATTGTGGTCACGCAGCTCGCTGTCCAGATAGATGTATGTACAGCTAGGCGCGTCGAAACCCGTCAGCAGCTTGCTTACAACAATCAGCAGTTTGAGGTTTGCCGGCTCCTCGATGAACTGCCGCTTGGCCTCGTCCTCATACTGCTTCGTGGTCTGGCCTTCCTTCAGAACGTATTTGGTGTACGTGTCGAACTTGTAGCGCTCGTCGCTCTCGGGTGGCTCGCGCGATATTGCATTGTGGTTCGGCACGAACGATGTCACGATCCCGCAGTACCGGCCGAAGCTGGTATTCTGCAGCAGCCGGAAGTAGTGGCATGCGTCATAGATCGAGTCCACAACCAGCAGCGCGGTACCGCGATCGCTGTTCAGTCGTGGCTTGAGGCCGAAGTCTTCGATGATGTCAGCGATGATCCGCTGCTTGCGCTCTCCAGCGCTCATCAGCTCTTCTATCGTCGCCCAGCGTTTCCGGAGGACTGCCTTCTGGAAGTTGTTCAGGCCTTTGGTCTTGTGCTCGAACCACGCATCGATGGCAGCTGGCGACGTCAGCCGCTGCGGCACATCGCGTGCCTCGTACTTGAGGTCCAGAATGACGCCGTCCGCAACTCCTTCGTGGAACTTGTACGTGTGGATGTAAGTGCCAAATACATCCCTCGTCATCTGCCGGTCCTGGTGCAACAGCGGTGTGCCCGTGAAGCCGATGAAGATGGCATCGGCCAGCCAGCGCTTCATCTGCTTGTTCATGTTGCCACCCTGTGTACGGTGGCATTCATCCACGAACACGTAAAACCGTCCCGTGACCTTCGGAGGCTCGCCTTTGAGGTCCGCGACGTCGAATTTATGTAAGAGCGCGCACAGGAGCCGCGGCGTAGCAGCGCCAAGCTTCTCCACGAACTCCGCCCGTGACGTGATGCGCGGCGAAGGAGACTCGGCGCCAACGACGCCGGCGTTCTTCATCACTCCCTCGATCTGCTTGTCCAGCTCGTCGCGATCGGTGATGATGAGGATGCGCGCTTCAGGGTCGTGCTCCAACAGCCACTTGGCGACCAGCACCATCAGGATGCTCTTGCCGCTCCCTTGAGTGTGCCAGATCACACCGCCCTCGCGCCTCGCGACTCGATCCTGCGCCGCCTTCACCGCGAAATACTGATGCGGCCTCGGCACTTTCTTCTGGCCGCCGTCGAAGATCATGAAGTTGCGGATCAGATCCAGCAGCCGAATCTTGTCGCAGAGCTGCGCTAGCGGCCGATCCAGTAGCGTTCCGGAAGTCGGTGCATCGTTGTTCTGAAACTCGTCCTTCCATTCTGTGAAGAACTGTTCCGGTGTACCGGTGGTTCCGTAACGCAATCCCTGTGAATCGCTTCCCGCGAACACCAACTGCACGGTGCTGAAGAACTGCTTGTTGAAGATCTCTTCCTGATTGGTGATGAGCTGCCGGACTCCGTCGCCAACTTCGACCGAACTGCGCTTGAGCTCGATCACAGCGATCGCAATTCCGTTGATGTAGAGCACGATATCCGGCCGCCGCTCGTAGCCGCCCTTCAACGTCACCTCCTCGGCGAGCGCGAAGTCGTTCCTCTCCGGGTACTCCCAATCGATCAGATGTACTGTTTCGTGCGCGTGGCCCACCGTGATCTGCACATGCACTCCGTATCGCAGCAACTGGTACGTGCGCAGGTTTGCCTGATAGAGCGTTACACCGGTTGAGTCTGCGGCAGCCTCCAGCTTCTGCGACGCGGCGGCGATGTGCGCATTGGAATAGCCGCGTTTCGTGAGGTTGGCGCGAAGGAGTTCCGTTTCGATGCCGCGGTTGTTCTCTCGCTTGCTCCACTCTCCGAGATTGCGGTAACCCAGGTAGTCAGGCTGAGTGGGGTCCGTGAACATCGCGACTACGCGGTTCTGGGACTTGCGTTCGGATCGTGGCGATCGAGCTGCCTCAGCCACCTTTCTTCCTTCGCACCGGGTGCGAGGATGGCGCGTCGTCGCCCGGATTGATGCGCACGACATGGCCGTCGCGCCAGATCACTGCGTACTGTCCGAGGCGACGCTTTCGGTCCAACGCCTCGGCGACCGCCGTCCGCAGGGCATCCAGCGCCCGCTGGTCCTCGATCGGAAGAGTTTTCATGGATTGGCCGCTTTCAGGAGTTGGTCGTAGACAGCTTGGTGGAGTATGGTCCGGTTCTCGCCCCGCTGGAAGAATACGATCTCCGGCGAGGGCCCGCTGTTCAGAAAGCAACTTGCGTGGTCCACGGCGCCGGCGTACACGTCGAGAAAATTTCGCAAGCTGCGCGGAAAGCGCCGAATGATGTCGGCCGGTGCGATCACGTGGCCGCCGTGAGCCACACGCTCGGTGACGCGAAGCTGTGATAGCTCCACAGTGGGAAGGGCCAGATAGAGCAATTCCACGCGCCAGCCGCCGGATCGGAGGCGTTGGACCAAGCGTAGGTAGCCACGCCCGGCGAGGGTGGTCTCGAAGGCGAAGTCATGGCCTTCGGCGACGTGAAATTTGATTTGCTGAAGGAATAGTCGGCTCGCTGCCAGTAGTTGCCGTTCCGGCGCGAGGGGCGAGAGGCCGGCGGCGATCAGATCAGCGTTTACAAAGTCGGTGCCTGGGGCCACTTGCGGCAGAAACGTCAGCGCAAAGGTCGTCTTCCCCGCACCGTTCGGGCCGGCGATGACACGGCAGACAGGTGCACGTTCGACGGTACTCATGCCAGCCACGTCCTGCTCGATGCCGCACACACCGTGTGGAGCATCACCTCATCGGGAGTGGCATGGATGGGACTGAGCATAGTCATGCGAGCCGGTTGTGTCTTGTTAGAAGTTCCTGCATCATCGCTTGCTTAATATCGCCGGTATTGTCGCAATGCGTCCATGGCGGAGAGGACGGTGGCACTGGCAGTTCCGTTCCTCTGCGAAAATTTCGGGTCCGGTAGCCCCGTCCGGCGCAGACGGATCATATCGCGGGTCCCGGTGCCCATCCGCTCGATGTACGTGAGCAGGTACAGTGGGCTCGGCGAGTACGGACTCATCTCGCGCTGAAGCCGTTCACACGGCGCAGTGCGCCGATCGATGACACCGTCACGTGCGACCGCTCGTCATTGATCAGAGCTCTCAGACGGACTGATCGCTCTCTCTTGTGGGACGAAGCCGTTGTTCCGCATCCAACCGAGGGCTCTACGCCAACGGTCCTCTGGTATTCGCTTCTTCGATTCGTGCCGCTTATTCAGAACTTCGTTTAGAATCGCTTCGTCAGAGACAGGCGTGGTTTCGTGTAAAAGATCGATCCAAGCTCCAAAAAGCGTGGCGACTATTTCACATCTCTCCGTGTTGACGGCTCTAAATGTATCCATGATCCGCTCGAAAGAAGTGCGCGCTTCGCTAAAATAGCGATCGAAGTATTGCTTGTGTTCGCCTCGTTTTCTCATTGGCAAGTATCGATAGCGGCCTTCATCGCGTTGCACCTCAAACCATTCCTGATCTTGCAATTGCTTGTCGATGGACCGGATTGCTCTGTTGTCATAAGGCCCGGCTGCATCTCGGTGATAAATCGACCCCGTATCGACCTCGCAGAAGTGCTCGACAAGGAAAATTATCTTTTGCAATTTCACATGGCCAAAGGTCGGTTCTCCGTGCAGTCGATCAACGATTTCGGCAGCCAGCACGCTTCTTCTGAAGTGAATGTTCGCCCGCCGAGGCCGTACGCGAGCTGAGAGCTTCGTGTCCGTCTCGATGGCTGGCTCGACCAATCGAATTCTGCCCGTCAGCAGCTCCTGCATCATTGCTTGCTTGAGGTCGCGAGTTTTGTCACGGCGGCCTTCGAGAGCGGAGATCTCGGCGCCCATGTCGGAGAGGAAGGCCGCGATGGCGGATTGCTCGGGGACGGTCGGGAATGAGACCTCAATCGCCTTAATAATCGAGAGGTTCAATCCGCCCCGTCCGCCAGCTCCGGTGGACAATTCACGCAGCTCTTCGTATCTGGATTCAAGATTGTAGTAGAGGTACTCGGGTACGAATGTAGCGCGAGGTAGCACCGCGGCTATCGATTGGTTCGTGCACAGTTCCACGAAGTTCATCGCGACCGTTCCTCGTGTCTTGCCCTGGCCTGCCAAGCCAATCAATACGCACTTTGTGGGAAGCATTTTGGCACTAGAGTTGTTTAACCCCGCCTCCGTGATTCGACCATCGACCTCATTGACGCGTTTCAGGTTCAACTCGCCCGAACTCATCCACCGGATCGCCCCGCCCCAATAGGTTGCGACTCGCGTGCTTGGAGTACCGCCGGCAGTGCAGTCAGTGAACTCGCCGATTTTCTTCATCTCCCACTCGCCGTGGAATCCGGGAAGGCGAGTCTTGCCGGTGAGGAGTTGTTGCATGGCGCCCTGTTTGAGGTCGCGCTGCTTGGCGATGAGCCGTTGCAGGCCGTCCAGCAGTGCATCCACGTCGCTCAAAGCGGTTGCGATGGCACGTTGTTCAGCTTCGTTTGACGGAATTGCCAAAGGAAGCTTTTTTACCTTGGAGACTGACAATCCCGGCTGCGCGGAAGATTCTGAATAGCGATTGAGGTGCATGTCGCTTAGCACATATGTCAAGAACCCAATGTCGTTACCGGTTCGGGGAGTTACGACAACGGCGTGCTCCGACGCGAAGAACTTGCCCTGAGCGATAGCCACGTTGCCACAGAGCGCGCCCTGTCTACCGATTAGCGCGAACGTTCCGTCATGCGTGAATCGTGAGGTGAAGCCGCGAAGGCCATTTCCTCCGTAGCACGGGTACTGTGACGAGTCGTCTATCCTTTCGGAAGTTATTGCTTCACCGCTCTTCATCGAGCAGACGGAATCAAGTTCAACCAGATTCCAGTCGACAGGAATAACTCCAACCTCAGATTGCTTGTAGCCGGGAGTCACGTCCACACCGCGCCCATCGCCTTGAGGTGCTTATCCACGCGTGCGCGAAGCTTCTCCACTTCGTTAACTAGCACTGGCAACGGCGTAGCGTAGCGTTCGGCCAGCTGGCGGATACGGCCAGTAAGCGTCTGCGACACGCGGTCCAGTTCGCCACGCACCGTCGCTGAGAGTCGAGCCATCCACTTGTCGTTCACCACACACGTCTTGATCTCGGTCACAGTGAGCTTCGGGTACTTGGCGTCGATCATCTTGTCTAGATTCTGTTGCGCCGTCTTGCGCTTGCTCTTGACATCGGCCTGCCGTTTGAGGAGGTCCGTGCATGCCTCAAGTGCTTCGCGTTCATCGGCGTACGACGGATCCTTGCCGATCACCTTGAGTCGCGCCGTCACGGTCTTTGCGGCGATTTTCTCCTTGTCGCCCTCGCCTTCGATTACTTCGATCAGCAGCCCCTCTTCGCCATTGTCTCTGTACGTATCTCATCGAGCGCTTGCTCCAGCATGGCGAGCTGCTCGTCGAGCGCCGCGATAGCATCTCGTTCGGAAGCGAAGTAGCGAGCAACGAGGAGTGACGCCGGAAGAAGATCCGACTTGAAGCGACGCTTGCCCTTTACGTAGTCGTGCGGCTCCGGCCAAATAAGCTTCTTGTCCTTGTTCTTGATCTGGAGGATCTCGCGTGGCTGCGCTCCCTTCACCCACCCATCCGCAGCAATCAGGTAAGCGTCGTCCTGCATAGTCTCTGACCAGTAATCCATCAGATGCTGGTACACATCATACGCGCCGATCAGCGGCGAATGACTGAACGCCGTTAGCAGCTGTTCCGAAATCGTCACGATCAATGCCTTGGGATAGCCATCCTTGTCGAACGCCATGAGCTGCTTGGTCGCGACCGCGCGCCAGTCGTCAAAATGCTTCGTCGCGGATTTGTGGAATGCGACAAACTCGGCATGCTCGAGTATCGCCGACTTCACCTCGTTAATCGGCAGCCTCAGCTTTGCATAGCCGGGACGTAACGTTTCGAACAGCGCAGCTCGCACGCTGGGAAGCACCTTCCAGTACGCGTCAAGCGCGTCAAGATCACGCTCCGGAATTCCGCCGCGCAGATGGCCCTCGATGTCCTGCAGATCCTCGAGCTCCGTACCGTCGATGTAGCGCGGCAGGTTGAGGTTGAAATCGTTCTTAGGATCGGAGATCTCGGCCACCGGCACGATGCGCGCGTAACGCGGGACGTCGGTCTGCTTGCTGAAGGTGTCGACGATGCGGTGGATGTCGCGTTCGCGTAACCGGTTCTTGTTGCCATCCTTGATGAAGCCCTTGCTGGCGTCGATCATGAACACTCCCTTCCGCGCCGTCGCGTTCTCCTTGTCGAGCACCACGATGCACGCGGGGATACCCGTACCATAGAAGAGGTTCGCAGGCAGTCCGATGATGCCCTTGAGAATGCCGGAGAGCACGAGCTGCTTTCGGATCACGCCCTCGGCGTTACCGCGAAACAATACGCCGTGTGGCAGGATGCACGCAGCCTTGCCCGTGCTCTTCATCGAGCGGATGATGTGCAGCAGGTAAGCGTAGTCACCCTGTTTGGCGGGCGGCTCACCCCACGCGAAGCGCTGATACGGATCGTGCGACGGAGTGAGGCCCGTGCTCCAGGCTTTGTCGGAAAATGGTGGATTGGCAACGACGTAATCGTACGTGCGCAGTTGCTCGCCGTCCTTGAACTTTGGAGCAGCGAGCGTATCACCCTGCAGGATGGTTGCCGTGGGGAAGTCGTGCAGGATCATGTTCATGCGCGCGAGACCAGCCGTCGTAACGTCTTTCTCCTGGCCCTCTAGCGTGATGCGCCTGCCCGCTTGCGCCGCAATCTTGAGCAAAAGTGATCCCGACCCGCATGTCGGATCGTACGCGGTAGTGGAAGCCTTGGTATTCTGCGGTGATATGCCGATCGCCTGCGCAATGACGCGACTTACCTCGGCGGGAGTGTAGAACTGTCCCTTGCTCTTGCCGCTCTCGCTTGCGAAGTGGCGCATGAGATATTCGTAAGCGTCGCCGAGTATGTCGTCGTGGTCCGCGCGATTCTGCGAGAAATCGAGCTCGGGCTTCTGGAAAATGCCGATCAGGTTGGTCAGGCGATCGACCATCGCCTTGCCTTCGCCGAGCTTGTTGGGATCGTTGAAGTCGGGAAAGTCGCTCCGCGCGAGCCGAGCGTTCGCGTCAATCAGCGGCTGAATGATCTGCGTGTTGATCTTGTCGCCGATGTCGCTCTTTCCCTTGAGCGCGATCATGTCCGAGAAGCTCGCGCCCTTCGGAATCGTAACCGGCGGTGCGAAGTCAGTGCTCTTGCCGTACTTGTCGCTGATGTACTTGATGAACAGCATGAACAGGACGTAGTCCTTGTACTGACTGGCATCCATGCCACCGCGAAGTTCGTCGCAGGAGGCCCAGAGGGAGGAGTAGAGGTCGGATTTCTTGATGGGCATCGAAGAGGACGTGGGGCGAAGGCTACGGAACGTTAGGAGCGACGACGGGTGCGACGTAGGCAGAGGGGCACTCACTCCAAACTTGGGCAGTCTGGGCGCATTCCGCCATGACGCGGCGATCCAGCCTCTCCAGATTCTTGGAATCTGGCGGTCGCCGCCGGTACGAGTGGAATTTTCGGCGCGTTGCGGTACTATCGCTACATCCCGGCTTTTAGACACGAAAACACGGGCGCAATGCAGCGCCGTGCGAAATGCCTATCCTTATTTCCAGAGGTTACGATCTAAAGCGTCACCCGCTTCACGTTGTGCCACATAGGTAGCGAGAAGAAGTCCGCCGCATTGCGCTTTGGGGGCGGGTCTTGCGCCGTGCGGGGAACCGGCGTGCTTCGATTATTCGTTACACGGCGGCATCGTCTAACCTGCCCGGTCTTCGATATACGTCGAGGACAGCGCTACCGAGATCATGGCACCGTCGCTGGACCTCGCGGATGTCCTGCACAAGGTCCGTTAGTTCCGAAACTGGCACCGCCGGAACGTCAAACCTTAGTCCATTTCGTCCTTTTGCGGACACCTTGATTCGGCTCGCGGAACCTGCAATCGGTTCAAACAGCCACTCGGAGTGCACGAGGCGATTTCGACGCTCGTTCACATGAAGCAGTTCACGACGAGAATCGTCGATCTTCTGCTCGAACTCATCGCTATCCCTGGTGATGTGAAGCGCTAAGGCGCAGAAGCGATCGACCAAACCGGCGTAAGGCACACCCGCGAGCAGAATGGCGCCATGAAAAAAGTTGTCGCTCGCAAGGCCGATCGTCAGGTGAAACAGGGTACCCTCCAACGCGGCGAACTCAATCATGAGTTCACCAAAAGCTTGGGCGAAACTTGGGGGATAGGGCAAGTCATTGAATTGACTCCTAACCCCTATCTCTCGTCCATAGGTTTCCTTTGTCGATTTAGTCATGAGCGATCTGCGCGGTGAGTCCGAGCCGTCTAATGTCAAGGTTCAGCTGCAAGTGAGTCCTGCAGTAGCGCTACCGAAATTAGCGATACCCTGCGTTTTCTGCTGTCGACGTCTGGTCTTGCGTCGTACGGTCTGATTTCACGCGCTACTCTCGACGTTAGCCTTGCGGGAGATCCGTACGCGCTGCGAGGAGGTTGGTCTCGCTGTCGAAGATATGTGTGATCTGCCGATGTCCTGATAGCGAGATCCCCCAGAATCGACCGCTGTCTTCAGGTTGGTTCTGAAGATGTGGCTCAGCCCATCCGTCGCCGTCACGGACCATCCCGATAACGATCCTGGTAACGCCCGAATCACGCAGCGGCGGAGCACTTAAAACCTCGTGAACACGACGAGCGAGTTTGGGTAGTCTTGATACTTCGTGCTCAGATACGGGTCCGAGCGCTAGATCGACATCGTCGTAGCTAACGGTTAGCGTCATCTCTGGTTTGAGTCCATCGCGCTGTTCTCGGATTCGAAAAAACGCGAGCAGTTGCTCGGATAGGCGGTCATAGAGATTGGTCGTGATGTGCCCTATGAGTCCGGACGCCATTGAGCCGCCGATGAACGAGGCAACGAGCCAAAGCTCAGTCGATCCGCCTGCTGCCGGAAGCCGATGGGCTCGAAGGCGCACGGCTCCCAAGCCCTCCAGAAGGCCGCGAAGTTGCTGTTCTTCGGCCGCAGTATATCCGCTCTGCCGGTACTCCACCGAGAAGATGATCGCTGTTTTCATTATGGGACCTGGTGGAAGCATAGCGCCCCTGCTTATCCGTGGGCTAGTCAAATGAAACCGCAAGTGAAGCCCATAAGAGCGCTGTGCGAAGCCCAGCGCAATCAGAAGATCGCCTGGGATCTTGCTCCGGTTTCGTAGACACGACGTTTACAATACTAAGCGTTCAAAGGCACACGGTGAGTGGTATCCGAGCGCGGAGTGTTGCCGGGTAGTGTTGTAGTACCGCATGTAGCTATCGATG
>Ga0209483_1003627_pt1 | contig 10066 bp, 10 predicted proteins | sample NGEPerA_FD_184508 | JGI IMG/M metagenome (GOLD analysis project Ga0209483, IMG submission 184508) | Arctic peat soil microbial communities from the Barrow Environmental Observatory site, Barrow, Alaska, USA - NGEE PermafrostL2-A... | ecosystem: Environmental > Terrestrial > Soil > Wetlands >...
GACGCGACAGCGTCGGGCGGGGTTCGGTGGACGGCATCCGGGGCGCGGGTGTTGGCCGCCATAAGCGGCCAAATCGGGGCGAAAGCAGCTGTGGCGGGCCGATCCGTGGTTTTGCTGGCGCTGTGGTTTTTTCGCCGCACGCGCGGGGATCAAAAGAAGATGCTAGGAATTCCGTGTTCCGGAGAAAGTTCTCCCCTTTTTTGCACAGCCGTTCTCTCCGTCACGTCCCTGCCCTATATCTAATCAGTCAAATTCATCTGCAACTTGAAGGACATGAGGTCGTACTATGGCTCTACAGATAGGCGCTGAGGCCCCGGATTTCGAGGCCGAAACCACCGAGGGCAAGATCAAGTTCCATAACTGGATCGGCAACAGCTGGGTGCTGTTGTTTTCGCACCCGAAGGACTTCACCCCGGTTTGCACCACCGAACTCGGCGCGCTGGCGAAGCTGAAGCCCGAATTCGACAAGCGCGGCGTCAAATTGATGGGGCTCAGCGTCGATCCCGTCGACCGGCATTCGAAATGGGCGGAGGATATCAAGGAGACGCAAGGCACCGCGCCGAACTATCCGATGATCGGCGACACCGATTTCAAGGTCTCCAAGCTCTATGACATGCTGCCGGCCTCGACTTCCGGCGACGTCACCAAGCGTACGGCTGCCGACAACCAGACCGTCCGCAATGTCTTCATCATCGGGCCGGACAAGAAGATCAAGCTGGTGATGGTTTACCCCATGAGCACCGGACGCAATTTCCAGGAGATCCTGCGCTCGATCGACTCGCTGCAGATGACCGCAAAGCATCGCATCTCGACGCCGGCCGACTGGAAACAGGGCGAGGACGTCATCATCTCGGGTTCAGTCAGCGACGACGAGGCGAAGACCATCTATCCGCAGGGCTGGAAGTCGCCGAAGCCGTACATCCGGATCGTACCGCAGCCGAAGTGAACCACCACCGTCATTCCGGGGCGATGCGAAGCATCGAACCCGGATGACGGTCAAAGTTTCGGCGCAAGCCAGTTCGCGATCATCAGCCCGATCGTCGCCGACAGCGCCGTGACAAACGTCCCCCAGCACACATCGACCGCCACCACCGGCCAGGTCCAGTGCTTCAACAGCGACATCGAGGTCAGCTCAAACGTCGCGTAACAGAACACTCCGAACAGCGCGCCATAGAGGATCGTCGACTGCGACGTCGCGGCCGCCGGTCCGCTGACGAAAATCAGAATGCCGGTTACATAGAGAAGATAGAAGAGGATCGCCGGGGCCGGCCTGATCTCGCCGAGCATGTCGCCGACCTCCGCGGTGAAGAAGCCCTTGGCGAAGATGCCGAGAAACAGGAAGTCGGTCGGAACAAGGACGATCAGCGTGGCCAGATAGAGAACGACATATCGCTTCACTCAACACCTCCAGCGCCATTTTGCGCCCATCCATTTGAAATACGCACTGGCCCCGGTAAAGTTGCAATAGCAGGTGGACCCGGCGCGCGCCTTCCGAGTTGACTTTCAATCGTGTCCAGCCAAACCGCCTCACCCTGCATCGTCTGGTTTCGCGACGATCTGCGACTCTCCGATCACCCTGCCCTCCACGCCGCGGCGAGCACCGGCAGGCCGGTGATTTGCCTCTACGTGTTCGACGAGGAAAGCCAGGTTGCGGACACGAGGGCGCTCGGCGGCGCGGCCAAGTGGTGGCTCGCGCAATCGCTGCGATCCCTGCAACGCGACCTCGCCTCTATCGGCGCGGCGCTGCTGCTGCGCAAGGGCCCCGCGGCCAGGGTCATCGCCGATCTCGCACGGGAGACCGGGGCCTGCGCCGTGTTCTGGAACGAAATCGCGCAGGCGCCGGAACTCGCCGTCGCCGGCCAGGTTGCCGCGGCGCTGGATGAGATCGGCGTTAACTCGCAGCGTTTGCCCGGCGACCTGCTCGCGGCTCCCGCCCAAATCCGCAGCAAGGACGGCCGGGGACTGCGAGTGTTCACGCCGTTCTGGCGGCGGGTGCAGGGACTAGGCGATCCACCTCGGCCGCTACCCGCGCCAAAGGCGCTGCCCCCGGTCGAGGGCCTTGCCGGCGATAGCGTGGAAGACTGGCGCCTCGAACCAACCAAGCCTGACTGGGCAGGAGGCTTGCGAAAAAACTGGAACGCGGGTGAGCGGTCCGCGCGGCAGCGGCTGCAGGAATTCCTCGACGGCGGTGCCGCCGGCTATGCCAGCGAGCGTGACCGGCCCGATCAAGCCGGCACGTCAAGACTGTCGCCGCATTTGCGCTTCGGCGAGATCAGCCCGAGGCAGGTCTGGCATGCCGCGCGCTTTGCCTCGGCCGGAAGACCTGCCTTGTCGCAAGACGTCGAAAAGTTTCTGAGTGAGCTTGGCTGGCGCGAATTCTGCCGGCACCTGCTGTTCGACATACCAGATCTCGCCGAACGCAACCTGCAATCCTCCTTCGACACCTTCCCGTGGAAGGGCGACGATGACGCGTTGCGGGCGTGGCAGCGCGGCCGCACCGGCTACCCCATCGTCGATGCCGGGATGCGCGAGCTCTGGCACACCGGCGTGATGCATAACCGGGTGCGCATGGTGGTCGCGTCATTCCTGGTCAAGCATCTCTTGATCGACTGGCGCTGCGGTGAAAAATGGTTCTGGGACACTCTGATCGACGCCGATCCCGGCAGTAACCCCGCCAACTGGCAATGGGTCGCGGGCTGCGGCGCCGACGCCGCGCCTTACTTCCGGATATTCAACCCGATCCTGCAGGGCGAGAAGTTCGATCCCGACGGCGTCTATGTCAGACGCTGGGTGCCGGAGCTGGCGCGGCTGCCGGCCGGCCTGATCCATCAACCATGGAGCGCTTCGCCGCTCGAGCTTGCAGCCGCCGGGGTTGAACTCGGCAAGACCTATCCGGCGCCGATCGTCGATCACCGCAAGGCACGCGAACGCGCGCTTGCCGCCTATGCGAAGGTTCGCGCGCGATGAGTGGCCCCGATCATCCGCTTTGCATCCCGCGGAATCCGGATATCGTTCTGTTCTCGACAAACGTCAGGGGACAACATGGACGACGAACAACCGATTCCAGTTCCGATGAGCGAAGCAATGCCCGGCGCGCCGGCAGCGCCGAAGGCAGCCGCCAAGCCCGCGGTTGCGAATCCGGAGGCTTTTGCGTCTGGATTTCAGACGCGCCGGTTGACCAGAAACACCGCCGCGGCGCAGGCGATCATGCCGGCTATCGCGACCGCATCAAGCCGCTCGTCGAACAGCACATAGGCCATGACGGCCGTGACCGCCGGCACCAGATAGAACAGGCTTGCGACCGAGGTCGCCGCCTGGCGCCGGATCAGCCAGTACAACAGCCCGATCGATCCGATCGACAGCACCACCGCGAGCCAGGCCACCGCGAGCACGAATTCCTGCGTCCAACGCACCGCATTGTGTTCGAACAACACCGCGCCGGTCGCGAAGAAAATCGTCACCGCGATGTACTGCACGAGATTGCCGGCGCGCCAGTCGATACGGTTGCAATAGCGCCGCTGGTACAGCGTCCCCAGCGTAATGCTGACCAAAGAGACCGCGGAGGCCAGCCAGCCCCAGCCCGCCTCGCCGCTCATCGGGCGTTCGTGCAGGATCAGCACCACGCCTGCGAGCCCGAGCAGCAGCCCGCCCCATTGCAGCGGCGTGACGCGCTCGCCGAGCCAGCGGTTGGCAATCGTCGAGGTCAGGATCGGCTGCAGTCCCGGAATCAACGCCGAAAGGCCGGCAGGAATGGAATGGGCGATCGCGATCGCGGTGCCGCCGAGGTAGAAGCCGTGCACCAGGATGCCGGCGACGGCGCTATGGGCAATGCCGGTTCGGTCCGGCCATTTCGGCCGAGCGATCGCGGCGATCACCGCCATCAACCCCACCACGAGAACCATGCGAATCGTGAGATAGGTCAGCGGCTGAGCGCTGTTCAGCACATATTTGGTGGCGATGAAGCCTGTGCTCCAAAGCACGACGAAAATCGCCGGCGCCGCGCGCGCGGCCAAATTTTCGAAGTCCTTGCTCATTGGCGCCCTGCTTGCCTGAAGCCGTGCTATCCGGCAATCGTGAACCGCGCGGGGCGGCCCGCCCGCTATCACATGACAGCAATCGGGGAGATATGATGCGGCTGCAATTCCAGACCGTCGACGTCTTCACAAGCGATCGGTTCGCCGGCAATCCGCTTGCCGTAATCCTCAATGCGGGCGGCCTGTCGACGGAGCAGATGCAGGCGATCGCCGCCGAATTCAACCTGGCGGAAACAACCTTCGTTCGGCCGCCGAAGAACGCCGCGCACACCGCCGAGGTGCGGATCTTTACGCCGCGGAGCGAGATGCCGTTCGCCGGTCATCCCAATGTCGGCACCGCCTTCGTGCTGGCGCGTCAGGGCGAAAGCTGCGGCCGGCCGATCGCCGGCGCGAACGTCATCTTCGAGGAGAAGGCAGGCCTGGTGCCTATCGAGATTCTGCGGGATGGCGCCGGCGTGGTTGGCGCGAGACTGGCTTCGCCGCGACCGCTATCGATCGGCGCGGAGGTCGCGACTGAGCTGGTGGCCTCGGCCTGCGGAATTGCCATCGGCGACATCGAGACGACCCATCACCGCCCCTGCATCGCTTCCTGCGGCGCGCCGTTCATTCTGGCCGAACTGAAGAGCCGCGCGGCCATCGCCGGCGCAAACCCGAACAGCGACGTGTTCCGGCGTGAAGTGACAAAGCACCCGGCCGTCAGCATCATGATCTATACGCAGGTGAATGAAGGCGAGATCGACATCCGGGCGCGGATGTTCGCGCCTCACCTCAACATTCCCGAAGATCCCGCAACCGGCAGCGCCAATGTCGCGCTGATCGGCCTGCTTGCAAAGCTGCGCGCCGAACCGAATTTGTCATTGTCGAAGACGATCGCGCAAGGAGTCGAAATGGGACGCCCCAGTCTCCTGAAAGCCCAGGCGGAGAAACAAAATGGGGTGGTAACCGCGACCTTCATCGGTGGCCGCTGCGTGCCCGTGATGTCAGGAGCCATCGAGCTCAACTAATGGAATCACCACTCTTCAGGACAGGGATCGACGATCTTCCAGAGGTCCACGCCGTTCTTGATCTTCTTCATCTCGGTGGTGAGCCCGCCGTTGCGGCGGATCCAGTCCTTCACCGTATTTGGGTAATAGGACATCAGGTCCGAGGTGCCCTCAGTGCTGGTGACCTTGATACCGAAGGTGAAGGCCTTGTCGTAGTAAGCCTCGTGGAAACCGACGCTTGCCCGCGGGGTCACGCAGATCTTGTTGAGCGGCACGATGCCGAACACCAGCGTGCAGGCGGAGTTGCAAATACCGTCGATGATGACACGCTCGTGGCGGTCGCGGATGCGGGCGTATTTCGCCTTGTATTCCTCGACATAGCCGCCGTGATCCCTGGTGATGTGCAGATCGGCGCGCGCAGGCGCGATGGCCAGCAGCGACGACAGCGAGAGGACGAGGGGCGTGATGCGCATGGAAGTCGGGAGCGGGTTGGGCCTTTTGAAGTCCGGGGATGACGGGTCCTTAAGCAGACCAGACGACACAACTCTGGCCGGACTGTGTTGGGAATTCGTTAAGCCTGTCCCTTTCGGCAAAATTCCTGCTGCTGTGGCGAGTTTTCCGCTGTTTTACGGACATTCCCCACTGGATAGGGATCGCGGATCGCCTACAATGTCTTTTTCAGGACTCGCTGCCGGAGTATCCAGATGACCAAGCCGAAGCTCTTCGCCGCCGCCGCTTTGTTGACCGCCCTCGCCGTGGCCCCCGGTCTGGCGCAGGCGCGAAGCCACTACCGCCATCATCACCATGGCTACCGCTATTGGCTGCCTTACGAGATCAGCAATCTCCACAATTACGGCCCGGGGCTCCTGCCCGACAGCTTCGCCTATTACGACGGCCCCGCCGCCACTCTCTGCGCGCAGGGCGCGGCGAATTATTTCGGCCAGGACCGGCGCAGGCATCCCTGCTTCTGACGTAGGGGACTTTGCGCCTGGGCCTTACTGTACCGCCGCGCGCCAAAGCGGGCTTTCCGCCGCCGACTGGATGATGATGGCGGCGTCATCCGGCAGTAGAAAGCCGTCGCGCTCGAGGTCGCGGGCGGCATTCCGGACATGATCCACATAGTCGTTGCGCGTCTTGTACCGCGCGAGCAGCGGACGATGCGGGTCATGGGCCGCGTCGGCGTCCGCTTGCGTCAGCGGAAACCCGACAAAGGCGCCGGCCAGCATGCACAAAAACGACAGCGGCGGATTCTGCCGGGCATTGACGCCGAGTGGCGCCTGCATGTCGGGAAGCCTCACGCCGCCGATGGCGTTGCCGTCCTCGTCACGCTTCGGGATCTCGATGATCGCCTTGGGCAGGTGAGCCGGCGCGCGCAGCACGGTCGGGTCGCCATTGGCCGGCTCGAGCGGCATCAGCCGGCTTTTCGGAGGCTCGGTTCCCTTCGCCACCCAGTCATCGAGATGCAACAGCGTCGCACGCGACACCGGGCTCCAGTCGAGGCGGGCCGGCGGCAGTTCACAATTGGCGGTGCGCACAACGACGTGGGAAGCCCCGGCAATGTCGTAGACCCGGACATTGTCGGGGAATGGCTGCTCGGTGGTGCCTTCGGCGCCGGTCCGCGACAGCGAGGCGCGCAGCGAGAAATAATCGGTGGTGGAATTGATCATGAGCATCAGTGGCGGCTTCTCGCCGCGCGCTTCGACATGTTTCATGACATCGCCGATCGTCAGCACGTCCTCATTGACGCCGCGGAATTCGGGATTCTCAAAGGAAGGCGCGCCGGTGGCGCTCGACTGCGGGCCGGTGCCCGACTGCATGATCGGCAGCATGCCCGCGCCCGACACGAAGACATGCATGCCGTCGAACACCCGCCGCCCGTCCTCCGACATGTTAAAGCCGTTGTAGAGGAAGGTCTTGAGGTAGCGTCCCGACTGCGATTTGCCGGACGCCAGCATGCGCTGGATCACGCCCTGCAGAGGATTGGGAGTGCCAACGCTGTCGGAAGCCGCATGGCCGAGGAAATCCGCGGTGTCGCGGACGATGGCAAAACCGACGCCCTCGACAAAATGCTTCCGCCCGGCGTCGTCGGCAAACGACGGCAGCTCCGTGCCTTGCCCCAATTCCCATCGTACCTCCGCGACCGAAAATCCGCGGTCTTGCAGAAAGCCCGTCCCCACTTCGGTCGTGCCGGACCCGAAAGGTTCGTCGCGCGGACTGTTGTAGAGCGCCTGCGCATAGGGCCGGCCGCGGTTCGGAATATCGACCAGCAACGTGCCGTTGCCGTCCTTCGGATTCTTTGGAAAGAATAAGGAGATCTTGGCCGAATATTCAACCATTCCATTGGCGTTTCGGGGCGCCTTATCGAGGCCGGGAATTTTTTCGGTCGGCTTTAATTCGCCGGTGACGCGGCCTTCCCAGAACACGAATTCGCCGGGCCTGAAGGTGCCGTAACTTTGCTTCGAGGTTATTTCCAGCCGGGTAATCCTGGCATTGGCGCAGACCGGAAAGCCCACGGCGAGCGCAACAGCGGCAATCGCCAAGGCTACGGCGAAAGGACGAACATGTCGCATCTGAAAGCTCCGCACCTCGGGAAAGTGAGGAGTCTATACAGCACGCGTAGTGAAACCAAACAAACCTTCGCGCGCTGCGGCGCCGACCTGCCGGGCGGCGTTTGACGACGCGCCCATGGAATTGTTGCGCTGCATCAATCCCGCCGGATTTCGATTCAAAGCGGCGATCACTTACGACCAAAAGCCAACGCCGCGTTCGCGGGCTCTGCGATTGCGCGTTGCCGATCCTGTGGCTGCGAGGCTAAGGTAGCCTCAATCTGCCGTTCGTTCGGGCTTCGAGCCCGGCAATCAAAAACAACATGACTGGAGGACGTCCCATGACACAACGCCTGTCACGCCGCAGTTTTGCCATTGCTTCGGTTGCCGTCGTCGCGGCGCCCGCTCTCGTGCGCTCGGCACGGGCTGATGAGCCGTTGCGGCTGCGGCTGTCGCTCGACACTGCGCCCTCCCATTTGCGCAACGTCTCGCTGAAGGATTATCTCGGCAAGGTCGAGGCCGCCTCGAACGGCAAGATCAGGACCGAGATTTTCGAGAGCGGACAGCTCTATCCCGATCTCGAAGTCGGCAAGGCCCTGATCCAGGGACAGGTCGAGATGGCTGCCCCCGGAAGCTGGACCATCACCGGCATCGTCTCAGACGCGGATTGTTTCCAGCTTCCCGTACTCTACGGCCAGCCGCTCGACCTCATTCACAAGATCATCGACGGCAAGCCGGGCCAGTTCCTCAATACCCAGATCCAGCAGAAGCTGCGCTCGCATGTGCTCGGGCCCTATCTCGATCTGGGTTTCCAGAACTGGTACAGCTCCAACAAGCCGATTGCTGCTCTCGCCGACCTTAAGGGCATGAAGATCCGCAATTCCGGTGGCGCGGGACAGGCCTGGCGCGCGCGCTTCCTCGGCGCGATCCCCAACACCACCGCATGGCCGAACGTGCCGCTGGCACTGTCGCAAGGCACTTTCGACGGCCTCGTCAGTTCCAACGAGAGCCTGGTCAGCGCCAAGCTTTGGGATGCCGGCGTCAAATATGCGCTCGAAGACCACCAGTTCATCGCCGAATACATTCCGCTGCTGAGCCAGATATTCTGGGACAAGCTCAGCCCCGACCAGCAGAAGATGATGAGCGATCTGTGGACGCAGAACGTTCCGACCTATCGCACCAACATGGCGGCCGCGCAGACCAAGGCGCGCGCGACGCTCGAGGCACACAGCATCAAGTTCGCCGATCCGACCGCCGAGCAGAGTGCCGAGGAGCGGAAAAAGATGATGGCGGACCAGGACCAGGTGGCGAAGGAGATCAAGGTATCGGCCGAAATGGTCAAGCTGATCATGGCCGAAGCCGGCAGCGGCAGCTAAAGCCGTGGCCTGGCCCAAGGTCGCCGCAGCGCTTCGTTGGTGGGACAAGATCGAGGAGACCCTGGTGGGCCTCCTCGGCTTGATCGCGCTGGTGATCGGCGTGCTTCAGGTAGCCGGGCGCTATTTCGATCCCGAACGTGCCATCAGCTATGCCGAAGAGGTAATCGTCTATCTCATCATCTGGGCGATCATGATCGCCTCCAGCCAGCTGGTGCGCCGGGACGGCCATGTGCGGCCCGACCTCGTGCTGCGGCTATTGCCGCCGCGCTACCTGCGGATCGTCGAAATCTTCAACTGCCTGGTCGCCATCGTGTTCTGCGGCGCGCTGGTCTGGTACGGCTGGCAGATCGTCGACACCTCGCTATTGATCGATGAGACGAGCTCAACCGACCTGCAATTTCCGATGTGGATCTATTATCTCGCTCTCCCCGTCGGCAGCGCGCTGATGCTGGTGCGCTATGTGATGCGGCTGGTGCGCTTTGCGCTGTATTTCGATCCCGAGACGATGACGGTCGGTCACGTCTTTCAGGAAGAGATGCCGAGCGGCCTGACCGCTCCGCATCCCGACCGCTAGATCAGGGATCGCCGGTCCCGATCATGCTGACCCTCCTGTTCCTGCTGTTGTTCTTCGGGCTGCTTGCCGCGGGGATGCCGATCTTCCTGGTGCTCGGCACGTGCGCCGGAATCCTCTACATCGCCACCGGCCAACCGCTGATCGGCGCGGCGCAGATGGTGATCAACAAACTCAATTCAACCACGTTGATGGCGCTGCCGCTGTTCGTGATGGCGGCGGCCTTCATGCGCTCAGGGGGCGTTGCGAAAGCGCTTGTCGATGTCGCCACCGCATGGCTCGGCGGCATCAGAGGTTCGCTCGGGCTCGTTACCGTGGTGGCCTGCACGCTGTTTGCCGCGATCTGCGGCTCCAGTGTCGCGACTGCCTTGGCGATGGGCACGATCCTGGTCCCGGCGATGATCGAGCGCGGCTATCCTCGCTCCTTTGCGTTAGGGGTGGTCGGCGCCTCCGGCACCATCGGCATCGTGGTGCCGCCGAGCCTTGCACTCATTCTCTACGGCATTGTCGCCGAGCAATCGGTGCCACGGCTGTTCCTCGCCGGCGTGCGTCGTAC
>Ga0209483_1003628_pt1 | contig 10065 bp, 7 predicted proteins | sample NGEPerA_FD_184508 | JGI IMG/M metagenome (GOLD analysis project Ga0209483, IMG submission 184508) | Arctic peat soil microbial communities from the Barrow Environmental Observatory site, Barrow, Alaska, USA - NGEE PermafrostL2-A... | ecosystem: Environmental > Terrestrial > Soil > Wetlands > Peat...
CAACCGATGCCCCAGCTGCCGTTGCCGCTGCCGAGCCCGATGCCGCAGACGGCGTCGATCCCCTCTCCACCACCTGCGCCGACGATCAGCCCCGATTACCGCATGATACTGAGCAGCTGGCTCCAGACCCATAAGCGCTACCCGGAGGAGGCGCGGCAGCGCGGCGAGGAAGGACGCGCGGTGCTGCGATTCCGCGTCGACCGCAGGGTTCGAGCGGACCACGCGGTCGGGTAGGCTAGCGACATGGCCCACCTCTCGTATCGCCGACATCGCTTCCCGCCGTCGATCATCCAGCACGCGATCTGGCTGTATCTCCGGTTCACGCTCAGTTACCGCGACGTCGAGGATCTCCTGGCGGAGCGCGGCCTCGACGTCTCGTATGAGAGTGTGCGGCGCTGGGTGCTGAAATTCGGTCCCGTGATTGCGCGAAACCTGCGGCAGCGCCGCTCACGCCCCAGCGATCGATGGTACCTTGATGAGATGGTCGTGCGGATCGCCGGTAAGCACATGTACCTATGGCGTGCCGTCGATCATGAGGGCGAGGTCCTCGATATGCTGGTGCAGCGGCGGCGCGACAAGGGCGCGGCGCTCCGCCTGATGCGCAAGCTCCTCCGCAAACTGGGCTTCGCCCCGAAATCGCTGACCACCGACAAGCTCGGCTCCTACGGGGAGGCGTTCCGGCACCTTGGCTTGACCTGCCCTCATGAGCAGGGGCTGCGGGCGAACAATCGTGCCGAGAACTCCCATCAAGCCGTGCGCCGACGAGAGCGCAAGATGCAACGGTTCAAGTCAGCTCGATCCGCCCAGCGCTTCCTCAGCATCCATGCCGCCGTCCACAACACATTCAATCTTCAACGCCACCGCATCTCCCGATCGACGATGCGGACCTTTCGAGCCGAAGCGGAAGCGCAATGGCAAGCTGCCGTCACCACCGCATAAACCTGATCACCGCGGTCTTACTCTTCTGCCCGGACTGTTACCGTGACAATGCCGACAGCATCTCGCCCGTCTAGACCCGGGAAAACAGAGATGGCGTTCCCCGGATGCCGCGCCTCGCGCCGAGGGCCGTTGAGGCGGACACGGAGCCAGCTCAAGCACTCCGCAAATGAGCCGGTCGCGAAGCTCGGTGACGCGTCGCCGGTAGGCATCCGCCCGGCGCAGCCGGTGCCGTGATCGCAGCCGCGGCGAAGCCTACACCATCGCACGGGGCCGCGCGTTCCGCTGGAGCGCGCAAGGGTATGAGGGGGTACGGGAAATCTCTCGCGCCGACGACCTGCTGACCCCACCCTCCACGTTACTTGCGATTCGCGCCGGTTATCGGCCGGTGCTGCATCCCGCCATTGAGCCCTCATAGCCTTAAGACCTATGCGTGACCTTTTAGCGGAAGGTCGAGGAGCTCACAAATTTCCGTCGTATTCCGGGCTGCGCGGAGTTTTGCAGCGGTGTCCGGATTCCGCAGAGCGCGCGCGACGCAGGCAAGGGCGGCAAGTTGATCGGTGTTTGCCAGCTCGGGGGCCAGCAGTAGAAAAACCAGGTCGACCGGCTGGCCGTCGATCGATTCGAAGTCGATCGGTTTGTCGAGTCTTGCAAAAAGCCCGAAGAATCGTCGGAGACGAGATATGCGCGCATGTGGAATCGCCACCCCCGCGCCGACACCCGTCGACCCCAGGGCCTCTCGGCATTGTAGCGGATCCAAGAGCGCCTGCGGATCGAATGCCAGCACTCGCGCGGCGCGCTGGGACAGGTCGCTCAGCAGCATGGGCTTATCGTTGGTCCGGAGCCCGGCGACGACATGTTCGCGGTTGAGCAGGTCGGCTATATCCAATAGCGTAGCCTTTGTTTGAGTGATCCGATCAATCCGACTACCGCATGCGGTAGCCCACGCCCTGCTCTGTTAGTATGTACCGGGGCTGTTCTGGGTCAGCTTCAATCTTCTGACGCAGCGCGCGAATATAGACGCGCAGGTATTGCACCTGCGCTTCCGCGCCACCCCACACCTCGCGCAAAATGAACCGGTGGGTCAGTACCTTGCCGGCATGCGCAGAAAACACCCGCAGCAGGTCGTATTCCTTGGGCGACAACTTTAGCTCATCGCCGCCAAGGGTGACGATGCGGCGAACGAGATCCACAGTTAGATCGCCACACCGGAAGATCGGTCGTTCACCCTCCTGCTGCAAGCGGTGACGTAGGGCGGCGCGAATTCGCGCCAGCAGCTCATCAATCCCGAAAGGCTTAGTGACGTAATCGTCTGCGCCTGAATCGAGGGCCTTTACCTTCCCGGTTTCGTCGCTGCGGCTCGAGAGCACGACGATGGGTAGGGTCGAGCCCTGACCGCGCAGGCGCTCGATGATGTCGAACCCGTCAATGTCAGGAAGTCCCAGATCGAGAACGAGTATATCCGGCGAGCTGCGCCGCAGCTGGTCCAGCGCGGTGCTACCATTCTCCGCTTCGCTGACCAAATAGCCCTGCGCCGTCAAGCTTGTCCGCAGGAACCGGCGGATTGCGGGTTCGTCATCGACGACAAGCACCTTGAGCGGCGCGCTCTTGCCGATCATGTTGTCAAATCCTTGACGGGCTCGCTGTGCGCCGAGAGCGGCAACCTGATCGTGAAAACAGCGCCACTTCGGTCGCGACGGTTGGCGGCAAAAATCGTTCCGCCCATGGCTTCAACGAATCCCTTGCAGATGGCGAGGCCGAGTCCAGTTCCGACCCGCCGGTTATCTGCGACGCGGACGCGGTAAAACTTTTCGAAAATGCGCTCAAGATCGTCGGGCGGGATACCCGGGCCATCGTCTATTACTTGGAAACAGACAACTGCCTCCTTCTGCCGCGCCTCGAGTTCGATCTCGGTGCCCTCCGGCGCGTACTTCGCCGCATTGTCCAGAAGGTTGAACAGCACTTGCTCGAACAAGACTGGATCGAGCTTCAACATGGGGAGGTCGGCCGCAAGATTGATTATTATACGATGCTTAGCCAGGACTTTGGATGCTCGCTCCAAGGCGCTCCCAACGACGTCTCCGACATCAATCAGGTCAGCTCGCGACCGCACGGCTCCGGCCTCAAGCTTCGTCATGTCGAGCAGATTGACGATGAAGCGATTGAGCCGCTCGGCCTCCTCCTGAATAGTCCCGATCAGCTCGTCTTGCGCTGCATCGTCGAGGGAGTGCCGGTAATTTTTGAGGCTCGTCGCCGAGCCGAGAACCGAGGCGAGCGGCGTTCGCAGATCGTGAGAGATCGAGGTGAGGAGAGCGGAGCGGAGCTGTTCGGTCTCGACGACGACCTGCGCCCGCTCCAGGTCCTGGGTGAGACCTATGCGCTCGATGGCCAGTGCGGCCTGATCGGCAAGCGCGTTGAGCAACCGATGGTGGTCCGGCGAGAGCAATGGTCCCGGCCTTTCGCTGTCGAGCCCAACGACGCCGACAGGTCCACGCGACGTACGTATGGGCAGAAAAAGGCGCTTGGCGCCCGGCAGAGTGTCGGCGCCGCGACCGGCCGGCTGATTATGCTCCCAGCACCATTTCGCCGCGGCAAGATCGGCGTCGTCCAAAATGTCCTCAGGAGGGTAGGCGGCGCGCAACGCCAGCGTATGTTCGTCCGGCGTAAGCAAGACAACATTCACCTTGAGCATGGACGCCACTTGAAAAGCGGTCGCCCACAACAGGTCGTCCAGGGTAACCGCGACAGAGAGCTTGCGTGCGAACAAGTAGAGATCTTCGGTAATCGCGGCCCTTTGTCGGGCAGTAACCGCCTGAGCGCGGACACGTGCAGTCAGATTGCTGGTGATAATCGCGACGACCGCGAAGACGAAGAGCGCGACGACATTTTCAGGATCAGCGATGGTAAAAGTATAGAGCGGTGGCAGGAAGAAGAAGTTGTAGGCCAGCACGCTGACGAGACAGGCGAGAAGTGACGGCCAAAGCCCGTAGGTAATCGCGCTTGCCAGCACTGCGGTGAGGAACACGAGGGCGATGTTGTAGATGCCGAGCAGCTGTTGCAGCGCGAGCCCCATTCCTAGGGCTACACCAACAAATGCGGTAGCTGCAGCAAAAGGGCGAGTCTCAATCGCTTGCGGTCGGTTGAGACTTTCGGCAGGCGGTTTTTCCCCCTCAGGTATTGGCGGCAACACCTCGTCTCGTTCTGCGATCACATGAACGCTGATCTCGCCTGCCTGCCGAATGAGATGATGCGTCGTCGAACCACGCAACCATTCCGACCAGCGAGGCCGGCGCGACTTGGCAATTACGAGATGGGTGAAATTGTTGGGTCGGGCATAACTGAGCATGCCTTCTACGACATCCTTGCCGGGAACGGTAAGTGCTTCGCCGCCGAGGCGCTCAGCGAGTCGAAGGCATTCGGCGATCCGGTCGCGCTGCCTTTCGCTGAGGCGCTGCGAACGCGACGTTTCTATATAGATAGCTGTCCACGGAGCGCGCATCCGGTCCGCGAGCCGGCGTGTGTAACGGACTACCGCCACACAGGTCGGGTCATGATTTACACCGACGAGAATGCGTTCGGCCGCCGCCCAGGGCCCCTGGATGGCATGCGCACGCATGTAGTCGAGCATCTGCTCGTCGACCCGCTGCGCGGTGCGACGCAGCGCAAGCTCGCGTAAGGCAGTCAAATTGCCGGGCTGGAAGTAATGCCGGGTCGCTCGTTCCGCGTGTTCTGGAACGTATACCTTGCCTTCCTTCAGCCGCTGGATCAGGTCATCAGGTGTCAAATCCACGACCTCGATATCGTCGGCATTGTCAATAATCGAGTCGGGCACGGTCTCGCGGATTCGGATACGCGTGATCCTCGCGACTACATCGTTCAGACTCTCGACGTGTTGGATATTGAGGGTGGTGTAGACATCGATCCCGGCACCGAGCAATTCCTCGACGTCCAGATAACGTTTTGGATGGCGGCTACCCGGCGCGTTCGTGTGGGCGAGCTCGTCGACGATCGCAAGCTCGGGACGACGCTTCAGCAGGGCATCCAGATCCATTTCCTCGAGCGAGATACCTCGGTATTCGACGCGCCGCCGCGGAACGATCTCCAACCCCTCGACGAGTTGTTCCGTCTCTTTGCGCTTGTGCGTTTCGACCAGCCCGACGACAATGTCGACCCCTTCCCGACGTTTGGTCTGAGCCGTCTGAAGCATTTCGTAGGTCTTGCCCACGCCCGGCGCAGCACCAAGGAAGATCTTAAGTCGGCCGCGCGTTTCCTGCGTGACATGGCGAAGAAGCGCTTCCGGAGAGGGGCGATGATGCTGTTCGACACGGTCGTCCATCACGCACGTTCTTCCGATGGCCGGGGCGTCGCGCTCCGCTCAGGCTGCTCTTTATCCCGTATTTCCAAGCGGTAACCGACGCTTACATCCGTTAGGATATAGCGAGGTCGAGCGGGGTCCGGCTCCAACTTTCGGCGGAGCTGCCGGATGGCGATGCGGAGATATTGGACGCGATCTATGCGGTGCGAGCCCCATACGGCATTCAATATATAGGTTTTGGTAAGAGGTTTGCCGGCGTGTTCCGTGAGTAAGCGGAGCACGTCATAGAGCCGTGCGGGAAGGTGCACTTCCTGGCCGCCTGAGCGGATGCGGCGATGGAGCAAATCGATTTCAAGATCACCCGTCACGACTTGCGTGATTATGCCCTCCTCACGAGCCCGTCGGCGCAATGCGTTTTTAACCCGGGCCAGAAGCTCTCGCTGGCCAAACGGCTTACGTAAAAAATCGTCTGCACCGCTCTCCAGAGCGTCGACGGCTATGTCCTCATCCCTGCGAGCCGATAAGACGAGGATCGGAATGGGTGAATGGCGACGGATTGAGTGGATGACATCTGTGACGTCGCAGAGGGGTTCGTCCGTTCCCCAAATAATCAGATCAACCTTGTGATGGGCAATGTAGCATATCGCATGCTGCAGCCATCTAGAATCGTGAACTCGACACCTGAGGTTTCCGAGACTTCGGCGGAGCATCAAACGGACCGCTGGATCGTCATCCACGATGACTACCGCGGGATCCCGTATTATCGGGGAAAGCCTCATTCTACGGGCTTGATCGGACAGCCGGCGCGGCATCGTCGCCGCGTCGGCCCTTCGTTGTCCGAGAAGATCGCCCTAGCTCTTGGGCATGGCATCTAGCGCTAGATTGAGCTTCAGCACGTTGATTCGGGGCTCGCCAAGCACGCCGAACGTCCGCCCAGTCGTGTTGTCTGCGACCAGCTTCCTCACCACGTCCTCGGACATCCCGCGTGTCTTCGCGACACGCGGTACCTGGAAGAATGCGCCGGCTGGCGTGATGTCCGGGTCGAGGCCGCTCGCCGAAGTGGTGACCAAATCGGCCGGCACCGGGGTCGCGGGGTTTTCCGCCTGCAGCTTCTTCGCGTCCTCAGTCACCCGGTCGATCAGTGCCTTCGAGGTGGGGCCGAGATTGGAGCCGGCGGAATTGTCGGCGGCATAGGGCGCCGGCACGGTCTTCGTCGCGTCGTTCGGGTCGGTCTCGGTCGTCGCCGACGGGCGGCCGTGGAAGTATCTTGGGTCGGTGAAATTCTGACCGATCAGTGCCGAGCCGACCACCTTGCTATCCTTTTCGATCAGGCTGCCGTTCGCCTGGCTGGGAAAGACCAACTGCGCTATGCCGGTCATCCCGAGCGGGTAGATGAGGCCGGTGATGATCGTCATGGCAACGATCATCACGATGGCGGGACGTATTTGCTTGAGCATGGCATGTATCCTCAGGCGAGGCCGACGGCGGTGACAAAGAGGTCGATTAGTTTGATGCCGACGAATGGGGCAACGATGCCGCCGAGACCGTAGATCAATAGGTTTCGGCGTAGGATCGCGGCGGCCCCGACCGAGCGGTAGGTAACCCCGCGCAATGCCAAGGGAATGAGCGCGACGATGATCAGCGCATTGAAGATGATCGCCGACAGGATCGCGCTTTGCGGCGTCGCCAGGCGCATGACGTTGAGTGTCTGGAGCTGCGGATAGAACGCGAGGAACATCGCCGGGATGATCGCGAAATACTTGGCGACGTCGTTGGCGATCGAGAAGGTGGTGAGCGCGCCGCGGGTCATCAAGAGCTGTTTGCCGATCTCGACGATCTCGATGAGCTTGGTCGGATCGCTGTCGAGATCGACCATATTGCCGGCCTCGCGCGCCGCCATCGTGCCAGTGTTCATCGCGACGCCGACATCGGCTTGGGCGAGCGCCGGCGCGTCGTTGGTCCCGTCGCCGCACATCGCGACCAGCTTCCCCAGAGCCTGCTCATCGCGGATCAGCTTGAGCTTCATTTCCGGCGTCGCCTGCGCGAGGAAATCGTCGACGCCGGACTCGGCGGCGATGGCGGCGGCCGTCGTCGGGTTGTCGCCGGTGATCATCACCGTTCGGATGCCCATCTTGCGCAGCGCCCCGAAGCGTTCGCGAATGCCGCCCTTGACGATGTCCTTCAGATGGATGACACCGAGCAGCTTGCCGTCCTTGGCGACGGCGAGCGGCGTGCCGCCCGTCTTGGCGATGCGCTCTGCGATCGTGTTGACCTCAACAGCCGCCGGATCGCGGCGCAGCGCGACCGCGACATTGCCGCGGGTCGGCGGAGCGGCGTCGGCCCCAACATAATTGAGCACCGCATCCACCGCGCCCTTGCGGATCGACGAGCCCTCGAAATCGATGCCGCTGATCCGCGTCTGCGCGGTGAACGGGATGAAATGGGCGTTGAGCGGCGCCATGTCGCGGCCGCGGATGCCGTATTTCTCCTTGGCCAAGACCACGATCGAGCGGCCTTCCGGGGTCTCGTCGGAGAGCGAGGAGAGCTGCGCCGCGTCCGCGAGGTCGCGCTCATCGACGCCCGTCACCGGGAGGAATTCGGTCGCCTGTCGATTGCCGAGAGTAATCGTGCCGGTCTTGTCCAAGAGCAGCGTATCGACGTCGCCGGCCGCCTCGACCGCGCGGCCGGACATCGCCAGCACGTTAAAGCGCACCAGCCGGTCCATCCCGGCGATGCCGATCGCCGACAACAGCGCGCCGATCGTCGTTGGGATCAGGCAGACAAAGAGCGCCACCAGGATCAACACCGACAGGCTACCCCCGGCATAGGCGGCAAAGCTCGGGATCGTCGCGACAGCGATGACGAAGATGATCGTCAGGCCGGCGAGCAGGATGTTAAGCGCGATCTCGTTCGGCGTCTTCTGCCGCTCGGCGCCCTCGACAAGGGCAATCATGCGGTCGAGGAAGGTCGAGCCATGCGCCGCGGTGATCCGCACTTTGAGCCAGTCGGAGATCACTTGGGTACCGCCGGTGACGGCCGAGCGGTCGCCGCCGCTCTCGCGGATGACCGGGGCGGATTCGCCGGTAATCGCCGCCTCGTTGACCGAGGCAACGCCCTCGATCACCTCACCGTCCGAAGGAACCATGTCGCCCGCTTCGACAAAGACGACATTCCCGGGCTTCAGTAGATTGCCAGCAATCTGTTGCCACTCCGTGCCTTTGCCCGACAGCAGCTTTGCCATCGTCTCGGTCTTGGCCTTGCGCAAGGTCGCCGCCTGCGCCTTGCCGCGGCCCTCGGCGACCGCCTCGGCGAAATTCGCGAAGAGGACGGTGAACCATAACCACAGGTTGATCTGGAACGAGAACCCGTAATTGCCCGCGCCGGTGACGAGGTCGCGCACGAAGAGGATGGTCGTCAGCGTGGCGACGATTTCGACGACGAACATGACCGGGTTGCGGATCATCACGCGCGGGCTGAGCTTCTTGAAAGCATCGCCGATCGCAGGGATGACGATCTTGGAGTCGGTCAGTGTCGTGGCCGACGCCCGATTGCGGGTTTGAACAAATTCCACGGTGGACATGTGCATGCCCTTTCGAGGCTAGCTTTTCGGTTCGATCAAAAGAGCGTGCCGGCTTTCATCGAGAGCTGCTCGACGACTGGGCCGAGCGATACCGCCGGGAAGAAAATGAGGCCGCCGGTGATTGCTATGACGCCGATTAAGAGGCCGACGAAGAGGCCGCCATCGGTTGGGAAGGTGCCCGCCGAAGCCGGCACGATCTTCTTCGCGGCGAGGGAGCCGGCGATCGCGAGCATTGGCACGATCATCAGAAAGCGGCCCATGAACATCGCGAGACCGAGCGTCGAGTTGTAGAACGGTGTATTCGCGGTGAGACCGGCAAAGGCGCTGCCGTTATTGCCGGTGGCCGAGACGAACGCGTAGAGGATCTCGCTGAAGCCGTGCGGCCCCTGGTTCGCCGGACCGGCGAGCCCGTCGGGCAGCACCGTCGCCAGCGCCGAAAAGCCGAGCATCGACAGCGGCAGGATCAGGATCGCGAGCATCGCCATCTTGACTTCCTTCGCCTCGATCTTCTTGCCGAGATATTCGGGGGTGCGGCCAACCATCAGCCCGGCGATGAACACCGCCAGCACCGCGAACAGCAGCATCCCGTAAAGCCCCGAGCCGACGCCGCCGAAAATAATTTCGCCGAGCATGATGTTGACCATCGGAACCATGCCGCCGAGCGGCATCAGGCTGTCATGCATGTTGTTGACTGCACCACACGAGGCGTCGGTCGTCACCGTGGTGAAAAGCGACGACTGGGCGATGCCGAACCGCACCTCCTTGCCTTCCATGTTGCCGCCGGCCTGCAGGTCGGACGGCGCCTGGTCGATACCGAGCGCGGCGAAGGCTGGGTTGCCTGGCGCCTCGGACGGGTAGACAACCGAAACGCCGGCGAGGAACAAGAGACCCATCACCGCGAAGATCGCCCAGCCCTGGCGTTGGCTGCCGACCATCCGCCCGAAGACATTGGTGAGGCTGGCACCGATCGAAAAAATCAGCACAAGCTGCACGAAGTCGGTGAGCGGGTTGGGGTTCTCGAACGGATGGGCGGAATTGGCGTTGAAAAAGCCGCCGCCATTGGTGCCGAGCATCTTGATGACCTCTTGCGAGGCTACCGGCCCCTGGGCGATCACCTGCTTGGCGCCTTCCAGCGTCGTCGCCTCGGTGTAGGCGCCGAGGTTCTGCGGCATTCCTTGCCAGACGAAGAACAGCCCGACGACGATCGAGATGGGCAGCAGGATGTAGAGAACGC
>Ga0209483_1003629_pt1 | contig 10064 bp, 9 predicted proteins | sample NGEPerA_FD_184508 | JGI IMG/M metagenome (GOLD analysis project Ga0209483, IMG submission 184508) | Arctic peat soil microbial communities from the Barrow Environmental Observatory site, Barrow, Alaska, USA - NGEE PermafrostL2-A... | ecosystem: Environmental > Terrestrial > Soil > Wetlands > Peat...
CCGTAACTATTCCTATTCACCGGGCTCGATGCGTGCTCCTCCACCTCGGGGGCTCGGCTAGCGGCGGACCGCGCCGCGCTAAACGCCGACGCTCACGCGCAGATAGGCCGCGGGAATAGAGGTCTGCTCGTGCCCCTTTTCTGTTCGTTGAAGAGTGCCTACAGCGAGGACTGCAGATCTGCCTCGCGGCCTGCGGCCGCCGCAGCCTCGAACGCGTTCATGGTCGGCCATGCGCGGAGTGATCCATCTTCTAACACACCGTCCACTCGTTGACATTATGCTGGTGTAATGGTTTTTGCGCTACGAATGTCGATATCGGCCGTTGCGATGATCGCCGGCCTTGGTGGCGGTCGCCTCCCGTATGCACAACGAGTCTTGCAGCCAGACGAGATGCCGGGCTACAAGTCGATAATCGCGCATAAGCCACTGCGCCAAGCGGGAGTTCTCGGCGAAGAAATCAAAAGCTTGTGCGTGAAAATCGAGTCGCCCCAGGCCCTGAAGCGCTCCGGCTTCATTTCGGGATATGAGGAGAGCTTGAGTGACAAGACGAAGGCTGGCGGCGTGGCGTTCTCAATGGTCGGTCAATTCGGATCGGCGCACGAGGCGAAGACGTTCCTGCTTCACGACGACAGCGTCTGTGGTGGCCCAACGACACATTCGGGGCAAGGTCTCGTTACGAGGTTGAACGCCAATGGAATTCCGGGCGCCGTCGGTTATAGACTCGGCTCTGGCTCCCCTACCCCCTATTGGATGATGTTCGCCGCAGGACGGTACGTGTACGCAGAGGGGATGCTGGGGAGTTCGGGAGCGACGCAGTTCACCACGGGCGTCGAGCGACTCTACCGACGTGTTTCGCGCTGATCGACGCTCCGCGTCGTCCCCCACCGCAAACACGTCCACAGCACAGATCGAGGCGCATCGCGAGGTCCGTGGCATTTGTCATCTCCGAGGGACGCCAGCCATGCCACGACCGCTTCATAGCTCACGCCGCTGCGTGCGATTCGCCGCCAAAGTTCCCCCAGCAACTCGTACCGTGCGGGTGCTGCCATCGATCTCGTCGTAACAGCGCTTCGGCTCCGCCCCTCTTGGCGCGATCTCTCGCACTAGCAACACCCTTCCCGATCCGCTGCGCATCACCAGCTTCCGCAACGGCGCTGTGAGCGCCGCATAGACAGTCGTCCCTGGCGTCTCGCCCACGCGCGCGCCGCTTATCGCTCCCAGGGCATACGTTCCATCGTCCGTTATAGCGGACACGCGCGTGCCTGGTGCACTTACGTGCCCGTAGACCACCGAATATCTGTGGTTGTTGCATCCACCCGTGAGCCACGCAAAGGCTCCGGCTTCCCTATCACTGACGGCCAGCGCACTAGCGGGACCACCGCCACTCCGATACGAAGCCCGACATCGTCATATGTATAGCCATCGGCCCTGAACGCCTCACCCGTACTGACGGCCAATTCTGGACCGAACGGAAGGTGACCGGCCAGGATCATCGTACTTCCTCTAGCCGAGATCGCCGGAGATCCCGCGCCCCTTCCGGCCTCGGTGCGTTGGCTCGCTCCCGCGCAGCCCACTAGCACTCCCGCCATCGCCAAGCCGTATGCAGCGCAGAGCATTCCACGTACCATGGCTGCGCAGGTATCGTGTCGTTCGGATCCATTCATCAATACCGCGAGAGCAGTCATTTCCACGCGCGCGGGCGGAAAAGGGTCGTGCGGCCCACTATGCGACCCTCACGATCCCTTTCAGTCAAAACCGCGGTCGCGGCACTTCGCGGTCGAACAGCTCTGCCAAGCTTCATCGACCCACATTCAACGCCCGCTCCCATGTACCCTCAGCCGAGCAATTCGACCGTGGGAGCGGGGGCCTAGCTGGTACCCGTTGGAGCCCGCAAGCTCTCATCGTTCTTCCCCTTCCGTTTCGACCGGCTTGTGAGACAGTCTTGCTGGCGGGACCGGACGCCTCGTCAGGAGATGGGTGCCCACACGTACAATCGCGCCACCTCCTCCGGACCGGACAATCTGGGGCGTTTGCGGATAAACACTGGTATGGACCGGAGACGCCACCAACATCAATGCGCCGAGTACGAGCCAGAGCGCGCCCAGTGCCACTATCGGCCCCCGTCTGGCCTTTCCTGTTTTCGTTGCCATACCGATTAGCACCGCTGCGAGGCCGCACGTCAACACCGCCAAGCCCAAGGGACGAGGACAAACAAGGGACCCGTGATAAACACCACACAGACAGCCGCCAACGTCCACCAACCGCACCGGCCCACGATGCCGTTCACCCACGCCCGGTCAGGAGCCCGACCGAGGCACGTATGACTCCCCGCCTGACGCGGTGGCGCCGGAGGAGAGTTCTGTCTGGAGGCCGGTAGCTCCGAGCCATGAGTACTTCGGCGGCGTTCCGTTGACCGGTACCCCGAAGTCCGTTGGGTTATACCGCGTGAGGACTTTGGTTTCGGTTTCGCTGAGTACCGCTTTGGCGACGACATTGCGCGCAAGGTCGTGCAACAACAGGCCTCGGTCTTCGCCACTGTGCTGCGTCGCTGTGAGCATCCCATCGATGCCGAAAATCTCACGCGTCCACTGTGCACTGGCTTCGCTAGCCCACGCGACACCTTCGCCAGCCCCGGGGTAGTCGTTGACGCTCGTGGCATTCGTGGTGCCAGTCGCCACGACTTCGAGGGTGCGGCCCACGGCTTCATCCAACCACCACACGAGACGATCGCGACGATCCATGCTCACGTGCTCGATTGAAGCGGGACGCTCCCGAACTGTTCGCGGCACACTGGACTGGCAGCCATCGCGTTCTGGGTTTCTGGACCATCAGGCAAAGCTTCAAAAAGACGCCCGACCTCTAGGCGGCCCTCAAGGGATGTGAGGACGCGTGCCCGCTTCCCGCGAGAAACAGTGGGCCATCGCCAAACCCTGGTACGCAATTCAGAGCGCCACGCTGCATCGCTCGCCGCGATCGCGTTGAATGCCTGCAGTGTCTTCGCGGCAAGCGCAGTCCCATTGCTCACATCGGGGGAGCCGATGCCTTGCATCGCTGTAACGATATGCCGCGAGTCGCCGATTACTGCCGTCAGGGCCTTTGCCATTTCCCGTCGGCCCGTCCCCGACGCCAAACGAAGGGTGTACTTACGTACGACCATTCCGAACTTCTGCTGCGTGTCGTACTCAAACGGCCCAATCGCTTCACACAATTGACTTACGTATGTTTCGAGCCGCACAGCGCGCGCACTAGCACCACTGCAGGCGGAAAGCACGCCGAGCGAAAGGATCACAGCTACCCCGATGCCGCCCACGGCATTAGTCATACGTTTCACGCGACACGCTGTGCCACTCTGACGCTCGCCGTACTGCCCGCGTGTGATTCTCATTATATTTAGCACCACTCTTTACCGCCCGCTGGCTCCATGATTCATGTGTGCCATATGGAGACGCGACGATCGGAACGATCCATGCTCATGTGCTTGCTTGGAACGGAACGCTACCGAACTGTTCGCGGCACACCGGACTGGCAGCCATCGCGTCTTGGGTTTCTGGACCATCGGGCAACGATTCGAACAAGCGACCGACCTCTATGAACGCTTCGAGCGATGTACGAGTGCGTTCACGCTTTATGCGAGACGTGGTTGGCCATCGCCACACCCCGGCACGCAGTTCGGAACTCCATACTGCATCGCTCGCCGCGATCGCGTCAAACGTACGAAGCGTCGTCCCAGCAATTGCCCGTCCATTCCTAATATCCGGAGTCCCGAGGGCTTGCATGGTCGTGACAATATGACGCGACCCGGCAGCCACCGCCGCGAGAGCATCTGCGACCTCCCCCCTGCTCTCGTGCGACTTCAACCTGAGGTCGTATCTGCTGAGTACTCTCCCGAAGCTGTGCGCGTCTGACTCGAAGGGGCCTATGGCCTCGCACAACTGACTAACGTAAGCTCCGAGACGGACCACTCGGGCGCTGGTGCCACCGCACCCCCACAACGCGCCTAGCGAGACTATCACCACCAGGATGCCACCCACATATTTTTTAGTGCTTTGACCGATCGTGTCTCTCATCTCATGTTTTGTCCCGTTCTATGCGAAAACTATAGCCGCAATAGCCAGCCCAACGTCACGCGCGGTAACTAGTATCCGCACGCAACCTAGAGCAGTCATTTACAGGCGCCCGAGCGGAAAAGCGACGTGCGGCCCACTATGCGACCCTCACGATCCCTTTCAGTCAAAACCGCGGTCGCGGGCTTCCATGCGTGAAGTGCCTCAAAATACGCACCGCCCCAACGTGCCCTAGTCGCCGCATTCAGGCTGAGGACATTGGAAACAGAAGCGGAACCCCTACCCAGGCTTACGCTAACCATATGAGCCCTCCCTAGCACCCGTGCCCAAACAATCGCTGTCGCGCCCCTGCAAACCACACGTCCCTCGGGCGCTCTGGGCGCAGTGCCAATACATCCTTGGGCTCGGTAGCCGACGGAGTCCACCAAGGTTATAAACACCGGGCACCTCACCCGACGGGTGTATATTGCTCCATAATGCCCTAGCGTGTCCCCGCTAGCGCCGCACGCGAAGCTCAATACTTCGCCCTTTGGCCTCGGACGCATGTATGCCACGTTGCACCGGTGTTCAGCCTCGGCAACAGATACCCTGAGACTGGAAGCCTGTCGACTCACGCTATCGCCACATCCCCCGAAAAGCATTGTCAAGCTGACGGCGCACAGCATGCCGCGCATCAAGTTAACCATTAGTGCCCGCTGACGGCATATGGGTCATCCCATGTCCCTATAAATTCTTCAAACACAGTCTCTGACACGGTTTCGATGTCTTCAGTGTAAGGCGAGCCACATTCTTCGTCGCCCTTGATTGCGTAGAGGGTCCTTCCCCCAGGCACGTAGAAAGCAACATGACTACGATACAAATTGCTCCCTGAACATGACACCGATGCGGCAAGCCCGAGTGACCAATACCTACTGGTATGGTTTACCACCACCTGATGGCATTTCACAAAATTGGGCCCGAATTCCGACCGGTCCTCAACGCACACCTTGAGCCCACTGCCTGCTGGCAGTCCTTGGTTACAGCCGCCGTACCCATCGATAATCGTCTTGCCATTAGATTGGGACATGTCTCCACCAACATAACAATGCACCGGGTCACCAAATGTCTCTTCACCGGACCCTTCTGCTCCGCCTTCTGTTGGTGCGGGTGCTGTTCCTGGGGGTGTGTATTGTTGTTCTCGCCAGCGGGCTTCGGCTTCTTCCTGTTCTTTTCTGATTGCTGCTTGGCGTGTGGCTTCGCGTGCCGGTGCGTCAGCGCCGTAGGCTGTGCCCTCACTGGTAGATTCGCTTGAGACGATGCTCGTGTAGGGGCCGACGACGCTCTGGATCGCGGCTGGCGGACTGATGGGCTCGGTTTGTAGGCACTGCCCGACCTGGGGCACGCATGATGCTCCGCCTGAGACCAAACTAGCGGTCAGTCCATGTTCGCCGGCATCCGCGGCAGGCACGTTGGTCATGCCCCCCTGACGCTTCATAGCTCACGCAGCTGCCTGCGATTCGCCACCGCACTTCCTCCAGCCTTTCGTACAGTGCGGGTGCTGCCATCAATCTCGTTGTAACAGCGCTCCGGGCCGGCCCCTCGCGGCGCGACATCTCGCACGAGCAAAACCCTTCCCGATCCGTCGCGCACCACCAGCTTCCGCAACGGTGCTGTCAGCGCCGCATAGAGAACCGTCCCTGGCCTCTCGCCCACACGAGCGCTACTTATCGCTCGCAGGGCATGCGTTCCATCGTCCGTCATAGCGTACACGCGCGTACCTGGCTCACTCACGTGCCCATAGACCACCGAATATCTGTGGTTGTTACACCCACCCATGAGCCACGCAAAGGCTCCGGCTTCCCTAGCACTGACGGCCAGCGTACTTGCAGGACCACCTGGCACTCCGATGCCAAGACTGATCTCGTCATATGTATAACCATCGAACCTAAACGTTTCTCCTGTGCTGACGGCAAATTCTGGACCGAATGGAAGGCGACCGGCCAGGATCGTCGTACTTCCTCTAGCCAATATCGCCCGCGATTCCGTGCCCCTTCCTGCCATCGTGCGTTGGCTTGCTCCCGCGCAGCCGACAAGCGCTCCCGCGATTGCCAAGCCGTATACAGCGCAGAGCATCCCACGCGCCATGGCTGCAGGCCAAGCTGCCTGCCCGTTCCCTATGCCGTCTCTGCTGGCGCTTGGCATCGCTAAGGCACCTTTTCTTCAAGGACACTCTTGCCGCTCTGTTCACACTTCAAAGGCCGAACCGTACCCTGAAAGCCGTGTTTGTGGCCAAGTTCCGGCCACCACCACCAGAGCCAGCCGCGATAGTAGCGTCCCTCGTTACACTCGATCGTGATCGACGCCTGGCCTCGCCAATGAGAGCCTTGCCCGTTGAGAGGCGTGCGGCAGTCGTTGTAGACGGAAGTCCCTCCTTCTAGTTCTTGCAAGCACGCTTGAAACTGAAGCCCCGGCACCCACTCGTCACACACAAGCGTGACATCGAGGTTCATGTGCGTTGAGGAGAATCCTTCTTCGTTTTGCGCCTTTGCCTTCCACGAGCAGGCGACAGGATCCCCTCCCGTAGCAGACCCTTCTTCTTCGACTGCACCTCCCCCTTCAGGCGTAGGTGTCACTCCTGGGGGTGTGTAGTGTCCTTCTCGCCAGCGGGCTTCTGCTTCTTCTTGTTCTTTTCTGATTGTTGCTTGGCGTGTGGCTTCGCGTGCTGGTGCGTCGGCGCCGTAGGCTGTGCCCTCACTGGTCGATTCGCTTGAGACGATGCTCGTGTAGGGGCCTACGATGCTCTGGATCGCGGCTGGCGGGCTGATGGGCTCGGTTTGTAGGGATTGCCCGACCTGGGGCACGTATGATGCCCCGCCTGAGGCGGTGGCGCCGGAGGCTAGTTCGGTCTGGAGGCCTGTTGCTCCGAGCCATGAGTACTTCGGTGGGGTTCCGTTGACTGGTACCCCGAACTCGGTCGAGTTGTAGGTCGAGAGGAGTTTGGTTTCGGTTTCGCTGAGCGCCGCTTTGGCGACGACATTGCCCTCGAGGTCGTGAAGTAGCAGGACGGGTTCTTCGCCGCTGTGCTGTGTCGCTGTGAGCGTCCCATCGATGCCGGGGATGTCTCGCGTCCACTGTTCTGCTGCTTCGCTTGTCCACGAGACTGCTTCTCCGGCACCGGGGTAGTGGTTGACGCTCGTGGAGTTCGTGGTTCCAGCCGCCACGACTTCGCGGGTGCGGCCCACCGGGTCTATGGTGTAGGTCATTTTCTCGCCGTTTTGCGTTTGGGTGTGGGTTTGCCCGTCGATGTAGAAGCTGGCGGTCAGTTCGTGTTCCCCGGCATCCGCGGCAGGCACGTTGGTCATGTCCCCGAACGCTTCGTAGCTCACGCCGCTGTCTGTGAGACGGTCAGCGCTGTCGTAGCTGTGCCCTTCCGGTTTCCCGGTGGTGGTCTGGCATTCGCCTTTGCTCCCAGCGGCGTAGCTCGTGAGGCCGGTGCGGTCGGAGTTTTCGTTGTAGGCGTAGGCGCGGGTGGCGCAGGGCTGCCCGGTGAGAGCTTCCTGGACCTGCGTCAGACGTCCCGCGTTGTCGTAACCGTAGGTCTCGCTCGCGAGGGTACTGGAGCGGGTGAGGGCTTCTCCGTGGATCGAGGGCACAAGGTTTTCCGCGTACCAGGTGCAGCTAGTTGTGCAGTGGCTCGTCTTTTCGTATTCCAGCCCGGTGGTTTCGCCCGCCTGGTTGAGCGAGTACTTCGCGGTCATGCCGTTGGGGTAGGTCTCGCTCGTCATTCGGCCTTCGGCGTCGTAGGCCGCGGTGAACGTTTTGGCCGTCGAGTCGACGAGGCTCGAGAGCTCCCCGGTGGAGGGTTCGTATTTGTAGGTCTGCTCGTAGCGGGTTTTGTTGATTTCATAGTTCATTTCTTCGACCTGCCCCTGCACCGTGTACGCGTAGCTTGTCTTGGCGCCGGTGGCGTCGGTGTAGGAGCTGAGCTCTCCCAGCGTGTTGTATGAGCTTTCGACCGTTTCCGAGCCAGCGGTCTGCTTGGTCAGTATGCCGAGCGTCGCGCTGTATGTGTCGCTTACGCTCGGCACGTTTGTGTCAGAGGTGCCGCTGGCGGTCTCTTCGCTGGATTTGATGCGCCCCGCGGTATCGTACGCGGTTATCTTCGTGCGGCTGCTAGCACCGAACTTTTCGGTGATCGTTTCTGGCTCATCGAGGAGATTGTAGGATTCGTCGGTGACGACTGGCAGTTCGGGGAGCCCCGCAGTGCCAGGCTGCACAGCTGGCTGTGATTGGCATGGGAGTTCCGCCCATTCGGGATGGCCGCCGCATTCGGGGTATTCGCTGTTGGTAGCCGTGGTGTAGTAGATCGTCTTGTTGACGCCGGCGCTGTATTGCGGGGTCCAGATCTGTAGACGATCGTTCGAGTTATCGCTGACGTAGAGCTCCCCGTTCGTTCCGGCGCCGACGCCGATCGCGCCCTTGAACTGGCCGCTGCCGCTGCCTTCGGATCCAAACGTCCCGAGCGACGTACCCGTTGGAGAGACCTCTTGCACCCGGTCGAGGCTCGCATCGGCGACGAACACGTCGCCGCTCGCGTTGACTGCCACTCCGAAGGGGGCGTGGAACTCGATGCCTTTGTTACCTTCTTCGCCAAATTGTTCGAGGTAGCCTCCGGTCGCGGTGAACTTCTCGACGCGGTCATTGCCGGGGTCTACCGCGTAGACATTCCCGTTCGCTGCGACGGCTAGGCCTTCTGGGCCCGCTTTGAATTGCCCGTTGCCGCTACCGAGCGCACCGAACTGTTCTTTGTATTCCCCGGCCGCGGTGAATACCTCGACTCGATGATTGCCCTTGTCGGCTACGTACACGCTTCCGCTCGGGGCGACCGCGATGCCTCCCATTTCTGAGAATTCGCCGTTGCCGCTCCCGGCTTTCCCGAACTTCGTGAGGTATTCGCCCGTTGCGGAGAACTCCTGGACCCTTGCGTGGCTGGGGTCGGTCACGTAGAGGTTGCCGTTCGGCGCGACCGCCACTGCGTGGGGACCCGATTCGCCGAATTCGCCGTTGCCGGCGCCTTTTTTGCCGATTTGCGACAGGAACACACCCGTCGGGGAGAGCACCATCACACGGTCGTTGCGATAGTCGGCGACGTAGACGGTCCCGGTCGAGGCGACAGCGACTCCCAATGGTTCCTTGAGCTGTTCGCTGCCGGTGCCTTCGCTGCCTACCGCCTTCTTGAACGCGTAGCCGGCCGACCCCGCTGGTTCGCCTTCCCCGGCTTCCGGCGAGCGCGTCTCGAGCACTTTACCGGTCGTCGGGTCATAAACGGTCGTGTGCGTCAGGTTCGCTCCTGAGGAGAACCCGCCGAAGCGCTCTATCCGGTTGTTGCGTGTATCCGCTACATAGACTTCGCTGTTGGCGGCGACCACGAGGCCTGTCTCTTCCTTGAGCTGCCCGTTTTCTGAGCCCAGGACCCCGAACCGGCTGAGGAATTTGCCGCCTTCACTGAATTCCTGTATGCGGCTGTTCCCGGTGTCCGCGACGTACACGTCGCCGTTTGCGGCCACCGCCACGCCTTTGGGTTCGATGAACTGTCCGTTCCCATTGCCCACTTCGCCGAAGTCGCGGATGCCGACCCCGGTTTCGCTGAACTCGACGATCCAGTCACAGCCGGTGCTCGCAACGTACACGTTCCCTGCAGCTGATACAGCGATCCCCTGCGCCGCGCGCACCTGGTAGTTGCGTTCGCAGCTGACGCCTTTGCCTTCTTCGCCGAATTCGCGGATGTATTTCCCGGCGGCGCTGAACTCTTTGACAGCACCGGTCGAGGCGGCCCCGTCGAGGACATACACGTTACCGGCCGGCGAGAGCGCGAGGCTGTTGGGGGCTGAGAGCGTTTCTTGCCCGAACGTCGCGAGGTATTCCCCGGTTTCGCTGAACTCCTCTATGCGATGGTTGCCCGTGTCGGCGACATATACGGTGCCGCTTGAGGAGATTGCGATGCCTTCGGGGCGTTTCAGC
>Ga0209483_1003630_pt1 | contig 10064 bp, 10 predicted proteins | sample NGEPerA_FD_184508 | JGI IMG/M metagenome (GOLD analysis project Ga0209483, IMG submission 184508) | Arctic peat soil microbial communities from the Barrow Environmental Observatory site, Barrow, Alaska, USA - NGEE PermafrostL2-A... | ecosystem: Environmental > Terrestrial > Soil > Wetlands >...
CATTGAAGCCGCGGTCGCCGGCATCATCGTCACCAGCCTTTACCTTCCAAACGGCAATCCGCAGCCGGGGCCGAAATTCGACTACAAGCTCGACTGGCTCAGGCGGCTCAAATCGCATGCGGCGAAATTCATCAGGCAGGAGATTCCGGTGGTGCTGGCGGGCGACTACAATGTTGCACCCACGCCGCTCGATATCTATCCGACCAAATCCTGGGACAGGGATGCGCTGATCCAGCCGAAGAGCCGCGCCGCCTTCAAGTCGCTGGTGGCGCAAGGCTGGTGCGATGCGATCCGCGAATTGCATCCGGACAAACCGATGTTCACGTTCTGGGACTACAAGCGCAACCGCTGGCCTCGCGACGCGGGCTTGCGGCTCGATCATCTACTTGTGAGTCCCGTGCTCGCGCCGCGCCTGATCAAGGCCGGCGTCGATCGCAAGATTCGCGGCGAAGAAGGCGCCAGCGACCATGCGCCGGCGTGGATCGTGATCAAATAGCCTGCAGGCGTTTGGCGTTGGCGGCGACGTGCTCGCAATAGCGGCCGACGACATCGGCTGCGGTCGCGCCCGCCATCAGGCGCGCGCCGACCTCGAACATCGCATCGATCTTCTCGCTCACCATGAGCTGGGCCTCGCGCTCGGCATCGGCATCCGCGGCGGCGAACATCGCCAGCCGGCAACGGATGACCTCGCAGGCCTCGAACGCCAGCATGGTGCTGGCGAGCCAGGGAAAGCTGTCGACGGCTTCGGCAAAGGAGTTCATCGCGATATCCAAACTTCTTTTGAATTCGAGATGGCATGAATACGCCTCAAATTTTAAAGAGCCGGCCGCGATATCGCGCGACGTTTCGGTTTCGCGGAGAGCCGCGGTTAACCAAGGCTCGTCGTTGAACGACGCACTGTGCCATGCATCCCGAGACTCGGCGCTGCTCGGTAAACGGTGTCATCGCCAGGCTTGACCGGCGTCCCAGTACGCCGACTTCTCGGTTCACCATTGCTCCCTCTGGAATACTGGATCACTCGCTTTCGCGGGTGACGACAATTGATGTCGTGATTGCGAGCGAAGCGAAGCAATCCATGGCGCCGCAAGCGGAAACATGGATTGCTTCGCTTCGCTCGCAATGACGTTGAGACATACTTCCGCGATCTCGCCGCATATCGTTTGCGCGAGGTATTCGTTTATCGCTCGCCCTTAAGCAAAGGGCGCAGGGAATGCCGGGCGCACGATGCACCCGCAGCCTCGCGTACGATAAGAGACGAAGTACACGAGTATAGTCACCACAGGTCACACCGGAGAAGCCCGGCATTCCCCACGCAATGGTTTACGGATTATGGCGTGCTCTCCTCGGTGCGCCGGGCTTTTTGGCCACCGTCGCCTGCGCGACCTCACGCAGACTTGACACCAGCGTCGGGGTGCCAGGACCACACGTCTTCTCCGTCCGCATCCGAATGCCTTCGTCAGAAGCACCATCTGCGTCCACCGCATCCCGCCCGCGTCGATGACGTTGCGCAACGCCCCTTTCAGTGGAACGGGATGACAGCGATATAGGGTGATTTGGGTATTCTGGAAAACAGAATATTTTGTGTGGCACGGCTTGACACGCTCCGCGGCGATAGACGGGATGATTTGCCCGTCAGGCAGTCGGCTCCAGACGTTCGCCGTCAACCTCTCTCGGATCGAATAGGGGCGAGCGGCGATCAGCTCAAACCGGTCACCGGCCTTACTTCGATCGGGAAATTCAACGAGCGCGCGATGAAACACATCTCATGCGCCTTGTGATGAAGCTTCTCGGCGGCCTCGACGTTGGCGCCCGCAGCCAGCGTCACCTTCGGCTGCAGGACGATCGAGGTGAACTGGCCCGCGCCGTCAGCTTCTTCGGCCATGAAGCCCTCCGCATCGTCTTCATATGAAATGACGACAATGCCGGCCTGCGCGCACAGCGCGAGATACCAGAGCTTGTGACAGGCGGAGGCCGCTGCCAGCAGCAATTCCTCGGGATTCCATCGCGCGGCATCGCCGCGAGAAGCCGGATCGGACGACCCGGCGATCGCAGGCTTGCCGGGCGCCGAGATCTCATGCGCCCTGCTGTATCCGCGATAGTTTGCGGTGCCGCTGCCTTGATTGCCGGTCCAGGTGACGCGCGCGCGATAGGTATGCTGCTTTTCCACGAACCCGCTCCCCTCGCCGGCATCACGCCTGGCGCTTGACCACCACTCCCGTCGGCGTCGCAAAACCTTCCATGGTTCTGATGCGCTTCTCGAGCCACCAGCCATATTCGGGAGTCCAGTCCTCGAATTTGCGGTTGATGCCGAGATCGTGGGCCCAGTGCTGCGCGATATTGGGATTGAACTGGGACTGCCGGCCGACGGCGATGAGGTCGGCCTGCCCACTCTGCAGGATGGCTTCGGCCTGCTGCGCCTCGAGGATGATGCCGACCGCCATCGATGCGATCCCCACTTCCTTGCGCACGCGTTCGGCGTAAGGCACCTGGAAACCAAGACCGCGCGGCACTTGCGCCGCGGTCGCCGAGCCCGAAATGCCGCCGGATGAGCAGTCGATGACATCGACCCCGCGCGCCTTCAATTCGCGAGCGAAGGCCACGGTGTCATCGAGATTCCAGCCGTCTTTGGCGCCGTCGACGGATGAGACGCGCACGAACAACGGCATCGTGTCCGGCATTTCGCGCCGCACCGCCTCGGCGATCTCGAGCGGCAGGCGCATGCGCCCCTTGCGGTCGCCGCCATATTCATCATTACGCGTATTGGAAATCGGCGAAAGGAACGAGGCCAGCAGATAGCCGTGGGCGGTGTGGATCTCGATGGTGTCGAAACCGGCCGCGACCGCGTTCCGCGCCGCGATCCCCCAAGTCCGCACCATCGCCCGGCATTCTTCTGTCGTGAGCGCGCGTGGGGTGAGCCAGCCCGGCGCGACCGGCTCGCCGGTCGGGCCGACGGGCTGCCAGACCTTGGCGCCGTTGGCGATGTTCTCCGGTGTCAGCGGGCCCATGCCTTCCATGGCGCGCTGCGAGGATGCCTTGCGCCCGCCATGGGCAAGCTGGATGCCGATTTTGGTGTCCTCGCCCTTCATGAAGGCGATCAGGGGCTTGAAACTTTGCGCCTGCGCCTCGCTCCACATGCCGAGGTCGTATTCGTTGATCAGGCCGATCTGCTCAACGGCGGTCGCCTCGACAAAGACCAGCCCGAAACCGCCCAGCGCATAGCGGCCAAGATGCACGTTGTGAAACATGCCGCAAATGTTGCCGGGTCCGGCGCGGTAATGGACCATCGGCGGCACGACCAGGCGGTTCTTCACGGTCATGCCGCGAACCGTGAACGGCTGGAACAGCAGCGGTCGCGCGGTGTCTGCGCCGTCGGTGATCGAGTCTGACATGGGATGCCTGTCGCGTGAGATGAATGATGGTGGGCGCGGGAGAGCAATAATTCTCCAAATCGAACGACAGGTCCAGCCGGCCCTTGCAGGGACCGGACCGGCGCGCCGCGCTTGGCTCGCCGCCTACGCCATCATTCGATTCTGAGGTTCGCGTCGTGCACCACCTTGCCCCACTTCGCGATCTCCACCTTGATTCGCTTGGCGAACTCTTCGGGGCTGTTGGCGACCGGAAAGAAGCCGAGCTTCCCGAGTTTCTCCCTGACGTCGGGCTCGGCGACGATCTTGACGATCTCGCGCGACAACAGATCAACGATTTCCTTGGGCGTACCCGCGGGCACCACGATGCCGGTCAGCGTATCGCCATCCTCGTCGGTCACACCCTCTTCGGTGAAGGTCGGCACATCGGGTATTTCCGTCGAACGCTGCGATGAGGCAATGCCGATCGCACGTACCTGACCGGCCTGGATCGCTGCAAGGGAAGACGGCAGCGCGGTGAAGGCGATCGGCGTGTGGCCGCCGATGGTGGCCTGCACCGCCGGAGCAGCGCCCGTGAAGGGCACGTGGACCAGATCGAGCTTGTAGGTCAGCCGAAACAGCTCGCCGCCGAGATGCGGCGTCGAACCGACGCCGGGACCGGCATAGCTGTATTTGCCGGGATTATCCCGGATCAGCTTGACCAGCTCCGGCAGGGTCTTCGCCGGAACCTGCGGGTTGACCACCACGACGTTGGGCGAAACCGCAACCAGGGTTACGGCCGAAAAATCCTTGATCGGATCGTAGGGCACCTTGGCGTAGAGGCTCGGGTTCACCATGAAGCCCGTGCTGATCGCCATGATGGTGTAGCCGTCAGCCGTCGCATGCGCGACCTGGCCGGAGGCGATGTTGCCGCCCGCCCCCGCGAGGTTCTCGACATAGAATTGCTGGCCGAAACGCTCGGAAAGTTTCTGCGCCACGAGGCGCGCGATGACGTCGGTAGGGCCGCCCGGCGGGAATCCCACGACCACGCGCACCGTGTGGCTCGGATAACCTTGCGCCAATGACGGCACCACGCCGGCCAGCAACAGCACGGCTGCAAAAATCCCACGCAAAACGATCATCCCGGCGCTCTCCCTCTGACTTATTTTTGTTGGGGCCATCATCGGCGAGCGCGTCTTTCAGAACAAGGGCAAAAGCTCGCCGGTGCGCGATCGCCCGTTCCGCAGGCCCCGTTTCGGGTCATACTTTCGACTGGCGCGACCGGGGCCGATTCGCGGAGACGATACCCTTGAATTTCCTGTTCGTCCTCGCAGTAGGCCTGCTCGCCGGCACCATCTCCGGCATCATCGGCACGGGATCGTCGATCATGCTGATGCCGGTTCTGGTCTATGCCTATGGGCCGAAGCAGGCGGTGCCGATCATGGCGGTCGCTGCCCTGCTCGCCAACCTCTCGCGCATCATCGCCTGGTGGCGCGAGGTCGACTGGCGCGCCTGCGCCGCCTATTCGGTGACGGGCATTCCCGCGGCGGCGTTGGGCGCCCGCACCCTGCTGGCGCTGCCGTCACGCGCGGTCGACATATCGATCGGCGTGTTCCTGATCGCGATGGTGCCGCTGCGGCATTGGCTCGCCCGCCACGAGGTCAAACTGTCGCTCTGGCATCTCGCGCTCGGGGGCGCCGTGATCGGCTATCTCACCGGCGTCGTGGTTTCCACCGGGCCTTTGAGCGTGCCGCTGTTCCTGTTCTACGGCCTGGCCAAGGGCGCGTTCCTCGCCACCGAGGCCGCAAGCTCGCTTGGGCTGTATGTGAGCAAATCGGTGACCTTCGAACGTTTTGGCGCGCTGACACCGGATATCGCGCTGAAGGGCGTGATCGCGGGATCGTCGCTGATGTTCGGCGCCTTCATCGCCAGGCGCTTCGTGCTGCGGCTGGAGCCGGAGGCGTTTCGGCTGGTGATGGACGGGATCATGATTGCCGCGGGTGGTTCCATGATGTGGAATGCTTTCGCGGCGAACCAATAGGTTCCACCCGCGCGGGCTGCATCTGCAAAAATAAAGTCGTCTCAGCGCGCGGGACGGGCTGCGATGTTTGCGCTACAGCGTTGATCATCCCTACTCCGCCGCACCCTTCTGGATTGGAGCTCGCGAAGAAATGCCGACCGTTGTTGCCGCGACATCGACGAGATCGTCGATGGAACAGGAGTTGATCGCGGCCGGTGACGGTCTTGCCGACAATGCGGACGTCCTGCGCAGCGTGCTGGCGGGTTGCGGCGACTGCATCAAGATCCTCGATCTTCAGGGCCGGTTGCAGTTCATGAGCGAGGGCGGCAAGCGCGTGATGGAAGTCGAGGATTTTGGCAAGCTGAAGGGATGTCCGTGGCCGGACTTCTGGGCCGGCCCGGGCCATGCCGATGCGAGAAACGCGGTTGCGACCGCCATCGCCGGCGGGACCGGCCGCTTCAAGGGCGCGGCCAACACCGCCAAGGGCAATCCACGACATTGGGACGTCCAGGTCTCGCCGATCCGGGGTGACGCGGGACAGGTCACCCACCTGCTCTCCATTTCACGCGATGTCACCGAGGAATGGCGCGCCGTTTCCGAGTTGCATGATGCGCTGGAGCGGCAGGCGCTGCTCGCGGGCGAACTTCAGCACCGCATCAAGAACACCCTGGCGATGGTGGGCGCCATCGCCAATCAAACCATGCGCGGCGACGACGTCGCGCTCGCGCGTCAAGCCTTTGCCGCGCGACTGACGATGCTGAGCCGCGCGCACGATATCCTGACCCAGACCAGTTGGGCGAGCGCACCGATCAGGGACGTGATCGAGGGCGCGCTTGCCTCCCACACCGGACAGGACCGGATCGCCATCGACGGCCCCGACCTCGACCTTCCGCCCCGGCAGGCGCTCGCGCTGGCGCTGGCTGTCCATGAGCTCGCCACCAATGCCGTAAAATACGGGGCGCTTTCCACTCACGCCGGAAGGGTCGACATCGCCTGGAACAACGACGTGTCGGAGACTGAACCACGATTTCGGTTCATCTGGACCGAGAGTGGCGGGCCCGCCGTGAAAGAACCTGCTGCAAGCGAAAAGGGTTTTGGCTCGCGCCTGATCGAGCGGATGCTCGCCAGCGATTTTGCGGGCGAGGTCCATACTTCCTATCGACCACAAGGCGTCGCCTGCGAACTGCGCGCGCCGATCATGGGCGAAACCACGGCGTCCAGGTAGAGATGATGGCAAGTGCAAGCAGCAGCCGGAAACCCCTGGTCCTGATCGTCGAAGACGAATTTCTGCTGAGAATGGACGCCATGCAGATGATCGAGGAAGCCGGCTTCGACGTGCTGGAGGCTGCCACCGCCGACCAAGCCATTGCGCTGCTCGAGCAGCGTTCCGACATCGCGGTCATTTTCACCGACATCGACTTGCCCGGCTCGATGAACGGGCTCAAGCTCGCCCACGCCGTCAGGGACAGGTGGCCGCCGATCCGGATCGTGACGACGTCTGGTCATTTCAACCTGGATCAGGACAAGTTGCCCAGCGGCTGCAAATTCATTCCCAAGCCCTATGATTTCCGCCATGTCGCCGAAACCATCCGCGACTTGATGGGGATGCTGACAGCCGTCCGCCTGAATCCTCATATGACATACAGTGCAACAGAAAGTGTTGCTGCCTTCCGACACCGAACCGCCTAAGAACAGGCGAACTCGTTCGGGCTGGAATCCAACAACGTGGGCGCATTGATCTTCGATTTCGACGGCGTGATCGCTGACAGCGAGGCGATCGCCAACACCGTGCTGGCGGAAATCGTCACCGGCTTAGGGCATGCACCACGCTCGACCAGTCGCTCGATCGCTATTCCGGCCGGCGCTGGAATGAAGTGATGGCCGAGATCGAAGCCGCGATCGCAACGAAATTGCCGGCGGATTTTGCCAGCGAGGTCAAGCGCGCGACGCTGGAACGCTTCCGGACCGATCTGAAAGAAGTCAGCGGGGCTACCGACTTCATCCGGCGCTTTTCCAGCATCCCGCGTTGCATCGCCTCCTCCAGCTCGATCGATCGCCTGCATCTGTGCCTGTCGGTGCTGGAGCTGGAAGCTGAATTCGGCGACCGCGTTTTCAGCGCCGACATGGTGGCGCGCGGCAAGCCGCATCCCGATATTTTCCTGTTCGCCGCCGCAAAGCTCGGCGTGAGCCCAAAAACGTGCCTCGTCATCGAGGACAGCGCGGGCGGCATCAAGGCGGCCCTCGCCGCCGGCATGACCGCGGTCGGCCTCACCGCCGCCAGCCACATCCGCGAAGGCCACGATCTGCGGCTGCGCGACGCGGGTGCCGCGCATCTGGCGGCCTCGTGGGCGGAAGTGGAGCGATTTGCGCTTGGGTTTTTCGGAATGGCGGAGTGAGCCCGTCATCCTCGTTATGAAGCCAACTCAAATTGTCTCTTGAGCTTGCGGGCGCGGAAGAGCCGGACACCGGGAAAGGCTTGTAAACCGGGAAAAGCTTGTAAAATGAAAGAGGCCGCCAACCGGGGCGGCCTCAACCATCGCAAAATCTGGAGTAAACCCGGGACGCGAAAGGCAGCTGTCAGGCCTTAAAGCCGCAGGCAACGCCGCCCTTCCCGTCCAGAACGCACGTAACCTTCCCGCCAGCCTCTACAAAGCCGTTGATAAGACCCTCGTAGACGGCCTGGAAAGGTGTCTTTTCTGCTCCGCCGCTCACGGCGTCCAGCTCGTCGATGTTCAGCTCGTTGATCGTCAATTCGTTGTTCATGTTTCTCTCCTGCTTTTAAGGAAGGGACCATCCCTTCCTGGTGGTGGTCGCAGGAATACTCCGACGGGTTTGTTCGCACGGTGATAGTTCTCACACAGGAACCACGTTCACGGACGGAGAACTACGGACATCCGTTAAAGCGAATTTGGACAATGCCAACTTTAAACGAGGACACCGGGCCCCAAATACGGAAAGTACCCAATATTCGGTCATGATCGAAATAGGCCACTCGCGTTTCCAATCAGGCCACCCCGATATTCGGTGCTGTCCTAATTAGGACACTCGCGGCGGGGATTAGGACACCTTCCAATTTGACCATCTGCCTGAGAGCCGGAAGCCAATCTTGCCGAGGCAAGACCGACTTCCGGACTGCGAACGCTCCGCAAAGGGGCGGCCTCAATGCAGCAGCGGAATCAAAAACGGACTGAAGAACACCAATGTCCCGACAATGGCGACGGTGACGTATCCAACGATTTCCATCCAGCGCGGGTACATGGCCCTAACTCTCGCCTTCCGAATTAGGACACTCCCCGATTCAAATTAGGACACAGGGGCTTAAATACGGACAGTACCCGATATTCCATTGGAACAAAATAGGAACATTTGAATATCCGTGCTATCAATCGGGCCGCAACTGCACGGCGACTCATCCCATGGCCAAATCCACCCTCTCCTTCGTCTGCCAGAACTGCGGCGCGGCTTATAATCGCTGGCAGGGCAAGTGCGAATCCTGCGGCGAGTGGAACACGCTCGCAGAGGAAGACACGACCGGCGCGACATCGATGCCGGTCTCGATCCGCTCGAGGCGCAAGGGCCGGACGTTCGCGCTGGAGACGCTGACGGGCAAGAGCCAGGAGGCCCCTCGCCTGCCCTCCGGCATGGCCGAGCTCGACCGCGTCACCGGCGGCGGTTTTGTGCGCGGCTCGGTGCTGCTGGTCGGCGGCGATCCCGGCATCGGCAAGTCGACGCTGCTGACGCAGGCCACGAGCCTGCTCGCGCGCGCCGGCCATCGCGCGGTCTATATTTCCGGCGAAGAGGCGGTCGCCCAGGTGCGGCTGCGCGCCGAGCGGCTGGGATTGGCGGATGCGCCGGTGCAGTTGGCGGCAGAGACTTCCGTCGAGGACATCGTCTCGACGTTGTCGGAAGGCACAGTACCCCGGCTGATCGTGATCGATTCGATCCAGACCATGTGGACCGACACGGTTGAATCCGCGCCGGGCACGGTGACACAGGTGCGCGCCTCGGCGCAGGCGCTCATTCGTTTCGCCAAGAAGACCGGCGCCGCCATCATCCTGGTCGGACATGTCACGAAAGACGGCCAGATCGCCGGCCCCCGCGTGGTCGAGCACATGGTCGATGCCGTGCTGTCGTTCGAGGGCGAAGGCTCGCAACAATTCCGCATTTTGCGCGCGGTGAAAAACCGGTTTGGGCCGACCGACGAGATCGGCGTGTTCGAGATGACGGGCTTGGGTTTGCGCGAGGTCTCCAATCCGTCCGAACTGTTCCTGTCCGAGCGCGATCTGGGCAGCCCCGGCACGGCGGTATTCGCAGGCATCGAGGGCACCCGCCCGGTGCTGGTGGAATTACAGGCGCTGGTGGCCCCGACCACGCTCGGCACGCCGCGGCGCGCGGTGGTGGGCTGGGACCCGAGCCGGTTGTCGATGGTGCTGGCGGTGCTGGAGGCCCATTGCGGGGTCAAGCTGTCGGGCCATGACGTCTATCTGAACGTCGCCGGCGGCCTGCGCATTCAGGAACCGGCGGCGGATCTGGCGGCCGCCGCCGCACTGGTGTCGTCGCTGGCGAACGCGCCGCTGCCGACGGATGCGGTCTATTTCGGCGAGATTTCGCTTTCGGGAGCGGTCCGCCCGGTGGCGCAGACCTCGGCCCGGCTGAAGGAAGCCGCCAAGCTCGGATTCGGCCGGGCCGTGCTGCCCGAA
>Ga0209483_1003633_pt1 | contig 10058 bp, 6 predicted proteins | sample NGEPerA_FD_184508 | JGI IMG/M metagenome (GOLD analysis project Ga0209483, IMG submission 184508) | Arctic peat soil microbial communities from the Barrow Environmental Observatory site, Barrow, Alaska, USA - NGEE PermafrostL2-A... | ecosystem: Environmental > Terrestrial > Soil > Wetlands > Peat...
GCCTCAGCGCCCGCTCGGCGCCCGTTCAGCGCTCGTTCAGCACCCGCTACGCGCGCGCGGCGCGGGATGCCAGAATGCGGCCCGGGCGCCGTACTTTGCTGCGTTTCGTGCCCGCACAGCGCCTGCGACCACTGCCGACCATGCCCGTGACACCGAAGCAACCTGCCGCACTGACGATCCTGCGCCGGCTGGAGGCGGAGAGCATCCACATCCTGCGCGAGGTGGTGGCCGAAGTCGAGCGCCCGGTCATGCTGTATTCGATCGGCAAGGACAGCGCGGTGATGCTGCATCTGGCGCGCAAGGCGTTCTTCCCCGCGCCGCCGCCCTTCCCTCTGCTGCACGTCGATACGACTTGGAAGTTCCGCGACATGTACGCGATGCGCGCGCGCGTGGCACAGCAATGGGAACTGATCGTCCATGTGAATCCCGAGGCGGCAGCGCTGGGCATCAACCCGTTCACGCACGGATCGGCGATGCATACCGAAATGTGGAAGACGGAGGGCCTGAAGCAGGCGCTGGACCAGCACGGATTCGACGCGGCGTTCGGCGGCGCGCGGCGCGACGAGGAGAAATCGCGCGCGAAGGAGCGCATCATCTCGTTGCGCTCGGCAGCGCATCGCTGGGATCCAAAGGACCAGCGCCCCGAGCTGTTGCGGCTCTACAACACGCGCAGGAACGAAGGCGAGAGCCTGCGCGTATTTCCGCTGTCCAACTGGACCGAGCTCGACGTCTGGGAATACATCCGCCAGCAGCGCGTCGAGGTCGTGCCGCTTTATTTCGCCGCCGAGCGAACCGTCGTCCGGCGCAATGGCGCATGGATCATGGTCGACGATGCGCGCATGCCGCTCGCCGCAGGCGAACAGCCGGAGCAGCGGCGCGTACGCTTTCGCACGCTCGGCTGCTATCCGCTGACCGGCGCCATCGAATCCAGTGCGGACAGCGTCGACGCGATCATCCGCGAGCTCGCCGCGGCGACCCATTCCGAGCGCCAGGGCCGCGTGATCGACCACGACACCGCAGGCTCGATGGAGCAGAAAAAACAGCAGGGCTACTTCTGATGCCGCCGGACACGCCCTCGCCTGTCGCGCCACCGGCGGATGGCAGCGGTGGCCTGTTGCGCCTGATCGCGTGCGGCAGCGTCGACGACGGCAAGAGCACGCTGCTGGGCCGGCTGATCCACGAAGCGCACGCGATCCGCGACGACCAGCTCGCGGCGCTGAAGGCGGACTCGCGCAAATACGGAACGCGCGGCGACGACATCGATTACGCATTGCTCCTCGACGGCCTCGCCGCCGAACGCGAGCAAGGCATCACGATCGATGTCGCCTACCGCTATTTCACGACGGCGCGGCGGCGCTACATCGTCGCCGATACGCCCGGCCACGAGCACTACACGCGCAACATGGTCACCGGCGCGTCGACGGCCGACTTGGCCATCGTGCTGGTCGACGCGCGCAAGGGGCTCACCGACCAGACGCGCCGCCACAGCTATATCGTGTCGCTGCTGGGCGTGCGCCCGGTCGTGCTGGCGATCAACAAGATGGACCTGGTCGGTTATTCGCAAGCGGTCTACGACGCCATCGAGGCGGAGTACCGCGCGTTCGCCGCGGCACTCGGCCAGCACGACGTCACCTGCATTCCGCTGTCGGCCGTGCACGGCGACAATGTCGTCGCACCACTCGGCAATACCGGCTGGTATCGCGGCCCGATGCTGATGGAGCACCTCGAGACGGTCGTCGTCGGCGACGCTCTTGCATCCGGCGCGTTCCGGATGCCCGTGCAATGGGTCAACCGTCCGAACCTCGACTTCCGCGGATTCGCCGGCACGATCGTCAGCGGCAGCGTGCGCGCCGGCGACCCCATCGACGTGCAGCCGTCGGGATTGCGCTCGCGCGTCGCGCGGATCGTCACCGCCGACGGCGACCTCGGCGTCGCCATCGCCAACCAGGCGGTGACGCTGACATTGACCGACGAGATCGACGTGAGCCGCGGCGACGTGTTCGGCAGCGCCGACGACCCTTGCACCAGTGCCGACCAGTTCGAGGCGTCGCTGGTGTGGATGGACAGCGCGCCGATGCTGCGTGGACGCAACTACCTGATGAAGATCGGCACCAAGACGGCCAACGCGACGATCGCGCCACTCAAGTACCGCGTCAACATGCATACGCTCGAGCATGTCGCCGCCGACAAGCTCGAGCAGAACGACATCGGCGTCTGCGACATCGAGCTCGACCGCGCGATCGCCTTCGAGCCCTACGCGGTCAATCGCGACCTGGGCGGCTTCATCCTCATCGACCGCATGACCAACAACACCGTCGGCGCGGGTCAGTTGCGCTTCGCGCTGCGGCGCTCGACGAACATCCACTGGCAATCGTTCGACATCCACCGTGGCGTGCGCGCGACGATCAAGTCGCAGAAGCCATGCGTGCTGTGGTTCACCGGACTGTCGGGCGCGGGCAAGTCGACGATCGCCAACCTGGTCGAGAAGAAGCTGCATGCGCTGGGGCGCCACACGTACCTGCTCGACGGTGACAACGTGCGCAAGGGACTCAACAAGGACCTCGGGTTCACCGACGCCGACCGCGTGGAGAACATCCGCCGCGTCGCCGAAGTGGCCACGCTGATGGCCGACGCCGGCCTCATCGTGCTGACGGCGTTCATCTCGCCGTTTCGCGACGAGCGCGCGATGGCGCGGGCATTGCTGCCTCCCGGCGAGTTCCTCGAGATCTTCATCGACACACCGTTGGCGGTGGCCGAGCAGCGCGACGTCAAGGGTCTCTACGCGAAGGCACGCCGGGGACAGCTCGCCAACTTCACCGGCATCGACTCGCCGTATGAGGCTCCTGTCGACGCGGAAATTCGCATCGATGGCGCCCTCACGCGTTCAGACCAGGCGGCCGAGCACATCGTCCTGCAATTGCAGAAGCGCGGATTCCTCGCCGCCTAGACGCAACGGGCGCGGCGGGCGCGGCTAGAACACGTAGCCGTAAGTGGCGATATCGCGCGCATAGCGCTGCGCGACGATCTCACGTGTCTCGTCGGTGTAGTACTGGCGATAGTCACGGTGGTTCGAGCGGTTGACGTGCGGCAGCGCGGCCGGGATGCGCAGGCGGTTGGCGACGGTGGCGAAATCTGCGCCGAGGCTCTCGTAGCGCCCGACGTAATCCACCATCAGCTCGCCGCCTTCGTCGACGACATAGTCGAGCTGGTTCCACGTCGTGCGTTCGACGATGCCCGTCGTCGCGTGCTTGACGAAGTCGCTGAACGTCTTCGTGTGCGTCTGCACGTAGCGCGCGAAGTCGTTCGGCGCGGTGACCTGCACGCACATCGCATACCACGAGACCAGCCGGTCCCACGGATTGCGTACGAACGCGAACTTGTAGTAGCGCTGCCATTGTTCCGGCGACACCAGCGGGCGCAGGGCGCGCGCATGCCGATGGAGGCCGCGGCCGTACTGCTGCGAGTCGATCGTGTCGTCGTTTTCCCGCAGCACCGTTTCCACCGACAAGCCGCCCGTCTTCTGGATATGCACGAAGATGCAGCCGAGCTTGTGCGAAATGATCATCGTCGCGTCTCGATGCGTCAGCCCGACGCCGCGAGGGAAGCGCGCGTCGCCGCACGTCCGTCGCCTTCGCACTGTGCCAACAGGTCCCTGTAGAGCGCGCGAATCGCGTCGCCAGTGAATTCGCGCAGGTTGGCATCGAGGTCCGCGTCGTTGGCGTGCTGGTTGCGCAGGCCATTCTCGACGAAGCGGTCGGCCTCGGCCGCGTGCGGCGCGACAACGAGCGGCACGTCGAGGCGCGTCGCGATGCGGCCAACGACGCTGCGCCAATCGTCGAGGAGATCGGCGTAGCGGACATGAACGGCCCGCGCGCCGGCGCTTGCAATGAACTGCTCGACGCGCTGCATGTACGCGAACCAGAGCTCGATGCCGGCGGTAACCGGCATGTCGCCGCGCGCCTCCAGTGAGCGCGCCACCTCGAGCGGATTGCGCACCGGAACCACATAAGCCGCACGATAGCCCGCTTGCGCCAGCGCGCGATGCCACAGCGGCGCGAGCAGGCAAATGCGCGGATCCTTGATGACGACGAGCGCGCGGTCTTCGTATTCCGAAGCCATCAGCGCGCAAACATCCCCGATGAAATCCTCGACCAGGTCGCCGGCCGCTGGCAAATCGAAGTCCGCGACGCTCCAGTCGGCGCCGAGTTGCCGCAGCACGCGCTGGTTGAGGTCGTTGACCGCCTCCGGTTCCCAGAAACCCTTCGGATTGACGCCGAGCTTCGCCGGTGCGATGCGTTGCGGAAGAAACGCGCCGCAAAGGTTGATCACGCGCGCGAGCGCCGATGTCCCGCTGCGGTGCATCCCGAGCACGACGAGCGCGATCTTTTCGGCGGGTTTCGACCCCGGCGTTGCGTGGCGGCGCCGCGCCGCGGCGGCGAGCTCGGCCTGCCACTCGACGCTCAGCGCGCGCAGCACATCGACCGGTAGTTCCTCGCCATGCCCGGTGCGCAGCCGCGAGCGCAGCAGTGCCTGCCGGTTGTGCGGATGCTGGGGGCTCAACACGTTGCGCACATCGGCCGCAGGCGACAACGCTTGCGTAAAAAACGCATCGGCCACCGGTCGTGCTTTCCTGATCGCCGTATCGGTCGCCGCGGTGCCGTGACCTTCGGGCGCACGACGCAGGTAAAGCGTCCGCTCGACCGAAACCGGCTCTACGTTCATCCCCGCGCGTACGCAGAAATCCCATCCGTGGTAGTCGACCACGTCGCGAAAACCATCGAGCGCGCGAAACAACGACCGCGCAACGAACAGGTTTCCGTTGGCGCCTGCCGCATCGCGACCGACCAGCGTGAAGCTCGTCGATCCTGTCCATGTCCACTTGATCGGCCGGCGCGCATTGTCGGCCGCGGCGAAGGCCTCCGGGTCACCGAGCTCGCTGTCGTCGGCAAACCTTGCAATGCGCGAAAATCCCCACGCCGGCACGTCGCGCACGATTTCGGCGACCAGCGACGCGATGCGATCGTGCGTGTAGAGGTCATCCGCGCCGAGGAATGCGAGATAGGCGCCTTGCGCGACCGCGGCGCCTTCGTTCGCCGCGAGTGCCGCGCCGCGGTGTTCGCGCGCGAGCAATTGCGTCGGGAATTGCAGGCCGGACAACGCAGCCGCTGCCACTGCCGCCGTGTCGTCGGTCGAGCCGTCGTCGACGACGATCAGCTCGATGTCCGTATACGTCTGCAACGCGACGGATTCGATCGAGCGCGCGATGCAGCGCGCACTGTTGCGGGCCGTCATGACCACGCTGACGCGCGGCCGGTGCTGCGTACGCGTAGCGAGGCGTTCCTGCTCGCGTGCGACCCAGGCCTGCGCCATCGCCTCTTCCTGCGCGTTCGCCTGCTGCCACATCAGCTTGCCGAGCACCAGCCCCAGATTGTGGCGGACGGTGGGCACCGCCCATCCGGTGCGTTCCGCCGCGTCCGCAAGGACGTCCAGCGCCTCGCGATAGCGCATTCGTTCGTATTGGACGACGCCAAGCATGTGCAGCGAATCGACGTCGTCCGCATCCGCGGCGACCGCGCGTCGATAGAGCGATTCGGCGCGCCCGAGCGATCCGGCGCGATGCGCGGCGAGTGCCGCAAAGCGGGCGGACGAGTCCGCGACCGCAGGCGGCGCGTGCGGCGCCGGCGCATCGGCCGCACCATGGCAGTGCTTGTAACGCTTGCCGCTGCCGCACGCGCAGGGCTCGTTGCGACCCGTCGTCACGCGTGCCACGCCCTGTGTGGTGTGTCGGGCGCATGCCCGGATGCCGCAGGTTCAACTACCGTCACGATCGATCATCCCATTACCGGCCAACGCTGGCACGCTCAAGCCCCGAAGGATACAAGATCGCCCGAGAATCGCGGTCCGCGAAGGTCACTCGCGGTCGCACGGAACGCCGCGCCGCGGCGATTGTCTCAAGTCGCGGAGGATCGGCCCCATGCACGGCATTCAGCGGCAACTGGAACTCGACTGGGCACGGGGACTGATGCTGGTGCTGATGTCGCTGACGCACCTGCCGACTTGGTTCAGTGCGCAATTGGGGCAACCGTTCGGCTACGTGTCGGCCGCCGAGGGATTCGTCATCATTTCGGGGTTCCTGGTCGGCACCATCTACACGCGGATCGCACAGGAAAGGGGCGTGGCCGCCATGCGCCGCCTGGTCTGGCGGCGCGCCGGCAAAATCTATATTGCGCACATCAGCGTGCTGTTGCTGCTGTTGTGGGTGATCGTGCCCTTCGCCGTCAGCCGGGATGCACACCCGATCACCGATCTCGCCTCCTTCTACTTCGCGCACCCGCGGCGGGCGCTGGCCGGCGGCCTGTTGCTGCTGTACGAGCCGCCGCTGCTCGACATCCTGCCAATGTACGTGCTGTTCATGCTGGCGTCCCCGCTGCTGCTGACGGCGAGCAAGCGCTACGGCTGGGGGCCGCTTTTCGCCGGCAGCGTCGCACTGTGGGCGATGGCGCAGTTCGATATCGGCCATGTGCTGTATGACGCCGTCGCGGGCACGTGGGGGCTGCCACTGCCGCCCTACTCCCAAACCGGTGCGTTCGTCTTCCTCGGCTGGCAACTGGTATGGATGTGCGGGCTCTGGGGCGGTGCACGCAGCCTCGATCCGCGGCCGCCGCGGCTGCCATCGGCATCGGTGCCGCTCGCGGCCGTGGTCGCGCTCGCGTTTTTCGGGTGGCGCCATTGGGCCGGCCAAGTCCCGGCCGGCGACGCGGTCATCGTCGCGGCATTGGACAAGTGGCACCTGGGTGCGCTGCGCATCGTCGATTTCGCCGCATTGCTGGTGCTCGGCGTGGCGGCGCGCCGGCGCCTCGCGCAGTGGGCGCGGCATTCGCTGCTGACGACGCTTGGCAAGGCCGCGCTGCCGGTGTTCTGCGCGCACCTGGTCATCTGCTTCGTCGCACTGGCGATGGTCGCCGACCCGAACCCGCAGCAGCTGCATTGGCACGACAGCGCGCTGCTGGCGGCGACGCTCGTCGCGCTCTACGCGGTCGCGCTGCTGTTCGTCGAGGGCCGGCGCCTGGGCGCGCCGCTGGTGGCCACGCTCAGCGCGCGGCTTGCTGCACGTACGGCGCGATGACCGACTGCCACAGCGCGTAGCCCGTCTTGTTGAGGTGCAGCGCATCGTCGCGGAACAACTCGCGGCGCGGCGCGCCGTCCGCATCCAGCATCGGCGTGTACACGTCGATGTACGCGAGCCCCGGCTGCGTCGCCACGTAATGGCGGATCAGCGCATTGGTCGTGCGAATCTCGCCGATCAGCGACGCACGCAACGGGCTGGGCTTGATGGAAATGAAGTCGATCCGCGTATCGGGCAGCGCACGGCGCACGCCGCCGACAAAGGCGGTGAAACGCTCGAGCACCTGCGCGGGCGTGCTGCCGCCCGCCAGGTCGTTGTCGCCGGCGTAGACGAGCACCGTGCGCGGAGCGTAGCGGATTACCAGCCGCTGCAGGTTCTTCACGCAGTCGGACAGCTTCGATCCCCCGAAGCCGCGCTTGAGCACCACCCTGCCGTCGCCGAAGTCGCTCTCAAGTCCCGACCACATCCGGATCGACGAGCTGCCGACGAACAGCACCGCGCCGCCGGGCGGCGGCGCCGCGCGGTCCGCGGCGGCGAACGCCGCGAAGCTCGCGTCCCACGGCGAGGGTGCCTCGGCGCTCGCAACCGTTGCCACGAGCGCCGGTACCGGCGCCTGCGCGCGGACAGCACCCGCCGCGAGGGCGACGGCACCGAGGACGATCGCGTAGCGGATGTTCATTGGCATGAAAGTGAAGGCAATGGGTTCGGCTGGCTGGCTGGCTGGCTGCCGCGACTATAACGCGCCAGCCGCCGCGCGGATGACACCGATGACACCGGGCGGCTGGCCAGTGGGCACAAGCACCCCGAATGCCGCACTGCGCCAGGACGTCAGTGCGCGCCGGCCGCCGCCGCCGCGGCCGCGGCCGTGCTGCGCGCCGGGCGCGCCAGCCAGACGACGCCGATCAGCGCCACGAACAACACCGCCGACACGTAGAACACGTCGTTGGCCGACAGCATGAACGCCTGCTGGTCGATCAGCCGGTTGAGTATTCCGTACGCCTGCTGCGGATCGGCGCCGCCCGCCTGCAGCGCTGCCATCGCTTGCTGCGTCGCCGGGTTTGCCGCCTGCATGTGCTCGACGAGTTGCGCGTGATGCAGGCTTGCGCGATGGTCCCACAGCGTCGTGGCAATCGACGTGCCAAATGAGCCCGCGGTGATGCGCGCGAAGTTGAACAGCCCGGACGCCGAAGGGATGCGTTCCGGCGCGAGACCCGACAGGCTGAGCGTCACCAGCGGAATGAAGAAGACTGCCATCGCCGCGCCCTGGATGATCGTCGGCAGCATCAGCGTGGCGAAGTCGGCGCTGGTGTTGAACTGCGCGCGCATGAACATCACCAGCGCGAAGATCGCGAACGCCAGCGTGACGAAGCGGCGCGGGTCGACCTTGTGGATGTTGCGTCCGACGAATGGCGTCAGCAGGATCGCGAGCAGCCCGACCGGCGCGAGCAGCATGCCCGCCTCGGTCGCCGTGTAGCCCATGTATTGCTGCAGCCACAACGGCAGCAGCACGACATTGCCGAAGAACAGCCCGTACGCGAGCGCCATTGCGAGCGTGCTGGTCCAGAAGTTGCGCCGCAGGAAGAGCCGCAGGTCGACGACCGGGTGCTTTTCCGTCAGCTCCCAGACGATGAACAGCGCGAGTCCCAATGCCGCTGCGATGGCCAGCACGACGATCTGCGTGGACGCGAACCAGTCGAGGTCCTTGCCCTTGTCGAGCATGATCTGCAGCGCGCCCACCCACAGCACGAGCAGGCCGAGGCCGACGCCGTCGATTGGCAGCCGGTGCGTGGCCGTCTCGCGCTTGCCGTAGATCATCCACGTGACGCCGGCAGCGGCCAGCCCCACGGGGATGTTGATGTAGAAAATCCACGGCCATGCGATGTTATCGGTGATCCAGCCACCGAGCACCGGACCCACGACCGGCGCGACCAGCGTCGTGATCGCCCAGATCGCCAGCGCGCTGCCGGCCTTCGCCTTCGGATAACTCGACAGCAGCAGCGCCTGCGACAGCGGAATCATCGGACCGGCCACCGCGCCCTGCACGACGCGAAACGCGATCAGCAGCGGCAGCGATGTCGCCAGGCCGCACAGGAACGACGCGATGACGAACAGCAGCACCGAGGCCACGAACAGCCGCACCTGCCCGTAACGCTGCGTCAGCCACCCCGTCAACGGCAGCGAAATCGCATTGGCAACGCCGAACGACGTGATCACCCACGTGCCCTGATCGGGCGACACACCCAAGTCACCGGCCATCGCCGGAATCGACACGTTGGCGATCGACGTGTCGAGCACGTTCATGAATGTCGCCAGCGACAGCGCCAGCGTCGCCAGCACCAGCGTGCCGCCGGCGAGCGGCCTCAGCGCGCCGGGCGTGGACGCCGCGGCGTCGCGCGAAACGCGCGGCGCCGGCGCGGCGGTGGATTCAGCCATCGTGGATCCCCCCGGACGGCGATCAGAGCGGTGCCGCGCCGCGCGCGTGCGCCGTCCGCAAGGGCTGCAGCCCCGCCGTGCGCACGCGACCGTCGGCCAGCGGCGGCAGGCCCGGCATTGCCGTACCTGAATCGTTGGCGGCGATGATCGACTGCACGCGCGATTGCGCGGCGCCTTCGACCGCTTCGAACACGTCGGTCGCATAGGCGGGCGTCGTCTGCGCGACCTGCGGCAGGCGTTCGCCGGCGCGCTGGTGCGTGTCGACCTCGGCTTGCATCGACAGCCCGACCTGCAGCGGATTGGCCGCGAGCTCGCGCGGGTCGAGCGCGATGCGCACCGGCACGCGCTGCACGATCTTGATCCAGTTGCCGGTGGCGTTCTGCGCGGGAAGCAGCGCGAACGCCGAGCCGGTGCCGGCGCCGAATCCGGCGACGGTGCCGTGATACTTGAGCTTGCGGCCGTACAGGTCGGCCGTCAATTCGACCGGCTGTCCAACGCG
>Ga0209483_1003635_pt1 | contig 10055 bp, 11 predicted proteins | sample NGEPerA_FD_184508 | JGI IMG/M metagenome (GOLD analysis project Ga0209483, IMG submission 184508) | Arctic peat soil microbial communities from the Barrow Environmental Observatory site, Barrow, Alaska, USA - NGEE PermafrostL2-A... | ecosystem: Environmental > Terrestrial > Soil > Wetlands >...
GCCATGGCCACGTAGGTCTCGTGGGCTCGGCGCGCACCGCGCGGCTTGTTGCGCAACTCGTCGCGGGCACGGCGCCGGAAATCGCGCTCGAGCCCTTCGATGCTCGTCGTTTCCACTGACTTCAGAATTCGTCTCCATGATCCCGAACAAGCAATCGACAATCGCCCGCGGCGGCAAGGCGGTGTATGGCGCGCCGCTGGGCATCCTGATGCTCGAGGCTCGCTTTCCGCGCATCATGGGCGACATGGGCAATGCTGCCACGTGGCCGTTCCCCGTGCTCTATCGCGTTGTGCGCGGCGCAAGTCCTGAAAAGGTCGTGCTACACGCGGCGAGCAATTTGCTCCCCGATTTCATCGAAGCCGCCAGGGATCTCGTTCGGCTCGGTGCAGAAGCCATCACCACCAATTGCGGCTTCCTGTCGCTGTTCCAGCAGGAACTGGCGCAAGCCGTCAACGTGCCGGTCGCCACGTCGTCGCTGATGCAGGTGCCGTGGGTGCAGGCGACGTTGCCCCCGGGGAAGCGCGTTGGCATCGTCACCATCAGTGCGTCGACGTTGACGCCGCGGCATCTCACGGCAGCGGGCGTTGCAGCCGACACGCCCTTGGTCGGAACGGAGAACGGGCGCGAGTTCTTCCGCATCCTGATCAAGGCCGAGGCCGACGACATGGACATTGCGTTGGCACAACAGGACGTCGTCGACGCGGGTACCGCGTTGTGTGCGAAATATCCCGACGTGGGCGCCATCGTGCTGGAATGCACCAATATGCCTCCGTACGCGTCGGCGCTTCAGGCAGCCGTAGGGATGCCGGTCTACGACATCTATTCGATGATCAACTGGTTTCATGCGGGATTGCGACCGCGGAGATTTTCATGATGCACACGACAACGAACGCCATCGAGCCGGTGAATGACAGCGTCGTGGAGCGTGTCTACGGCGAACTCAAAGCGATGGCTATCGCGTACGAGTTCAAACCGGGCGAGCGCCTTAACGAAGGCGAACTCTCGCGCCGCTTGTCTGCGAGCAGAACGCCGCTGCGCGAGGCGCTGAATCGACTCAGTTCGGAGGGACTGCTGCGTTTCTCACCCGGCAAGGGCTATTTTTGCCGCAACCTCGATGTGATCGAGGTGTTCTCGCTCTACGAACTTCGCAAGGCGCTGGAGACTGCCTCCGTGAGGCTCGCGATCCGGCGTGCGAAGGACGACGACATCGATGCGCTGATCGCGTTTCTGGACAGCACCGGGCCCGAGCCGGGCAACCGTTCGGTCATCGAATTGGTCCACCTGGACGAAACGTTCCACGAACGCCTTCTGGCGATGTCCGGCAATGTGGAAATGATGCGAGTCCTGAAAAATGTCAACGCGCGGATCCGTTTCGTGCGCTGGATCGACATGAGCGGTGCGGATCGCAAGAAAACACAAATCGAACACAGCGCGCTTACGAAGAAACTCAAGCAACGTGACGAGGAGGCCTGCGTCGGCATGCTCGAGGCGCACATCGATCGCCGGCTCGACCAGATTGCGGCGGCGTTGAAAGAAGGCTACGCACGTATCTACATGCCTGACGCTGATGCTTTGTCGTGAGTTGTAATGGGGTAAGTCCGATTAGTTTGTTACGTTTTTGTCACGTTCCGTATCGCATTGGCCTTCCGCTCGCGAATGCCGAGCGGAAACGGTAGGATTGCGTTCGACCTGAGCAGCCGCTCGTGGCGTCTGTTCGTGGCGATTCGCTCGTACACCATGGCAGAGCCAAGCACGAGCATGCCCACATTCGCACCGGAAGAGCCATAAGCGGCGGCCGGCTCAGCCTGCCCGCGCGAGTCCATAGAAACGCGCCGCGTTCGATCCGAAAATCCACGCGCGCTCATCGATTGAAAGTTCCCGCAAGCAGTCGTTTGCGGCCTCATGCCATCGGCGATAGCCGCCTGCGAGCTCCACCACAGGCCAATCGCTTCCCCACATGATCCGGTCGGGGCCGAAACATTCGACGATATGATGAACGCAATATTCGAGATCGCGGGTCTGCCAATCCGCGTGTGCTTCGGTGACGAGGCCGGAAAGCTTGCAATGGACAGGGCTCTCGTGCGCAAGGATTCGCAGTTCGCGAGCCCAGACCTTCATGTCTCCCGAACGGATGTCGGGCTTTGCCCCGTGATCGATCACCACGCGCAGATCGGGGTTTTGCCCGCTGAATGTCAGCAGTGGCTGCAGGTGCACGGGCTTGACGAGGGCGTCGAAGCAAAGATTGAGTTCCGCCATGGCCTTCAGCGCGGGCTTTAGCTGCTTGCCGAGAATCCACGCAGGATCAGGCAGGTTCTGCAGCATCGGCCGGATACCGCGCAGCATCCCGTCGACGGCCAGCGTGGCAATGCGGTCGGGCGCGTCCGGTGCTGCCAGATCGACCCAGCCAACCACCGCAGATACGTACGACGTCGCGTTTGCGATGTCCAGCAAGTACCGGGTTTCCGCCTCGGTTGGCGCAGCCTGGACGAGCACCGTCGCGTCGATGCAAGCGGCCTTCAGGTGAGGCTCCAGGTCCACGGGCCCGAAGTCCCGATAGAGGCCACGCAGTTCCGGCGTGAGCCAACCATAGTCGTTCCTCGCCACCGACCAGAAGTGCTGGTGCGAGTCGATAGTGCGCGTCATTGCGTTACCCGGCGCCCGGGAATGGCGCGTCCGCGCGCATCAGGCCCTCGGATTTCAATTCCAGCCACAGGTCCGCGGGAATTGGCATCCGCAGCCATGCGAGGTTCTGACCGACCTCGGCGCTCGTCCGCGCCCCCGGTATCACCGTCGCAACCGCGCTGTGGCCGTAGGGAAACTGAAGCGCTGCGGCAGGCAATGGAACTGCGTGACGATGGCACACCGCTTCGATTCTGGTGACGCGGTCCAGAATTGCGCGCGGAGCGATCCGATAGTCGTAGCGGGCGCCTTCAACGGATCCTGTGGCGAGGATGCCGGAATTGAATGGGCCACCGACGATCACACTGATCTGCCTTGTCACGCATAGCGGCAGGAATTCATCCAGAGCGTCCTGCTCCAGCAGCGAATAGCGGCCCGCCAGCAGAACACAGTCGATATCGAGACGGTTGGCGACCGCCACGCAGACGTCCACCTCGTTCACGCCGAGTCCGATCGCCCCGACGACATTTTCCTCGCGCAAGCGACGCAACGCCTCGAACGCGCCCCTGAACGCTTCGTCCAGGCGCCGCCGCTGGCCATCGATCCCGTGGGTGCGCACGTCAATGTCGTGCACGAGCAGGATGTCGATCCGATCTGTGCCGAGGCGCTGCAGGCTGTCTTCCAGCGAGCGCATTGCGCCGTCGTAGCTGTAGTCGTACAGAACGTTGAAGGGCAGCGTGTCCGAATAGCCGTCACCGTCGTCGCCCGGCGCGCGCCCCGGCCGCAGCAGCCGACCCACCTTGCTCGACAGGACAAACGTATCGCGAGGATAGCGCCGGAGGGCGTCTCCGCAGCGACGCTCGCTCATCCCGCGACCGTACAGAGGTGCCGTGTCGAAATACCGGACGTGCGACCTGTAAGCAGCATGCACGGCCGCAATCGCTTCATCCTCGGCGACAGCGGCATACAGATTGCCAAGCGGAGCCGCGCCAAAACCGAGCGAAGTGACTTTCGTAGCGCTCTTGCCCAGCGACACCCATTTCAATCCGAGGCTCAATTCACGCGCTGTCATCAAAAGCCGGAAACCGTCCCCGTAGTCAGTATTACGTTTCCATAGGGACGAAACTCGCCGGTCGACACGATGGCGAAGGCGTTTGCTGCCCGTTCGTAAAACGCAAATCGCTCCAGTTCCGCAACCCCGACGTTGGTTCCGGCAGCGGCATCGAGCGCGACGCGTATGCTTCGGATCGCCGTGGTCGCGGCATCGGTTCCCGCGGCCGCGCGCATCATCGACACCGGACACGCCATCGTGTCATCGAGCGGCAGCACGGTCAGGATTGCCACCAACAACGCGGCAGTATCGACGCCCGGCATCGGCACCAGCCGATGTGCGAGTCGCGTCGCCGGAAAGTTGGCGTCGACAATGGCAATCTCATCACCATGTCCGAGGGACGACAAGATCCAAAGCAGGTCGCTGCCAAGAAGGGGGTGTATCGCCTTCAGCACGAGGGTTCCCGTTCGATGTCAGGCGAATTGGCTTCCGACAAGACCAACGCCGCTCGAGCGGAAAATGACATTGGGCGCGGCGATGTCACGTGCAATTTGTCACTTTCAATGGCTGCTGGTGAACGCATTCATGACTGAGGTTGCGACGTCAGTCGACCGCGGCGCTCACTGGCGCGGATCATGATGTCGTGCATCAGGTATGGAAGGCGGCTCCGGCACCAGGGCTGGCCGGATCGAGCGTCGTATTCGCATGGCATCGCGTACCCCGATGGTGCGTATGCATCCAGGCCGAACCGACGCGCCGTGGCGACGCATCGCCAGAGGTGGTCGGCGAATCCCACTATGCCGACGACGCCGAACGAATGCCGATCCGCCGCGCCTTTGACCACGGCCGACACGACATCCGAAGTGGTCAGATAGACGGGTTCCGCGCGCTCGTCGCGGTCGGGGAAAATTGCGGTAAGCATGTTCGCTGGCATTCGGGTGCCAACCGCCTCGGCGACTTCCCATTGTGCGTAGACCGGCGCACCCGTTTCACGATGGAGGCGCGAGACGAGGTCCGCAAGCGCCTCGTTTACCGGGCCGGGCGAGCGATTTCCGTTAGGCAGCAGCCGGTTGCCGAACGTGAACGCCAGGATTGTGTCGATTTTGGTGGCATCGATCTCGGGCGCACGCCACGACAGGACGTCCTCATGCAGGGCATTCGCCAATTCATGCGCGATTCCGCCGTCGCCCAACTCGTGCGTGAGATGCGCTTCGATTACGGCAAGAACGCTACTGATGTCCATGATGCGACTCCGCTGACGGTTTGAGACGATGATCACTGCCCGTGTCGCGAGTGCCGACGGCGCTCGCATGCATGCAGGCGGTCACGTCATTCCTTGAGGCCGCCCGCCGTAAGGCCCCGAACGAGATAAGTTCGAACCAGGAACGTGAAGACGAGCACGGGAAGCATGACAAGGGTCCCTGCCGCTGCGATCTTTCCCCATTCCCATCCTTCGTATTGCATGAAATTGACGATCGCTACCGGCGCCGTCATCGCGCTCGTTCGCGTCAGAATGAGCGCGAAGAAGAAATCGTTCCACGACAGGATGAAGCAAAGCACGGCCGTCGCCGCCAAGCCGGGCGCGGCGAGCGGAAGCGCGATCCTGCGAAACGTGCCCCAGACGGTGCAGCCATCGATCCAGGCCGCCTCCTCGAGTTGCCGGGGCACGCTGTTGAAAAAACCCTGCATCATCCAGATCACCAGGGCCAAGTTGAATGTGAGATAGATGATGACGAGCCCGGCGACGGTATCGATCAGGTGAAGGTAACGGTAGGCGAGGAAGAAAGGGATCGTAAAGGCGATCGGCGGCGCCATCCGCGTTGCGAGTATCCACATGGCGATTGCGCGTCGCCTCCGGAATCGCCCGCGCGACAGCGCATAGGCTGCGGGAACGCCGATCAACAGCGACAACACCGTGGAGCTTGAACTGACCGCGACGCTGTTGGCGAACGACTTCGGGAAGTTGCCGGTCCACAGCGACAGGTAATTTTGCATGGTCGGAACGAACCGTACGCTGTAGCCCATGATGTCATCGTTGGGTCTGAACGACATTTGCAGCATCCACAGGAACGGAAACAACACGATTGCGAGCAGCGTCATCGCCCCGCCGATGAGCAGCAGACGGCGGGTACCGAGGCGGACCCTTTTCGGTGGAGCATGCCGAGGCGATTCGGAAGAAGCGATGTGACTAGGCATTGTCACCCAGACGTTGATCGAGCCGACCGATGATCGAACTCAGCATGAAGACGCCGGCGACCATCATGGTTGCGATCGCACTTCCGTAGCCCCAGTAGGAGAAGTTGAATGCCTGCTGAAAACCATAGTAATTCGTCACCTCGGTGGCGGTGCCGGGGCCGCCGTTGGTCAAAACGTAGATGAGCGGGAAGGCCTTGATGCTGTCGATCAACCGGAACAGCGCGCAAACGACGAGGGTGGGCCGGATGTACGGCAGGACGATGTACCGGAAGAGCTGCAGGCGGCTCGCGCCGTCGATGGTCGCCGCCTCGATGGGCTCGCTCGGAATCATCTGCAGTGCAGCAAGTGTCATCAGCATCGTGAAGGGAAACCATTCCCAGGAATCCGCAACGACAATGGCCCAAATTGCGCTATCCGCATTGGCGATGAGGGACGCCAAGGGAAGGCCCAACGCGGCAAGCGCGCGGTGAACCGGACTCACATCCGGCGTGTAGATCACTTTCCAGATGATGGCGACCACGATCGGCGGCAGCACCATCGGGATCAGGAACGCCGTTCGAATGGCTTCGAGGAAGCGCGAATGGGCGTTGAGAAGCAGCGCAGTGGCGAGCCCAGCCGCAATCTGCAGCACGACCGTCGCGACCGACAATTCGATCTGCACCCACACCGAGTTCAGAAACCGCGTGTCGGTCAGCGCATCCCGATAGTTGCCCAGCGGATGTGAAAAGTCGAGAGCCGATTGCGGATTGACGAGGTTGAGCGGCGTCAGACTCGTGACCACGAGGTAGACCGCCGGTCCCAGCGTGATGACCGTCAGAACCACAAGCGCCGGAGCGAGTCCCAACGCGAGTGCCTGCGAACGCTTCGCTTCCCAGCCTGCGGGCTTGCCGATAGGTGCCATCCGGGCAAACACCTACAGCTTTATGCCCGATCGCCTCAGCTGCGTCAGGGAATTCGCCTGGGCCTGCTTCATCGCGTCGCTGGCCGACTTTTGTTTCGACGCGATGTTCTGGATCGCGATGTCAATTTCCTTGTCCACCTGCGGGTATACCGGTACTGTTCGGTACTTCATGTAGCCCTTGGCACCGAGCTCGACGGTATCGAGATAGATCCTGGCGACATCACGTCCGTTGATCATCAGCTTTTGCCTGAAGTCGGGTTGCTCGATGAGCGAGCGGCGCGTAATGGACGTGTAGCCTTTTTCGCGCACCATCCTGGCGATCAATTCCTTCGACATCGCCCACTTGATGAATTCCCAGGCGGCATCCTTGTTCTTCGAGCCGATCGGGATGCCCCAGGCATGCGTCGATACCGCGGGGAACCGACCCTTGGGTCCGGCGGGAAAGAGCGAGAAATCGCAGGTGGACGCGACTTTGCTGTCGCTGGCACCCATCTGCACGAGAAACGTCTGGTTGTTGGGTGAATAGTTTGCGCGTCCCTGCTTCAGCGCCGCCACCACCTGATCATAGGTGTACGAAATCACGCCGTTGGGGCCATAGGACGTCAGCAGGTTCGCAAAGAAATCCGCCGCCGCAATTGCCTCGGGAGTATCGAGCGTCGGCATGAGGTCGCCTGGTGGATCGCGAAAGACATTTCCACCAAAACCCTGCAACCACGGAATCCAGGTCCAGCCATAGTGATTGTCGATGATGAAGCCGGGCACGTTGTCCTTGTTGTGAACCGCCTTCATGACGTCGGTTACCTCGTCGAACGTGTCCGGCATCTTCTTGCCGGCTTTGTGGATGAGATCCGCGCGCGCGGCACCGGCCATGATGACATCCGCGATCCACGGGATTCCGTAAAGTTGTCCTTTGCTGTCCTTCATCGTCGCCGTCGTGCCACCCAAGAAATCGCCGGCGTCCCACTCGGCAGGGGTCTTTTTCGGATCGTTGATGAAGCCATCGAGCGGCTCGAACCAGCCGGCGCCAATCCAGCGGCCCGCGTAGATGAAGGTGATATTGAGAACGTCGTACGCAGTACCCCGGGTCGACAATTCGATGTCGATTCTCTGGTTATAGATGGGGAAGGAGGGTGTTTCATAATTCACCTTCGCGCCCGTCGCGTGCTCGAACTCCGGAATGTAGTCAGCGAGATACTTGGGGTATGGCGCGCTCCAACAGGAGACATTGAGCGTCGTGCCGGAAAGCGGCTTGTCCGCGGCGCGTGCACGCGAGATGTAGGGGAATCCGGACGCAGCGGTTGCTCCGCCAACTGCGGCCGCGGCGCCGCCTGCAAGCAGCCGGCGCCGCGTCAACGAAAGCGAGCTGTCATGCGGTTTGTGTTGATCATCTGCAATGCATGGAGTTTTGCTCTGATCGACTGGCTTTCTCATATCCACTCCTCATAAAGAATTTCGTGGACTCGTGGGCTCCGTGCCGCTCTTTCGAAACCGGTCGCTGCCGGTTCCTCATGGACTGTGAAGAAACCGCAAATACCCGATTGACGGGCCATCCGCCCGCCATGGGGTTCTCGACGTCAGCTGGATATTCGTTTCGATGGGACGGCGTTGCTCCTACTGGCGATGCTGCTACGACCGTCCGTCGCTGCGATGTCAGGCGGAGCGCACGAGCCGCGAACACACAGGTGAGCTTTCATCGTCGCGACTTCAGGTGATTCACGATTCATGGGCTGATGAATGCGCTTCAGCACGACTTCCACGGCCTTCGCGCCGATCGCGGCCGTTGGCTGGGCAATCGTCGTAAGCCCGGGCGAGAACAGGCTCGCCTCCTCGGAATCGTCGAACGCGGCCACCGAAATGTCCTGGGGGCACCGCAGACCGAGCTCGCGGATTGCCGTCAAGACGCCGATCGCCATCAGATTGTTCGAAGCGAAAATCGCCGTCGGTCGCGGTTCCGTGCGGAGCAGCGCGAGGGCTGCCTCATGCGCGCTCTTCGAGCGGAAATTTCCATTTACGACGAGCCCGGGCGCGTTCTTGAGGCCGTGCTCCGCCATCGCCTCCCGATATCCCTGAAGGCGCTCGCGGCTGGTCGAAAGGTGGGGTAATCCTGCGATCAGCGAAATCCGCCAGTGACCAAGGCCGATCAGATGCTCGATCGCGTCTTTCGTGGCACGGACGTTATCGACAACGACGGCATCCATCGGCATTCCGTCGATCTGACGGTCCAGCAAAATGGTGGGCGCGCGCTTGTCGAGACGAAATTCATCGTAGCTACGTAGGTCCCCCGCCGGCGCCCAGATGAGGCCGTCCACCCGCCGACTGCGCATCAGCCGCAGATAGACGCGCTCCTTCTCGATGTCCTCGTCGGAGTTGCAGAGCATCACCGCATAACCGGCAAGATGGGCCGCGTCTTCGACGCTCCGCGCGACGGCGGTGAAAAATGGGTTCGTGATGTCCGTGATGACCAATCCCAGTGTCTGGGTCGATCCATTCTTGAGGCTGCGGGCAACGCCATGCGGCTGATAGCCGGTCGCGTCGATGGCGTCCCGCACCCGTCGTGCAAGCTTTTCGCTGACGAACTTGGTTCCATTGGCGACCGCCGTGACGGTCGCCACCGAAACGTCGGCGGCCCGTGCGACATCCTTGATCGTAGACATTGGATGTTCAGCGAATCGATTAGCTAAACGATTCGCTACACTATCCAAATGTGGACCGTGCCGTCAACTCTTTTTGCCGTAGTGCGGCTTCCCGTGAACCCCACACGGACGAGTTGTTTCCGCGCTGGAGGACTTTGATTGCCAAGGAACCCATTCCATTGTCGAATGTCAGAAGCTGTAATAACATTCTGACATTCGAGGCGCTCTTAATGAATGCCCTGCCGGAGTCCATCCTGCAGCATGCCCAATCCCTTCCCGAGGGCGGAGTGCTGTCGCCCAAGGCATTCCTGCATCTCGGCAGCCGCGCCGCCATTGATCAGGCACTTTCTCGACTAACCAAGGAAGGCAAACTTTTACGAGTGGCACGCGGAATCTATGTTGCCCCGATATCCAGCCGTTTCGGTGTGCGTGCGCCGGCGCCTGAAAGAGTTGTGGCGGCGATGGCTTCGCAAAGCGGTGATGTTGTCGCTCCGCATGGCGCCACCGCTGCCCACGCTCTGGGACTGATCCAGCAGGTACCCATTCGCGAGGTTTATGTAACCTCGGGACGTACCCGGAGACTGAAGCTTGGTCATTCCGAAGTGCTGGTGAGACATGTGCCCGGCTGGATGCTGGCATTGGGCAACCGCCCGGC
>Ga0209483_1003636_pt1 | contig 10054 bp, 5 predicted proteins | sample NGEPerA_FD_184508 | JGI IMG/M metagenome (GOLD analysis project Ga0209483, IMG submission 184508) | Arctic peat soil microbial communities from the Barrow Environmental Observatory site, Barrow, Alaska, USA - NGEE PermafrostL2-A... | ecosystem: Environmental > Terrestrial > Soil > Wetlands > Peat...
AGCAAGGCGTTTGTGACGCCCGGCTGGGTGAGCCAAGACTCCTTCCTCGCGGGCTACGGTGCTGCGCAAGCGGTGCCCGGACCGCTGTTCACGTTTGCGGCCTACCTCGGCGCGATGGTCAGCCCGTCGCCGCATGGCATCGCGGGCGCAGTACTGGGACTGGTCGGTATCTTCCTGCCCGGCATTCTAGTTCTCCTCGGTACGTTGCCATTTTGGGACGTGTTCCGGCAACGCGTCGGTGCACAAGCCGCCATGCGGGGAATCAATGCGGCGGTGGTGGGACTGCTGGGCGCCGCGCTCTACAATCCCCTGTGGACGAGTTCCGTTCATTCCGCCGGCGATTTTGCGGTGGCACTCATCGGTTTTGTCCTGCTCACCTCATGGCGCACCCCCCCAGTGGTCGTGGTTCTCCTAGGAGCGCTCAGTGGGATCGCGTTGAAGTAACCCGATACTTGGCGGGGTGCATCACGAATATTCGCTCGCGCCGGCCTGTAATTGACCGAGGCTTTACACGTCCTCTATTGGGCTACCGCTCGCGCATCGCCACGACGAGGACTCGACAGATCGCTGGCCGTGATTGACTCGAGTTCTGCAAGACGTTTCTCTCGGGTGATTCTGAGATCGGCAACCAGACGCTCAATGGCAATCAACGATCGCTGATCCTTCAGCAAGTCAAGCAGCGAGGCGTGACTCGTTTCATACGCGGATCGGCCGACCTTCACGACCTGCTGAGCGCGCGGTAGGATTGAGTGATCGAATATGTCGAGTTGGCGACCGACGTCCCGAATGATAGTGATGTCCGCTATCACCTGTGCCGTCAAATCATTCCCCGCCTGGCGGCGCATGGCCTCGGAGGCGCGAAGGTTGGCCTCGGCCTGCGCGATGGCGGCATTGAGTGCCTCATATCTAAGAATCGGGATCGTCGCCTGCCCCAAGAGTGTCTGTGTGACCCCCATCAGGTCGGTCCCGACACTCAAGTTGAAATCAGGCACGTATTGAAGTTTGGCAACGCGTATCCCCTCGCCGCGGCCACGAATCTCATCGGCGAGGGCGATGAGCTCCGGGTTCTGTTTAGCTGCCAATTCAACCAATTGCTCATCCCCATAGACAACAGTTCGCGACGGAGGCAATTCCGCCGGAACGGGCAGCGGCGCATCCGCCGGACGACTGAGGAGCGCATTGATTGCCGCGCGCTGGCTCGGTAGTTGCGATTCCCTATTGGCGATGTCGTTGCCCGACACATCCACTTCGTTGCTGGCCTTTAGCACCTCCTGCTGACCGGAACTGCCGGCACGGTTGCGGGCCTCGGTGACCATCGCGGTTGTCCGGAGCAATTGCTGATTGCTTTGTTCCAAACGGATCAGTTCTGCGTTCAATGCGTAGTCATCATAGGCGCTGAGCACCTTGTTCCGCAGGTCGTATTTAGCCTTGATAAAGCGGTGACCCGCGGCCCGCGCGTTTTCCAGCGCCTGCTTGGCGGCCGCATCCAGCTTGCCCGGCCACTTGATATCCGTCATGGGATCATTGGAGAGGGCCAGCGTGCTGTTTCCCCAACTAGTGCGCCCCTTTGTGATACTTGTTCCGACCGCCGCATTGAGCGACGAGGTTTGAGTGCCGTCCTGCGGGATCTGCTCGATCGCTGACCGCCATTCCCAATAGTGCTGTTCCAATTCCGCGTTGCTGAGCAGTGCGTATTCGACCAATTGGTCAGGCGTTGGATTTTCCGGCAGTGGCTGAATCTGGCGGACTTCGATCCGCTTCTCGAACGGCTTCCCCATCTGCACGGCCGTGGCACGTTCTTCGCGTTCGCCGGGAGGGTGGACGGTGCAGCTCGCTAATCCAACGAGCAACACGATCGTCACCAGCCGGCCAATCGAAGTAAAACTACTCATGGACACCCTCGCCGTTCTGTGTATCCGGACTGGCGACTGCAAGCGCGCGCTGAGGCTCCGTCTGATTGTGACCACGGCGTGAGCCGACATTTTTTGCCATATAAAAAATGATGGGGTAAATGAGCAATACCATCAGGAACCCGGTGAACAGACCGCCGATCATCGGAGCGGCGATTCGGCGCATCACGTCCGCGCCGGCGCCGCTTGCCCACATTAAGGGCACCAGACCAATAAATGCCGCCGCCACCGTCATCGCCATGGGACGGATGCGCTTCACCGCGCCTTCATGCACCGCATCGCGCAGGTCCTGGTCGGTGTTCATCCGTCCGGCGGCCTTGAACCGCTCGTAGCTGTTGTCCAGATATAACAGCATGACGATGCCGATCTCAGCGCCCAACCCCGCCAGCGCGATCAGACCGACGATCACCGCCCCTGACCAGTTGTAGCCGAGCAGCCAAAGAAACCAGATTGCGCCGGCCACACTGAACGGCACCGTCAGCAGCACGATGAGGGTTCGAAGCCAACTTCGTGAGGCCGCATATAGCAGTAGGATGATAATCACCAGCGCGATCAGGCCCGCGACTTTCCACCGAGTGCTGTTCTGCTGAATGATCTCGTACTGGCCGGACCAGGCGAGCGTATATCCGTTGGGCATTGGGAGCTGTTCGGAGATCATCTTCTGGGCGTCGGCCATATAAGAGCCCAGATCCCGGCCGGAGATGTCCACGAACACCCAAGTCGATGTTCTCGTGTCCTCGCTGCGGATCATGGGGGGACCGGGGCGAATGGTGACGTCGGCAAGCTGCCCGATCGGCACCTGCGCGCCCGTCGGAGTAGAGACGAGAATCTGCTTGATCTGGTAGGGATCGTTTCGCAAATCGCGAGCATACCGTACGTTAACCGGATACCTTTCCAGCCCTTCGACCGTGGTGGAAATTTGCATCCCCCCGATGGCCGTCTGTATGACATCCTGCACGTCGCCGGTGTTGAGGCCGTAGCGGGCGATCTGCGCGGGTTTGGGGTCGATGTCCAGATAGTACCCGCCCAATGTGCGCTCGGCGTAGGCGCTGGTGGTGCCCGAGACCGACCGCATGAGGATCGATGCCTTTTGGGCGAGATCCGACAGTGTCTGCAGGTCCGGTCCCATGATCTTGATGCCCACCGGTGTCTTGATCCCGGTCGAGAGCATGTTGGTGCGGTTCGCAATCGGCATCGTCCAGGTATTGGCAAGGCCGGGAAGGTGCACCACCTCGTTCATTCCGGGATGCCGAGTACCGTCAGCGTCCTGCCAGCCATACACCAATTGGTCCGTCGTGATGGGCCTTTGCGCCGGCCACACGGTGTGATGGAGGGGCCAAGTGAGCCAGTCAGGCAACTGGTCGAACCAATAGTGCATCTTCCGCTTGCGCCACTTGGTCAGGTCGGTTTGCAGCCGCACCACCGTTTCGACCATATCGAGCGGCGCGGGGTCGGTGGCCGTTTCCGCGCGGCCGATTTTGCCGTTGACGCTGATGACCTCCGGAAAAGTCTTGATCAACTTGTCGGTTTGCTGAAGGATTTGTCGAGCCACGGTGACACTGATGCTCGGGTCGGTGGTGGGCATGTAAAGCAGGTCGCCCTCGTCGAGTCGGGGCATCAATTCACTGCCGATGTGCAGATAGGGCCACGCCGCTGAGGCGACGAATGCGACCGCTACTATCATCACCGGCCAGCAAAACTTCATCGCGCCCCAGAAGAACGGCTCGTAGGCCTTCTGCAGCGCGTGGCTGATCGGGTTCTTCTCTTCGTGGATCACTTTCTGCGGCAGCAGCAGCATGGTCAGCAGTACGACCCAGCCGCCGGCCAGCCACCAGCGGTATGAGGCGAGCGCCGGATTCGCTGCCGCCAGGAGCAGCAGCCCTACGGCTGGCAACGCGATCAGCGCCAACGTAATTGCAAGGTTCGTTAGCCTGCCCCACGTGTTTGGCAGCACGCGGGTACTGATGAAGTAGCTCATCAGCGCGGGAACGATGGTGATGGACAAGACGGATGCTGAGCCGATGGCGAAGGTCTTGGTGAACGCCAACGGGCGAAAGAGCCGCCCCTCCTCACCGACCAGCCCGAAGATCGGCAGAAAACTGACCGTGATGATCAACAGACTGAAAAACAAGCTCGGGCCGACTTCCTGAGCCGCCTCAATAATGATGTCCACGTGCGGTCGCGGCTTATCCCCCGCATGGACTCGCCCGTCCTCCTGTGCCAAGTGCTTATGAGCGTTCTCCACCATGACGATGGCGCTGTCCACGACCACGCCGATCGCGATCGCGATCCCGCCGAGACTCATGATGTTGGCGTTGATGCCCATTTCGTACATGACCAGCAAACTGACCAACATGCTGCTTGGGATGACGAAGATAGCGACCAAGGCGCTACGCCCGTGCAGCAGAAAGAAGATGCACACTAGCGAGACAACGATCATCTCTTCCAGCAGCGTATGTTTGAGCGTGTGAATAGAGCGCTCGATGAGATCGGAACGGTCGTAGGCGGTTTTGATCGACACGCCCGGTGGGAGTCCGTCCTCCAGTTCCGCGAGCTTGGCCTTGGCATCTTGAATGACTTGGTTCGCATTGGCGCCGTAGCGAGCAATGACGACCCCGCCGACCGCTTCACCTTGACCGTTCCACTCGCCCACTCCGCGCCGCTCTTCGCCTGCGATCTGGAGCGTGGCAACGTCGCCCAGCAGGATCGGGGTGCCGTTCTCCGGGTTGATGCCGACCGTCACGCGCCTCAAGTCGTCGAGCGCATTGCCCGCCTTTCCGCCATGCGGCGTGCCGAAATACCCACGGCTGCGGACCATGTATTCATGCTCACTCATCTCCACGACCGAACCACCCACATCGTGATTGGACCGCTGTATCGCCGAGACGATGTCCTTGACGGTAAGTTTGTATCCGAGCAGTCGCTGCGGCTCGAGGACGACCTGGTACTCTTTGACGAACCCACCGATCGAGGCTACTTCGGAAACGTTAGGCACCGCAGTCAGTGGGTAACGCAGATACCAATCCTGCAGGCTGCGTAAAGTGGCCAGGTTTTGGTTGGACGAGAGCAGCGGCTTGCCGCCCAAGGGGCAAGCTCCCGGGTGATCGAATGCGCGCACCTTGATGAGCTTGGCCTGTCGGTCGGTAGGGGCGTCGCCAGATTGCGCGTACCAGTGATCCTTCTGCGCGTCGTGCCAGATCCCTTTGGGATGCGCTTGGCAATAGTAGCCCGGATATAAAACGTACTGGTAGGCCCAACCGACCCCGGTCGCGTCCGGCCCGAGCCGCGGCTCGACGCCGACAGGCAACTGACTGCGCACCGAGTTCAGGTACTCCAATACCCGGCTGCGCGCCCAGTACAGGTCAGTCCCATCCTCGAAGATAATGTAAACGAAGGACAGCTCAAACATGCTCTGCCCGCGCACGATTTTGGCGCGCGGGATGCCCATCATCTTGGTGGTCAGCGGGTAGGTCACTTGGCTCTCGACCACGTCCGGCGCCTGGCCAGGATAGTCGGTGACGATGATCACCTGCACGTCCGACAGATCCGGAATCGCGTCCAGGCCGATATGAACCGTTGCCCAAATTCCGGCGGCGACCAGGAACACAGTCAGCAACAACACCACGAAGCGATTACGGACGGAGAGCTCGATTATTTTTGCGATCATGTTGTTTTAGAAGTCCGTACTTGCCGGCTACTGCGGCATCGCGGGCGGCGAGACTGCCGGCTCTGACAGCTGGGGCACTGTGCGTGCATCGCCACGAAACTTGGCGATCGCCTCGTTGGTGCGGCTTTCCACGTCCATCAGGAATTGCCCGCTGGTCACCACCGTTTCGCCCACCGCAAGTCCCTCGACGATCTGCAGCCGGTCATCATCGGCCCGAATCCCCACCCGCACCGTCTTCGGGCTAAAGTGACCGCGACCATCGGCGACGAACACGATCTGCCGGGTGCCGGTATCGATCACCGCCTCTTGCGGCACCTGAATCACGTCCGCCATCGGCTCTGCAATGACGTTCGCCTCGGCATACATTCCCGGTTTCAAGTCAAAATCCGGGTTATCGAATGTCGATCGAACTATGAGCGTGCGGGTCATGTGATCTATGTGCGGGTAAACGAATGTGACCTTTCCGGTGAATGTTTTGCCGGGAATCGCGGCCACGGTCACCTCGACCGTCTGCCCCATTTTGACCAGCGGAATCTGCGCCTCGTACACCTCGGCATCGAGCCACATCGTTGTATGATCCGCGATGCTCAACAGCTTCATCCCGGGTTGAACGGCCGATCCCTGGACGATCATTTTTTCTTCCAAATGGCCCATCACGGGACTGCGAAACACAATGTCACGGGGTGGCCTGTCGGCTTTGGCGATCGCGTCAATCTCCTCACCGTCGATGTCCCACAATTGCAGCTTGTGCCGGGCGGAAGCGATCAAATTCTCTGCCTCATTCCGCAACGCCGTGCTGCCCGCGGCATCAAGTGCACGGCGCGACTGGACCGCTGAAATAAGCTCCTGTTCGGCTACCTGCAACTCAGGACTGTACAAGGCGAACAGCGGCTCGCCCTTACCGATGTGCATGCCCACCTGGTCGGCATAGAGCCTGTCGATCCAGCCACCCATCTTGAGGCTGATGTCGTGCAGTCCGGGCTCGGGCAACTTGAATAGCCCGACGGCGCGGATCGTCACCCGCAGCGGCCCGCGTGTGACAGGGGCGGTCTGCACACCCATGTTCTGCACGACGGCCGGATCAATGGTTAGTTCGGCGCCGCTCGCAGCCTGACTGGTAAAGGGCACCATATCCATCCCCATCGCGCTCTTGCCCGGATGATCGCTGATCGAGGACGGGCCGATCATCGGATCCCACCAGCGCTGCTCGCCGCCTTTGGCGTTGCCAGAATCCGTTGATTTCATCGACCCGGCCGCCATTGTGTGAACGCCATGGTTGTCCCAGGATTCGAAAGCGAACACAACGACACCACCGAAAACCGCTGCGCTGATGAGCAGTGCGGCATTTCTTAAGATTTGATTGCTCATGTCTCCTCACCCATTACCGTGGGATATCAATTGCATCGCCCGCCCACAAACGCTTTCACAGTGCACGCAAAGCGTGCGCACGTAGCCGCTGACGACCAATTAACAGGTGTTTACAGACGGGCTTCAATGCGGCCCGACACGCGAGGGAAGGCGCTAAAGGCGCAGGCGGCCCGTTCTTAGATAGAGGGCTGAACGCGTCAGGTGCGGATAAGCCGTGGAACGCAGAAATGTGCTCGAAGACCGTGGTTCAGGCACCGCCCAACCCACGAGTACCGGCACCATTGTTGTCGGAGGCTTCGCCGAGGGCGCGTATTTATCCTGCTCGAACGAACCCACATTGGACGCGGGCAAAACGGAGATGCTCGCGCTCGATGCACAGCACGTCGTGATTGAGTATGAATCCAAGGAACCCGTAGGGGGGAGGTGGCACGGCGATTGCCTGCCTGCGGGGCAACAATCCGGCGATGCGCTATTCGAATCGCACGCGACCGCCGGTAGACCTGCAGTCAGCAGGCCTAAACAAAGGATTACAAGACTAACGATCCGTTTCATATGAATGCCGATGAGACACACCGGCCGCGCGGGAAGTAGACCTCTAAAACGAATGTGCGTTCGATGTTCTACCTGAGAATGCTAGCACGAAGGTGCGCAAGTACTCAATTTAGCGAGCCGCACAATATCCAACGGGCGAATTCCAGACCTAGGCGCAGCGCAGCTGATCGATGAGATGAACGCCGCGCTGCAAATACCCGGCCTGTCGGTTAGGGCCGACATATGATGGAATGATGATAGTCAGTGCGATGATTGCGCCCATGCGAGATGCGTACCGGCAAAAGGAGTTAGCACGAATGAATGAACCCGAGGTTCCTGTTCCGGTGAACTGCCCCTTATGCGCGCGCGAACTGCTGACCAAATTGCCGGCTGCCGAAGTTGCCGAGGCGCTCATGGCGGGATCGGCAATTCGTCTGCGTGCCCCTTGCCATGATATCTATTGGGATGCCAGCGCATTGGAGCTTGAGCAGATACGCGAGTATTTCTTCGCCGTGGTGCAGGCGGGTTAGAGATCGCAATGCTCAAAACCTATGCCGGAAGCTGCCATTGCGGTGCGGTCCGATCTGAAGCCGACATTCCGCGATTTATCTAGGCGGACGACGACTTGCGAATCCACGCCGAGCGTCGTGGGTAGAGTTTGTATCGCGGTCTGGTGATGCCCCGGTTTACTCGTCAGCGTAGTACCCGTGAGCATGGAGACCAACATCTGCCAGCATGCGAATCGCCGTACAGGCACTTGCGAAGCGCGTCTCCGCGCTGACCACTCGCATCTTGGCATCCGCAACATGGCGTGCGGCACCGTCGAGTAGACGACGTATTGTTTCCTTCGCCGGCGTTATCTGCTAAAGGCTAATGCCCAGTAGATTACGCAAGGTCACGTTCGTCACCGATCAGGAATATTTTTGGATTGTTGACGATATTTGTCACGAACGAATTTTTTTCTTGAGGTTCGCTTTCCATTCTCGCACCGAGAATACCTTGGGGTTTATTTCCCGCGCCAACTGCTGTTGCGCTGGATGCATCGCATCGATCACAGCCCCGAAATCCACCGATCCGATAATTAGTCGGCCCTGAAAATATCATTGAAAGGCTTGTTTTGTAGGGAATTATTGATGTTTGTGGAGGTCTGATATTGCAGGATAATGGCGCTTGAGCCTGCAAACGCTGGGGTTTTGGGATGCGACCGAAAGAGCGTATGAAGACACCGCAAAGCGATCTGTTTCGCCTGAAGTTGGTGAACCTGATCGATCTGCGCCACGAGCTGTGTCAGCTTGGAGAGAAGATTAATTGGCCGGGTTTAGTTGAGCAGTTCGGTGCGCTGTACGCCGAGCACGGTCGCCCCGGAGTGCCGATTCGGCTGATGGCGGGTCTGCATTACTTGAAGCATGCGTTCGGGTTGTCCGATGAGGTCGTGGTCAAGAGCTGGGTAGAGAACCCGTACTGGCAATATTTCTGCGGCGAAGAATATTTCCAGCATCGCTTGCCGATTGACCCCTCGCAGATGACCCGCTTTCGTACTCGAGTGGGGCCGAGTGGCTGCGAGAAGTTGCTCGAGCTCACCATCGCGGCAGGACTTGAGGCGGGCGCGGTGAAGCCAGCTAGCTTTACGCAAGTCACGGTTGACACGACGGTGCAAGAAAAGGCGATCGCCTTTCCGACCGATGGTCGTTTGTATCATAAGGGCCGGGTCTGGCTGGTGCGCTTGGCGAAACACTCCGGCATCGAGTTGCGACAGAGCTATGTTCGCAAAGGCAAGCAAGCGCTGTTCATGCATCAGCGCTACGCGGCGGCTCGGCAAATGCGTCGCGCGCGGCGGGAACTGAAACGCTCGAAGGTGTATTTAGGCCGAGTGTACCGGGATATTTTACGAAAGTTACCGCAGCAATCAGCGGCGGTACAAGAGCGCTTTGCAGAACCGCTCGCGCGAGTTGCCCGCTTACTCGCGCAAGCCCGTCACGATCACAACAAGCTCTACAGTCTGCATGCGCCGGAGGTCGAGTGCATCGCGAAGGGGAAAGCGCACAAGAAATACGAGTTCGGCGTGAAGGTGAGTTTGGCGGTGACTCAACGCGATAATTTTATCGTCGGTGCTCTAGCGTTACCCGGCAATCCGTTTGACGGTCACACGCTTCAGACTGCGTTACACCAAGTCGAACGGCTTACCGGTACCAAACCCGGACGCTGCTTTGTCGATCGCGGTTACCGCGGCCATGGCATCAAAGACGTCAGCGTGCACATCGCGGGGCAAAAGCGCGGCGTGACTCGGGCACTGCGTCGCGCGCTCAAACGTCGCAATGCGATCGAACCGATCATCGGACACACGAAACACGACGGCTTAATGGGACGCAATTACCTGCACGGCAGCGCGGGCGATGCGATGAACGCAATCCTCGCCGCCGCCGGTCACAATCTGCGCATCATCCTCAGAAAGCTCCGGCTTTCTTGGCTCCATTTTTTGCACCTGTTACTGAGCGATCTGCGCATTGCCCTTCTCACAGGCGCCGCCGCTTGAGCAAATCCCCTCAAAAACCGGCTTTATCAGGGGCGACTAATTAGA
>Ga0209483_1003637_pt1 | contig 10054 bp, 10 predicted proteins | sample NGEPerA_FD_184508 | JGI IMG/M metagenome (GOLD analysis project Ga0209483, IMG submission 184508) | Arctic peat soil microbial communities from the Barrow Environmental Observatory site, Barrow, Alaska, USA - NGEE PermafrostL2-A... | ecosystem: Environmental > Terrestrial > Soil > Wetlands >...
CGCGGTCAGTCCGGCGAGGATGATGTTTTCCTCGACGTTGAGGCTGCCGAAGATGCGGCGGTCTTCCGGCACCAGCTGGATGCCGGCCTGGGCGATGACATGGCTCTTCTTGCCGGCGAGATCGGCGCCGTCGAGCACCACCTGCCCGCTCTTCGGCGTCAACACGCCCATCAGGCTCTTGAGCGTGGTCGACTTGCCGGCGCCGTTGCGCCCGAGCAACGCCACCACCTCGTTACGCTCGACGTGCATCGCGACGTCGAACAGGATGTGCGAGTCGGCGTAATAGGCGTTCAGGCCCGAGACCTCGAGCAGGCTCATTCGAGCACTCCACCAAGATAGGCTTCCTGCACCGCCGGATTGGCCTTGATTTCTTCCGGCGTTCCTTCCACCAGCACGCGGCCCTCCTGCAGAACCGTGACGCGTTCGGCCAGTTCGAACAGCGCGTCCATGTCGTGATCGATCACGATCATGGTGCGGCCCTGGCTGATCGACTTCAACAGCTTGACGGTCTCGACGCGCTCCTGCGGGCTCATGCCGGCGAGCGGCTCGTCGAGCAGCAGCAGGCTGGGCGAAGTGGCCAGCGCCAGCCCGATTTCCAGGCGCCGTTTCTCGCCATAGGCGAGATCGGAGACCTTGGTGTCGGGCCGGCCGGACAGCCGGACCAGTTGCAGCGTCCGGTCGACCTGCTCCTTGAGACCCGGGATCGAGTCGGGGTTACGGAAAAGATCGAGCTTGAACTTGCCGCGCAGGGCGGCGAGCACCGCAACCGTCAGGTTCTGGCGCACCGTCAACTGGGTGAAAAGCTGGTTGACCTGATAGCTCTTGGTCAGGCCGAGCTGGCAGACGTCGGTGACGCTCTTGCCGGTGATGTCGCGGCCCTCGAACACGATCTTGCCCGAGGTCGGCGGGATTTCGCAGGTCAGCATCTTGAAGAAGGTCGACTTGCCGGCGCCGTTCGGTCCGATCACGCCGCGCAGTTCGCCGTGATTGACGGTGAAGTCGATGTCGCTGTTGGCGAGCAGCCCGCCATAACGCTTGCTGAGCCCGGTCGCCTGCAGGATCGGCCCGCTGCTGCGGTCGCCGGCGCGCTTTTGCGGCGCCATCGCCACCGCGCTCTCGGCCGGAGCGGCGCTGAAGTCGGCGAGCGATTCGGCCTCGGTCGGCTCCTCCGGTTTTTTGCGGTTGAACGCAAGTTCATACAGGTCCCTGAAGCCCCCGATGATACCGCGCCGCAGGAAGGTCACCAGCAGCACGAACAGGAGGCCGAGCACCAGCTTCCAGGCCGCGCCGAGCCCGAGCGCGGATTGCAGGAAGTCCTGAAGGAACAGCCAGACTGCGGCGCCGAGCAGCGGCCCGAATAGGGTGCCGATGCCGCCGATCGCGGTCTGCATCACGAGTTGACCCGAGGTCTCGAAGGTGAAGGCGTCCGGCGGCATGAACGCCTGCAGGACCCCGAGCAGCCCGCCTGCAAAACCGGCATAGGCGGCCGCGATCACGAAGGCGGTCAGCTTGTAGCTGTGAATATTGTGGCCGACCGCCTGCGCGCGCAGCGGATTGTCGCGGATCGCACTGAACACCGCGCCGACCGGCGAGCGCACGATGCGCAGCGCGATCGCGATGCCGACGAAATAGCACGCCGCCAGGAATGGATAGAGCGACCAGCCATTGGTGAAGTGAAGCGTGGTGAAGCCGAGATTGAAGCTCGGCGTCGGCACGCCCGGCAGGCCGTTTTCTCCACCGGTCCAGTCCGCCAGCGGATTGAACTCGACGAAGAAGAACACCTCCGCGATCGCGACCGTGATCATGGCGAAATAGATCCCGGTGCGCCGCAGCGCGATCAGTCCGACCAGATAACCGACCACGGCCGCCGCAATCATGCCGATGATGAGCGCCAGCAACACGTTCGGAAACCCGGCGCGCGTCAACAAATAAGCGGCGACGAAGCCGCCAGTGCCGTAGAAGGCGGATTGGCCGAACGACAACAGCCCGGTAAAGCCGAACAGGATATCGAAGCCGATTCCGAACAGGCCCCAGACCAGGATGCGGTTCACGGTGTTGGGCGCAAAGCCGAGATACGGCAGGATGAACGGCGCCATGACCAGTCCGATCACCGTCAACAACTCGATCAAATAGGGATTTCGCTTGGGCATCAGACGGCCACCTTCATTCGCGGCCCTTGGTGCCGAGCAGCCCGTAGGGCCGCAGCACCAGCACCAGGGTCATGGCCGCAAACAACATGACGTAAGCGTAGCCGGGGTTAAACATGGAGGTGATGCTGATGATCTCGCCGGCGATCAGGCCGCCGAGGATGGCGCCGGGAAACGAACCGACGCCGCCGATCACCACCACCACGAAGGTCTGAACCAGAATGTCGTCGCCGATGCCCGGGGTCAGCGACACCACTGGCGCATTGACGATGCCGGCAAAGCCGGCCGCCATCGCGCCGATCCCGAACACGATCATGAACACGCGATAGACATTGATGCCGAGCGCACCCACCATGGTCGAGTCCTCGATACCGGCGCGCACGATCATGCCGAGACGGGTACGGTAGAGCACGACGAACAGTGCGGTCAGCGCCACCGCGATAATGCCGACCACCGCCAGCCGGTAGGTCGGATAAAACATGAAGCCGAGCGGCGTGATGCCGGCGAACAACGGCGGCGGCGGCACCATTTCCGACTGGCTGCCGAAAATCAGCCGCACCAGTTCGACGAAGACGATGCTGAGACCGAACGTCACCAGCAGCTGGTCTTCGTGCGGCCGGCTGTAGAAGTGCCGGATGATGACGCGCTCCATCAGGATGCCGACCACAGCCACGAATAGCGATCCGGCGATCACGGCGACGACGAACGATCCGGTATAGGTGTAGGCGACATAGCCGGCGTAACCGCCGAGCATGAACATCGCGCCATGGGCAAGGTTCAGAACGCCGAGCGTGCCGTAGATGATGGTAAGGCCGGAAGAGATCAGTGCCAGCAAAGCGCCGAGCGCGAGCCCGTTAAACACCTGCGATACGAAATTAGCCCAGTTGACCATGTCAATATGTCGCGCGAAACGCGGCCTTTAAAAAAGTTTGCGACCCCACCATAACTTTGTGATCCCACCATAACAGAGACGCCGCGGGCGGCAAATTCCACCCGCGGCGTCTTGGTAGCATCAATATCAGGTATAGTCGCCGAGCTTGCAGCCGAATGCATCCGGCTTCTGCATCAGTCCCTTGCCGGGCACGATTTCCACGATATCGTAGTAATCTTCCTTGCCCTTCATTTCCTTCTCTTGCTTGCCCTTGACGATGATCACCGGGCGGACGCACTGGTGGTCCTCCTTGCGGTAATAGACGTCGCCAACCAGCGAGGGGATCATCTCTTCCTTTTCGTAGACCTTGATCACGTCGGGCGGATAGAAGCTGCCGGCCTCTTCCACCATCCGCGCCCAGTGCACGAAGCTGATATAGGAGTTTTCCGCACCCCATTCGGGCTTGTAGCCATATTTCTTGCTGAAGGCGTCGTTGAACATCTTGGCGAGCGGGTACTTGTCCTCGATGGTCCACCAGTAGTCGGTGGCGGCATAGACGCCCTGCATCAGGCCGCCGGTTTCGCGCGCCAGGAACGGCACCTGGTAGGGAACCACCAGCTTCATCTTGTCGAGCACGCCGAATTGCTTGGCCTGCTGGATCGACAGAACCGCGTCATGACCCCAGTTGACGTTGATGAGGATTTCGGCGCCGGAGTTGGCGACGTTGAGCAGGTAGGATGAGAAGTCGGGGGCACCGAGCGGGGAAACCTGGTCGGTCACGGTGGTCCAGCCGTCAGCGGCGGTATTGTCCTGCATCGATTTCGTCACGGTATGGCCGTAGGTATAGTCCGGCGTCATATACGCCACCTTCTTGTTCTTGCCGAACGCCTTGACCAGAACCGGGGCAATCGCCGCCGCCGCGGTCTGGCCGAAGAAATTCTGGCGAACGCCGTAGCGCACGCAGTCCTTGCCGGTGGTGTCGTTCGAACCGGAGATGCCGCAGACGAACAGCACCTTTTCGCGCTGCGCCAGCTTGTTGAGCGCGACCGCGACCGCGCTCGAGGTGCCGCCGGTGATCATCACCGCCTTGTTTTCGGAGATGAAGCGCTGCTGGGCCTGCACCGCCTCGTTCGGCTTGGCGCCGGAATCGGCGACGCCGAGCTGCAGCTGCTTGCCGAGGACGCCCTTTTTGGTCTTGGGCGAGATCTTCTTGACCAGTTCGTTGCCTTCGTTGATGTGCTCGATCGCGAGCTGGTAGCCCTTGAGTTCGTCTTCTCCCTGCACGGCGTAGGTGCCGGTGCGCGGCACCGTAGCGCCGATGAACACCGTGTTGCCCTGCGAGCCGGCGGGCCAGGTACCGATCGGCGGCTGGTCGGCAGCCGCCGCCGGCAGGATCAGGCCGCCCGACAGCATCGTTCCGCCCAAGAGGCCAGCGCTGCCCTGCAGCAGATGGCGGCGCGACAAAGGCGCATTCATGGCTTGTTCGAATAGCTTTTTGGTCATCGGTAATCCTCCCTGGACTATGTTCTGCTGCGGCACACGAAAACGAGCGTCAGCGGCACTGAAGCTTGCCTCCAAGAGTTTCATTCAGGCCTGCCCTGTCAATGTGACTTTGGTTGAACGGAGTGGCGGCGAAATTGTATCTTAGTACGATATATCATGCGCGCGATCGAACCTACAGAACGATAAAGGCCGCCAACGCCGGATCGCGGCACTCCCGCCAGGAAAGGGGCAACGTGACGTTGGAGCGCAGCCATGGACGATGCCATCAGGCTCGAAAATATGGCGGCGGGCGATGGCTTGCGGCGGCCGGCGGCGGATCGGAAGCTGACGGCCTGAACCTGCGGGCTCACCCCTGGCGCGGCGCAATTAAACATTCGCACCGGGATATTTGAAGGAATTGGCGGTCGAGTACCCGGCGAAAAGCCGCAGGCAAGGCGGATGGATTCCGTCGTCTGGGCGCGACCGCGGAAATCATTTAAGGCTGTTGCCATACCGCCGCCGCCCGCTGAAAAACGGCCCGGCTCGGCTGCCTTTCAACGGCGACCCTGCCAGCGCCTTGGCGGTCGCCAACCACCCCGGATAACCATAGATTGCCCGCATGAAGAAAATCGGCTTCCTCTCGTTCGGGCACTGGACGCCCGCGTCGCAATCGCAGACCCGCTCGGCGGCGGACACGCTGCTGCAATCCATCGACCTGGCCGTTGCCGCCGAGCAACTGGGCGCGGATGGCGCGTATTTTCGGGTCCATCACTTCGCCCGCCAGCTGGCCTCGCCGTTTCCGCTGCTGGCCGCCGTCGGCGCCAGGACCAGCCGGATCGAGATCGGCACGGCTGTGATCGACATGCGCTACGAAAACCCGCTCTACATGGCTGAGGACGCCGGCGCGGCCGATCTCATTGCCGGCGGGCGGCTGCAGCTCGGCATCAGCCGAGGGTCGCCCGAGCAGGTGATCGAGGGCTGGCGCCATTTCGGTTATCAGCCAGCACAGGGCGAGGACGACGCTGAGATGGGACGGCGCCATGCCACGATGTTCTATGACCTCTTGCGCGGTGAGGGTTTTGCCAAGCCGAACCCGCGGCCGATGTTTCCCAATCCGCCCGGGCTATTGCGCGTGGAGCCGCATTCCGAGGGCCTGCGCGACCGCATCTGGTGGGGCGCCGGCTCCAACGCCACCGCGGTCTGGGCCGCCAAACTCGGGATGAACCTGCAGAGCTCGACCCTGAAGAACGACGAAACCGGCGAGGCCTTTCATGTGCAGCAGGCGGCCCAGATCCGGGCCTACCGCGCCGCCTGGAAGGAGGCCGGCCACACCCGCGAGCCGCGGGTCTCAGTCAGCCGTAGCATCTTCGCGCTGGTCGACGATCGCGACCGTGCCTATTTCGGCGGCGGACGCGAAGAGGACGACCAGATCGGATTCATCGACGAGCGGACGCGCGCGATCTTCGGGCGCAGCTATGCCGCCGAGCCGAATGTGCTGATCGAGCAGCTCCAGAAGGACGAGGCGATCGCCGAAGCCGACACGCTGCTGCTCACCGTCCCCAACCAGTTGGGCGTCGCCTACAATGCGCATGTGATCGAGGCGATTCTGACCCACATCGCGCCCGTGCTGGGATGGCGCTAGCCCGTCGCGCTTGAAAGGAGTCCGATTTGAGCGTCGCCTTCACCAAGGAAGAAAGTGCGGAAACCGCCTCGGAGACGCTGCTGCCCGACCGCCCGGTCTCGCCGCATCCGAACCTGGTGACGCAAGCCGGATTAAAAGATCTGGAATTCCAACTCCAGCAGGCCCGCGAGGCGTACGAGGCGGCGCAGAAGATCGAAGACGTCAATGAACGGCGGCGGCAGGCAGCCACGCCCTTTCGCGATGCGCGCTATTTCACGGCCAGAGTTCGGACGGCGCAGGTCATAGCCCATCCTGCGTCAACCGACAGCGTCGCCTTCGGCAGCACGGTGACCTTCAGGCGTGATGATGGGCGCGTGCAGACCTATCGCATCGTCGGCGAAGACGAAGCGGACCCCAAGGCCGGTTCGATCTCCTATGTCTCCCCGGTGGCAAGGCTGCTGATGGGCAAGGCTGTCGGGGATGTCGTGGGTGCATCCGGCCAGGAACTCGAGATCCTCGCAATCACGTAAGCCTGCATTGTCATCGCCGGCATTGGTTCGAGCGATTGCTAAATGCTGATGAGCGCGATACCGAGGTCGGGCCGTTTCTTCCGGCGCAGATGCGCCACCGTTTCCCGGAGCGTCACCTCAAGAGTCGGCCGCACCGAGCCCGAGAGGAGATGGCCGCCGCGCACCGAGCCGTCCTGCAATCCGAGTACGGCGTGAAGGTGAAGGCTGGCCTTGCCGTCGTCGCCCTCTGCCACATCGCCGATCAGGCTGAGAACCTCGCATTGCTCGCGGACGGGAATCGGCTTGTAGGTCTTGGCGGGAAGGTCAAACCAGCCGACCTTGGCTTCGGCAAAGGCGCCGACGGCCGACACCGAGGCGCCGCTGATGCCTTGCGTGTTGGCGAAGTCGGTGATGGCCTTGAAGGCCTCCTCGCCCGGCTCGAGGATCAGCACGAATGTCCGTTCCGCAGCGCCCGCGACGGATTTCGATTTCATCGCACACTCCTGAGCAACGATTGACGATGGCTGCCAACGCCGCCGACGAGTTCGTGTTCCAAATTAACCACGGCGGCTCAAACAAGCATCGCACGCCAACCGCGAGCGTTCCAACCTCAGGCCATCCAGGCTCGGGTTCCGTCGGAACCTAGCTGTGTTGCCGACGTTGACTTTCCACCTATGAACCGAGGAGGAGAGAATGAAATATTTGATTATCGCCGTGGCGCTTTTCGCGACCCCGGCACTGGCGGATGAAGTCGGCGTGCATGTTGGCCCCGTGGGAGCCGGCGTGACCGTCGGTCAGGCCCCGGATTATCGCGATCACGATCGCGACCGCACCACCATCATCAAGGAGCGGCCCCGTGACACCGACCGCACCACCATCATCAAGAAGGATCATGGTGACGGCGTCGAAAGCAAGACCATCATTCATCACGACAACGACTGATCGACATCGCGCCAGGAGAAGCGGACGCGAACATCAAGCTGACGGGTAAACCTGGATAAGGAAGTGCCGTGGCCGCCGAAGAACTCAGGAATCCCAGGGATAAATATCCCAAGCCGCCCTACAAAAAGCAGTCGCAGCCCTGGCCGGGGCTCGCCGGCAAGATGGATCCTCCTCCCGATCATGGCGAGCACAGCTACCGCGGATCGGGCCGGCTGACGGGACGAAAAGCCCTGATCACGGGCGGCGATTCCGGCATGGGCCGGGCGGCCGCGATCGCGTTCGCGCGCGAAGGCGCCGACGTCGCGATCAATTATTTTCCGAGCGAAGAACCCGACGCCCAGGACGTCATCGCGCTGATCGAGGCGGAAGGACGGATCGGTCTCGCCATACCCGGCGACATCAGGGACGAAAATTTCTGCCAGCAACTGGTTCAGCGCGCCGTCAAGGGACTGGGCGGTCTCGACATCGTGGTCAACAATGCCGGCCGTCAACAGGCGCGTGCCTCGATTCTCGATATCTCGTCGGAAGATTTCGACGCCACGATGAAGACCAACATCTATGCGCCGTTCTGGATCATCAAGGCGGCGCTGCCGCATCTCAAGCCGGGCTCGGCTATCATCGGCACTACGTCGGAGCAGGCTTACGATCCTTCTCCTGAACTGTACGACTACGCGCAGACCAAGGCTGCCACGATGAACTTTGTAAAATCCCTCGCCAAGCAGTTGGGGCCCAAGGGAATCCGCGTCAACGGCGTAGCGCCGGGACCAATCTGGACGCCGTTGCAGGTGTCAGGCGGCGCCACGATGGAAAAGCTGGAGCAGTTCGGCAGCCACACCCCGCTGGGGCGCGCCGGCCAACCGGCTGAACTCGGATCGATCTACGTGCAACTCGCCGCCGAGGACGGCAGTTTTGCAACGGGCCAAGTCTACGGCGCGGCCGGCGGCTCCGGTCAGCCGTAACGGGCTGAGCTTTCGGATTGGGATCGGCCGCAATCCTTTGTTCCCTCACGTCGGCCAATCGAGACGGCGCGGCAATCGTTCCAACGCGGCGCAAGTTCCGGGCCGTCGCACTTCGTTCAACAATGAACTTTCGAGTGGGCCAATAGGTCGCGGCTCACGCCCGATCAGGAACAAATCCTTTGACTTGCTGTTGCTCGTTTCACCAACAAAGGAGAAACGCAATGGTTACAGAGGCAAGAGAAACCGGAACCTTGATCGGCAGCGACAAGGTGGAAGGCACTGCCGTTTATGGCGCCGACCAATCGAAGATCGGCTCGATCGAGCGGGTCATGATCGACAAGAAGACCGGCAAGGTCTCCTACGCGGTGTTGAGCTTTGGCGGATTTCTCGGCATCGGCGACGATCACTACCCGCTGCCGTGGCAGTCGCTCAAATACGACACCGGCCTCGGCGGCTACATCACCGGCGTGACCGAAACGCAGCTCAAGGGCGCGCCCAAATATACCAATGACAACACCTGGAACTGGAGCGATCCGGCGCGCGCCCGCGCGGTGAATGATTACTATGGCGTCGCTTTGCCCTGATCGTTTCAGGCGATGACGCTCGTTGCGACGGCCCCGGAGCGATCCGGGGCCGCTTTTTTTGCCTGTAGATGGCGATCCCGGCACGATCGGAACATGCGACCTGCGGTCAGGCAGCCGCCCGCCCGTGCTTTAGTAAAGATGGCGCGTCGTGGCGCTCTTCTCGGCGGCGCCGGGGCCGCGAAACGTGCCGAACACGCCGTCCAGCGAGGGATTGCTGACGCCGAACCAGTGCTTCTCGCTGATGAAATGATGGCGCAGGTGGTACTGCTTGATCCAGCGGCCCAGCCGCGTCCGCGGCTGGTAGGGAATGTGCGCGACGTAATGCACCCATTCGTAGTGCAGAATCGCGAGCATCATCCCGAACAGCGCGGAAAAGGCCGGCTCGGTCCCGAACAACAGCGCAAACAATGCGGTCGCGATGGCGAGGTTCGGCACCAGAAACCAGGCCGGCAGGAACAGCAGATCGAGCCTGCCCGGCTCGACATGGTGGTCGTAATGGAGGCGGTGCTGCAACTTGCGCGCCGGCGGCCAGGACAGCGGCGGCGCATGGAAGGCGAACCGGTGCATGCCATATTCGCTCAGATAGAACAGCAGCGCGCCGACCAGGATCACAGCGGGCTTCAGGGCGATGACGCCAAACAGCCAGGCCCCTATTTCGGCCACCACGCCGACCACGAGTGTGGCAACACCGCCGTGACGAAGAAATACACGAAGCATCCCGGTCCCTTCCTTGCAATGCGTTGGCCGGTCGCCGCGCGGCGTATCTTTACCCCGCAAACGCCTGGTGCGCTTCTGAGGACCAGAATACCCCGCGCCAGTAGTGGCGATCCCGGCATGACTCGAACATGCGACCTACGGTTTAGGAATTTGTAGTTGGGCCTTCTCATACTTCCTCATAGCGCCTCACTTCCTCAATAAAATCAAGCACTTTTCGCATTT
>Ga0209483_1003638_pt1 | contig 10052 bp, 10 predicted proteins | sample NGEPerA_FD_184508 | JGI IMG/M metagenome (GOLD analysis project Ga0209483, IMG submission 184508) | Arctic peat soil microbial communities from the Barrow Environmental Observatory site, Barrow, Alaska, USA - NGEE PermafrostL2-A... | ecosystem: Environmental > Terrestrial > Soil > Wetlands >...
CCAACGGGAGAATCCTGGTGAAGGCGAGGTAGAGAAACGATAGGGCCATGGCCCAGTTTCGTCTTGCTGGGCCATTCCAGGAAAGTCCTGGTCAAGGTACTTGGATGACATTCTCGGCACCCACAGGGTCGGACGAATGATCGAGGCTAGGGAGCCGCTAGGCCCAATGCCTGACGGACCGCAATGCTGGAATCGGGACCGAAGACGACGATGCCGCCGAGTGGGTCCGGATCACGTTCTGATCACTCACAGCGGTCAACTGCTGGGTTCTTGCCACAAGCAGCGCGCACGCTGAGCCAGATCAGGCAAAGGCATTGCGCTGAGCGCGTTCCCGCTGGCAGCGTGGAGATAGCGGTCTGGGGCAAGGACTGCGAAGGGGCATTATGAAACTGCACGGTGAATTCTCAGTCGCGTGTGACGTGTGCGCTCAAATCGTGATGGCCGCCGACGCGATACCACGACGGAATCTTCGGGCGTACCGGAGATCGGAGGGCGATGCGCTCCTGTGCCCACTATGCGCGTGGACCGTGGACCATATTCGTCCGAGGTTCGGACTGCGTTACGGCACCTAACCCCCACGGGAACCGATTGCGGGGCACTGTGGCGATCGTGGGAGTCGAACCCGGTGGTGCCCCTGCCCCCGCCGGGCCAGTCGGGCGAATCCCCTCCCACTCGCTGCTGACCCGGCGACAGTACTGGTCTAGCGCCGATTCACCGGGAACGCTTCGGCCAGGTCGCCATCATGAACCGAACACGCCTCGACATCGTGCAGCCGGCCCTGTGCATCCCGGAACCGACCGAAGGACGCGACCGGGGTGTGGCAATGGTGTGGGGAGCGCTCCGACCCCGGCCGGCCTGACGTGACCAGTCGGAAGCATCGGCCGACGAGTGGGCAGAATGCCTCGGCGTAGTGGTCCTGGTGGTCCATGCGGCCACGGTAGGGCGGGGGAGCGACCGCGGGAAGTGGGTCAGTTTGAAACGGCTACGTCTGTTGTCCCGATTGCTGAATGACGCCCCCGAGCCACTCAAGGAGTTCGTTCGTGCGCTTCTGCTTGGCTGGGAGGGCATCGAGGCGGGTGTTGGTTTCGCCCTGCGCCTCCTTGGCCTGCGTGAGGATCTCATTCTCTTTGACGATTCCCATTCGCCGGTTCTACACCAGGAGGGCACTGTTGCATTGAGCGCGACCGATGCTGAACCTGCACCCATTGACACCGTGACTGAGCATCTATCCCGCGGTACCCATGTCTTCGCAATGCATTTCAATACACGGCTTTCGGCTCGTCTGACGTCGTGCGTCGGGTGGTTCGGCTCAATGCAACAGTGCCGTGCTGTCACACGGTCGACAGATCGAGCGGCGGAAGCGACGCCGTTCTGTCCCCTCCACCAAGCGGACGTCCTGCTCGATCCCATGTCCCCAGGGACGCAACCCCGAACCACAGTTCGGGCAGTTCAGACGGCCATGCACCAGGGCCGCCTCGACGGCGGCCTCGTCAGTCCCTACGATGATCACAGCGGAGCTCCGGCTTCGTCAGGAAGAGCCCTCTCGCGATCCGTCGAAAGATTTGGCGAGGGGGCTCTTACGCGTTCAGTTCGCGCTCACGCTGCCCCCTGGGTGCCCTCCTTGGCAAGATCGCTGCCGCCAATCCCGTCCACGCCCATCGCGGCGTCGCCATGCTGGTCACCAAACCGTGCTCACGTTGGGTGGCGCCAGACCACCTGTTGGTGCTCAATCAACGCGGCGCTCAACAAATGGGTCCGAGATAGGCCGCTCCGTTGAAGGCAAGGGCGGCAGCGAGCTCAGCGTTGTCACTACCTGGACTGGCGAGGAAGCCGACGACCCATTCGGCCAGCATGCCTTCGTCCGCAGCCCGCTGGGCCGAGGCGAGCGAGAACTCCTCGTAACTGGTCACGCGGGCGGCTTGTGGGGCGAGAAGGACGTGATCAGGTCGGCCAGTGCAGCCAGAGAGGGAATTCGCTCGTAGCTGGCGTCGAGGTGGAGGCCGAGCGGATCCATGAGAAACGGGCGGATCCCTGCCCTCCGGGCGCCGACGACGTCGATTGCAGGCATGTCGCCCACATACCAGACCTGATCCGCATGGAGTCCGAGGAGGTCGACGGCAGCTTCGAAGATCCGGGGGTCGGGTTTCATGACGCCGACATTGCCGGAGTCCACGACACACTCGATCTCTACCCCAATGCCAGGACCCACCTGACAGAGCTCGAGTTGGGCGAGGCGTTGGGCCATCAATCCGTCGGCATTGGAGACGATCCCGAGTCGGACCCCGGTGTCGGCCAGGGCTTGCAGGCCCTCACGGCTTGCGGGTACGGGCTCGACCCACAGCGCTGCGTCGGCGAACTCGCTGTCGATATGGAAGTGAGCCTCCTCGCGCCAGTCCGGCGGCACACCGCACTCGACAACGTAGGTCTGGAGGTAGTCAAGCCATGCCTCGGACCAGTTCGCTTCGACGTCGACATGGGTCCCGAATCGCACTGCGGCTCGGTAGTGCGCGTCAACCAACACATCTCGTCTCACCGAGCACTCGGCCCTGGCAAAGGCCCCCAGGATCCGATCGGAGTCAGGGAGGACGAAGACGCCGCCTGCATCAAGGAGAACCGCGGTGGGCGGGTTGCCACGAGACGTCATACCGAGAACGTACACAGAGACCGTGTACACCGGCGCTGTTGCATCCTCCGAGTCATCACTCAGCCATTGTGGCCATGGCCCTTTCCACGTCCCGATCCAGGCGCGGTGGTAGTTGACGCGATGGTGGGCGGAGTGGTCGCAACGGCTAGGCCGAGCGAAGCCATCAGCATTGAGAGGTCGCTCTGGAGCAGTTCCCCCTCGACTCGGCCAACTGAGCCGCTTCGTAGTCCAGTGGCTATCGCAGCCGACGCTTGCTGGAGGTAGCTGACCGCCTGGCTTGGATTTCCTACGGCTTCGCTTGAAACCGCAAGCTGAGCCAACTTGGATATGGTTTGTCCGGAGTCAATCGCCAGTGCCCCAGCGGTCTGCCCGTTGGCGATGTCGCTGAGCAGGCGTGCAAGAGCAACGGAACCAATAGCGGTTGCGGTTGACGGTGGAGTGGTTGTCCCCGGAGGTTGCGTCGTCCGATTGGTCTTCGTTGGATTCGTGGAGTTCGCCGAGGAGTGTGGTTGGGCTGTTGAGTTCGTCCAGACAGCGAGGAGTCCGATGCACAGTGCGGCGAGTGCGACCGTTGCTAGCGGAGCGAGCCACCACCGTCGTATGTCCTTGGCGGTCGAAGTTGCCGTGGGAGCGGGAGGGGCAATGCGAGTGTCCTGGCCTACGACGGCTGCCGTCGTGACAGCTCCTGGAACAAGCGCGGTGAGGTCGGAAGCTGCGGCGGGCGAGAACTGGGCGGTCGCGTCGGTAGCCGATGCCGACCAGGGACTGTCGAACGCCGACGTGACGAGTAGGGCTGCCACCTGGGCACCATCCAAGCGCTGGTCCGGCCTATGGTCGAGCATCCCAGTCAAGAGCAGCCTCCACGGCACTGGGAGATCGGCGGGAATCGGGACCGGTCCAGCCAGTCTGCGGGCGACAATCTCGCTCGGCAAGCCTTCGTAGACGCGCCGTCCCGCAAGGCACTCGAGAAGGACAATCCCGAGAGACCAAATGTCGGCACTTGGACCCACCACGTGGTCTTCGAGCTGCTCAGGTGCCATGTAGGCGATCGTTCCCAAAGTGGTGCCTGTCACAGTCAACGTCGAGGCGTCATGGAGCCGGGCAATGCCAAAGTCGCCGAGCAATGCCGTGCCGTCCGCGGCAATGAAGATGTTGGACGGCTTTACGTCACGATGGACGATGCCCTCTTCGTGGACGTAGGCCAGTGCATCTGCCAGCCTCGATCCGATGAGAGCCGTACGTCCGGGGCCCAGCGGTCCGCTTCGAAGGGACTCCGCGAGTGTCGAACCATCGACAAGTTCCATGACCAGGTAGGCCTGATCACCAGTATGCCCGGTGTCCAGCAAGCGGATGAGGCCTCGGTGTTCGAGGCGCTCCAGCACCTGGGTCTCTTGCGCCAACCGCCGAGCAAACTCCGGATCATTTGAGCGGACGACCTTCACCGCAACGACAGTGCCGCTGCGCTGGTCAATCGCCCGGTATACATCGGACATGCCACCGTGACCAAGGAGGCTTACTAGGAGGTAACGCCCCCCAAGGACATCAGTCTTCGAAGCCATGAGTGTTGATCAAGGTGGGCACGAACTTCCGGTAGTCATGAGTCGCACCCAGCCCCATGCGGGACTGGTGATCGGAAGCTCCAGTCTCCCCTAGATCCACGAGGGTCTCGACCGCTTCATCGAGGACGAGGCCAGAGTGAAGATTTCGCCTGGTGGGACCGGTCAGCCGAAGTACCTCGCCGGCAACTCCACTTCGGCCGGCGGGTATGGCATCCCGACTCGTCTGGTCCTCCGGAATCCGCTATCGAAAACCAACGACCAGTTGCATCGCCTCGGGATCGGTGACTGCTCTGACGCGTGTTTTGCGGCTCGGGCTCACGTCGGACCACCCACCCGGCATCAGGGGCGCTCTTCCCAGTCTCCCCTAGATCCACGGGCGTCCCGACCGCTGCCTCTGTTGCATTGACCACGACCTTGCATGGACGGGCGAGGGCGTGCATAGGCCACGACTGAACGAGGCTGTCGGGATGAAGCGTCGCCGTCTCAACCGACCCATCCAGCCCCTGTCTCAGGATTCGCTGGGTTCCGATTCCCGCCTGAGGTCATCCTCATCGCGGTCCGTTGGTACCTACGCAACGGACTGTCTTACCGAGATCTCGAGGAACTGCTTGCCGAGCGAGGCATCGAGGTGGACCACGTGACCCTGTTTCGGTGGGTCCAGCGGTTCACACCATTGCTAATCGACGCGGCCCGGCCAAGCCGCCACCGCGTGGGCGGTCACTGGTTCGTCGACGAGACCTCTCTGAAGGTCTCCGGGTCCTGGCGATACGTCTACCGCGCCGTCGATCAATACGGGCAGGACTTTGGCGTGTTCGTGTCGAAGAAGCGTGACCCGAAGGCCGCAACGATGATCTTTCCCTCGATGATCACCACCCATGGCCAGCCAGTTGAGATCACCACCGACCGGGCCCACGCCTTGGTCCGCGTGATCACCGAGCTCCTACCAGCTGCATTTCATGACACCACCCAGTACGCCAACAATCGGGTCGAAGCTGACCATGGGCGACTCAAGGCACGACTTCGGCCGATGCGGTGCCTCAAACGAGACCGAACCGCGAGCGTCGTGATCCGAGGGCATGCCTTCATCCAGAACCTGCGGCGAGGGCATTACAAACTTGGGGTTGACGCACGCCCCGGTCTGACCATCGCCGCGGCGTTCGACGAGCTTGGCCTGGTGGTCTGACGGATCAACCTCGCCGGGGGGGTTAGCTCGCGCCCGACGATCGATCAATGCAACAGAGCCTCTGATATCCACGGCCTACCTCGAGGAGGGCGACACGGGTCACCTCGTTGATCAGGCCCTTTCTCCGGTCGAGCGTGGCACTGACGGGCGAGGTCGGCATACTGGGTCAGTACCAGAATCCGTCCACCAGGATCATGCCGGCATGACTGTGCTGGTGACCGAGCTGGTCGATCTTGTAGTCGAGCACCAGTTCGTAACCCAAGGCCCGGGCCGGGACTGGGTGTAGGCCAGGTCGCCGGCCCTCGGCTCGACGGTCACCCCGTTACGGTGACCGGAAGGCGACGACACCCGTCGGCGTCCCACCCGCAGACGTCCCCACACCGGTCAACACGGTCCCGCCGGAGATGGCCGCTCCGCTCCAGCACGGGCCGGGCAGGGCGAGCTTGGTGAGCAGGACCCCGGAATTGGCGTCGCGCACCTGGACCGTCGGATCGAAGAGTTGGCACGAGAACGTCATGCCGCCACTGACGGTGGTGGCACCGAAGGAGCGGGCGTCGGAGGCGTGCCAGAGGATCCTGCCGGACGTTGCGTCGATGGCGAAGAAGCTCGGATCCACCTGGGTGGTGACGTCACCGGGGCTTCCCGGACTGCACCCCGGAGGGGTGGTCAGGTCCCCGAGGCCGGTCGCCCCGTAGATGACGGATCCATCGAACGCCGGGCTCCCGATGAAGCCACCGGCCGACCCGCCGAAGGTCGCCCTCGTCGACCACCGGATGGCCCCGGTGGCGGGATCGAGGGAGACGTAGCGGCCGTCCTTGCCGAAGGCACCGAGGAAGTCCGAGGTGCCACCGGGTGTCAGCCCGACATTGGTGCCCACCTCGTCGAAGTCACAGTGCAGGTTCGGACCACCCACGCTGGTCGTCCACCGCTCCCGGCCGCTGCGGGCGTCGAGCGCGACGACGCGCTCGGCCGTGGCGGTCTGGACGTTCCCGTCGTTGCAGTCGGCCAGGGTGAACACGACGTCGTCCAGGCCCGGCAGGTAGCTGGCCGAGGACCAGACCCCCCCGCAGCCGTTGTCCAGGATGGCCCCCCTGGAGTTGACGTCCGTCTGGTGGATCCAGACGGGAGCGCCCGTGCGGAGGCTGGCCGCCACGATGTATCCGCGTTCACCCGGCTGGCCGTCGGTACTCGTCCCGAAGTAGATGTTCCCGTCCTCGACGATGGGCGACGAGAAGATCCGGGTGGGATCGGTGGTCGGGCTCGGGGCCCGCTCGGGCAGGCCGTCGTAGACATGCTTCCAGTAGAGCTGCCCGGTGTCCGCGTCGATGGCGTAGAGGGTGTATCCACCCCCGAAGATGACGAGGTTCGGACGGCTCCCATCGCCAGACTCGTACCAGGCGGTCGACGTCACCAGTCCGCCGTCTGAGTCGACGGTGCGCGGCCGTTGGCCCGGGTACGGCGTGACTGCGGTCTGGGAGTCCAGTTGGAACGACCAGCGCAACACCCCGTTGGCGATATCGACGGCGTAGAACTTCGTGTCCCATGATCCGAAGTAGGCCACGCCGCCGACAACCGTCGGGGTGGCGGTGACCGCGTCCCCGGTGGGGAAGAACCACGCCTCACGGAGCGATCCAACGGTCGAGGGGGTGAGGGCCGTGGGTCCGGAGAAGTCGTGCTCGGGCCCGTTCCCGTAGCTCGCCCAGCTGCCGGACGGCAGCGGCGACGGCGGAGCCGTCGAGGCGGTGGAGTTGGCCGGGGTGTCGGCCCCGGCTGAGCAGCCCGCCAGCACCAGGACTGTCGCCAGCAGGACTCCGCAACGCGCCTGGCGGAGGTGTCGGGAGATCCGGTCGGACATGGTCATTCCCCCTCGGACGGACTCTCGGGTGTCGGCAACGGAGTCGGGTGGCCGGGGTAGGGACAGACCTGTCTAGTGGGCACGCAGATGGTGACGCTCGTCGGGAAGGCAAAGTGCCCGGAGACCGTGGTCACCGGCCCCGGTGCCCGATCGGCCCCGAAGCGCACCGACATGACCCGGCCCTGGTAGTCCGAGGGCCCGCAGTTGGTGAGCGTGCCCTGGCAGGTGATGTGGATGTCCACGAAGAAGAGCGTGCCGTCTGGCGCGAACGCCATGCCGAAGGGGTTGAACCCGTTCGGGTCACTGCCGAAGGTGGCGAGCGACTCACCGGTGATGCTCGGCCGGTCCACGGGGGTCCCGTTCTCCGTGAACCACTTGATCACGGCATCGTCCGCTCCTCCGCCGAAGATCGAGGAGATCGCGTAGCAGGCACAGGTCGGGTCGTGGGCAATGCCCATCGGCACCGGCAGGTTGTCGGTCGTCGCCTGGAAGAACACGGACGACCGGATGACGGACCGCGGGTAGCGCCCATCGGGACACTGGGAGGGGCTGGTGGGGAACGACGCATGGTCGAACTCGAGCACGTTCCCGGGGAACCCACCCGAGGCCGATCCGGCCTGGGGCACCAGGACGTTGCCGTTCGGCAGGGCGGTCATCATGCCCGGCTGGGAAAGTCCCCCGGAGCCGTCGGCGTGATTCGGCCCGACCCCCCCGGTGTCGGGCCCGTAGAGCACGCATGCCGCGGTATAGGACGGTGCGAACCACTCGACCAGACGGCCGTTGGTGGGGATCGGGAACGAGCCCTGTGCCGTCCCGATGTCGCTGGCGAAGATGTTGTGCTCGCCGTCGACTGCGCACCCGGTATAGGTGGCCTGACCGTTGAACACGCCGGTACTGTCCGCCGGTGCGTCCTGACCCGGCTGCCCGGGTGCCATCCGGAAGGGCCCGGGAACGTACAGGGTCTTCCCGGTGAACCCGCCGTGCACGTTATTGACCATCTCGCTGTCGGGAGGCTGCTTGAACGGATTGTTCGGAGGGCCCCCGGGATTGTGCTGGCTCGGATTGGTCGGGTCTGAGCCCCCGATGAAGCGGCCGGACCCGTCGTTGAGCACGCAAACCTGCCCGTTGAGGTCGTACGGGGCCATGACCTGCCCCTGCGACCGGTCGGTCGAACGGTAGTAGTCGACCTCCTCGTCCTGGTCCCAGTAGACGAGATAGCCCGATCTGGAGGCGGAGGACGTCGCCGAGGTGGTAGTGCTCGACGCCGGGGCCGCCGCCGAGCTGCACCCGGACAGGACCAGCGCGCCGACCACGAGGGCTCCCAGGATCCGGCGGCGCGGGCTGACGAGACGGCGACGACCGGGGCGGGCCGACGAGGCGCCGGTCATGACGCATTGCCTCCGGTCGGACCGGACAGTGCCCGGACGCAATTGTCGGCCGTGTCGGATACCCGAAGGGAGCCGTCCGGAGCCACGGCGACACCGAGTGGGATCGAGAGGCCCACTGCACCGGCCGGCACGGGCGAGCGGCGGGAGGTCTCGCAGCCCGCTGTTCCCCCGCCCGATATCGATGCGATCTCCCCGGCCACCATCGGCTGACCGTAGAATGTCCCGGTCGAACCGGCCACGACCGAGATCTCGTCGGCCGCTGAGTCCGCGACGATCAGGTTGCCGGCCCGGTCGACGGCGACACCGGCGGGAGAGGAGAGTTCGGCCGCCACCGCAGGCCCACCGTCACCCGAAATTCCCTTGGTGCCATCGCCAGCGACGGTGTACATGTCGCCGGCGGTCATGGGGATGCCGTAGTACGTCCCGGTAGAGGCGGCGACGACACGCACCCGTTGACCGAGGTAGTCCCCCACCACCAGGTTCCCGTGGGCGTCGACGGCCACGCCGACCGGCTGGTCGATCGACGCCGAGGTGGCCGGCCCACCGTCGCCGCCGCTGCTCGGGGATCCCGTTCCGGCCACCGTGTAGATGCGGCCGGACTCCACTCGCCTGCCGAAAGAGGTGCCGGTCGCACCGGCGATGAGGCGGACGCGATTGCCGTAGAACTCGGTGACGATGATGTCCCCGGCGGAGTCGAGCGACACGTCTTCGGGGGCATAGAGCTCGGCGGCGGCAGCGGACCCACCGTCGCCCGCGCTTCCCACGGCTCCGGTCCCGGCCAGCATGTACAGGTCACCGGCTGTCATCGAGCGGCCGTAGAACTCGCCGCTCGTGGCGGCCACCACGAGGAGGCGGTTGCCGGCGAACTCGGCGATGAGCAGATTGCCCCGGGCGTCGAACGCCGTCCCCGACGGGGCGTCGAGTTGCGCAGATCGGCCGGGCCCGTCCACGCCGCCACCGCCTGCGGCACCCGTGCCGGCCACGGTGGTGATGTCGCCGGCGACCAACGACTGCCCGAAGGCGTGTGCGGTCCGACCCGGGACGAGCCGAACCCGGTTGTTGTTCTGGTCAGCAACCGCCACGTCGCCGGACCCGCTCACGGCCACCCCGGTGGGCAAATTCAGTAGTGCGCTTGGTGCCGGCCCCCCGTCGCCCGAGTACCCGCCGAGACGTCCGGTGCCGGCCACTGTTCGGATCGTTCCCGCGGCGATGTGGTGACCGAAGGCCAGCCCCGTGCGCGGCGTCACGACCCGGACCCGGTGGTTACCGTGTCGGCCACGACGAGATCACCGTCGGCCTCGACCACCGCCGCCCCGGGGTGGTCGAGTGCGGCGCGCCCGACGGGCCCGCCGTCGCCGCTGAAGCCGGCCGCGCCTGTGCCGGCGACCGTATAGATGTCCCCCGTCCGCACGGTCCGCCCGAG
>Ga0209483_1003639_pt1 | contig 10048 bp, 3 predicted proteins | sample NGEPerA_FD_184508 | JGI IMG/M metagenome (GOLD analysis project Ga0209483, IMG submission 184508) | Arctic peat soil microbial communities from the Barrow Environmental Observatory site, Barrow, Alaska, USA - NGEE PermafrostL2-A... | ecosystem: Environmental > Terrestrial > Soil > Wetlands > Peat...
TCAGGGAACTGAGCAGGCGCCACGGCGTAACCCTGTTCATGACCCTGCTGACTGCCTGGGCAGCACTTCTTGAGCGCTTGTCCGGCCAGCAGGACGTGGTCATCGGAACGCCGGCGGCCAACCGCGGACGGGCAGAGATCGAAAACCTGATCGGCTTCTTCGTCAACACCCTGGCTCTGCGCTTGGACCTGTCCGGTTCGCCCAGCGTGAGTAAGCTGCTCCTGCAAGCCAAGGCGCAGGCTCTGGCCGCGCAGGAGCATCAGGACATCCCCTTCGAGCAGGTGGTCGAACTTGCCCAACCGGTGCGCAGCCTGGCCCACCATCCGCTGTTCCAGGTGATGTTCGCATGGCAGAACAACGCACAGGGGACATTTGAACTACCGGGACTGGATGTGCAGTCTCTGCGGTCGCCGCACAGAGTGGCCAAGTTCGATCTCACGCTCGAACTGCGGGAAGCAGGCCACACTATCACCGGCGGGATCGAGTACGCCACATCGCTGTTCGAACAGCCTACGATCGAGCGCTACATCGGATACTTTCGCAACCTGCTTCGAGCCATGGTGGCCGACGATACCCAGGCCGTCGATCGCCTGGCTATGCTTCCTGAGAACGAGCGCCGTCATCTGCTGTACGAACTGAACGATACGAAGGCCGATTTCCCTCGCGACAAGTGCGTGCATGCGCTGTTTGAAGAGCAGGTGGCCAAGACCCCGGAGGCTTCGGCTGTTGTCTTCGAGGGTCAGGAGATCAGTTATGCCGAACTGAACCGGCGTTCCAACCAGCTAGCGCATTACCTGCGAGAGCTGGGTGTCGGGCCGGATGCCCGGGTAGCCGTGTGCGTAGAACGCAGCGTTGAAATGGTGGTTGCACTGATGGCTGTTCTGAAGGCGGGTGGAGCGTATGTTCCGCTTGATCCGGCCTACCCGGTGGAACGGTTGCGCTTCATGCTGGAAGATTCCGAGCCTTTGGCTCTGCTGACGCAGCGTCATCTGACGGGGCTGTTCTCCGGCATCGGCGGCAAAGTTCCGGTTCTCGACCTGACGGCTGCAAATGCTCCGTGGAACAGTCATCCTGTGACCAACCTCGCTTTGCAAGCAGTTAGACTGAGGCCGGAGCATCTCGCCTACGTTATATACACGTCCGGATCGACGGGGAACCCCAAGGGCGTTCTGGTCCATCATCGTGGGGTAGTCAACCGGCTGGTGTGGATGCAGCACGCGTATGGGCTTGAACCTGGCGAAGCGGTGCTGCAGAAGACCCCGTTCGGATTCGACGTGTCGGTCTGGGAGTTTTTCTGGACCTTGCAAACCGGCGCCAAGCTTGTGATGGCGCGTCCGGAAGGACATAAGGACCCGGGTTATCTGGTGGAGACCATCCGTCGGAACAAGATCACCACCATGCACTTCGTTCCCTCGATGCTGCAGATATTTCTTGAGCATGAGGATTTGTCGAACATGCCGAGCCTGGTACGGGTGGTGTGCAGTGGTGAAGCGTTGCCAGCAGCATTGCTGCAGCGGTTCCAGGAGCGTATCCAGCATGCAGCGTTGCACAACCTCTATGGCCCGACCGAGGCAGCGGTGGACGTGACGGCATGGACCGCCCCGGCCAATTTCAAAGATTCCATTGTGCCGATTGGGAAGCCGGTTTGGAACACCCAAATGTACGTATTAGACGGGCACGGGGATCCGGTGCCGATGGGAGTAACGGGGGAACTGTACATCGGTGGAGTGCAGGTGGCGCGGGGGTATCTGAACCGTCCTGAACTGACGGCGGAGCGATTCGTTGCTGATCCGTTCAGTTCCGAGCCGGGTGCGCGTATGTACCGCACTGGAGACCTTGCCCGTTGGCTCGCCGACGGCAACATCGAGTACCTGGGGCGAAACGATTTCCAGGTGAAGATCCGCGGCTTCCGCATTGAGTTAGGCGAGATTGAGGCACGTCTGGCCGAGCACCCCGCGGTGCGCGAGGTGGCGGTGATTGCCCGCGAAGACACGCCCGGCGATAAGCGACTGGTGGCCTACTATACGGCCTCTCTCTCCGGCGAGCAGGAACTGGCGGCTGCAGGCGCGGAGCAGTTCCGATCGCACCTGTCCGCGAGCCTGCCCGACTACATGGTACCGGCGGCCTATGTTTGTCTGGAGTCTTTGCCGCTGACGCCCAACGGCAAGCTGGATCGCAAGGCACTGCCGGCACCCGAGACCGCTTCCTACTCGACCCGCGGCTACGAACCTCCTCGGGGCGAGATGGAGATGAAGCTGGCCGCCATCTGGGCTGAGGTTCTCAAACTGGATCGGGTCGGCCGCCACGACAATTTCTTCGACCTCGGTGGCCATTCGTTGATGCTCGTGCAGGTTGTTACTCGCCTGCGGCAGGTGCTGAGCAGGGCAGTTGAGATGCGGGATCTATTCGCGCATCCGCAGTTGGCCGAGATGGCCTGTGCCCTAGAGAGCGCGGCGCAGGTTGTGCTGCTGCCGATTACGCGCGCCGCACGCAAAAGACAACCCTTGCCTCTTTCATTGCGCGTTAGCGCGGCTCCGGAATCCGATGGACATGGAATCGGGTCAGGTGGTGATGGTGTCACTCGGAACGAGCTTTAGCCTGGAAAGGTGATTGAAATAGGATGTCATTTACGGATGAAACGGTGTCGAACTCGCCCCCTACACAATCAGCGCCTGATCTCTTTGATCAGTTTCCGCTTTCTTTTGCCCAGCAACGGCTATGGTTGCTGGCGCAGATGGAACGGGCGAGCGAGGCCTATCACATCCCGTTTGGCCTGAGCCTGAAGGGCGATCTCGATCGCGCGGCTCTTCGCCGGGCGCTGGACCGCATCCTGGCTCGGCATGAGGCGCTGCGGACCAGGTTCGCCATGATCGACGGAGAGCTGGTGCAGCAGATCACCGCAGTGGAAGGCAGCCGTTTTTTGCTGATCGAGCACGACCTTCGTTCTCACAATGACGCCAAGGCAGAACTTGATCGTCTTACCGAATTGGGAGCCAGCGCATCCTTCGACCTCGAGGCTGGTCCGCTGATCCGCGGCCGGCTGATCCGGATTTCCGAAGACGAGCATGTGCTGCTGATTACCATGCACCACATCGCCTCCGACGGCTGGTCCATGGGCGTGCTGGTCCACGAACTGAGTACGCTGTACGGCGCGTTTCTGCGCGGCGAAGACGATCCCCTGCCGGAGTTGGAGATCCAATATGCCGACTACGCTGTCTGGCAGCGGCAGTGGATCGAGGGCGATATTCTGAAGCAACAGGCCGCCTACTGGAAGACCGCGCTGGCTGGAGCCCCGGCGCTTCTTGCGTTGCCCGCAGATCATCCGCGCCCGGACCGGCAAGACTATGCCGGCGGCTTCGTGGAACTGGCGCTGGACGAGCACCTGACGGCTGGGCTCAGGGAACTGAGCAGGCGTCACGGTGTAACCCTGTTCATGACTCTGCTGGCCGCTTGGGCAGCACTTCTGGCGCGCTTGTCCGGCCAGCAGGATGTGATGATCGGAACGCCGGTGGCCAACCGCGGACGGGCAGAGATCGAAAAGCTGATCGGCTTCTTCGTCAACACCCTGCCTCTGCGCCTGAACCTGCCTGGTTCGCTCACCGTAAGTGAACTACTGGAGCAGGCCAAGACGCAGGCTTTGGCCGCGCAGGAGAATCAGGACATCCCCTTCGAGCAGGTGGTTGAACTTGCCCAACCGGTGCGCAGCCTGGGCCACCATCCGCTGTTCCAGGTGATGTTCGCGTGGCAAGGCAGCACGCAGGAGACGTTCGAATTACCAGGACTGGAAGTTCAGTGTCTGCCGATCCCGCACAGAGTGGCCAAGTTCGATCTCTCGCTTGAACTACGGGAGTCGGGCAACTCAATCACCGGCGGGATCGAGTACGCCACATCGCTCTTCGAACAGGCTACGATCGAGCGCTATCTCGGATACTTCCGCAACCTGCTTCGAGCCATGGTGGCCGACGATGCCCAAGCCGTCGATCGCCAGGCTATGCTTCCTGAGAACGAGCGCCAGCAGTTGTTGGTGGACTGGAACAACACCGTAGCCGAATACCCCAAAGCCCTCTCATTGGCACAACTGGTTGAAGAGCAGGTAAAGCGAACTCCGAACGCGGTAGCAGTCGTCTATGGCAAACAGCGGCTAACCTACCAGGATCTGAATGAGCGCGCGAATCGACTGGCCCACAAGCTGCTCAAGCGCGGCACGGGTCCGGACCAGGTGGTCGGTCTATTTGTTGAACGCTCGACCGACTTGATTGTGGTTATGCTGGCGATCATGAAGACGGGGGCGGCGTATTTGCCGCTGGATCCGCTGTTCCCGCCAGAGCGGCTCGGCTACATGCTGGAAGATAGCGGCGCCCAGTTGCTGGTAACCCAACAAAGCCTTCGCGGGGAATTGCCTACGTTTGCCGGAGCGGTAATCCTGCTCGAAGATGAAGACTGGCAGGCGAACCGTGGTGATAACCCGGCGATAGTGGTTGATCCTGAGAATCTTGCCTATCTGATCTACACTTCAGGTTCGACGGGCAAGCCCAAAGGGGTCCAGATTCCGCGTGGGGCCCTGATAAATTTCTTGTGGTCAATGCGCGAGTGGCTTCAGCTGAGTGATACAGATCGGCTGCTGGCGGTGACGACGATCTCATTTGACATTGCGGGCCTTGAGATCTGGTTGCCACTTCTGGTGGGTGCGCAAACGGTGGTGGCCAGCCGCGAGGCGGTGACGGACGGCAGCGCATTACGCGACTTGCTCGATCGGCATGACATCACAATCATGCAGGCGACTCCTGTGACCTGGCGCCTCCTGTTTGAGGCCGGCTGGACAGGCAGGCCGGGCATGCAGGCGGTGTGCGGGGGCGAACCCATGCCCCCAGAGGTCGCAGCGCAATTGGTGCCCGCGGTAAAGCGAGTGTGGAATCTGTACGGGCCGACGGAAACGACGATCTGGTCGACAGGCTACCTGGTGACGGATGCCCAAAAGCCGATCCTCATCGGTCGACCGGTGGCAAACACTCAGTGCTACATTCTGGATGGGCGGGGTCAGCCAGTCCCGGTTGGAGTAACTGGAGAGCTGTGCATCGGCGGTGACGGACTGGCGCGTGGATATTTGAACCGCCCAGAACTGACCGCGGAGAAGTTCGTAGCTGATCCATTCCGCGGGGGTGCGGCAAGGATGTATCGCACTGGCGACCTTGCACGCTATCGGGTGGACGGCAACATCGAGTGCCTGGGACGTGTTGATCATCAGGTCAAGATCCGTGGCTATCGCATCGAACTGGGTGAGATTGAAGCGGTTCTGAAGGGCCAGCCGGAGATCAAGCAGGCCGTTGTCATCGTCCGCGAGGACACCCCGGGCGACAAGCGCCTAGTGGCCTACTACACCGCTTCCCCCATCGGCGAAACCGAAAAGGGGATGATCGGAGCGGAGCAGTTCCGATCGCACTTGTCCGCGAGCCTGCCGGAGTACATGATTCCCGCCGCCTATGTGCGTTTGGATGATATGCCGCTGACGCCCAACGGCAAGCTGGACCGAAAGGCGCTGCCGGCGCCCGAGACCGATTCCTACTCGATCCGAGGCTACGAACCGCCTCAGGGCGAGATGGAGATGAAGCTGGCCGCCCACTGGGCGGAGGCTCTCAAACTGGATCGGGTCGGACGGCACGACAATTTCTTCGACCTCGGAGGCCATTCGTTAATTGCCGTGCAACTGATTTCGCGGTTGCAACAACTCATTCCAGGCGGTCCCTTGCCGCTCAGAGCTGTGCTGGAAGCCCCTACTGTGGAACGTCTTGCAGTTTGGCTACAGAACAGAAACGGAAGTCAAGAGCAAATCCTCGTGCAGGTGCGCCCAGGTGATGGTGAGCGAACGCCATTCTTCTGTGTTCATGGAGCAGGCGGTAACGTATTTAGTTTGCGTCCCCTCGCAATGGCTTTGCCTGCGGATTTGCCGGTCTACTTTCTCCAGGCAAAGGGGCTGGACGGTTCTGCGCCATTTGAGAGTGTAGAAGAGACAGCGCAATACTATGTCGACGAGATCCGAAAAGTGCAGCCTCACGGCCCCTATCAGCTCGGCGGTGGCTGTTACGGTGGATTGGTGGCATTCGAAATGGCGCGCGTGCTCGAGCAGTTGGGCGAACCCGTGGCCTCACTCATCATGATTGACATCCCTAATCCAGCGTTCGGAAGTTCCCTGCCAAAACGGGAGCGGTTGTCCCGCAGTTTAAGTTTCTATTTTCGACGCTCGGCTGTCCATTCACGCAAACTGCTCACTTTGCCCCCACGTGAGTGGCTTGGCTATACAAGAGGCCGTTTAAGGGCTCTAGACAAGTACCTGCGGAGCTTGGCAGGGGGCGGAGCCAAAGCCGAAGTCACGGAATTCCCGAACGATCCCGACTGGGTGAACATTAAATCCGCCGCGGGTACGCACCTTGGAGAAATCCTGGCGCGTGTAGGGCGGGCCAGCCGTATTGCCGGGAGTAGATTCGTGCCCAAACCTTACCATGGCGGCGCGCTGATCGTTCGGGCTAGCGACTATCTGGTTACTCCCTATGAAGACGATTTTCTTGGCTGGAAGCCGGTTATACAGGGCACCATTGAGGTCTTCGAAGTCGAAGGCACTCACATAACCATATTTCAAGACTCGCCTGCGCGGCTGATGGCCGAAAGGATTGATGCCAAACTCCGGAAGTCATCAGCTAAAGTGGAACTAGCGACACTCCGATCTTGACCTTCGACAGAAGCAAGGTTCGCGGCGATGTTGCGTAGGATCGCGTTGCTGCCGCTTTCGGCAACGGAGCCAGCGGGCGTACAATTGCCGGAAATCCGTCCTCAAAATGGAGATTCCGGTTGATTTCGGTTACGCGCTGATCATTAAAACTTGTGAAGTGTCGAGGTAGGTGAGATTGCGATTTCTAGAGCATTGAAGCAGTGATTGAACCAGGCTCTTGCGTTGTCTGGGGTGATGAGCCGGATGGCGTCTGCGATGGCTTCTTCGAGGGTTTCGCTTGTTTTTGCCTTTGCGCATCGGAGAAGTTGTTTGAGCTTTGACCATGCCTTTTCAATTGGGTTCATGTCGGGCGAGTAGGGCGGCAGATAGAGCAGTTCGGCGCCAACTTTTTCTACCAGTTGGCGCACACCTTTGATTTTGTGCGAACTCAAGTTGTCCATGACCACGACGTCGCCGGGCTTGAGTGCCAGACACAGGGTGTGCTCAATGTAGGCCAGAAATATGTCGCCGTCCGTGGCCTCTTCGATGGTCATCGCTGCAAGGATTCCGCGCATGCTCATGGCGCCCAGAATGGTCAGGATTTTCCAGCGTCCTCCGGGTGTGGTTTCATAGACACGCTCGCCTCCCGCGCTCCGCGCATACAGTCGCGTCATCGATGTAGGGACTCCGCTTTCGTCCAGGAAAATCACGTGTTCCGGCGGGATCGTCCCGATACGGGCAACCGTCGAGGGTTAAGTCAGCTTATAAGCCTCGGCATGTACGTCCATCACTGCTCGTCCCGAAGGGTCAACCATCTTTTGGAAGGCTGCGTCCCATTTGAGCGCAATTTCTGTGCTACAGGCGACACTGCGCTCCCACGGCACGCAGTTGATCGCCGTTGCGCTGGAGAAGTGGTGCTCGAAAATCTGGCGGTAGAAATAGGCTTCTTTGGTCTCGGGAGTCTTGACCGGGAAACGTTCGGCGGCGCCAGATATCATTGCATCGGTAATCTCGCTCTCAGCCGTGGCCTTGAGCATGTTAATCCAGTTGTACCCAACGCCATCGGAAAACTGCTCCTTCTGCCGCCACAAGACCTCGTTGGGAATATAACCTTCAAAGGCCTTGCGCAGCGGCCATTTCTCGATGGGGCGCGAGTGGACGGCGTTTCGTGGAAGCTTGACCTCCGGATCGAGCATCATGGCCACATCCAGAAATTCGCGATCCAGAAAGGGCACGCGTGCCTCTACGCCCCAGGCCGCAGAAGCCTTGTTGGCGCGAGCGCAGTCATATAGGTGGAGCTTCTGGAGTTTGCGGACGGTTTCCTCGTGCAATTCGCGGCCGTTCGGGGCTTTGTGGAAGTAAAGATAACCGCCGAAGATTTCGTCCGCTCCCTCACCGGAAAGAATCATTTTAATGCCCATTGCGCGGATTTTTCGCATGAGCAGGTACATGGGCGTGGAGGCGCGGATGCTGGTAACGTCGAAGGATTCCAGGTGATAGATGACATCCGACAAGGCATCGAGTCCCTCCTGTACCGTGAAGTGGATTTCGTGATGGACGGAGCCGATGTGCGTCGCCACACCGCGGGCCGCAATCAGATCGGGCGCGCCTTCCAGACCAATGGCAAAAGAGTGCAGACGGGGCCACCAGGCCGCCACACGATCATCCTCATCCACACGCCGGGCGCTGAACTTGGCGGCGACCGCGGCCACGATGGAAGAATCGACACCGCCGGAAATGAGCACGCCGTAGGGAACATCGCACATAAGCTGGCGGTGAACAGCGGCTTCCAGGGCCAATCGCAACCGCGATGGATCATACGGCTCCGATGGATAGAAGTCCGGTTCCGCCCAGGCGGGTTCGTAATACTTCTGAAATCCTTTCTCCGCTTCGTGCCCCAGGAAGTAGTGTCCGGGAGGAAATTCGCGAATGCGCTCGCAGACGCCCACCAGGGCTTTCATCTCTGAAGCGACGTAGAAATTCTCCTGACGGTCCCAACCCACGTAAAGGGGATTTACGCCGATGGGGTCCCGGGCAATAAGGAAGGTCTTCCGCTTGGGGTCGTAGAGAACGAAGGCAAAAATGCCGTTCAAGCGATTAAGGAACTCCCGGGGAGAGTTTTCATCGTAAAGGTAGAGGAGTACCTCACAATCCGACGAGGTCTGGAACTCGTGGGGCCGTTTAAGTTGCTGGCGTAGTTCCTTATGGTTGTAGATCTCACCGTTCACGGCGAGAACATTTCCGTTGAGTTGATCAATCAACGGCTGTGCGCCGTGCTCCACGTCTACAATGCTGAGCCGCTCGTGCGCAACAATGGCCCGCTCGTCGCCGTAAATGCCGCTCCAGTCGGGGCCACGGTGGCGGACCTTCTTGGCCAAAGCCAGGGCTTGGTTACGCAGGTCCGCGAAATTGGTAAGAGCAGGGTCGAGCTTGAGGATAGCGAGAATGCCGCACATTCAGGAGGACTCCATTTTCTATGCGCCCGAGGAAGCGATGGACCATGTCATTAGCGGGATCACATAACGTCGAGGGAGCGGTGTAAGGTAGCGGAGAAAAACGAACCCAAGCACCGCGCCATAATTCGACGGCATGATGCGACATAGCCCAATCCGTTAGTTCGCGTGAATGTTCCTCCACTATACCCGCATACTACGTGCTACAGTACTCTGAATCAAACAGATATCCGGCTTGTTGGATAAAGAAACAGGAGCCTTCATCTGGACCGTATGCTAGATCGAAATCGCAAAGAGAGAAATAGCACTTTTGGTGTTAAGCATTCAGATAAGGTGGGATCCTTCTATTTAATAGCGATGATAATGCCGCTATCGGCGGTGCGGGGGTATTGGGGGCGTTTTCAATAATTGATACCGACCAGCAAGAGGCCGGCGTCCGGCTTGACTCCTGATCCAGGGGTCGGCTTCCACATCACGTCTTTCGAGGCCTGCTAAGCGTTCACTCACGTTACGGCCTGTACTCGCCAAGTCACTTTCATGACCCTCTACACCGGAGGCTTCAACCGCTTCGTTGCCTTCACGGCTGCTACGATTGTTACCGCTGGAACGAAAGTTGCCGGGCGGGATTTCCACCTGCTGAAAGACCGTGCCTTCGCACGGCGCACAAAATAGACTGCGATATCGCAACGGCCGCTGTCTGCCGGTTTGGAGGCTAAGGAGAGAACGATGATGTTACAGGTAATCACTCCGGACCGTGACGGGACAAGAGGGCGTAGCCTCATGAGCGACAACCGGGGACGCAACTAGGTGCGCCCCCGTTCTATGTGACTTTTGCGATGGGTCACTTCACCGTAACTGAGAAGGTTGTGGTGTGCATCAGTGAGCCGGACGC
>Ga0209483_1003640_pt1 | contig 10045 bp, 11 predicted proteins | sample NGEPerA_FD_184508 | JGI IMG/M metagenome (GOLD analysis project Ga0209483, IMG submission 184508) | Arctic peat soil microbial communities from the Barrow Environmental Observatory site, Barrow, Alaska, USA - NGEE PermafrostL2-A... | ecosystem: Environmental > Terrestrial > Soil > Wetlands >...
GCGGGCGTGCCGACGATCGCGGTGACGTTGAGTGTCACGCCGCCGGTCAAGTCCTCGTCGCGAGAATCTGGGCCAACGAGCGCGACTGTGGCGACCGTGACCCCGGCCGCGTTTCCGTTCGGTGCCACGCTGTAGGTGATCGTGTCGCCCGTGTGCGCGTAGAGTCGGCACACAGTGGCGCCGCCATCAGCGGGTCCAATGGCCTGCGGCGCAGTGACGGCGCGCGTGCTGCGATCCTTGTTCATCAGCGCGACCCCCAAAGACGATCGACTTGCGCCGGGGTGAGTGAGTTGATCGGGTCCTGTGCAGCGCGAAGCTCGGCCGCAATACGGTCAGCGATCGGCACCGTGTACGTCGTGCGCGCCTTGACGGACGCAACGAGGTTGTCGTGCTGCGCGTCGGTGAGCTCGCCGGCATCACGCCGCGCCGCGAGGGCGGTGAGCTCAGCAGCCGATTCGTCGCCATTGAACTGACGCGTTGCGTCGGCCCACTCGCGATCCAGCGCCTCGGCGTCCTCGCGGCGCTTGCGGGCTGCGTCGTCGGCGAGCTTCTGCATGCGCGCACGCTCGACACGCTGTTCGTGGCTCTGGTAGAACATCACGAAATGCCGAGCAGCAGAAGCGTGAACACTTCCGCCAGGAACGGCTCGCTGGGGCTCACGCCCGCCGAAGCATAGAATGCCTCCCAGTCCGTGATCCTGGAGCCGGTGCTTCGGTATGGGAATGACGCCCAGTTGGCCGCTGCGAAACGTGCGGCCGGATTCTGAATGGTCTGCGGCACCGCAGAGACGACGGCCGAAGCGCAGGTCGCCTCAGCGGAGAGAAACTTGTGGACGCATGGACGGTTCGCGTTCGCGGGGTTGTGCGTCATGGTGTAGAGCGGATCGGCCAGTTGATCCGTGGTGAGGTTGATCATCGAAGGGGCTCCTTATGGTGGGGGTGAGTGTTGTTGAGCAGCGCGAACACGTCGGCGAGAAACGGTTGACGTGAGTCGAATCCAAGCGCGTCGTAGAATGCGATCCAGTCTGCGATCGTGGAGCCAGTGCGGCGGTATGGGAGCGGCGTGCCGCCCTCAATGTAAGAGCAGTAGTCCTCGGTCGCCAAGAACTCTTGGATGCATTCCAGGTGCTCGTTGGCCGGATCGTGCGTCACGATGTAGAGCGGGTCAGCCAGTTGATCCGAGGCCAGGTTGGTCATCGAAGGGCTCCTTAGTTGTGTGGAAGCGCGAAGATGCCAATACCGTTAGCAGTCGCAGTGCTTGACGTGCCGCCAAACGAGTACAACCGAGCAGCGAATGCGTCCACGATTGAGAACGAGTGGGATGCACCCGTTGAGGCTGACGAGTGCGACAACGTCAAGCCGCCTGCGGCGAGAGCGAAGGACTGCGCCGCAATGACGATGATCAGGTGGTTGGTGCCGGTCGTCGTGATCTGCGGGCTGTGCTGGTGATACGCAGTGTTGTCTTGCGTCAAGCTGCCGAAGCCGTACGGGCCTGATGTAGCGTTGACGCCGTACCATTCACTCACGCTGATGTTGACGTTACTGACAGCCGTCGAGCCGTTGGTGAACGTGGGGATATCAGCAGACGTGTTGGAGGCAGCCTTCCAATAGATGTCGATGGCAACACCTGACCCGCTTGTCGCATTGACGCTACCGAGATATGTCCACCCTGACGGCGTAGCGAAAGCCTGGTTCAACAGCGCCCCAGATGGTTGCGTGTAGGAGACAGCAGCGATGATGATTGAATTGGAGGTCTGCCGCGCAAATGGGAACGACGTGGCGCACGTGATAGTGCCGCTGGCAGCCACCGATGAAGTCACAGCCTGGGTGACGGCTTGAATGCCGTCAGGAGGATACGTGGCCGTGCCGCCGCCCGCATCCACATACGCCTTCGTCGCTGCATCCGCTGATGCGGTGGGCGTGGCGAGGTTGATGACTTTGAGGTTGTTAGCATCCAGCGGCGCGACGAGCTTCGGCATTACTGCGCCTCAGCTTGCGCGGTGAGCTCGCGCAGAATCTTGGCGCGCATGCGGCCTTCACGGATCGCGCGCTTGTGCTTCTCCGTCAGTGGCCGACCTTTGTTCGCGTACTCTTTGCGCGGCGGTTTGTCGAGCGAATTGCTCATGCTAAACAATTCGAGATTGCGAGTGGCGCTTGCTCTTCTCGCTTAGTGAATAAAATGAAAGAGGCGAAGCCGTAGCCTCACCTCTCCACGATCACACGCCATGCGTAGCGTGTAATGCTCTTCTCCCACCAAAGACAGACCGTCACGCCCATCCCTCTCCGGTTCTGTTTAGCCGCGCGATGCTGCGTTGCCTGGGGAGGGCGAGTGAATTAGTGCGCGGGCGCGACGTTGATGCCGAACGGATCCAAGAGGCTGTTGCCGCCAGTGCGCGTGTAGAAGCGAGCGTTGTTGGTGAACTCTGCGGCCACGTCGCGCGCAATCTGTTTGCTGTTCTTGTGCTCGCCAGTCACTTTGATTTCAACGCGCTGAATGTTCACCTGCGGCTGCTGTGCCGGGGCCGTGGCCTGCGAGCCGTTGCGGCTGCCAGGGCTCGTCACCGATCCGGGAATGGTCGCAGGCGCGATCGTCGGGATGCTCACGTCACGGTGAAACTTGTCCAGCACTGCCTTATTGTAGGCATCACTGTTGATGTTCTGGATCGGGGCATGCTTGTGGGCAAGCGCAGCCGCCTCAGCCGCCAGCTTCTTGGGGTCCTTCCCTCCCGTCCAGTCCCAATACCGATAGCGTGGGTCCTGACCTTCCTCACGTATGGCTTGCCGGATTTGATGGTTGAGGTTCTTGTCGCTCCCATCATACGGCTTCCAATCGTGCTTCTGCTCCCAATCACGTTGTAGCGTGTAGGATTTCATCGGCCCACCGGACATCAGGAATGGAGTCAGCGCAAGCACGCCCCATTTGACTAGCCCGGCGAACCGCTCAGCAGCGACGGCAGCAGCCCACAGCAGCGGGGTGAGCCGAGCCAATGCACCGCCAGAGGCTGCCGTCTTGATGGCAAGACTTAGGAAGCCGTTGGACAGGGCGATGAATCCGCGACCGGCGATGAGCCACGACGCAACCTTCACGAACACGCTTGCAAGGCCCGCCGTGAAGAAGTCGGCGACCTTGAGAACCCATCCGCCGATGCGTTCCATGATGCCGACTTTGCCTGCTGCACTGGCTGCCGCTCCTCCTCGGCCACCGACGAGGCTTGCGCCTGCGGAGACGTTGTTTACGGCAGCGGTTTCGGCAGCCGCCGCCGCGAGCGTTCGCAACGAAGCAACGAGCGTGTAGACCTGCCTCATCGCGATCGTCGCCGCGCTGCCGAATGACAACGCTGCCGCGCCAATGAGCCCCAAGCTGACCTTGAGGCCGAGGTCGGGGTGGTCGAACATGTACTGCGCGAACACCATCACCTCGTTCGCGACCTTGCGAATGTACGGCGTGAGGCGCTGGGCGAGCGGCAGGAACAGCGTTGCCAGCGCGGTGCTGATGTTCGTCCGCAACAGTTGGATGGAGACAAGGAACTGCTCAAGGTACTGCTCCTGCGAGTCCTTGATGGTCGGGATATGCGCCATCTTGGAGCGCGTCTTATCCATCTGATCGCGCGTCTCACGGTTCGCGATGACTGCGGCGAACCGGCCGCCATTCTCATGGAACGCGGCTTTGAGCATCTGATAGAACACGTTGGGCTTCGTATGGTCCGACACTTTGATGAGGTGGTCCAGCATCTTCGTGAAGATGATGTGGCCCTTGTCGTCAACGTAGACGGGCTTGCCGTTAGGGCCGATGATCCCGAGGCCACGAAGCCCCTCGGTCTGCGCCTTCTGGCGGTGGCCGGTGAGGGCGACAGTGTTGATGACCCCATTGATCAGCTGCGCCATTCCGGTGCCGCCCTTGCCTTTGAGGAGCCCCGTCTGTCCCATCGTGGCGATCACGTCCATGATCTGCTGAATGGACATTCCAAGCTGCCGCGCTTGAACAGCGAAGTACCCGGACTGCGTGATGATCTTGCCCTGTTCTTCCGGTTGAGCAAAGCTGATCTGATTCATGTACTCCAGCATCGCCTGGAGGTCGGTCACTTTGTTGCCCCGGAAAGTCTCCTTCTTGTCGCCATAAGCACGGAGCAAGTGCGCTTCTTGGATCGCCTCTTTGACGGCCAGGATAGGGTCCTGTCCGTGGGCGCGCATCTGCACGTCGGCGTATGCCGCGATCTGCGGCATCATCTTCATCACTTGATCGGTCGTCAGACCGGAGGACGCCGCCCTGGCTTGCTCGCGCGCGATCTGCGTCACGTCCTGCGAGGTCGCGCCTGAGAGCGTGATCGCTTGACGCTGAAGCTGGCGCATCTGTGCGGCGCTCGCTCCGGTGGCGATCTGCACGTTCTTCATCGCGAGCTCAAACTTGCCGGCCTCATTCAGCCCATGCGCGACGAAGCCAGACATGGCAACACCGGCCGCTGCGAAGCTGATGGCTGCAGCGCCGCGCACCTGGTTGAGGGCGCGCTTCATGCGCTCTGAGGCGTGCTCTGCCGCGTTGGCGTTTGCTACAAAACTAGCGAACGCTGGACCTGTGAGGTTGCGCGCCGACAGGACAACTGCGACACGCCATGCGGCGAACAATGGACTGTTACTTTCAAGTGGGCGAACGAGTGTTACTCGTTTCGTTCTCTAGCCCAATTGAAGTGCCTCGCTACTCGCGATGCAATTCACTTACCGCGACGATCGCGTTTGGGTTTCGCAGCGTAGTGTGCGCGCAATATGCGTTCGACAACCGCTGATGGATTGAATGCGCGACCGGACTGACGCGCCCGGCCCTCCTCAATCGCGTCCTCTTCAACAGCACGGATAAGGTTGGCCGGAAGCCGGTAAGACACGTTCCGCTTCTCCGACTCCATGAATCCTGGGATTCTGGCTGGGAGGCAGGCCCGCCGCTTCGCAAGAATCCTGGGATTCTTGACTTCCCCCGCTGCGAGGTGTAGCCCATGCTCCGTCGTGTCTTGGTCGTACTTGCCATAATGTTGCTTCCGGTTGTCGCATACGCGGACGCGACGATCTTCTTTGAGCCGCGCGCTGATGGTGGATGGCGAATCAGCACGCCGGGCGAGGACTACGTGGCGATCCCACTCGGAGGTGGTGCGGTGTGGGTCGGCACGGAGCGCGAATACACTGACGCCTCTGTCCATTCGTGGGCGGCGGATCACGGGTTCCGCACCGACACGGTGCACCGCAACACGTTCTACCTGTCCGCCACGAAGCGGGCATTTCTGCCCAGCATTACGGTGGACGGCGTGACGACGCTCGTTGATGCGTCGGACGGGCAGGTAGACGTGAATTGGACGCAGAGCAAGTCCGTGCAGGTCGCCATGTACCTCCTGGACGAGCGGACGCGCAAGCTCTACCGGCCCGTGGCGCTCGACACGCAGGGGAGCATTCACGACGAGACGTTCAAGGTGCCACGCGCTGCGCTCCGCAATCGAATGATGATGTTCTTCTTTGCGAGCCGCACCGAGGTCGCGGCAGTGGAGGTGCCGTCGCTCGCGCGCGAAGCGTACAGCATCCTGGCCGAGGCACAACGTACAGCGCCCAGCGAGAAGGACCGCCGGCAAATGGCTGCCCTGCGCCTCTTGGATCCGTTCATACCCAAATGAGCGAAGGAGGCGGCTCCGTTCGCGCGCTAACAGAGTTGAATGGACGCATCGGCTCTCATCACCGGCTTCGTTCCGGTCGCGTGTATTGCCATCGGCTCCGGTGCCACCATCGGGTGGCAAGTGTTCACGAATCGCAGGGCCGACACGGCGGTCCGCGCGCAAACTAACGCGCGCTTACTGGAACTCACAACGGTTCTCTGCAATATTCATCAGGAACGATGGCTTCCTACTGAGATGACGCCTACGCTGCGGCGTTTGGTAACGTCTCTTGATGATATGCAAATCGCGCTTGCCTACCGCAATGATGCAGACCTGCTATGGAAGCTCGGACAAGTGAGAGTTGATTGCGAGCAGATGATCCCGCAAAGCGCAGATGAAATGGTAAAGAATGCTGGTTCTGACGCTGAATCGCTCGAACGGCAGCAGCAGACCTTGCGAATGTACGCCGGGAATGCGCTGGACTTGATACTGACAATGATCAAGGACGATGCGGTTCTCGCAGTGGCGAAGAAGTACACGGCATTGTACGGATACAGCCAAGACGAACATCGCGCGATGCTCATGGCGATATTCGGTAAGACGCCGGTTCAAGGGGATTGATGCGTTTTCTGGGATAGGGTAGTTTGCGCGCGGCACCACCACGTGTCTGTCTTGCTCAGAATCCAGCAGGGTGTGCACACCCCCACCTCCTTCTTCCGAGTGTATGAGCAGGTCCCACCAACAACGATCGTGTTCGCACGCCCGGCGAGCAGCGTCCCGTGCCGTAGGAGCAACGCGGCGCTGAGCCCCCGGGTCGAGTCAGCCCCGGGGCGTCCCGTTGCGTACGCGCAAAGTCTCGCTGCTACGATCGCGCGCGGAGGGGAGCGCCGACCGGCGTCGATCCACGGGCCGGGGTGTCGTCCTACGACGAGACGCCTGGGCTTGCACGGGAACTCGCCGACTCGCGGTGACGCTGATGCGCTGCGCGTTGTGACGGGAGAGATTCCGTGCACGGAAATACGCCGCCGTGCATAAACCACTGTCCGGTGGTTTATAGCCGCAATGGCGAGCAGCGCGAGTGTGCTGTGGTCCGCGCCCATGCGGCGCAGTTGCATGATACGGAAGTCAGCCAGCCGCAGGCCAGGGGCGACGATCGCGCCGGATTAGGTCCACGCGCAGGGCCGTCGTGGTGTCGGACTTGACCATGATCGAACGCAAGCCTATTCTGAATGGGTACAAGCTCGAATGGGCGAGCGCGATGCCCAGCTTGGAGGGAATCATGAGTGGCTATCCCGGTGGAATCCCGATGCTCCCCGCGAACCGACGCCTGCGCGACACGCGGAACGACGACGTGCGGACGGCTGGAGAGTGGTACGTGTTGCTCACGAAGCAGTACGGCGTTGACGGCTCACGGACTGAAGTGGATCAGCGCATCAAGAGCGGCGTGTTGGTGTTCGAGGAGGCGTGAGGACGGCTCCGTTACGCTACCCGATTTTGCCGTTACGCTCCCTTACCGACCCGTTACGCTACCCGAGAAACCCAATAACGGCCAGGCCTCCTGCACAGCCGGGAGCGTAGGTCGGTAACGAATACGGGGGTTCTCGCGTAAGGGAACGTCTCTATCTCTCTCAACCAACAGCGATCAGCGTACGGTCATCCCTGAGCGTAAAGCCCCGTATCCCGTAGTAGGCAAATATCCCGGGGTTCGTTACCGACCTACGCTCCCGCGCTGCGAGAAACTCTGTAACGGCGCAGAAAAGGCGGGAGCGTAACGCCTAAAACGCTACGCTCCCGTTACCGACCCGAGGCTCCGTTACGCTACCCGCGCGCTAGAAGTGCCCATCCGATTCAAGCGCAGCGGGACCTTGGAGGATGACTCCCGCCCAGTACCGCTTCCCGTGCGACTCCTTCTGCTCAAACTTGAGGTCCTTGAGCTTGTTGGCGAGTGCGCGCGTTCCAAGCTGATAGCAACGCGTGCGCTTGCAGAAGTCGGCGTACGCATCACGCAGCACCGGGACTTCGACCTTGGCCCCATTCTTGCGGGTGATACACTCGCGCACGAAGTCAGCGAGCGGGTTCTGCTGTTCGCGCTCCTCGGCGCAGAGCGCCTGGACCTCAGGTGGGTCCTCCACGCGGTATCCTGCGGCGCGTAGCTCGGCGTGCGCTCGCACCAAAAGAGCCAGGATTCCCGGCAGTTCCGGCGTGAGCTCGCGCGTCTCAAACTCCGGGTCCTCGTCCGTGAGCGGGTTCTCGAATGGGATGGGCTTGAACTTCGCCCAAAACGAGTCATCGGACACGATGCGGGGAAGCTCGTTGCCCGTCATCACGAGCGTGGCTTCAAACCGGAAGGTCTGCTCCTCCTCATGCAGGCCGCGCGCCGTGATGCCGTCGCCGCCGATGAGCCGCTTGATGAGCGCCACGTCGAGCCGCTGATGCTCCTTCGCCTCAGACGCTACAACGAGCCGGCGACCGCGTAGCTTGATCGTCCCCGGCGTCGGGCCTTGGCCGTCACCCTCAAAGCGCGCCTCGCTCAGGATGCGATAGCTCACGTCTGATGCGAAGTCACCGAGGATGGACTGCACGGTCCGCACGATCGTGGACTTGCGCGTGCCCTTCGCACCAAACAGGAAGTAGCAACGCCGCTGCGTTGATCGCGCTTCCAGCGACCCCGCGAGCGCCGAGAGCAGATACCGGCGCAGATGCGGGCGCAGCGTGCCATCCGGCCCGGCCGTCGCCTCGTCCAAGAGCCGCTCAAACGCTGGAGCCGTGGCGGTCGGATCGTAGGCGACGGAGGACTTGAACGTGATGTAGTCCTCACGCCCGTGCTCACGCAGCGTGCCGTCGCTGAGATCCAAAGTGCCGTTCGCAACAGGCAGCAGCGTGCCACCCCGGTTGAACACCGTGGAGTAGATGGTCAGCCCGGCCTTCGCGGTTTCCAGCATGGCCTTGAGCTTGGGCCAGGACTCCGACGCCATGGCATGGTCGGCGAACGCCTCGGCGTCGTGGCCTGAGTAGTCCTCAGCCGCACGACGCATCAACGCAACAGCGCGCAGTGCGCCCTCGCGCTCGTTCGCGCGCGGCGTCCACACCCCATCGGCGTACGCATACCAACGGTCGCGATCGGCGACCCAGCGGAAGTCCTTGCCGACAGTGGCCTCAAACCACTTTCCATTTCCAACGTCACTTAGGTGCTCGACAAGGTACGCGACCGCTTCGGCGCTGTATGGCGGTTCGTACGGTGCGACGCGCGGCGCGTCGGCGACGATCGCGGCGAGCGCGTCCAAGTCACCACCCGCATCGAGCCAGTCCGACACGTCGCCCTTCTCGGCGACCCTTGGCAGGCGTTCCACGATACGCACGTCCGCAACGCTGCGGGCGATGATGCCGGCACGGTGACGACCGGCCGCGCGTCCCGCGTCGTCGTTGTCGCAGAGAACCACGGCGCTGCTCGCGCCATCGAAGTACGATGCCCACGCGAGCGGCCAGTGGTAGCTCGCGCCCTGCGCGTTGGTCGTGGCTGCGAGGCCGAGGTCGCGGAGCCGATCGGCGTCCTTCTCGCCTTCCACGACGTAGACGGTGCGCCCATCGCGCGCGGCGGTGAGGAGGTCGGCGAGCCGGTACGGCACGCGGCGGATGCCGTCAAGGACGCCCTTGCCGCTTTTCCAACCACCCTTCCCATCAGGAACGCGCTGGCCGAACGCCTTGTGCGGCTTCGACCACCGACCAACTTGGTACAGCGTGTCGCCGTTCTCGTCGCTGTACGTGTAGAGGCGTTCGACCGTCGCCCAAACGTCCGAGAGGATGGTGAGCTTGTTGGAAACGAGCCACTTCATCGCGCCCTTCAAGTCGGGCGCGGCCTTCGCAGCAACGATCAACTTGAGGACGCCACCAGACGCTTCGCACGTCTTGCAGTGAAAGACGTCCTTGTCGCGATCGTAGTCGCATGAGGGGTTGTTAGTGTCATCGTGCGCGAGGCAGAAGCCGCGCCCGTCATCGGGCAGCGGGTCGCCGCGAAGGACAGCGTAGACTTCGGCGATTTCAGCTGGGCTGGAGGATGCTTTCGCGAGGGAGAGTGCCATGGTGTAGGTCCTGTGTTTGGGCCTACTCCTTGGGCGATTGATACCTCATCGCGAGCGGGCTCCGGTGTAAACCGGGACGCTCAAAGCAACTCGTCAGGGGTCGCAAGAAACGTCGTCGGTCCGGCAGTAGTATTTTTGGACGCCGGGGGTCACCTCAAGCCTTCGGTCGCTTGCTCGCTCGTCCCTCTTAGGAGGCAAGACAAGCGAGTACGGCGAAGCTGGTACTCGTCAGGGTCGCAAGACGCAAGAGACGCTGCCCACGACCCCCGGACCTCCAGGGATCGTGGGCACTTCTCTTTTCTGGCCTCACGTCTCGGGCAGGTCGCCACGCTCAATG
>Ga0209483_1003641_pt1 | contig 10042 bp, 12 predicted proteins | sample NGEPerA_FD_184508 | JGI IMG/M metagenome (GOLD analysis project Ga0209483, IMG submission 184508) | Arctic peat soil microbial communities from the Barrow Environmental Observatory site, Barrow, Alaska, USA - NGEE PermafrostL2-A... | ecosystem: Environmental > Terrestrial > Soil > Wetlands >...
AGGCTGATGACCTCGGAGAGCGGGGTCATGAGTATTTCGATGCGCTCATCGTCTTCGGGGGCTGCCTCGCCGAGGGTGAGATTTTCGGCCAGCAGGACGTTCATGGCTTCGGAGAGGAAGCCGGGGCTGGCGAAGTAGCGGACGTGGTGCGACCACTTTTTGGCGCGGTAGCCGGTCTCTTCGATGAGCTCTCGTTTGGCGGCCGGGATGAGCTTTTCGCCGGGCTCGATGCGGCCGGCGGGAAGTTCGAGGAGGAACTGTTCGGCGGCGTAGCGGTATTGTCGGATGAGCAGGATATCGGGGTCGGCCGGGTTGCGGGAGTGGTCGACGGCGAGGATGACGACCGAGCCGTTGTGGCGGATGACGTCGCGGCGGGCGGTGACGCCGCCGGGTTCGACGACCTGGTCGGCGGTGACGGAAAAGACTTTGCCCTTGTACACGGTCTTCGAGGAGAGGACGCGGGCCTTGCCGCGGAGTTTTGTGCCGAGCGGAGCGGGTTTGGCGACGGTGATGGCGAGGGGCTCGGGGGCGGATTTTTTGCGGGTTGGCATCTGTATCAGGTTAAACCATGGAAGACGGGAAACGCATTTCTGCATCGGCGGCAGAACGGGCGCATCCAAACAGGCTCGGGATGAGAGACTAGCTACGCATGAACGAGCCAGTGGAAACGCAGTGTTATCCCATCACGGTTTTGCCGCACACGACCGCGTTGTTTCGCGATTACACCGACGTGCGCGCGGCGAAGGACGCTGCGGCGCTGCGGCGATGGTATCCGGCTGACCCTTTTACGATGGATTGGGCGCGGCGCTCGCCGGCGTTGGACCGGGGACATCGTGAGCGGCTGGCGGATGCGCTGAAGCTGCAGGCTGAGGGGTTTGGCGCCGGCGACGCGGCGCTTGCGAATATTGAGCGGCTGCGCAATGGCGCGGCGGCGGTCGTGACGGGGCAGCAGGTGGGGCTTTTCGGCGGGCCGTTGCTGACGCTGCTGAAGGCGGCGACCGCGATTCGGAAGGCGCAGGATGCAACGCGCGAGAGTGGGCGGGAGCATGTGCCGGTTTTCTGGCTGGCGACCGAGGACCACGATCTGGCGGAGGTCGACCAGGTTTCGCTGCCGACGAAAACGAGCGTGGAGACCCTGAAGCTGGGGCTGAGCGCCGCGCGGCCGCTGCCGGTTGGCGGCATGGTGCTGGGCGACGATGCGGCAGTGCTGGAGCGGGCGAGTGAGTTGCTGGGGTGGGCTCCGGTATGCGATTTATTGCGGGAGTGTTATGCGCCCGAGGCGACTCTGGCGGAAGGCTTTGGCAAGCTGCTGACGCGGGTATTTGCGGAGCGGGGGTTGATCGTGATGGATGCGGCTTCGCGGGAGTTTCATGCTTTGGGGGCTCCGGTGCTGCGCTATGCGGTCGAGCATGCAGAGGAGTTGGAGACGGCGTTGCTGGCGCGGTCGAAGGAACTGGAAGCGGCGGATTACCATGCGCAGGTGCTGGTGGTGGCGGGGCACTCGCTGCTGTTTTTGATCGATGGGGAGAACGGCGCGCGCCTGCCGCTGCGGCGGGGCGATGCGGGCGAGTGGAAGGCCGGGTCGCGGAGTTATTCGACTGCGGAACTGCTGGCGATTTTAGAGGCCGAGCCGGAGCGGCTGAGCCCCAATGCGCTGCTGCGGCCGGTGTTTCAGGATTGTATTTTGCCGACGGCGGCTTACGTCGGTGGGCCGGCGGAGGTTGCTTACTTTGCGCAGAGCGCAGTGGTCTATGAGCAGGCGCTGGGGCGAGTGACGCCGGTGCTGCCGAGGCTTTCGGCGACGCTGGTGGAACCGGCGATTGCTGCCGTCATGCAGCAGCATCAGGTGGAGCTGGCGCAGGTGTTCGAGGCGAAGACCGCGGAGGGGCTGGCGCAGCGGCTGGGCGCGCGGGCTATGCCGATCGAGGGCAAGAGGAAGCTCGCGGCGGTGGGCAATGCGATGGATGCGGAGCTGACTGCGCTGACGGAGTACATGACGGCGATGAGCGCCGACATGGGACGGTCGGCGGAGGTGAGCGCGAGCAAGATGCGCTACCAGATGGGCAGGCTGCGGCGGATGGCCGCGAGCTTTGAGGTCCAGAAGCAGGCCCATCTGCTGAAACATGCGACGGCGATCGTGCTGAACCTGTTTCCTGAGGAGCATCCGCAGGAGCGGCTGCTGGCGGGGGTGTGGTTCCTGGCGCGGTACGGCGAGACGCTGCCTGGGCTGCTGGTGGAACATGCGGGACAGGAATGCCCCGGGCACCGCGTTATCTATCTATAACGGGTGAAGCGATGGGAGCGGGTGAAGCGACGGGAGCGGGTGAAGGAGCGGCTGAGATCGTCGACCGGGCGAACCAGTCGCGTACGTCGCGGGTATGGAGATACCAGAGCAGGTAGACGGCGAGGACGGCGCTGCCTATGGTCAGGGTCGCGTTCAGCACCGAGTGGTGCAGATGCCATTGCGACACGAGATCTTTGAGGCCCACGAGGTAGAAAATACAGCCGACGAGCACCAGCCAGCGGGCCCAGGAACGGCCCAGCCAGTAATACAGTACGACGACGCATTGCCCAGCGACGAGGACGACCAGCGCGATATGCAGGACGATCACGAATGAGGAGAAGGTGGGTCCGTGGGGGCCTGTGCTCGGCGCTACCGGCGATGACGAGAGGAGCGAAAGAAGGACGTCCACAAAAATATTCACAACCATTAGAATGGCGGTGATTGTTACCCCGATTGGTCGCTGCATGTTGTTGTGAGTGTAGCGCGAAGTCGCCCATTTATTTTGTCATTGTTCCGTCATCCTTTTCCATTCGGGTCCCCCCGGCGTGTGACGGGAACCGCGGGGTGGGAGTCGTCGTATAAGAAAACAGTGAGGTTAGCGTCATGCACCTGATTTTTGCGCTGCTGCTGATTCCGTTTGGAGCGATCCATTTTTTACCGACCATCATTGCGGCGCTGCGTCATGGGCGGAGCGTAGTCGGCATCTTCCTGCTGAACCTGTTCCTGGGGTGGACGGTGATCGGCTGGGTGGTCGCGCTAATCTGGGCGATTACGAACGAGCCGAAGTGGGTTTATGGATATCCGCCGCCATCGGGCTACCGGCGGTACTAGAATCTCTAGCGAGGAACTTTTGCGATGGGATTGAGCGACCAGCCGTTTGACGTGATGTGCCCCGACTGTGGCGGAATGTTGAAGGTGGACCCGGTGACGCGGTCGGTGATTGCGCATACGCCGGCTCCGCGCAAGAAGACGTTTGGCGACTTTGGCGAGGCGGCGCGGGCGCTGAAAGATGCGGACGCGCGGCGGGACTCTTTGTTTGCGCAGTCGGTTGAGGCGGAGAAGAACAAGGATGACGTGATGGCGAAGAAGTTTGCCGAAGCGGTGAAGAAGGCCAAGCAGTCTCCGCTGGGCGAGAGGCCGATGCGCGACTTCGATCTGGATTAGGATTGCGAGCGAGGTGAGTTGATGGACGAGACACCGAAGAAGCCCGATGAGGGCGAGTCGACACTATCGAGTGCGGCGCCGCCGGCGTGGGAGAATGTCGCGTCACCGATATATCAGGCGCCGCCGGAGTTGATCCCTCCGGGTCGTGGCTATCCTCCGGCGCAAGGCTATGCGCCGCCGGGTCAGGGGTACGCGCCGCCACAAGGTGCTTATCCGCCTCCGGCACAGCCTGGTTATTTGCCGCCCCCACCTTCACCGCCTGCTGCGGCGGCGGGTCAGGACGGGTATCAACAGGTGTATGGCGGCGGAGCGGCACCGGGTGCCCCGCCAAGTGGGGCGTATGGGGCGCCAGTGTATGGGTCGCAGCCTCCGCAGTATCCGCCTCCGCAAGGGTATGGTGGCGGGCAGCCGCCGTATGGACAGCCGGGGTATCCGCCGCAGAATAGTTATGGGCAGGTGCCGGCGGCGGAGATGCTGGCTGCGGCAATGCTTCTGCCGCGATGGCGGCGGCGGAGGCGGCATTTCATTATTTGGCCGGTGCTGTTCATGGTGTTCATCGTTTTGTTTTTTATGCATGGATGCGTGAGGATTTTGCGGGGGTATTGAGTCGTGGCGCATCGTCTCCATAGGTGGATTGCACCGGTTACGCTTTGTGTGGCGTTGGTGCTCACCGGCTGCACGCGTATTACGCATGAGAAGAAGGACGGCGAGGCGCTCGTGACCGACATGCACAGCGCCATGAGTCGCGGGGACTGGAAGGGCATCTACGCCGCCGCCGATCCGGAGCTGCGGGCGGGGACGCCGGAGGATAAGTTTGGTGCGCTATTTATAGCGATTGCGAAGAACCTGGGGAATCCTGTGAGCTTCACCGCAACGACATGGAACCTGGACAGGGCGTCCGATGGGACTTTTCTCAAGTCGACCTGCGAGACGAAGTTTTCCAGCAATGCGTCGGGGACGGAGACGTTCGAGTGGCGGAGGGTGGATGGAAAATATCTGCTGTTCAGCTACCACATACAGTCGGATGAGCTGATTACGAGGTAGGTTCTGGCGCGGTCACAGAGTTGGACGGAAGCCCGTTTTGGTGGCATGGAGTGGGACTCATCATGCCACCTAAAGCGGCGGTATATGATGTCCGATGTATTCGGCTCAACGACGATTCGAATGACTATCGAAAGCTTGTGTCCGTCATGGGTAAACTCTCCTGTCCAAGTATAGGCCTTTCCGCCACGGGCTTCAATAGCAACGGCTAAGGTGCCGATTCCATGAGGGTCTTAAATTGAGGGTCGTCACGGAGGGATTTCAGATCAGAATCTGTTTCGGCTTCGATTTTCAGCGTCGATTCAATCTTAATGGCGGCTTCGAGAAACGGCAGAATTTCAGATGGCGACTTTCCCAGCAAAGCCATATAACAGGCCATGTTGTACAACGGAGCTGCGTGTCCGGGAAGCAGGCGAACCGCTTCCGTCACGCAACGCAGGGCTTCGTTGAGCAGCGCTTGATTTGGCGCGGTCGCATCTGGCAGTGCGAGGCGCTTCAAGATTCTCGCTTTTTCGAACCATGATCTTCCGTTGTGAGGATTGAGAGCCAAGGAACTTTCTATATCCTGAAGTCCCGCTTCGAGAGATGCTTTTGGATCGGGAGCTGCAAGCCCGGGTTTGGCTACAGCTTTTGGTGCGGCACTCCCGGTGTCCGAGGCAGACGATTGGTCTCTGGCCTTCTCAAGGGCCGCCCGCATCTGGTCGGCAGCATTTTCTCTTTTATCGCTAGCGGCCAAATCAAATTTGGTCGCACGAGCTTCCCTGCGTAGACGCTCGATGGCAGGCTGCATGGAGAGACGCGTCCAGATGTAACCGATCAGAAAACCGACTGTAGAGAGAAAAAGTAGAAGTCCCAAGCAAAACGTCCGGCTGCTTTCAAAGTACGCATCGGAGCCTGTGGGCCGCAGTCCCGGTGTCAAAGCGCCCGCGAGAAGCCAGATAGCATGTGGGATTTTGCTCAGTTCAACCAGGCCGACGCCTACGATGATCTTAGTCAGCCAATCCGAGATGTCGGCGAGATTGGAGTTGTCCTCGACGGAATTCGGATCGCTGCTGGACTCGGTCAAGCGTTTGGCGGCGCGGGGGTAACAAAAGACGAATCCCAGGAGGAAGCCCAACAGAAGTGCTGCGCCACCAATAACAATGCCGACTGCGGCGATCCTCGCGATCTGCCAGGTCCCATAAAATTGAAGAGAATAGAGAATGACCAGGACGAAACCAAAGCCGGCCGCGCCTTGCAGCTTCGGGAGCATGTTGTGTTCGTCGCGCAGGTCGCTCTTGTCTTTGGAGGCGCCGGGCAGCTCGGGAGTTTCAGCGACGGGCATTCTTATTCTCCTTCCGGTGGATTCAGTAGACTCTATCTTATGCCGCCGATTTTGAATGCCCAAGGCGTGTCGAAACGCTTTGGTGCGACACCGTTGTTTCAAGACATTGCATTTCCTGTTTCCGATGGGGACCGTATCGGCCTGATTGGGCCGAATGGTGCTGGGAAGTCCACGCTGCTGGCTGTGCTGGCGGGTGAGATGGAGCCCGATGCGGGTGAGGTGGTCACGCGTAAACGTGCGCGTGTGGGGTACGTGAAGCAGCTGTCGGAGTTTGCGCCTGGTGAGACTGCGCGCGAAGTGCTGGCGCGGGCGCTGGCGGTCGCGAATGTCGCCGACGGCGAGCGCGAGCAGAAGCTGCGGGAGACGCTGGGGCGCGCTGGGTTCGAGGACATGGACGTAGTCGCGAACACGCTGAGCGGCGGCTGGCGGAAGCGGCTGGCGATTGCGGAGGCGGTGGTTGCGGCGCCCGATGTGCTGCTGCTGGATGAGCCGACGAACCATCTCGACCTTGAAGGTATTGAGTGGCTGGAGGCGATGCTGCGGTCTGCTCCGTATGCGTGTGTTGTGGTAACGCACGACCGGTATTTTTTGGAAAATGTGGCGAGCGAAGTGGTCGAACTGAACCGCGTGTATGCGGAGGGTTTGCTGCGAGTGCGGGGGACGTACTCGAAGTTTCTGGAGGGTCGCGAGAACTATATGGAGGCGCAGCAGAAGATGCAGGAGGGGCTGCGCAACCGCGTCAACATTGAGATTGAGTGGCTGCGGCGCGGGCCGAAAGCACGGGCGACCAAGGCCAAGGCGCGGATCGATAATGCGCATGGGTTGATTGCGAAGCTCGCGGATGTGGACTCGCGCACGCGGACGGCGTCGGCGGGCATTGAGTTTGCGGGGACCGAGCGGCAGACGAAACGGCTGATCGAGATGGAGCACGTCGGCGTGGTGCTGGGTGGACGCGAGATCGTGCGCAATGTGAATTTTGTGGTGGCGAATGGCGTGCGGGTGGGGCTGGTCGGCGCGAATGGCAGTGGCAAAACGACGCTGTTGCGCGTGATGACCGGCGAGCTTGCACCGACGACGGGCAAGGTGAAAAGCGCGCAGGGACTACGGATCGTTTACTTCTCGCAGATGCGCGAGCTGGATGAATCGTTGACGCTGCGGCGGGCGCTGGCGCCGGATTCGGATGCGGTGGTGTATCAGGACCGCGTGGTGCATGTGGCGAGTTATGCGGCGAAGTTTTTGTTCTCGGGCGACCAGTTGAATCAGCCGGTGTCGCGGTTGAGCGGCGGCGAGCGGGCGCGGGTGCTGATCGCGCGCATCATGCTGCAGCCGGCGGATGTGTTGATGCTCGACGAGCCGACGAACGACCTGGACATTCCGACGCTGGAGATTCTGGAGGAGTCGCTGCTGGAGTTCAAGGGCGCGCTGGTGCTGGTGACGCACGATCGCTATATGCTCGATCGGGTTTCCAATGTCGTGCTGGGGTTAGACGGGCGAGGGAATGCGGCGAAGTTTGCCGATTATGCGCAGTGGGAAGAGTGGAAGGACGAGGGTTCGGTCCAGGCTGAAAAACCGAGTGGGTTGCCGGCTTCGACGCAACCGGCGAAGGGCGCGGCGAAGAAGAAGCTGTCGTACCTGGAGCAGCGGGAGTTCGATGCGATCGAGGCGCGCGTGGAGGCCGCCGATGCGCGGATGGAAGCGGCGCATGACCGGCTGGCCGATCCTAAGGTTGCGACCAATGCGGGGCTGCTGACCGAGGCGCTGGCGGAGATGGAGGCGGCGCAGGCGGAGCACGATGCGGTGTACGCGCGGTGGGCGGAGTTGACGGAGAAGGCTGGGTAGATGGGGTTGCGCGGTGCGGAGGGAGCGCGGTTCACTTCGCGAATGCCCACCACTACGTTGCGCCATGGATTCCGTGGCGAAAACATCGCGTTCACTGCGCTCTTGGTTAGCGTCTTCTTCCGATGGAACATGACTTTGCGGTGAATGGAACACGGCCCAAACAAAGCGCAATATGGGCCTCCTATGCTGCTAGAGCTGCCCGTATATCCTGCAACGTCACGACCAGAATCAACGGCTCATGCGGGCATTCCGTGAAGCCCAGCGCGAGGTAGAATTTGCGGGCACTCTCTGACAATGCATGGACCACGATGCCACGAATACCGATCGCGCCGGCCGCTTGAGAGACGCGCATCGCAGCGTCACGAAACAGCGCCCTGCCGATTCCTTTGCCTTGCCAGGAGCTGTCGATTGCCAAGCGACCGAGCAAGACCACGGGAATTGGGTCGGGCATGTTGCGTTTGAACTTCCCAGGAACGGTAGCCACAGTCACGGCCCCGGAGGCCAGTGCGTAATAGCCCACCACCCGCTTGCCGTCACACACAACGAACGTACGACTGGCGCCGCTGACCTGGTTTGCGGGCGCTCGTTTTTTCAGCCAATCGTCAAGCGAGGGCTCTCCCGAAGCGAAGAGGGACACATCATGGAATGATGCCAGCGGTTCCGGCGCGGAGAGGGCCATTCTTAACCCCAGACCGGCTTCGTCTGCATTGTTTTGCGAAGCTGTTTGTTCGGTTTGGGCGGCGCGTCCAGAAGGGTGACAAAGGCGGCGTGCGACTTGCTCCCCAACGATAGGACCGTCTGTTCCAGGAGCGTGTTCTGCGCAGCGGCGCGCGCAGATTCGAGTACAAAATCCGTCCTGTTTTTGCCCGCCAGTTCTGCCGCGCAATCGATCAACATGCGTACTTCCGGGCGAATGCGCATATTGAGCGCTTCGCGAGTATCTCCACGCCTGGAGGACCGAGCTCCAGACCGCAGGGGCTTTGAACGAGTTACCGTCGTAGGCATAGGGCGCCTCCAAAACATCATTCTAGCGTGTTGTAAAGACTTTGTCATTACAAACCCCGCACAACATCGGAACTTATCAAAGATCAATGCAGTTGTTTTCATTCGCCGCATCAAGGCTTATTGTTCCTTGTGCCGTCTCTCATCGATTGCCCTGTAGCGATCGCGGATAATTTCAACCGAACTCCCACTTCCGGTGTGCCCCGTTCATCGTGGCTTCATGCGCTGAGAGGGACCACACAATCTCAGTGACCTGCGCCCCCGAACGGGTTAGAATCAAAGTCAGTCACAAATTCGTCCAATAACCTGATGCAACTGCGCACCCGCCATCTGTTCTGCATGATCCTCCTCCTCTCCGCGTTACGCGCGGCCGACGGAGCGATGCTGCCATCCGGCCAGAACGGTTTCGACGCGCACTACCTCAGCGCCCTCTTTTCCCAGAATGCCCCCGGCGTAAAAGCCACACTCAACGACCATCGCATCAACCTCGGCTCTGGCGGCGGATACTTTATCCCCACCAGCAAGCCGGCCGACACCTGCACTCTCGGCCTCCCGGTCGCCTCCCTCGCGACCTACCGCACCGCCTGGACCATGCGTCCACCGGCCGCGCATTCCGCCGCTCTCCACGCCGCGACCAGCTTCGCAAGCTAGCCTCTCCGCCCACGCTGTGCCGGCTTTCCGGCTATACGTTTCGCGTAAAATAGAGAGGTTGCGATCTCTGCGCCCGTCCCCCGGCCGCCAACGCAAGAAGGAAATCCCCCTTGTTCAACAAAGCCTTTGCCAAAGTTTTCGGCACCGCCAACGACCGTGCGGTCAAACGCATGCTCCCCCGGGTCGCCGCGATCGGCAGCCACGAAGATACCCTCGCGGCCCTCACCGACGACCAGCTCCGCGACAAAACCGCCGAGTTCAAGGCCCGCATCGAGGCCGCCCGCCAGGCCGTTCCAACGAAGGACGGCGTCGCCGACCCCGACGAAATCTACGCCGCCGAGAAAGCCGCCCTCGACGAAGTCCTCCCCGAAGCCTTTGGCGTCGTCCGCGAAGCCGGCAAGCGCACCGTCGGCATGCGCCACTTCGACGTCCAGATGCTCGGCGGCATGGCCCTCCACGCCGGCAAGATCGCCGAGATGAAGACCGGCGAAGGCAAGACCCTGGTCGCCACGCTGCCCTGCTACCTCAACGCGCTCGCCGGCCGCGGCGTCCACGTCGTCACGGTCAACGACTATCTCGCCAAGCGCGACGCCGAGTGGATGGGAAAGATCTACGGCTTCCTCGGCCTCACCGTCGGCGTCATCGTCCACGACCTCTCCGACCAGCAGCGCCGCGACGCCTACGGCTCCGACATCACCTACGGGACCAACAATGAGTTCGGCTTCGACTATCTCCGC
>Ga0209483_1003643_pt1 | contig 10038 bp, 7 predicted proteins | sample NGEPerA_FD_184508 | JGI IMG/M metagenome (GOLD analysis project Ga0209483, IMG submission 184508) | Arctic peat soil microbial communities from the Barrow Environmental Observatory site, Barrow, Alaska, USA - NGEE PermafrostL2-A... | ecosystem: Environmental > Terrestrial > Soil > Wetlands > Peat...
GTGTCGCAACCCAACCCTACTCAGGATCGCCCCGGTGGCCGCTGACCGGCCTGCCTGCGCCAGACTCTTGGCGGTCGCTCCGGCGGGCCGGTCAGCGGTCTCCTACACCATCACCAGGGACACGACCACGAAATGCAGCAGCTTTGCGCAAGGCGCGATGCCTCTATGAAATGCGTCCGGTTCGTGCTCACCGGGTTTGCGTTCGGCCTCCGGTACGAAAACTACGCGATGTAGCTGCCCCAGCCGATAAAGCTTATGTTCGCCATCCCAGCCAAGTCGTCGCGCGGTATCGAGACCACGGACGAGCGCGCTTTCTAGAGCATTAGCAAGGGCTGCCAGGAATGCATCATCCTCGATCTGGTTAAGAGCCGTGAGATGCGGATCGACAAGCTTGCCGCTATCAAGCTGCGCGGAAAGGACTTGCGCGACGGTGCGAGGTCTTTTGGGCACCTTATTGCCGCTTGGCGACCACCGCGATGCGCCCGAAACCTTGAGCCGTGGTGCAACGCAATCAACGATGGCCGCAATCAGCGACCCCGAACGATCGCCGCTGCGCACACGCTGACCAATACCGTAAGACTGCGTATCTGCGCTGTGGCCCGGTGCCAGATTGTCCCAAGCCTCTTCGATTAGGCGCCAAGCGCTTCGCCACGGTTCGCCCAGCTTGCGGCCTTGAGGACTATCTAGGAGGGCAAGCACCGCGATTCGCTTGACGGTTTCGTCGCGTTTGATCGCAAGCGCCCAATGTATGGTTCCGACCGAGGCCAAGCGTCCAGAGAGGAAAGCTGTCAGGACGGTGAAGTCTGATCGTTCGCGCTGATTGAGCGAAATCCAGTCCGTCCGCATAACCGACGGTCATCTTCAGCAAGCACATTCGCAACCGCGTTGATCCAGCCCAGATCTGCTTTTGCTTTTCTGGCGGCGCCAGCAAGTTGGACACGTTCGTTGGCATTGCCGCGACGAAAAAGATGGTCGAAGAGGTCCCGGTCGGCGTCGGAAGCGTCTTCGCGCGGAAGCTTCACGATCCGGCGAATCTCCGAATCAATGAGGCTGCGCCGGCCATCGATTGCGGACAGGCTTGCCCAGCACTCAAGTGTATGGCGCAGAGCAACATGGCCATCCACAGCGTCGTAGGGAATGGGCGTGATTCCCCGACCTTTCCAATCTTCCAAGACCACCGGGTCGAAACTGTTCGTGCCGAAGAACGTAAATCGCTCTTTTAGATCGTCGAAGCGCGTACCGTCTGCTGCGACTGCATTAAGCAGATATCGCATTGGTGGGTCGTTGGCGCTGTAGCCGACGAGCACGAGGTGGAACAGTCGCGCCGCGTCGTAAATAAAGTCCGGCACGGCGCGGCGCCGCAAGTAAAACTCGCCAAAGTCCTGATCCGTGACGATGAGGTCCGATGTCCGCGCTGGATTGCGGTCCAGTGCCCCGTGAATATGAAGAACACCGGAAAATTCGCTCGAACGTCCCGGTCGGGGAATGCCGCCGAGAGCATAGGTCTGCACACTATGCCCGGGCAAAGCTTCCTCAAGTAGCGTGTCGAAATTCGTGGTGACAACGGTAGTGACGCCCCCCCGATCGGCTAGCTGCATGAGGGCGCGATGGACTGCCGCCGGCTCACAAGCGCGATCCCGCAAGATGCTCGCAACTGTTTGCCTGACACTACTGTTGCTGGTGGCCTTGCCATCCATCCGGCGCTCCAACATACCGAGCGCAACATCGTAGTCGCCCATCACAAACCGTCGAACCTCAGCGGCCTGCGGATCGGTGAGGGAGCTCGTATCGATGGCTGACGGATCGCTTACGCCGCGCGGAATCGGTGCGATGACGGTATGCAGTGCTGCATCGAGGCGCGCGTAGATACCGACCACCAGTCCACGGAAGTCGGGAAGCCCGGCAGGCTGAGAAATCCCTGCACCTGTGACAAACAAAACCTCGCCGCGTGCATGCGCCAGCAGCAACCGTTCGGGAATGGCAGCCAGCCCCGATCGCAAAGTGGTCAGGCGATCAGCGACAGCAGAGGCGGCAGGTGGCGCCATGCGGGGGTGCGGCTTTCGACTGCACGAATCAAAGCAAATAGATATCACAGTCCGCAACTTGAGTTCGCGTGCCATTGACGATGGTCAAGTTGTCTGCTCTGGGGCCAACTTCTGCCGAATTACGGTCGCGGTAGTGTCGGCCGACATGCGCCGGAAGCGGACCTTTTACCGCGGATAGGCCTGAATGCCGGCAGCGACCGCGTCGGCGACGTGCTCCTTGGTGATGACGCCGATTACGTCGCCCGGGCGCGGCACGTGGAAGCCTGGCGTGTCCTGTTGCACGACCAGCGCCATCGCCCCGTTGCGGCGCCACAGCCGCACGATCACGTCGAAGGCGACGTCGTCCTCGCGCACGATGGTAAAACGGTGGCTGGCGACATCGCCGAACGTGATGCCGGTCTCAAGCTCGGCGATGCCAGTGCGCAGCCCGGCGTTGATCCGCACCACGCCGATGATGTGGTCGCCATGGGTGATGATGACGTGGCGCATGCCGTTGCGATGCTCAGGCAGGCGCAGGAACGCGTCGAGCCGGGTCTCCGCCGGCAAGACCACGAAATCCCGCTCCATCACGTCCTTCGCGGCGCGCACGAGGAACATGTTGGCGTGCAGCGCCTTCGGGATCGAGTGGCCGCGCGAGACCAGCTTGGCGGTGTAGATGTTCTCGCGCGACAAGGCCCGTCTGACGCCGAGCGCAGCCGCAACCGCCAGGATCATCGGCAGCACGACGTTGTAGTCGCGGGTCATCTCGAAGATCATCGTCACCGCGGTCATCGCCGCGCCGGTGCCGCCGCCGACCATCGCGCCCATGCCGATCATCGCGAAGGCCGGCACATTGATCCCGAGGCCGGGCAGCAAGAGGCCGGCGAGCACGCCGAAGGCGCCCCCGAGCGTCGAGCCCATGAACAGCGACGGCGAGAAGATCCCGCCCGACGACCCGGAGCCGAGACTCAGGCTCGTCGCCGCCAGCTTGCACAGAAACAGGAGCGCGAGCAGCCACCCCGCCGCCTTCCAGCCGTTGAGGATGGCCTGGATCGTCGAATAGCCGACCCCCTCGACGAAGTAGTGCCCGAAGTAGCGGTAGAGCGCGTAGATCAAGGCGCCGACGAGCAGCATTCCGAGAACATGCCGCGCATAGCCGCCCGGTATCCGGTCGAACGCAGCTTCGGCCCAGTGCAGCGCGCGGATGAACAAGGCCGCGGCGACCCCGCACACGACGCCGAGGAGCACGTAAAGCGCCAGTGTCGCGGCCCCGGCGAGCGGGTGCCCCGCTGGCAACGATTCGATCGGCGGCACGACGAAGGCCGGCTGCTGCCCGAAGAAGATGCGCCCGATGAACGTCGCCGCGCCGGTCGCCGCCGCCACCGGCAGGAACGTGTTGACGCTGACCTCGGGCAGCATCAGCTCGATCGCGAACATGACGCCGCCGATCGGCGTGTTGAACGTCGCCGCGATCCCAGCCCCGGCGCCGGCCGCGACCAACGTGATGCGCTGGCCCGACGGCATGCGGATCAGTTGACCCAGGGTCGAACCCAAGGCCGAGCCGATCTGGATGATCGGCCCCTCGCGGCCGACCGCGGCGCCGCTGCCGATCGCCAGTGCCGAGGCCAGCGACTTCGCGAGCGCGACGATCGGGCGGATGCGGCCACCGTTATAGTAGATCGCGTCCATGACCTCGGGCACGCCGTGGCCTTTCGCTTCGGGCGCGAAGTTGCGGACGATGAAGGTGACGCCGATCGCGCCGACCGCCGGCACCAGGATCACCCACGGACCCCACGGATCGAACGGCGTGAACAGGCTCGAATCGTAGGCGAACGCGAAGCGGCGCAGGAAGAAGACGTTGTGGACGAGCCCTATCAGTTCGCGGAACGCGAACGCGCCGATGCCAGTGACGATGCCGACCCCGACCGCGAGCACCGTCATGCCGATCAGGCCGAAGCGGGGGCGGCCGACATCCCAGCCCGACAGCGGCGACGCCGCGCGGGGCACCGGCTCGGCCGCCGACACGGCGAGCCCGGCCGCGCCCGGCGCCTCGGACTTTACGGATGGATCGGGAATCGCCTCATTCACCTTCGCCTCGTGGCCTTAACCCGCGGTCACGGCATACCGCCGTTAGATCAGTCCGTAGATGAGTGCCCTGGGGAATGGATGGCATCATCTCTGCTTCGGCAGCAGCCCGAGCGCGCTCAGCAATAGCGGCATCGTCAGCCCTTGCAAGACAACTGAGAATACGACCACGCCAAAAGCGGCGATCACGATCTCGTTGCGCATGGCGAGAGAAGAAGGCAACGCCAAGGCCAGGGCAAGCGCGAGCGCTCCCCGCAATCCGCCCCACCACAAAACATGCTGCTGCCGGAAGGGGACCGCCCAGCGCGATCTGACGAACGGCAGGCATAACGGATAGACGCTCAACGCCCGACCGAGCAGCACAAGGCCGATCGCAATCAGCAGCGCGGTCCAACCAAGCCCCTTCAAGGGAATGCCTGCAACGGTCACCCCAATAAGGAGAAAAACCAGCGAATTGGCGATGAACGCGGCGAATTCCCAAAACTCCAGAACGAACTCCCGCCCGCGAGACGACAAGCGATTCCTAACCGGCGCGTCCAAAACGCCTAGATTACCCATCAGCAGGCCGGCGGCGACCGTCGCCAACACGCCGGACAGGTGTAGGTATTCGGCCAGAAGAAACGAGCCGTAGGCGGCGACGCCTGTCAGGGCGGTCTCCACGAGATGATCCGACGTTCGCCCGGCAATCATGATCGCGGCCCCGCCACAGAGAAGACCGACCAGAATGCCTCCGCCTGCCGTGGTGCCCAACATCCAAGCGAGCGTCGCCGAAGTCGTGCGGCCTTCGCCGGTTGCCAGCGCCCATGCCAAGACGAGGCCAAACAGCACCGCGGCGACGCCATCGTTGAGCAGGCTCTCGCTTTCGACCAGCAAACGCAGGCGCCCGGTTACGCCCGTATCCTTGAACATGGCGATGACGGCAACAGGATCGGTCGCCGCGATCAGCACGCCGAAGACCAACGCCGATGAGAGCGGCCAACCCAAAATGCCCACCATTCCCGCCGCGACAACAACCGCCGAAATCACGACGCCGAGGGTCGCGAGGGTCAGCACCGGAAGCGCATCGCGTCGAAGCTCGGCCCAGCCGATCGACAGCGCCGCCTCGAACAGCAGCGGCGGCAGAATGACATCGAAAATGAAGTCATGCGTCAGGACGGTCCCGGTCTCCACTTTGGCCAATGCCAAACCGACACCGGCGACGACCAGCCCTACGGTGTAGGGCAGGCGGACCCGTCGGGCGACGATGGCGACAAAGATCGCCGCAATAAGCAGGCCCACGGTGCGGGAGAGAAGCAGGTTCATGGTGGGAGGGTTTTGGGGTGGCTCTCGCGGGACGCCAAGCTTAAACCGATTTCGAAGTGAGACGCCGACACGTGGCGGCGTTAGTCATAGCTCCTTGATGGCCGCTTCGGGGCATCTACGGCCGCCCCGGTCAGCGCCAAGCAGCGCTCACCGTGGGTCTGACGCCCGCCTGAAGCGAAGGTCCGGTTTCGATCGTTGAGCCGTCGTCGCTGACCGGGCCGATCGGATGGGCGCTGCTCTTTGGCTGCAATGAGCACCGACGGCGAGGTAGCGCCGAAACCGGCCGTTCAGGCAGGCCCAGCAACCGCGCACAAGTAGCGGCTCGTCTACTACCCAGTGGCAAGTCCGGGCGCGCCAATGCGGTCCCGCCGCAGCCTGGGGCCGCCGGCGAGGATCTGCGCCACGCCGGCGCCTAAGCCGATCAGTACCCCGATTTGCCAGGCGTGGTCGTAGGAGCCGTAGGCGGTGAAGATCAGCCCGCCGCCCCACGCGCCGAGCGACGAGCCGACCTGATGCATCACGAACGAAATGCCGAGCAGCGTTGCCATGTAGCGCGTGCCGAACATCTCGGCGACAAGGCCGCTGACCAATGGTGCGACGCTGAGCCAAAGCATCCCCATCGCCGCGGCGAATACAAGGGTGCTGGCCGGCGTCGGCGGCATCGTGAAATAGGCGGTAAATACGAACGCGCGCAGGATGTAGAGCAGGCCGAGCAGGATGTGCTTCGGGTACTTGGCGCCGAGCCACCCCGCGGCAAGGGAGCCGACGCAGTTCATGCCGCCGATGACCGCGATGGCCTCGGCGCTCAGCATCGGGTCCTGACCGCAAATCGCCAGATAGGTCGGCAGATGCGTGGTCAGGAACACCAGGTTGAGGCCACAAACAAAATAGGCACCCGACATCACCAGGAACGGCCGATGCCGCAACGCCTGGCCGATCATGGCGCGCATCGTTACCTTGCTGGCGCCGCGCGCCGGCATCCGATCGGCGCCCCCAGCGAAGAAACCGGACGGCAGCATCACCGCCGCGAGAGCAACGAAAAAAAACGCGCCAACCTGCCAGGCGTGGCTGGCGAGGATCGATTGTGTCGCGATCGGCACCATCAGCGTGCCGAGCGAACCGGCGGCGGAGACGATGCCCAAGACCTTGCTGCGCCGCTGCTCGGACACGCTGCGCGCAACTGCGGTCATCACCAGCGACGAGGCGGTGCACGACAGCGCGATGCCGATCAGCACTCCCGAAATGATCAGCGCCGTCACCCCGCGGGCGCTCGCCATCACGCCAAGGCCCAAGACATAGATCGCCGCGCCGGCCAGCATCGTGAGGCGCAGGCCGAAGCGGTCGGCGATCGCGCCGACCGGAGCCTGCGAGGCGCCCCAAACGATGTTCTGCACCGCGATGGCGAGGGTGAAATCGGCCGCGGTCAGCGCCAGGTCGCGGGTCACCGGCGTCAGGAACAGGCCGAGGCTTTGGCGCAGCCCCATGCCGAGGCTCAACAGCACCGCCGCGCCAACGAGGATGAGGCGCGTCTGGTTGCGGGCCGCAGCGGCGATAACGGACATGATGGATGGGCCTTGTCGAACCGTATGGCTTGCCGCCAAATGTGCCCGATGTGCCGGCCAATCGTGCCGATCAATTGGGCATGGCTGACCGGCGGTGGCGAGCCAGGGGGTGATCGGCTTCAGCCGCTGGTCTGTGGCGTCGCGATCGGGTCAAGGTTGCGGCGGCCGGGCGCGCATCAGCCAGACCAGCGGTACGGCGACCGCGGCGGTCAGGGCAAGCAGATAGAAGTCGTTGATGTAACCGATCATCGAGGCTTGTCGCTCGATCTCGTTGGTCAGCCGCATCAAACCGCTGGTCGTTCCGATGTTCCAGGGCGCAGGTGCGGCCGGCCCCTTCAATGTGGGGTTGAACGGGTTGATGAGTTCGACCATGCGTGCGTAGTTGGTGGCGGTCGAGCGCACCAGCAGGACGATCGACAGCGAAATGAACAAGCTGGAGCCAAAATTCCGCACCAGAGTGAAGACGCTAGATGCCTCCGTTACCTGCCCGACTGGCAAGGTCGCGAAGGCCAGCACGGTCATCGGCGTAAACGCCAAGCCGAAGCCGAATCCTTGCAGCGCGTTAGTCCAGAATACGTCGAAGCTCGTCAAGTTGAGGCTCCACTGCGCCATCAACCAAGCGGCAAGGGATTGCAGGGTTAGACCCAGCGCAACCGTCAGCCGCGGAAACCACCGGCTCATCGGCACCACGACGAGGAAGGCGCACCAATTGCCGATGCCGCGTGCCGCCAGCAGCTCGCCGATCGCGCCGTCGGGGTAGCCCCGCAGATCGTGCAGCAGGGTCGGAAACAGCACGAGGCTGGTGAAGGCCAGCATACCCATGAAGAACGCGATCAGGAGCCCGACCGCGAAGTTGCGGTTGAGCAGCAGCCGCGGGTTGAGAAATGGTGCGGGCGAGGTCAGGCTATGCGCCACGAAGACCCAGAAGGCACAGCCGGCGACAGCCGCGTAGGCGACGATCTCTCGCGATTCGAACCAGTCCAGCCGCTGCCCGCGATCGATCATCAGCTGCAGGCCAGTCATCGCCATCGACAAGGCCAGAAATCCGGTCCAGTCGAAACGCGAAAAGGTGCGCGCCGTGTTTCCCGCCAACGAAAACCAGATGAAGACCATCGCGATCAGCCCCGGCGGCACGATCATGAAGAACACCGCCCGCCAGCTATAGGTCTCGGCGATCATGCTGCCGAGCACCGGGCCGACCACGGGGCCGATGACACTGCCAAAGCCCCAGATCACCATGACGGTGGCATGAAGCTCACGGGGAAATGTCGCCAGCACGATCGCCTGGCCCATCGGCATGATCACAGCGCCGAACAAGCCCTGCCCGACGCGAAACAGCACCAGCGTATCAAGGCTGTCGGCGAACCCGCACAACAGCGAGCATAGGGTAAATCCGCCTACGCCGCCGAACATGACGCCGCGCCAGCCGAGCCGGCCCGCGAGCCAGCCAGTGGTCGGCGTCGCAACCGCCGTCGCGACGAGGTTGAGCGTGATGACCCAGGCGATCTCGTCGTGGGTAGCAGAAAGAGCGCCCCGGATTTGCGGCAAGACCACATTGGCTAGTGTGATCGTCATGCCGAACAGCAGGCTCGACAACTGCACGGCCAGCAGGATCAACCATTGCCGCGCCGTGATGTTACTCAGCCCCAATTTCTGCGACGTCCTGCCCGTTTGTTAGGCAGAGTGCGAGGTCGCCTGCTTCGCGCGCAAGGAAAATGGCAGGAGGGAGTCAGAAATGTTAGCCGGGGCACGCTCCAATACGGCCGAGCGGGGTAACTGGGCGTAATGGCTCCTGCTCGGCGAACTGGTCGGGGTGTTTAGATCACGAATCACTTGCTGCCAGAATGTCTCAGCGGAACGTCTGCTACCGGTCGACCCGACAATCCGCTGGCGTGACTGGAAATGGCTGGGGCAGAACCGGCTGCCCCTTCTGCTCGCAGTCGATCGCCGCTTAGGGGGTGATCCTTCCCGTTGGTGGAGGTCGGCTCAGCCCTGGTAAGCGGTCATGGCCACAGGTTGAAACCAGCGCGGGAGCGAGCTATCCCTTGTCTGACGCCGGCTGTCGGCCCTGCGCCGAGAGCGGCCGTTCGCTGAGTGGCGATCGAACCGCCGGGTTCGACCTACTACAGACGTTCATGATGGCGCCGCCTGTCGAGCCGCTGATCAGACGCGGATCTCGAGCTTCCCTGTTAGCGTCCTGTTTACAGACAGCCCGGTACACTCACCAGGCGCGAGAGCAACGTCGCTCCGACGCGACAGGCCGATATTATGAAAATCCTGGTCATCGACGACGACGATCGGCTACGTCGAGTGGTCGAGAAGGTCCTTAGCCTCGGCGGACATCGGGTACTCACCGCCGCAGACGGCGCGCTCGGCATGGCCATTTTCCGCAAGGAAAGGCCCGAGATCGTCGTCACCGACATCATCATGCCCGAGCAGGAAGGGCTGGGCACGATCATGATGATGCGGCGCGAACGCCCCGAAGCGAAGATCATCGCCATGTCCGGCGGCGGTCGCATGGGCAATCTCGATGTGCTCGATGCCGCTCACATACTTGGCTCCGATGAGATCATCGCCAAGCCATTCCGGCCCCGAGACCTGCTCGACCTGATCAACCGATGTGTTTCGGACCATGCTGCGACGGGCGTTAAGACGACCCACCTGCCGCCCAAGGACCCCGGCGAGACACTCCGCCGCCTGGCGGCGATGTCACGCCGGGCATCGCCGGGTTCGTCGCACTGCTAGAGTGAATAAAATCAGACGATTGATGTCCAGGTGATGGAGACCGCTTCCCGGGACCGCTTCATCCAGGTGCTCGACCCGGACATGCCGTCGGCTCCCCATTAAGCCGACATGCGCACCCATCAGCGTGCCGGCCGCGCCAGTTAAGGCCGCCGCAGCGTCCCCAAGGAGTCGCCCTTGACGGGTGCGGATTAGGTGTCGAAGCTATGAAGGTTGTTCATCCGGGTCGGTGGTATGAGGCTGGGGTTGCGAGACCAGCCAACCCAATGCCGGAGCCCCGGATGAACATGCACAAGAATGCGCGGCTGACGCCGCAAGGTCGA
>Ga0209483_1003645_pt1 | contig 10036 bp, 9 predicted proteins | sample NGEPerA_FD_184508 | JGI IMG/M metagenome (GOLD analysis project Ga0209483, IMG submission 184508) | Arctic peat soil microbial communities from the Barrow Environmental Observatory site, Barrow, Alaska, USA - NGEE PermafrostL2-A... | ecosystem: Environmental > Terrestrial > Soil > Wetlands > Peat...
TGGCCCCCGAGCACGCCAGATCAGACGGTTCTGGCGCTCGGCCCCTCCTCATCGAAATGCCCAGCAGGAAAGCCGCCATCTCAGGGAGGTTGAAATCGGAAGTCGGGCAGTCGGTGCGCTGGCCTGCCAATTCCTCGATTGAAGCATGCCGGAGAGGGCCGGGACGAGGCATGGGTCTTCTGAATGCTCTGAAGCTGAAGACTCAGAACAGGTTGAAGCGGAGCAGGGAGATGGTACGGCGGATCAGTCCGGTTTCGCTACGAAATGCCAGTTCAACTCCGTTGTCGGGAGCGTGGTGCCCTTCGGCCACCGGAGCCTTCCGGTCGAGATCAGGCCAGGCCGTCGAGGAGAGCGGGCACGTCGGCCACCGAGTCGACCACGTTGTCAGGCCGGCCCGTCGAGCGGGCCAGTGCCTCTTCGCGGAACTTGCCCGTCCGCACCAACACCCCGCCGATCCCCGACGTCTGTGCGCCGAGCACGTCGGCGTCGATGTCATCACCGATCATGAGCGCATCCGCCGGCGCCACCCCCAGTCCGGCGAGCACAGCGCCGAAGAAGGCGGGGGACGGCTTTCCCACCACGGTGGCGGACACGCCTGCCGCCTGCTCGAGCCCCACGATGAACGCCCCCATGTCGAGCTGGAGTCCCTCGGCCGTCTGCCAGTCAAGATTGCGATGCATGGCAATGAGCGACGCTCCCCTGACGAGGGCTCTGAACGCCCGATCAAGGAGGTCATAGGTGACCTCCGCTCCGGCTCCACCGGTTAGCACGACGTCGGCGTCGTCGCCCTTCGTGAGTGCCACCCCGGCGAGATCCTCGCCAACCTCACCGTGGTTCACGAGCAGGCACCGCGCATTGGGTCTGTGCGCGGCCAGGTATCCGGCGGCGGCGCGAGGTGCTGTGAACACCTCTTCGGGGTCGACGCGGAATCCGGCATCGGTCAGACGAGTTGCCACCATGGCGCGGGTGGCCGAGGTGGTGTTGGTCACGAACACCAGCGGGATGCCGGTGGCGCGCATTTCGGTGATGGCCTCGACGGCGCCGGGCAGGGCTTGCCACGACACTGTAAGCACACCGTCTATGTCGCACAGGAGAGCACGGGGCCGACTCATGGGTGAACGCTACCGGTCCCGATCGAATCCACCCTAAAGGTGCCCGAACCCGACCCCGCTTCTATTCGATGCAAAGCGCCCTGCAGCTGTTGGCTCGGGGATCGATATCTGGCACGGCGCTGGGCCATCCGCTAACTCCAGCAAGCGGTCCAGATCGCTCCATCCGAGCGGTCGGGCCGCAAATCGAGATTGGCGCCCGAGCACGCCAGATCGACGGGTCGGGTGTGTCACGGCCGGTGGCAGAACGTCGGATTCGAAGTGGCCAGTGAAACGCATTCGAGGACGCACACGTAGGTGCCGTTCTGCGCCGCGACCAGGATCATGATGCCCGTCGTTCTGGCGCGTTGTTCGGCGCCCGAGTTGGTGCGGTCGGCGGCACCTACAGCATCGGCTGCCGAGCGCGGTTCTGTGTGCCTTGCAGTCGGAGCAAGCGGCCTCCGTGCTTGCTCATGTTGGGGCGCCCGGGGATCACCCGTGTAACAACACTGTGGTGGCAACCTGGACCGATCTCGGGGGCGACTCGCCGCCTCCCAGGCCTACTCCGGGCCAAGCTCACCGCCATCGTCGAGGCCATCGGGTGCTCGAAGGGATACGCCTCGGTAATCGGTCGGGGAAGCAGACGCCGCATGTGTCGACATGGGGGCGCTCCGGTTGTTGACAAGCAACGAGAGATTGCCATGACCCGGGTATTCCGACCCGTCTGAGCCGTCAGCCCACCGGCACACCGGCACTCGTTGTCGTTTCTCAGGTCATCCACTCCCCGTTGGGGGATCGGGCCTTCCTTGAGCGTGGCTTGCCAAACGGTGTCAGGAACCCTCCCGGGCACGGTAGCGTCTGCGCCAATGAGCCACGGGTCGACGCCTCCGAAGGGAGGCAAGGGCGCGGCGGGCGCCCCGGCCATCCTCTCCCGACGAGACGTGCGCCGAGGGGCGGGCGGTCGTCGCCGGACCTGGTGGCTGGTGCTCGCCGGGGTGGGTGCGGCGGTGGTGGGCGTGGCCGCGGCCGTTCTGCTGACTCGGGGCGGCACCACCACCTCGACCCAGTCGGTAACCGGGTCGACCTGCCCCTTGACCGGGGAGTCGGCCCCGGGAGGAGTGGTGCCGGCCCGGCCGGCACTTGCCATCAAGATCGGTAACTACCCCGACGACCGGCCCTCGGAGGGGCTCAACCAGGCCGACATCGTCTTCGAGGAACCAATCGAGGGGGCCATTACCCGTCTGGTGGCCGTCTTCCAGTGCCAGTCGCCGGCCCTGGTGGGTGACGTCCGCTCTGCCCGCGAACCCGACATCGGCATCCTCTCCCAGCTCTCCGACCCGATCTTCGCTCACGCCGGGGGCATCGACCCGGTGCTGGCCCTGCTGGCCGATGCCCCCCTCATCGACGAGAACGTCCTCGGCGGCACGTCGGCGGCGACCGTCGTCCACCCCGCCGGCCGGTACGCTCCGTACTCCACCTTCGTCGAGCCACACGCCCTGTGGGCCCTCGAACCCTCCGACACCACGGCGCCTGCCCCCCTCTTCACCTACGCCACCGGGCTGCCGAAAGAAGCGGTGCCCGGTTCGGGCTCCGGTGTGCACATCCCGTTCTCCTCCTCGTCGGACGTGACCTGGCAGTGGGACCCGTCCGCCGGCCGCTACCTTCGTCACTACTCGGGTGCCCCGGACATGCTGGTCGGCGGCACGCAGACCTCGTCGGTCAACGTGGTGGCCATGACCGTCCAGACCTTCACCGGGCCGTGGGTGGAGAACAGCGAGGGGGCCCAAGAGGTGGAGGTGGTCGCCACCGGCTCCGGGCCGCTGGTGGTCATGGAGGGGGGGCGGCCATCACCGGGACGTGGAGCCGATCCAGCCTTACCCGGCCGGCCACGCTGACCGCGTCGGACGGTACTCCCATCACCCTGCAGCCCGGCAACACCTGGGAGGAGCTGGTGCCCCATGGGGTCCCGGTGACGACCACGGCCGCAGCACCGTAGCCCCCTTTATGTGGCTAATGCTTCTGTCCTCGGGCACCGGACGTGAACCTTGCCGCACCCGCTGGTGCCTGCTTCAGTGAACCGGAGCAGAATCCGCCATGTGGAGCTCTGACCTGGGGATTCAAGGCCCCAAGCCAGGCCTCCGGCACCCGGGAGGAACCCTGGTGTAACTGATTGCTGAGCAAGACGGACGTTGTCCTGTGCGGCAGTAGTGGTTGAACTACGGTTTCGCTCTTCGTGGGCTTATCCGCGCGATGACCTCGTCGGTGCTGAGGACTTCAGCGAAGCCCGCTGCTAGCGCGGAACCGACGTCCTCGAGCACCTCGCCGCTCGGGTACGGCGAACCGTCGGTCCTGGCAAGGTCCGGTCCGCCAACGGCATCAGCGACGAAGATCGTGCGATAGTCCCGTCCATGGGCGCTGCGCGCCGTCGTGTCACAGCAGAAGCTCGTCATGTAGCCGACAACGACCACCGTGCCGACTCCGAGGGTTCGCAGGATCCCTTCGAGGTCGGTGCCGAAGAACGAGTCGTAGCGGGTTTTCGTCACCACGACGGGATCATCGAGGATCGTCAGCTCGGCATGAAAGGAAGTACGCGGCGTTCCTTCGATGAAGGCATCCTCCTCGTCCTCCGACGCGAAGTCACCCATCCTGCCAACATCCGCGCCGGAGGCCCGGTGAGTGTGGCGGATGTAGATGACCGGCGCCTCTTCGGCTGCGAAGGACTCGATCAGCCGGTTGAGGTTCGGGAGCCGATCCGAGGCCTCGGGAAAGTACGCCGGGCCTTCGGGGTCGAAATACTCCTCCTGGGCGTCGATCACGATCAGTGCGGAGTCGTCCGGCCTCAAGGGGTAGATCATCAACGTCTCCTCGCATGTCGCAGGTTCGAGCCGGTGTGCCCGAACCGGTGTGATCCGAAGGTAGCGGCCATCACCGGTGGTCGGATCGGGTTGTCGGTGCCGACCTCTGGCCGCGGCTCGGACGTGCCTCCGTGGTCGCACGACGGGCATACTCGGCGTCTTTCCCGCAACCCCCCGGTAGGCGCCCACGACGGTACAGAGGACCGTCCACGAGATCATCACTCCTTGTTGGTGATCTGGCCCCCACCAGTGCCGCCCTTCGTGTAGGCCTTGGCTCTGGGCATGGCCCGGCCGGTCCGCAGGCACGTGAGCAGTTCTTTTCGCAGCGCAGTTCTTTTCGCAGCGCACCACGGCTCTGGACGAAGAGGGACTGATAGATGGTTTCGTGAGACACCTGCATCTCCGGGTTGTCGGGATAGGTCTCAGCCAACCACGAAGAGATCTGTTGTGGTGACCACCAGGCCTCGAGCTTCCGTTCGACGGTCGAGCGCAACCGCCGACACTGGGCGAGCTTGGCCCGTTTCGGACGAGGGGCTCGCTTCAGGGCAGCCCGATCGGCCTGGAGTGCCCGATACCACTTCGGGCCGCCGTTGGCGTTCACCTCACGGCAGATTGTCGAAGGAGACCGCTCCAGACCTGCGGCGATGGCCCGCAGAGACAGCCCGCCAGCAAGACCTCTGGAGATCTCCTCACGTTCCTCGAGTGAGAGTCGGAGCTCAGAACGCTCCCGGGGAGTTGGTCTCCTGCCTCCGTGGTCGGCGATGAACCTCCGAAGCGAGGAGTTCTGTCTGTCCAGATGCTTGGCAATGCGTTTGACGGGCACTCCCGCCTCCCGCATATCCCAGATCGTCTCCTTGTCCTCCTCCGAGAACCGATTTGTCACGACAACACCTCCTGATCGACGAACTCACTGTTCGCCAATCAGATGGGTGTTGCAATGACCGGTTGAGGCCACACCGGTTCGCGGCGTAGCCCAAGTCGCCCGACGGCCGGCGTGCTTGCTGTCCGCGAGCGCACCGGATGGGCCGTTCTGCGCTGCTAGTTAGGGTGCCGATGACCGTCTTTCTGGCGCGTCGTTCTGCAGCCGGTCGGAGAGGCGATATTGACGAGTATGTGTGGGTTCATGACTCTCTTTCCGCACATCTGAAGTCGGTTTCACGTCCCCCATCAGGGCTCTGTTGCGTTGATGGATCACGTGGCGCGTTGGGCTTCCTCCGGTTTGACGGCAGCTCCGTTGAGATACGCGGCTCAGATCACCTGCGCGAGTTCGTCGAATGCCGCGGCAAGGGTCAGTCCGGGACGTGCATCGACCCCGAGTTCGTAGTGTCCTCGCCGCAGGTTCTGGATGAAGGCATGTCCTCGGATCACGACGCTGGCGGTCCGGTCCCGTTTGAGGCCCCGCATCGGGCGAAGTCTTGCCTTGAGGCGCCCGTGGTCAGCTTCGATTCGGTTGTTGGCGTACTGGGTGGTGTCATGGAGCGCAGCCGGCAGGAGTTCTGCTATCACTCGGACCAAGGCGTGGGCCCGGTCAGTCGTGATCTCGATCGGCTTGCCATGGGCGGTGATCGCCGAGGTGAAGAACCGTGTCGCAGCCTTCAGGTCTCGCTTCTTGGACACGAATACGTCGAGGACCTGCCCGTATTGGCCAACGGCCCGGTAGACGTAGCGCCAGGACCCCGACACCTTCACGTAAGTCTCATCGACGAACCAGTGACCGCCCACGCTGTGGCGGCATGGCCGGGCCGCGTCGATGAGCAGGGGCGTGAATCGCTGAACCCATCGGAACAGGGTCACATGGTCGACCTCGATACCCCGTTCGGCGAGGAGTTCCTCGAGGTCCCGGTAGGAGAGTCCGTAACGTAGGTACCAACGCACGGCTATCAGAATGACCTCAGGCGGGAACCTGAAGCCGGCGAACGCTGAGCCGGGCGACCGGACGGACGGGGTCACACGGAGATGTCTCACCCTTACAGCCTCGTTCAACCACCGCTCAGGCACGGACCGCAAGATTCGGAGCCAGGTTCGCACTCAATGCAACAGAGCCTCCCGGGCGTTAATCGACTCGGAGCGCCGCACGAACAGCGGTGCAGAACTCGACGGAGGTCGCTGTCCCACCCTGGTCAGGGGTGAGGTGGGCGCCGGCCCTGTACACGTCCTCGACAGCCGTTACGACGGCGCTGGCCGCTTCGGATAGTTCGAGGTGATCAAGCATCATGCTCGCCGACAGCAGCGTGGCGGTGGGATTGATCGTGCCAGTCCCGACGAGGTCGGGTGCGGTGCCGTGCGCGGGTTCGAAGTACGCATAATTGGCGCCGTAGCAGCCGCTCGGGGCCATACCAAGCCCACCGACTAGTCCGGCGCCGAGGTCGGAGAGGATGTCGCCGTACAGGTTGGGCAATACGATGACGTCGAAGCGCTGGGGGTCGAGCACGAGACGGCACGCAAGGTCGTCGATGAGCAGCGTCTCGAACTCGATGCCCGGGAAGTCCACCGCCACGGAGCGGCCGATCTCCACGAAAAGGCCGTCGGTAGCGGGCAACATGTTGTACTTAGACGAGCACGTGACACGGCGCATGCCGGGTCGGCCGGCGGCAATCTCAAAGGCCCGTCGGATAATGCGCTCCGAACCCGCCTCGGTGATCACCTTGAGGGCGAAGCGTCCGGGCCCGAGTTTACTGACCGGTTGCCCCATCGTGAGGCTGTACGGAGCAGGCGCAGCGAGTTGGTCGAGATCGCCCTCGGCCATCACGTAGAGATCTTCGAGATTCTCGCGGACGATCGTGAGGTCGATCCCCTCTGGATTGGCGAGCGGTGAACGGGCGCCGGCCAGGTAACGGATGGGCCGTACATTGGCAAACGTGGCCCGGCCCCACCGGAGGTGGAACAGCGCGGCAGCCGACGCACCGCTCGTCGCGCCGAACAAGGCGCAATCCGCCGAGTCGACGACGTCGACGCTTGTCTGCAGCAAGGCTAAACCGTCGGTTTCGGTAGCGTCGGTGGGTGGTCGAACCCATTCGATGCCGAGGTCGAGTTGGTCGAGTAGCGCAACAACAGGGCGCACGGCTTCGGGTGAAGCGTCCTCGCCTTCGAAGAGCGCGACGCGGCTCAAGACGCGTTCTCCACCGCGAAGATCCAAGGTGTCTCTCGTCGCGCCTGCAGCTGATAGCGGCTGATGTCGTCGCTTCGGGCGACAGCGAGTCCGATGAAATCGACGCCCTCCAGCAGGCAGATCTTACGTAGTGGGTTCACCTCGAAGGGGATCGATTCAGCGCCGATCGGAGTGATCGTCTGTTCTGAGAGGTCGACCTGCAATTCGACCTGCCAGCACGCCAACTCGGCAACGGTGGTTTCGGGGAGCACAATCGGCAACAGACCCTGCTGGAAGCAGTTTGCGTAGAAGATGTCGCCGAAGCTGGGGGCGATGAGTACCCGAAACCCGAGCATCGCGATTGCCATCGGGGCGGTCTCACGCGAGCTGCCGCTCCCGAAGTTCGCCCCAGCCAGGAGGACCTGTGCAAGCGCCAACTCGGGATCATTCAGCGGGCATGCAGGGTTCGGCTCACCACGGTCGCCGTCGCCGCCTATGTAGCGGAGCGACTCGAACGCGTAGTAGTCGAGCCCTCGTCCGCCGAGCCCACCTCCCATCCGCCGCATGGGTGTGATGACGTCGGTATCGATGTCGGGAACCAGCAACGGCACCGCGAGGCTGCAGACGATTTGGAACGGTTCGGGCATGTCAGACCGTCCTAGGGTCGGTGATCACGCCGGCCAGCGCACTCGCTGCTGCGGTCGCCGGGCTGGCGAGATGGGTGCGAGACCCGGGTCCCTGCCGGCCGACAAAATTGCGATTGGACGTGGAAAGACAGCGTTCGCCCGGGCCTATGTACTCCTCGTTGGTCGCCAAACATTGGGAGCAGCCTGGCTCGCGCCATTCGAACCCGGCACCGCGAAAGATGTCGTGCAGGCCGAGCTCCTCGGCCGCTCGTTTGACTTGCTGTGAGCCGGGAACGACCCATGCGGTCACCGAAGTCGGGACCCGACGTCCTGCTGCTTCGACGATGGCCGCTGCGACCTGAAGATCGCTCAGTCTCGAATTGGCGCACGAGCCGATGAACACCCGGTCGATTGGCGTGCCCGCGATGGGATCTCCAGGCGCCAACCCGACGTAGTCCAGCGCCCGCTCCCAGCTGTCGGCTTCGGCAGCATCGGCCGCGTCGGTCCGCACCGGTACGTTGGCGTCAATCGCGATCGTGTGAGCGGGTGTGGTGCCCCAGCTCACCTGCGGAGCGAGGACGTCGACGTCAAGGTGCAGCTCTCGATCCCATGTCGCCCCGTCGTCGGAGCGAAGCTGCGACCACGCAAGGATCGCCTCGTCCCAGTCGGCTCCTGTGGGCGCATACCGGCGGCCTCGCACGTAATCGATGGTCGTCTCGTCCGGTGCCATCAACCCGATTTTGGCGCCCAGCTCCACGGTGAGGTTGCACACTGTCATGCGCTCCTCCATCGACATGGCCCGCACCGCGGTCCCGACGTACTCGACCGCAAACCCCGCAGCGGCCTCGGTGCCGTAGCGGGCGAGGAGAGCGAGGCTCACGTCCTTCGCGTACACGCGATCGGGGAGCATGCCCGCGAGTTCGACCCGGCACTGCGGCGGGCGCCGCTCAATGATGCATTGCGTAGCAAGGACGAGCACGACCTCGCTCGTGCCGATCCCCCAAGCGAGGGCGCCGAGCGCGCCGTTCGTACAGGTGTGGCTGTCGCCGCACAGCACAGTCGAACCCGGCAACGTGATGCCGAGCTCCGGCGCGATGACATGCACGATGCCCTGATCAGCGCTGTCAATGTCGAAGAACGTCACCCCGGTACCGGCGCAGCTGCTCCGCAGCAGCGGGAGGAGTGCCTTCGCGGACGGGTTGGTGCTCTCGGTGCGCCCCGGCGCCGACGAGACACAATGATCCGCTGTCGCGAACGTCAACGCAGGACTCTGCATCGGCAGCGACCGTTGCTCGAGCCCAGCAAAGGCGAATGGCCCGCCGAGGTCGTGCACCAAGTGCCGGTCGACGTGTAGGAGGTCATAGCCGCCGGGCAGCGACGACACGACATGAGCACCCCAAATGCGATCGATCAGTGTTTCAGGCAACGGAACCATCCTCCCTTGAGTGAGGTGGCTCTGTTGCATTGATTCATCATATGGCGCGAACTCACTCGCTCTAGCGAGGTTCGTCGGTCAGATCACCCGCTCGAGTTCGCCGAAGGCCGCAGCAAGGGTGAGCCCCGGAGTAAGTGGCTCGGTGATCAATGGTCGATCGGCGATTGGCCAGGAATGCAGAAGGCGGCGCCGGTCGAGCTTCCATTCAGGATGGTGATCGCCAACGAGGGGATGCAAGTGAAGCGAGCCGGGGACGATGCTGTGAGCGCATCGGAGGTCCACCTCAGAACTTCAAGGAATACGACCCGGAGTGGGCGCGCGCGTTCACTGCCGGCACGGCGATGTCAGGTTGTGACCACGTCCGCATGTTGGAGAGTGTGCGAGTGCCAGTTCTTTTCACCCACCATTTCCGTCAGCTTGAAGCAGGTACTGGCGCACTCATGGGAGCGATCTCCGATGTTCAGGTTCAACGGGTGCGTGATCTTGTCACCGCCGCTGGCCAGACGTTCGACTATTTCTCGTTTCCAGAGATGGCGCACCAAATGCACGAGCAGGATCCCGAACTCTTTGCTCGCCTGATCGACGAATGGGCGACAAAGCTGACATGACGAGACCTCCTCTAGTTTCGCCTGCAGGGGGAGTGGCCATAGCCGTCCACCCCGTCACCCTCGTCGGTTCCGTGCTATCGGGTCCGCACAACCGCCAGCTCGCCAAGGCCCCCACCGAGTTCGTCCCCAAGTCGAGCTGGACAACACCCAACTGAAGTCGTCCCCAAGTCGAGCTGGACAACACCCAACTGAAGGAGTTGCTGAGCAAACTCCGGACCGAGGGGATGGCCGTGGAGGATGGCCCACGCCTCACTGGCTCTTTCGTCGCGCTCGGAGCAATGATCCGTGCCCCTCGTCGCCGGTGCTCGCGGAAGTTGCATGCGCCCGGAACGGCAC
>Ga0209483_1003647_pt1 | contig 10034 bp, 9 predicted proteins | sample NGEPerA_FD_184508 | JGI IMG/M metagenome (GOLD analysis project Ga0209483, IMG submission 184508) | Arctic peat soil microbial communities from the Barrow Environmental Observatory site, Barrow, Alaska, USA - NGEE PermafrostL2-A... | ecosystem: Environmental > Terrestrial > Soil > Wetlands > Peat...
GGTCGTCGTTCCACCTGTCCCGGTGCCGCTCCCGCTGGCGCCTCGGGCGTCGCGGGCACCAGCGGGAGCGGCACCGGGACAGGTGGAACGACGACCGGCACGACCGGAACCGCCACCCCGTCACCGGGCTGCGGCCTCACCGGCGCCAGCGTCGGGACCGCGCAGGATCTGATGCTGACCGTGAGCGGACAGACCACCGTCCGCACCTATCGGTTGTCGGTACCGACCGGCTACGTCGCGACCACGCCGCTTCCCCTGATCTTCGGCTTCCACGGTGTGGGCGGAACCGGCGCGGGGACCCAAAGCTCCTTCAACCTCGAATCGTCCAACACCGGCGGCGGCAAAGCCATCTTCGTCTATCCGGATGCGCTCACCAAGACCGAGCCCGACGGGACGACCGCCATCGATTGGGTCACCCCGCTCGGCGCCTCGAACAAGGGGATCGACTTCGCGTTCTTCGAGGCGCTGGTCCAGCAGATCGAGACCAACTACTGCGTCGACGAGAGCCGCGTCTTCGCGACCGGCATCAGCGCCGGCGGCATCTTCACCAACTTCGTCGGCTGCTGGTACGGCAACATCTTGCGCGCCATCGCGCCGGTGGCGTCGGAGAAACCCTGGTCGACGCCGCAATCGTCGCCGGCAAACGCGCTTTGCACCGGGGACGTCGCGGCCATGGTCATCCACGGCACCAACGATCCCTACTCCGACTACACCACCAACGGCCTCGGGACGCGCGACTTCTGGATCGCGCAGGACGGTTGCACGACCGCCAACCCGGTGACCGATCCGACCACCCCCAACGCCTGCGTCGACTTCCAAGGGTGCAAAACGGGTCTACCGGTGGTCATGTGCTCGCACGACGAGGGGCACGCCTGGCCGGTGGCGAAGGGGTTCTCCTGCTCGGCCACCAGCACGGTTTGCTTCGACGCCAACGTGGCGGTCTGGAGCTTCTTCACGACCTTGCCGTAACGTCAGGCCCGCGGCGCGGCGATGCCGACTCGGGCCGCGAAGGCCACGCCGTGCTCGGCGGCGGCGTGCTCGGCGGCGGCCACGAAGCGCGCCGCCTCGCCACTGGGCGCCTCGGCGCAGTCGAGGCGGATCCGCACCGGCTTGCCTAGGTATCGCGGGTAGTGCTCGGCCAGGTGACCGTCCAGCGCGTAGCCGAGGTAGCGGTTGATCTTCTCTTCGATCTGCTGGAACTGCCGCGGGTGGGCCCCCCAGGGGCGCCGCTCGATCATCACGAGCACCACCTCGCCCGAGGCCGGATCGACCTCGATGAGATCGACGATCTTGGCGTTCTGCACCCCGGTCTCGCCGAACTCGGCGATCATCTGGTCGCGGGTCATCTGCTCCACGGTCGGGTCCTCGGGCCGGAATCTAGCATCCTGCGGCGGTAGACGAGATACGGGTGGACCGCCGGGACGCCCCCGTCCGCGCGACCGCCGCCAGGCGCGAAGGGGCCGCCAACGCCCGTCGCCCGCAGACGACCAGGCCGAGCCCCGCCAAGACCGAGAGCTCGACCCCTATCACCGACTGTCAATGCCCGGCGCCACCTGTGCGATAGTCGTCGCGCCGAATTCCCGAGAGTCTCCCCATGAGCATCGATCCCGAAATCTTGGCCGAGGTTCCGCTCTTCCAGCTGCTCGACGCCGAAGAGCGCGCCGCGCTGGCGGCCAAGGTCGAGACCATCACCAGCCCGGCCGGCACGATCCTGTTCAGCTACGGCGATCCGGGCGACTCGCTCTACCTGGTGCGGGCGGGCGCGGTGGAGATCTTCTTCAAGAATGACACCGGCGCCCGCATCGTGCTCGAGACCCCCGGCGTTGGGGACTTCTTCGGCGAGCTGTCGCTCATCGACGCCGGGCCGCGCACCGCCACGGCGCAGGTGACCAAGGATCTGGAGGCGGTGGTCGTCGATCGGGAGGATCTCGAGGGGCTCTTGCGCCAGCACCCCGCGGCGGCGATGGACCTGCTCACCGCCACCGGCAAACGGCTGCGCGAGGCGACGCGCCTGCTGCGCCACACCGCCTCGCGCGACGTCAACGAAGAGGTCGAGGATCGGCGCACCATGGTCATGAAGACGGCCGACTGGATCTCCGAGTTCAGTGGCAGCCTGCCCTTCCTGTTCATCCATTGCGTGCTGTTCGCGATCTGGATCGCGCTCAACACGGGCCCGCTGGAGCACACCCGCCTCGGCGGCTGGGACCCGTTCCCGTACGGCTTCCTGACCATGTGCGTGTCGCTGGAGGCCATCATTCTTTCGGTGTTCGTGCTGCTCAGCCAGAACCGCCAGGCGGCGCGCGAGCGGACGCGCAACGACATCGAGTATCAGGTCAACCTGAAGGCCGAGCTCGAGATCGGGCACCTGCACGAGAAGTTCGACCTGCTGAACGCCGATCTGCTCGAGCGTCTGACCGCGATCGAAAAGCGATCCCATCCGCGATAGCGCGCCGGATGAAGACGCGCCGGATCATTCGGGCAGCGGCGCCGCGGCGATCACCATCCACCAGATCGTCGCCGATCGCGATCGCCCGCTCCCGCGGGGATGATAGACCCTCGACCGGGACCGGCAAATCGGGTCACTCTGCCGGGCGTGAAAACGCTGGCCCTCTGGTTGGTCGTCATCGCCGCCGCCCCCGCGAGCGCCGGCGAGCTCTCTCCGGCGACGGCCGAAGCGCCGGGCACCGCCAACCCGCCGAAGATCGCGATCAAGACCCCGCTGGTGATCAGCTGGAGCGCGCCGGAGGGTTGTCCCAGCGCCGACACGATCCGAGCCGAAGTGCGGCGCATGGCGGGCCCGGCGGCCACCGCCACCGACCAGATCGAGGCCCACGCCACCGTCGTGCGCGATCGTGGCAGCTGGCAGCTCACCCTGACCACCCAGGCCGGCGCGCTTGCGGGCGAGCGCAAGCTGAGCGCTTCGGACTGCGCCGAGCTGGGCCGCGCGGCCGCCCTGGTCATCGCGCTCATGGTCAACCCCGCGGCGGATCTGTCGGCCGCGCCCACCGTGGGTCGGCCGGCCGCGCCGATCCCGCCGGTCGTCGAGCCACCCGCGGCACCACCGCCCGCGCGCCGGTTCGCGCTGGGCGCGGATCTGCGCGTCGGCTCCGGCGAGCTGCCCGATGGCGCGGCCGGAATCGGCGTCCGGTTCGCGGCCGGCGGCGGCATATTTTCGGCCCAGGTACGCGGCGATGTCTGGTTTCCCCGCGACACCTCCAGCGCCGCCAAGCCCAGCGCCGGCGGATCTTTCGACGCGGCCGACCTGAGCCTGGCCGGCTGCGCGACGGCCCGCCGAGCGACGGGCCGCGGCGATCGGCGGCTGGCGCCGGCGGTTTGCCTCGGCGCGGCGCTGATTGCTACCCACGCCAGCGGCTCGGGCGTCAGCAACCCGGGCTCCGCCACCGCGATCTCGGCCGGTCCTTTTTTGGAAGGGGCGCTGCGCGTCAGAATCTCGGAGCGAAGCGCGCTGCGGGCCGGGGTCGAGGCCTTGGCGCCGCTCTCCCGTCCCAATTTCGCGCTGGCCGGGGTCGGCGCGGTCTTCCGCCCGGCCGTATTGTCGCTACGCGCCAGCCTGGGTTGGGAGCTAAACTTCTAACCATGGGGAGGTGGACGCTCGGCCATTCACGGAAGGTGGAGGCGATCGTCAACGCGAGGACCGGCCGGCCGGTCCAAGCGGCGCAACCGGCGCAATCGAATGGACGGGCGGAGCAGTTGCCGCTCGGCGCGCTGCCGAGCGCCGCCTCCGATCTGACGCCGCGACATCTCTACGATTCCCATTTTCCATTCGTCTGGCGGAACCTTCGGCGGTTGGGTGTCCCAGAGGTGCTGCTGGAGGACGCGGCCCAGGACGTCTTCCTGGTGGTCCACCGGCGCTGGAGCTCGTTCGACGCCGGGTGGTCGTCCGTGCAGACCTGGCTGTTCGGGATCCTGATGCGGGTGGCGCGAAATCACCGGCGATCGCTGCGTCGTCGGGGTGCCTGGCTGGTGGCTTCCACCGACGACGCCTCGACGAGCACCCGCGCGGTCGCCTCGGACGCAGCCGGGCCCGCCGATCTGGTTGCGCGTCGCGAAGCGGCGGCGCTGCTCGATCGCCTGCTGGAAGGCCTGGACGACGACAAGCGCGCGGTGCTGGTGTTGGTCGACGTCGAGCAGCTCTCCGTGCCGCAGGCGGCCGAGGCGCTGGGGGTCAACCTCAACACCGCCTACTGGCGGCTGCGGGCCGCGCGCAAGCTGATCGAGAAGGCACTGGCCCGGATCCGGGCCGCCGAAAATCGGGAAGACCGCGGGTGCGCGGCCGGGCGCGGGCGACCATGAAGCTCGGCGGTCCCCCCGAGCTGGGCGCCGAGGCGCGCGCGATCATCGCCGCCGCGCGCGACGCGCACCAGCCGAACGAGCTGTCCCGGGCGCGGGTTCGGCGGAGCGTGGAGATCAAGCTGGCCGCGGCGGGACTCGGTCTCCTGGTGGCGCCGGCGACCTCCGCGCTGGCCGGCGCGCTCAAGGCGACGCTGGTGGCGGTGGCCGTCGGCAGCACCGTGGTGGGCGGCTTCTACGCCGTCCCGCACGTGCTCGGTCGCCATGCCCATCGGCCTGCCAGCCACCACGAGGTGACACGCGCGCCGGTCGCGCCCACGCCGGTCGCGGCCCTGAATGAGCCGGCGGACATGACCGTGGCCGATCTAGAGCCGCCGGCGGAGACTCCGCCGCCACCGGTGGTCCGCGTCCACCACCGCGCTCGGGTCGCGCCGGCGGTCGAAGCCAACCCGGACGCCTCCGATCTGGCTGGCGAAACGGCGCTCCTGTCGGCGGCCAACTCCGCGCTGGCCCGCCACGACATTGCACACGCCGCGGCGTTGCTGGCGGCCTACGACCGCCAGCGGGCCCCCAGCCTGCTCGGCGAAGAGCGCGAGGCGACGGGGATCTTGGTGGCCTGCGCCGCCGGACGCCCGGGCGCGGCGCGGACCGCGGCCGCGCGCTTTCGCACCCGGTGGCCCCGCTCACCGCTGCTCGCGCGCATCGAGAGCTCGTGCGCCGGCCGCGGCGTCTCCGAGCCGTGATCCGGCCTTCGCGCCTGGCGGGCGCGCTTTCGTTGCTCGGGATGCTCTCCTGCGGTGGCGGCACCGAGTACATCGGCGCCGATCAGCCAGCCGCCGGGTGCGACACCGCGCCGACCTCGCCGCCCACCAGCCTGGGCCTCGATCCGTTTTATCAAAAGTACCTCGACGCCACCGGCATCCCCGTCCTCGGCTCCAGTCGACTGTCGGACGCCGCGCTCACACAGGCCTGCACCATCGTGGTGCGCATGCTGGCGCGCCGCGACCCGCTCCGCCAGGCGCTGATGGCCGACAACATGCGAGTCGCCGTGATCGCCCGCGGCGAGGTCACCACCGACATCCCCGAGTACAGCGACCTTTACACCGCCTTCCCCGGCACCGATTGGAACGCGGTGCGCGGCGCGGGCGCCACGCTGGCCCGCCCGGTCACCTCCGCCGGCGAAGAGAATCTGCTCTGCGAAAGCAGCGATCCCTACGCCGGCGAGAACGTGCTGGTGCAGACCTTCGCGTCCGCCATCCACCTCGGCGTGAGTGCCCTCGACTCGGACTTCGACAACACCCTCGGCAACGACTATCAGAACGCGATCGCGTCCGGCCTGTGGGCGGACACCTATGCCGACCTCAACGCCGGCGCGTATTTCGCCGAGGGGGTGCAGGACTGGTTCGACGCCAACGCGCAGGCGACGCCGCCCAACGGCGTCCAGAACGCCGTCAACACCCGCCCCGAGTTGCAAAGCTACGACCCCACGCTGGCGGCGCTGGTCGGCAACTACCTGACCTCCAGCGATTGGCGGGCGGTCTGCCCCTGAGCGGCGGCGACCCAACTTGACCTGCTCGGCGTGATGTCGATGGTTTGACGGCCCACGGGCTGGCGGCGGCCGGCACACGGCCCCGGCGCGGGGTAAGATCAAGGCATGGGCAGGCTCTCTCCTCTCGGCCTCAAGCGGATGGAGGCGCTGCACTACTACGTGCGCGATCTCGAGCGGACGCGGCGGTTCTTCGTCGATCGCCTGGACTTCGTCGAGATCGGCGCCAGCGGTCCCGACGTCGAGCACGAGGGGCGGCAGCATTCGGCCGCCTTCCGCGCCGGCGAGGCGCTGTTCGTGATCCACCAGCCCATCGGCGAAGGGGGCCGCGCCTGGCGCTACCTGCGCAAGCACCCGGAGGGGGTCGGGACGGTGGTGTTCGAGGTCGAGGAGATCGATCGCGCGTTTCGCCTGCTCGACGAGCGCGGCGGCACGCTCATCACCGACGTGCAGCGCTTCTCGGAGGCGGGCGGCTCGCTTGCGATGTTCTCGATCACGACGCCCTTCGGCGACACCACCTTTCGCTTTGTAGAGCGGCGCGGTTACGAACGGCTATTCCCCGGGTTCGTGCCGGCCGCGCCGCCGCCGGCCGCGCATCCGGGGAATCGCTTCGGGTTCGAGCGAATCGATCACCTGACCGCGAACTTCCAGACCATGAAGCCGGCGCTGCTCTGGATGGAGCACGTGCTCGGCTTCGAACCGCTGTGGGAGATCGCTTTTCACACCAACGACGTGGCCGCTGCTGAAAAGCGTGGCCACGGCTCGGGCCTCAAGTCGGTCGTGATGTGGGATCCCGCCTCGGGCGTGAAGTTCGCCAACAATGAGCCTTTCCGTCCGTTCTTCAAGGCGTCGCAGATCAACATCTTCGCCGAGGACAACCGCGGCGACGGGATCCAGCACTCGGCCCTGGCGGTGGCGGACATCGTGGGCGCCGTGCGCGGCCTGCGCGGACGTGGGGTCGAGTTCATGCCCACGCCGGGCAGCTACTACGACGTGCTGCCCGAGCGCCTCGGTCAAATCGGCGTCGGCCAGATCGACGAGCCCATCGGTCTGTTGCGCGAGCTCGAGATCCTGATCGACGGCACCGAGGCGCATCGATACCTGCTGCAGATCTTCCTCAAAGAGGCGGCCGGCCTGCACCACGATCCGGCGGCCGGGCCGTTCTTCTTCGAGATCATCCAGCGCAAGGGCGACCAGGGATTCGGCGCTGGCAACTTCCGGGCGCTCTTCGAGGCCATCGAGCGCGAGCAGCGGCACGCCCCGGCGCGGCCGCCCATGTGAGAGTGAAGGGAGCCGCATGCTGGATCGCATGGTCGCGGGACAGATCGCCGACAAACCACACACGGCGCTGCGCGACGGGAACGGACGCCTGCGGCACGAGGAGTGCCTGACCCGCGAGGGCTTCGACGGCCCGTACACGATCCTGTACCACGTCGACCGCCCGCACATCGCCGCCCCGAGCCCCGCCACCCACGGCTGGGAGATCCCGGACACCAACCCAAGGACCCTGGGACGGTCCTTGACATCCCCCGCGGATGAGCACCGTCGGCCAGAGCCCGCCGGCGCCCACGCGACCACCTACGACCAACCGCGGCCGTTGGCCCGCCGGCACTATCGCTCGCAGGAGCTGCCCCGCCGGGGTGGGCCGCCCGTCGACGCCCGCGCGCCGCTGCTTTTCAACGACGACCTGGTCGTCTCGATCCTGCACCCGGACGCGCCCGACCCGGTCTACTTCTCCAACGGCGACGGCGACGATCTGTTCTTCGTGCTCGAGGGGGGCGGCCTGCTCCGCTCGGCGCTGGGTGACCTGCCCTTCGAGACCAACGACTACGTCTTCGTCCCCAAAGGGCTCCTGCACCGCTTCATCCCGAACGATGGTCCGCAGACCTGGCTGTCGATCGAATGCGCGGCTGGGTTCGGTCTGCCGGCGCACTGGCGCAACGGCGTCGGCCAGCTCCGGATGGACGCCCCCTACAGCCACCGCGACTTCCGCCGCCCCACCTTCGGCGGGCCGCGCGACGAGGGGCTGCGCGAGCTGGTGGTCAAACGCGCCGGCGCGTTCCACGGCTTTCGCTACCCGCACGCGCCGCTCGACGTGGTGGGGTGGGACGGCGCGGTCTATCCGTGGGTGTTTCCGATGCTGCGATTCGCGCCGCGCGTGGGCCTCACGCACCTGCCGCCAACGGTCCACGGGACCTTCACGGCGCGCGGCGCGCTGATCTCCAGCTTCGTGCCCCGCCCGCTCGACTTTCATCCGCAGGCCATCCCCTGTCCCTATCCGCACGCCTCGGTCGACTGCGACGAGATCCTGTTGTACTGCGCCGGCAGCTTCACCTCGCGCCGGGGTGTCGGCGTGGGCAGCCTCTCGCACCACCCGGCCGGGATCATCCACGGCCCCCACCCCGGCGCCTACGAGGGCAGCCTGGGCGCCCGCGTCACCGACGAGCTGGCCGTCATGCTCGACACCACCGCGCCGCTCGAGGCCACGCGCCTCTGCCGCTCGGTCGAGGATCCCGACTACCACGCCAGCTTCGCCTGATCGGCCGCACCTCGAATCGAGACGCCCCCTGGCGCTACGGGATCCAGGACCTATGTTGCTCCGACCTCGAGAAGTGCGTTCTGCGCTTCCCAGGCATCAACCCCACGGAGGTCTCCACATGGTTCGCTCACTGATTCGGCTCTCTCTGACGCTGGCCGCTTTCGCATTTCTCACCGGTTCGGCCGCGCACGCCGAGACTGCTGGCGAAAAGGCCGGCAACCAAATGGAGAAGAAGGGCAACGCCGAAGAGAGGTCCGGCGACGCCACCAAGGCCAAGGGCGCCAAGATGGAGAAGGAGGGCAAGGCCGAGGAGAAGGCCGGCAAGAAGAACGACAACAAGGGAGAAGAGATGGCCGGTAAGGCCAAGAAGAAGAAAGGACACGCCATCGAGAAGGCCGGCGAAGCCAAGGGAGACGAGGCCAAACAGATGGAGAAGTCCGGCAACGACTCGGAGAAGGCCGGCGTCAAAGCCAAGAAGGCCCTGTCCGCCGCCAAGCCCGAAGCCAAGTAAGCGCTCGTCGCGGGGGTTCTAAAGGACCCCTCTCGAGGTCCTTTCCCCAGCAGCGCGTTACGCGCCCACGGCCACGCGCCGCCCGCCGGATTCGTCGGGCGAGCGCAGGGGCAGGTGGACCGAGAAGGTCGAGCCGCGGCCGAGCATGCTTTCGACCTCGACCCGACCGCCGTGCAGCTCGACCAAGCGGCGGGTGAGCGCCAGGCCGAGGCCGGTCCCCTCCGGGCGCACGCCGCCCGGCTGCCGCAGCTGCTCGAACTCGCGGAAGAGGCGCGGCAGGTCCTCGTGCGCGATGCCGACGCCCGTGTCGGAGACGGTGACGATCAGGTGCTGGTCGTCGGCCCGCGCGCCGAGGCGCACCACCCCCCCCCGTGGCGTGAACTTGATGGCGTTCGAGATCAGGTTGTAGAGCACCTGCTTGATCCGCCCCGGATCGACCTGGACCTCGGGCAGGCTGGGCGGAACCTCGACCTCCAGATCGATCCCCTTCTTGGCGGCCACGGCCTGGATCACGCTGCGGACGACGTCGATGAGGCTGCCGATCGGCGTCCGCTCGTACTGGAGATCCATGCGCCCCGCTTCGACCTTCGAGATGTCGAGGATGTCGTTGACGAGCTGCAGGAGGTGCCGCCCGGAGACCAGCACGTTGCCAACGTAGCTGGTCTGTTTGGGGTTGAGGCCACCGAAGATCTGCTGTTCGAGCAGCTCTGAGAAACCGATCACGGCGTTGAGCGGCGTGCGCAGCTCGTGGCTCATGTTGGCCAGAAAGGCGCTCTTGGCCCGGTTGGCGGTGTCGGCCGCCTCCTTGGCCACGTGCATCTCCCGTTGCGCGCGCTCGCGTTCCTCGATTTCACTTTTGAGCCGCAGGTTGGCGTCGAGCAGCTGGCTGGTCCGCTTTTCGACCCGCATCTCCAGCTCGGCGTGCGCCGCCTGCAGCATCACCTCGGCCGCCTTGCGCTCGGTGATGTCGGAGAAGGAAGCCATCGCGGCGTAGGGCACGCTCTCGCCAAACCGCACCAAGGGCTGCGAGTTCATCGAGATCCAGACCCGCTCGCCGTCGCCGCGGGTCATCCGGAGCACCACGTTCTGTCGCGGCTCGCCCGAGCGCAGGGTGGCCGAGGTGATGC
>Ga0209483_1003648_pt1 | contig 10034 bp, 11 predicted proteins | sample NGEPerA_FD_184508 | JGI IMG/M metagenome (GOLD analysis project Ga0209483, IMG submission 184508) | Arctic peat soil microbial communities from the Barrow Environmental Observatory site, Barrow, Alaska, USA - NGEE PermafrostL2-A... | ecosystem: Environmental > Terrestrial > Soil > Wetlands >...
CTGCCACCCGAATTCGTCGTCGATCATCAGCCGGATGATGTTTGCGGTAGGGACACCAAGGCTGCGCGCCATGCAGCGGACATCATGGTCCAGATCGAGCGAATTACGCCCTGTACGGGCATCACGAGTTACGGCGCCATCGCCAACGCTCTCAACGAGAGCCGAGTACGGACGCCTCGCGGCGGCCGATGGCACCCGATGAGCGTCAAGCTGGTGTTGCAGCGGGTTGCCAAGCAGGCGGTCGCAGCAGCATAGACCGCGCGCCGTCTGATATTCACCGCTAGCGGCCGAGGAGCTTGCGCTTCTCTTCGAACTCGAAGTTTGCGGTAGGGACACCAAGGCTGCGCGCCATGCAGCGGACATCATGGCCCAGATCGAGCGAATTACGTCCTGCACGGGCATCACGAGTTACGGCGCCATCGCCAACGCTCTCAACGAGAGCGGAGTACGGACGCCTCGCGGCGGCCGATGGCACCCGATGAGCGTCAAGCTGGTGTTGCAGCGGGTTGTCAAGCAGGCGGTCGCAGCAGCATAGACCGCGCGCCGTCTGATATTCACCGCTAGCGGCCGAGGAGCTTGCGCTTCTCTTCGAACTCGGCCTTGTCGATCTCGCCCTTGGCGAAGCGCTCCTCGAGAATGTCGAGGGCGGCGCGGCCGTGGCCGGATCCGCCGCACAATGGGCAGCCGCCATGCATATGGTGGAAGCCGTGGCCATGAAACGGATAACCACGGGTCGCCCAGCGCACCAGCCACACGAAGATCACCATTATGCCAATGATGGCAAGCAGCACGCAGATCGGGCCGACAATCATAAAGGGATGCCATCCCCATCCCGGCCCCCCAGCCGGGCCACCCCACATCATGTGACCGTAGCCGTAAGGCGCGGCGGGGACATTCGGTACCACCTGCTGCTGCTGAGCGACCGCTGGCATCGCAGCGATGACAAAGACGAGTGAGACGGCGAACGCGGCGAGACGTTTCGCATGAGCGCGGATCGCGTCTATGGAGTGCATCTCGGCCATGGCACAACTCCCAAAGGGTTACTACTTATCATAATCTTATCGGGCGCGCCGTCCTTGATGTGGATCAACGGAGCGCGGGCGGTTGGCGTAGCGTCGCGCACAGCACAAAGCCGATGGAGCCCATTACATTGGCCATTCGGTCCGGCATTGGATTGCATCGCGATTTACGAAACTACCCCAAAAACGGACGTTAGGCGGACATGGCAGAACTGACGCGATTGACCCGAAGCCGACATTGGTTTCTATACGCAGCCGTGCCGCCACTAACCGACCCATTATCGCGGAATCGGTTCATTGTCCTGACCAACAGCTAAACTGGCATGAGGATCAATGCCGCCGGCGCTTATCGGGGCGCGTCTCGCCGTAGGACCAATGTCAAAGTGCAATTGCAGAAATCACTGACAACCTTCCGAGTCCCTGATGCCGCACACTGAACACCACCATACCCACCGCACAGGATGGCTGCGCGCGGCAGTACTGGGAGCAAATGACGGGGTCGTATCGACAGCAAGTCTTCTGCTCGGTGTGGCGGCAGCGCACACGCCCTACGGCGGAATCGTGCTGGCAGGAACAGCGGGGCTCGTCGCCGGCGCAATGGCGATGGCAGCTGGTGAATATGTCTCGGTCAGCTCTCAAGCGGATACGGAGCAGGCCGATCTCGTGCTCGAGCGCGAAGGAATCGAGGCAGATGAGGAGGCGGAGCGCGAGGAGCTAGCCGCGATCTATGTCGAGCGCGGACTGGATGCCAAGCTAGCCAAGGAAGTCGCCAAGCAGCTTATGGCTCACGACGCATTGGGCGCGCATGCTCGCGATGAACTTGGGATAAGCGAGACGCTTAGTGCACGTCCGTTACAGGCTGCGGTGGCCTCGGCGGCGAGCTTCACGGTTGGAGCCGCGATCCCTTTGCTGACTGCTGTTGTATCTCCGGAGTCCGAATTGATCCTTTTAGTCACTGGCATATCGCTGGCATTCCTCGCCATCCTCGGCGGGCTCGCTGCACGCGTAGGCGGCGCGAGTGTCGCTATCGGCGCGGTTCGCGTTTTATTCTGGGGCGCCTTGGCAATGGCACTAACCGCGGGAGTGGGGGCGTGGTTCGGAACGCTCGTGTGAGGGGGAGCCAAGCAGTTCTTTGATGCCTACGTCGTCTTTTGGCACATCCCATGTGACCCGAGCGTAATCACCCAGGTCCGTTCATGCTGTTGAAGCAGATGCGATCACCGCGTATGTCTAACGACGAGATTGACCCAACGCAGAACTCCGCCTTTGCGGGCAGTTCCCGCCGCGCAAGGAGCGGCCTGAGAACAGATCGACGGGAAAGTCGCGCTGTTCATGATCGGCGCGACTTCGTCCCGGGTTCCCTCCTGGCTCTATCCGCTGTGATGCTATGGGGGTGCGGCGGCATGAATTCGGCGAGTTCGCCCTGGTATCAATCGCCGCCTGACCTTGTCGCAGCAAACGGCGCCACGGTCAGCATGAGCGCCAATCAGGCCGGCGGCAGCATCCCGGAAGGCGACACCCGTGTCGTTAGCGTCGATGGCCAGACGGTCGGCCCGACGGATTGGGACAAGATCGTGCTCCCGCTAGGCCCGCATACGCTTGGCGTTGAGTACAATGGCGCGGCAGCGGCCGCGACTGTACGGATTCGAGCGAATCTGCGGCCCGGCGGCTGAGTACCGTGTTTTATCAGCGCCCCATCTACGAGCGCCAGGGCGCGGGATGGCTTCGGGGGTGTGGCGTGCGCGGGTTATGGATTCTGGCAAGCCTCGTGTGGATCGTCTTTTGGGCTTGGCAGCGGAACATCGTCTGCGAACTAAACCTGCCTCTCTTCGGTTGGGGACCGTGGTGCTTCGTTCGATTCTATGATTTGCCCCTGCACGCGGGAACCTTTGCCGTCCTGCTGGGGCCTCCCGCGCTGGTTGGTGTCGTCGGGTGGACGGCTTTCGGCCGGAGGGTTTGAACGCGACGGCAACCTGCCTCACCGGCGCGCAGAGAATGCGCACGGCGAGTCCCAGGGTCGGCCGGCCTTTTTTTGTCGCAGAGACATTCCACCTCATTCGGTCAACATATGATCTGGATCAATGCGGCGCTTCAGCATTATGTAACATGGTTGCTTGGAAGCTCTGGCAACAATTTTCGACGGGCGACCCCGGTCGAACTCGGTTCATATAAGCCAGATATCCAGAACGACTTCGTCACGGGAGACGAGTATGGCGTTCAAAGAAATCATCGTGTACCTGGACGATCACCGTGGATCTCAAACGCGATTGAAGCTCGCGCTTTCGCTCGCGCGGCGCGACAAAGCGCATCTCGTCGGCCTCTACGGTTTACATCTGCCAAACATGAGCCTGCCTCATCTTGGCACTGGGGTCTACGTCGAAGACAACGCGGCGCGCGCAGACCTTGATCGGGAGCGTGATAATGCCTTCATTACGGCGACCCAGATGGAGCAGACCTTTCGTGGCGAAGCCAAGTTTGCTGGATTGGCCGTCGACTGGGAGTTGTGTCCCGAGAGGGCAATGGACGTCGCGGCACATATTACCGAGCGCGTGCGATATGCCGACCTAGCGGTGCTTGGCCAAACCGATCCAGATCATCTGTTCTTCGATAAGCTCGCGAAACTTCCCGAGACCGTGATGATGGGCTCGGGGCGGCCGGTATTGATCGTGCCCTACGTCGGCGACGCCGCCACGGTGGGCAGGAACGTGCTTGTGGCATGGAGCGGAACCCGCGAAGGTGCGCGCGCGGTGGGTGACGCGATCCCTCTTCTTCAATCGGCCGAGGGGGTGACTGTGCTCTCGATCGGCCCCACGCGCGCGCTCGAAGGACATGACGAGCCGATGGCGGCTAATTTGACGCGCCATCTCGCCCGACATGGTATTCGTGCGGAAGTTTCGCACTTCGTAGCGAAAGATATTGAGATTGGTGAACTGATCTTGTCGCAGGCGGCGTCCCTCGGTTGCGACCTCATCGTTATGGGTGGATACGGTCATTCCCGTGCCCGCGAGCTGATACTTGGCGGTGTTACGCGCACCGTCCTTCAGTCCATGACTGTGCCAGTGCTGATGTCACATTGATATCTGACGGCGCTGGTCGGTCTGCGTAAAGAGAATTGAGAAATTCGGCCGCTTCGGGTCAGGTCGCGCCGTCCGGCAATCGTTCGGTGAACGGCGGCAATGGGTCCAGACCGTGTGAAAACGGGATTCCAAAGAGGCGAGTGGAGGGCGATCCCTAATTCACAGGCGAGCTATAGATTGCACAAGCAGATCTCCGTCGAACGGCGTCGAGATGAATGCCGATAAGCAATCCGAGAATTCGTCCATCAGAGCCAGTAGTCGTTTTCTGCCACGAGCGTGAGCTTTCCGTCGGAGTAGGAGCATATGACGTTTTGATGGTGTGTCCGATGGTCAGCGAACTCTGCCGTGATGGCTCGCGCTGCCTCAGGACCTTCGCCGGCTGGTATTCCGGAGCACACAAGAACCAAACGATACATGCAATCCTCAGTCTGTTCTTCGTTACGGTGGAGTGGCCGCCTGCTACAATGTTGGCAACCTTACGCCTCGCCTGCCGACGGTCTACATAAGCGGCACGCCGGTGGGCTTGCTCACCGGCTGCCAAGTCTGCGCTTTGGCATCCCAGCGGGTTGCGGCATGGTAAACAGGGCCATGAAGCTGAGTGACGCCACCGCGATCCTGCTTCAATGTCTGAGCGGCCAGCGTCGCGTGATGCATTTCCCGGGATCGCGCTGGAGAACGGCGGCGCCGCAGGAGCACGCCTGTAATGTCGTCCGGTTCCATGGTCCCGACCGTGACGAAGACGAACCCCAATCACCGGCAGTGTCTCAGATCACCGGAAGTGTCTCAGTTTCGATTGTAACAGGCCACTGTCGGTCTTGACGCGCGGACCAATCCTCGCCAGCTGCGGTGGTCCCGGTCGTTTGGACAGCTTCCGGGGAGAATAAGCTAAGGCTGGTTGCCGGCTGAAGGGTTCACCTTTCCCGGAATCAAATTCGATCCTTGTTGTTGCGGTGGCGCTGTGAAGCTTGTGGGCAGCCGCCGACCTGTGGTCAAGGCGGGGGAAACGCGGTGCGTTTTCCTCGGCTTGTCCATAGGAGCGACGTATACGTCGCTCGCTTGCGCGGTCAGGCGGGGATCGGCGGAGCCGACTGTCCACAAATTCACAGCGTCCGTGCACCATCGCGTTACGCCGCCTCTGCCGTAGCCGGCGCGATCTTGCCGAAATAGGCCTCGTCCGGTGTTTGCCAACCGAGCGCTTGATGAGGGCGCCGCCGGTTATACCAGTCGAAAAATTCGGCAAGGCTGCGCTTCTGCTCGATGCCGTTGGCTGCCGGGCGCAGATAGACCCATTCGTGCTTCACGGTCCACCACAAGCGCTCGACGAAAATATTATCGTGGCAGCGACCGCGCCCGTCCATGCTGATCGCGACGCCGTGATCCCGCAGCACCGTCGTGAACTCCTCGCTGGTGAATTGCGAGCCCTGGTCGGTATTGAAGATGCCGGGCTTGCCGCACCGGGCGAGGGCTTCCCTGAGCGCCTCGACGCAGAACCCCGTCGTCAGCGTATTCGACAGCCGCCAGGACAACACGCGCCGGGTCGCCCAGTCGATGATCGCGACCAGGTACAGAAACCCATGTCGCATGGGGATGTACGTGATGTCGGTCGCCCATACCTGGTTCGGCTGGTCGATGGTCAGGTCCCGCAGCAGGTACGGGTAGATCTTGTGCGCTGGGTGCGGCTTGCTCGTATTCCGCTTCGGCCTGACCGCCCATAGCCCCAGCTTCTGCATCAGCCGCCGGATGCGTCGGCGTCCGACCGAAACCCCCTCCCGCCAAAACGCCACCTGCAGCCGCCGGCTGCCATAGACCGGATTGTCGGTGAAAATCCGGTCGAGCCGCTTCAGAAGGTCAAGTTCCTCCGCGGACTCAGGCCGGGGCTGATAATAAAAGCTGCTGCGCGCGATCCCGAGCAGCGCGCATTGCCGGATTACGGACAGCCCCGCTGTTGGCGCGATCATCGCCCGCCTCTCAGCAGTCGGGAGATGGCGGGCTGCCCGACAAGAAAATCCCGTTCGACCTGCAACTGGCCGATCTTGCGGTGAAGGTCGTCGATCACCTTCTGCGCATCCTCGACCGCAGGCGCCTTGTTGCCGCGTTCAAATAACTCACCCGAGCGCTTCACCACCTCCTGCTTCCACGTGCTGATCATTGTCGGATGAACCCCAAATTCCACCGACAGCTCAGCCAGGGTCTTCTCCCCGGAAAGTGCTGCCATCGCCACTCGCGCCTTGAAATCCGCGCTGTGCTGCTTCCTTCTTACACCCACGTCATGCCTCTTTGGACCGGTCAGCTCTTAGCTTATCCCTCTGTCCAAAAAACCGGAGCCACCGCGGTATGGCCGATGCGGTTCGTCGTGCCGTCGATGTGGATCAGTTCGCTCGACCAATACATCTTTCCGTTTTTACCGAAGCAGAGGAGGCGGAGATACACTTCGTCGAGAAACAGGGCTGTGTTCAAGTCGCTTGAGATGGATCGGCCGCGCCGCGCCACTACCGCGCCACTCCAGAATGTAGCTTTTGAGGACGTTAGGCCCGGAGGGGCCGGCCCGGTGGGAAGGCGATGACGACCGCTCGGCCGGATTTCTCTATGAGTGGAATTGGGCGTATATGAAATCGAGGGCAGCAATGGGCGCGACAGCTTCACGCCTACTGCGCCAGCCAGCCGTCGAACGGCACATTGCGCTTCGCCTTTGCGACGAGCATCCCCTTCCGGGTCGGGGCTCGTTGCCCCGGTAGCACTTCCCTGGCTCGAAAATCGATCCGCTTTACCGATAAGACGATCTCGCGGCCGCGTTAGGCTGTTGCCTCGGCGCGGCAATAATCAAAACCCAGTGCCCGGATTTGCCTTGCTTGGCCCACCTCATCGGACTCGGACCGGCAGGGAGAACGTGATAAGCCAAAGGTTCTTAGTTTCATTCGCTACGGCACGCCAACACGATCTCGGCGTTTGCGCCATTGGCCGGTCGCGATGGAGGGTCTGATGCGTCGCACGCTTCTGTCGGTGGCGTTGGGATCGGCGCTCGGCGCCCTGGCCGCGGGGCCGGTGCAGGCCGGCACGAGCCTGCTCGGCGCCGGTGAAGCCAACTGGTTCTATGCCTGCGGCAACGACCAGGCGATGAACATCGTGGTGCGCCACGTCGATCGGACGACGACGGCGTTCTCGCTCCTGCCCGGCGAGCATCAGCGCGGCTTCGTGCGGCAAGGCGACGTCGAAGCCTGGCGCTGCGGCGGCCCGGTCGATGCCGCGGCGCGCTACCTGTACGTCGTCACCGTGCCGTGACGCCGCGTCACTTCGGCCAACGTCCGGCCTACCCCAACGTCCGGCGGCTGCAATCGTTGCCCGCGCGCCGTCGGCCGGCGCTACACCCAGATCTGCAGCACGTAGTCGTAGGTGCCCTGGCCGTTCACCATGTCGACGCGCTGCAGGGCGATGCGGAAGCCGTCGCCGGCGCGGCGCAGATGGTGGATGTAGGAGCCGGCGAAGTGGCGCGTCGCGTCGCGCCGGAATTCCATCATGTGGAAGCGCGAGCGCACGACGATCTCGCCGGTCCGCGCATCCTCGCGCTCGATCATCACGTTGGAGACAAGGTGGTTGGTGCCCCAATCGGGCGCCTGCGACCACGCATGCGGATGGGTCACCCGCTTCATGCGCACGCGCATGAGGTCGCAATCCTCGTAGAAGATCGACGGCACGCCCTCGCCGGTGGTCTGCTCGGGTGCTGCCGGCATCCAATAGAAGCCGTCATCGCTGAACAGCGCGATGTAGTCCGCCCATTGCCTGCCGTCGAGCAAATCGGCCTGGCGATAGAGGAATTGCTCGACCGCGCGCAGCGTGTCGGCGCCGTTGCCGCGCTTGCTCGTGCGCCGGGCCGTTGCCGCGCCGTGCGCGCGGCTGGCGGGCGTGGCGCGGCGCTGCGTCTTGGCCGCCTTGCGCGGTGCCGGCGGGCGGCGCGAAGCGGCGGTGCCCTTGGCGCGGCCGGACTTGCCTTTCTTGCCTGGCGCCATCTCTAGCTCCGCGCCATCAGATCGACCCAGGCGCGGAACTGGTTGCGCATCGGCGCCTCGCTGGTGCCCCAGCGCGAGGTGATGACGCCATCCGCGATATCGTCCTGTCCCGCGTGGCGATGAAAGCTCACCCAGTCGCCGCCGTCGGAGGCGAGGCCCTGGTGGCATTTCCAGAAATTCTCGAGATCGTCGGCATTGATCAGCGTCGCCGGCGAATTGACCAGATTGTAGTAGCCCAGCGCACGGCGATAGATCGGCTCCGGCGCGCCCTTGAGGCGGAAATGCCAGATCTCGGTGAGGGTGCGGTCGAGCGACAGCGGCCGTACCGCGCGAAGCTGCTGCAGCGGCGGCTGGACCGAGAGGCCGGGATAGAGCAGCACGTGATGGATGTTGACCGATAGGATTTCTTCCGCGCGCGCCGCGCCGTAATGCTTGCGCATCACCGCTTCGTAGGCGAGCGTGTCGGGGTCTTGCGGCCGCAAGCCCATATAGCCCTGCAGGATGCAATGGCCGTTGCGGTAATTGACCGTCTGCACCTGGTCCCATTTGTGGAACGGCAGGGTGAACGCCGAAAGATAGTGATAGTCGAGCGGCGGCGCCTTGCCGTCGCGGCGCTCGATCTCGTGCTCGACTTCTTCCGCGGCACGCCCCGTCGATTCATGCGTCACGGAAGGGTGCAGCGCGTCGAGCTGGTTCTCCAGGAAGATCTTCCAGTTGGAATGCTGGATGACGCGGAAGCAGGTCGGCACCAATTCGACCTCGCCCTCGGGCGCCCGGTTGCACATGTCGTCGAAGGCGATGCGCGCCGGCCCGAGGAATTCCTCGAGCGTCTCGCCATCGGGCGCGAGGCTGGCGAAGACGAAGCCGCGATAGCTCGCGACGCGGGCCGCATGCTTCATGCTGCAGTCGGGATTGTCCGGCGTGAGGCGGGTGCCCTCATAGCCCTTGGGCAGCGGGAAACTCTCGAGCGAGCCGTCGGTGTGGAACTGCCAGGAATGATAGGAGCAGGTGAACGCCTTGCCGACATTGCCGTGGCGGTTGCCGCACATCATCGCGCCGCGATGCGGACAGCGGTTGTAGAGCACATGAATTTTGCCGTCCTGATGCCGCACCATCAGCATCGGCTGGCGGCCGATCTGCACCGTATAATAATCGCCGGGCTTCGGCACCTGCGTCTCGTGCCCGCAATAGATCCACACCTTGTGGAAGATGCGGTCCATCTCGAGATCGAAGATCGCCGGATCGTTATAGACGTGGCGATGGACACGGTCGGGTTCCACCAGGAGCGCGAGATCGGTTGGACCATCGCCGCGCATCGTGACTCTCCCTGATTATGGCGCCGACGATTTAATCCTGCGCGCGAGGTCTGGTCAATGTGCGCTGCCGCGGGCGGGGTCGTTTAATGCGCGCCGCCGCGCGCGGGGCGCACCGGCGCTGGCGCCGGGCGGGGGCTTAGCAATTCGCGGATCGCCGGCAGGGCGGCGCGCACCGCCATCTCGCCGGCGGCGATGCCGGCGCTGGCGCGATGGAATTCGAGCGGCCCGATATGGCCGATATCGGGCCGCAGCACCAATGCCGGCGGGTCCTCCGCGAGGCGGATGCGGGAGAGCCGCGTCGCGCCGATCTGCAGCGAGCGCGCGATCACGCCGAACGGGTTGGGCCCGCTCTTGCGCCGGCCGAAATAGCGCATGAACCCGGCGCCGATGGCGCCGCGCTCGCCGAGGCCGAGCTGGTCGTCGTCGAAGCTCAACGGCGCCAGCAGCCCGGCATTGACGTCGACCGCGATGACGACGTCGGCGCCGAGGGCGCGGGCGAGCGACACCGGCACCGGGTTGACCAGCGCACCATCCATCAGCCAGCGGCCGCCGATCTGCGCCGGCGGGAACAGGCCCGGAATGGCGTAGGAGGCACGCAGCGCGTCGACGATGCGGCCA
>Ga0209483_1003649_pt1 | contig 10032 bp, 5 predicted proteins | sample NGEPerA_FD_184508 | JGI IMG/M metagenome (GOLD analysis project Ga0209483, IMG submission 184508) | Arctic peat soil microbial communities from the Barrow Environmental Observatory site, Barrow, Alaska, USA - NGEE PermafrostL2-A... | ecosystem: Environmental > Terrestrial > Soil > Wetlands > Peat...
GGGCGGAAGCGGTGGCAGCGGGAACACCGGCGGCTCCAGCTCCACCGGAAGCGGCGGCGCCGGAACCGGGACCTGCGGCGGCGGCACCGCGATGGGCGGCGACGTGACCGTCAACCTGGCCAGCCTGCAGCAGAAGATCTCCGGCTTCGGCGCCTCGACGGCCTGGAGCTCCACGATGAGCGCCGCGGACGCCGCCACGCTCTGGTCGACGACCACCGGCGCCGGGCTCTCGCTGCACCGAATCCGAATCGACTACACCAACGGCCACACCAGCGAGACCAGCATCGCCAAGCTGGCCGTCGGGTACGGCGTGACGGTCTGGGCCACGCCCTGGACGCCGCCGGTCGCCGACAAGTCGAACAACAACTCCGTCGAAGGAACGCTCACCAACGGCGCCGCCTACGCGACGTTCCTGACCGGCTTCGTCAGCTACATGAAGGGTCAGGGCGTGCCCATCTTCGCCGTGTCGGCCGGGAACGAGCCGGACGCCAACGTGACCTATGAATCGTGCGTCTACACCGGGGCGACCATGGACGCGTTCATCACCAGCTACATGGGGCCGGCCTTCGCCGGGAGCGGCGTCAAGATCCTGGCCCCCGAGACGCAGAACTGGTGCGACTTTCCCAACTTCGAGCCGACGATCGTGAAGGACAGCTTCGTCTCGATCGTCGCGACGCACGAGTACGGGTGCAGCCCCAAGGCCTACCCGGACATCGCGCAAGCCGGCAAAGAGTTCTGGGAGACGGAGATCTACGACACCGCCAGCAACACCGCCGATCCGGGCATGGGGAGCGCGCTGCGCGTCGCCAAGCTGATCAACGACGCGATGACCATCGCCAACATGAACGCCTGGCACTACTGGTGGGTCTATCCGTCCTCGGCGGACAACGGCGCGCTGTGGGACAAGACCAGCGGCCAGCCGGCCAAGCGGCTCTGGATCGAGGGCAACTACGCCCGCTTCGTGCGGCCGGGGTTCCAGCGCGTGGCAACGACCGGGACCGCGCCTGCGGGCGTCCTGCTCAGCGCGTACACGAATTCCGCCAACGGCAGCGTGGCGATCGTCGCGATCAACAACAACACCAGCGCCACCCCGATCTCGTTCTTCATCTCGGGTGGCGCACCCTGCAGCCTGACGCCCTGGGTGACCTCCTCGAGCGACAGCCTGGCTTCGAAGACGGCCGTCTCGGTGTCGAGCTCTCGGGCCTCGTTCACGCTCGGCGCCCAGAGCGTCACGACGCTGGTCGGGACACCGTAAACCAACGCGTCCCCGCGCCCGGCCGCATTTTCGCGCATCGGGCTTGTCTTGGCCTGGCCAGCGGCGTAAGGCTGGCCAGGTGGACGAGAGTCGGACCATCGCGGTCTCGCCGCGGCACACGGTGCTGCTGGCGACCGAGCTGTACCCGCTGATCGAGAAGCCGCCGCGGCAAGATTTCGTGGTCCGCACCCGGGCGCGGCGCGAAGCCAACGGCCTGCCGCTCATGCTGGCGGAGCTGGTCATCGCGGGCGAGGAGACGCACCGGGCCCACCCGACCGCCGTGACCTATCCGCTGCATTTTCGAAAGACCTATTTACCCGGGCAGCTGCACGGCGATCCGAAGATCGAGTTCGAGCGACACCTGCTGGCGTCTCAGCTCTCCGCGACGCCGCCCCCGATCGGACACACCGACAGCACCTTCCGGAGCTGCCTCATCCCGGGGTTGGCCTATGCGCGCCTCACGCCGTTCGGCGGCGTTGCTGTAAGTGTCGCCGAACGCGAACTGGAGGACGCGATGACGACTTTCAAGAAGACCTTGTTTCTCGCATCGATGATAGTCGTCGTGGCTGCATGAGGTCCGGGCGACGGCTCTCCGACCGTCGCCGGTGTCGCGCGCGAGGCGACGGATCGGCGGGGAAAATCTCCGCGAATGCATCTGACTAACGGCGACGCGTGGTGGAGGTGTGTGGTAGCAGCCTCACGGTAACGGAGCATTGGACGCCGGAGAGGTCGCGTGTGGCGCTGCTAGGTTGGTCGTCGACCCAAACATCGCGCGGCAAGCTACGGGGCAAGCGTTGCGGCTAAGGGCTCGGCAGCCACGACGGCGCGGGCCAGAGTCATATCGGCCGCGTCTGAGGGGCCACCGTCGATCGCAGCGGTCATCGTCGGGCGGGCCCGAACTCTCCCGTCATCCATCATTGCAATTTCCAAGAACACGAGAACGTTCCCTATCTGAAAACCGGATGAGCTTGCGGACCAGATGCCATCCCGCAGTGACGCCCAGAACCGATACGGCTCACATGAACCGATGGTCTATCCGGCGCCTCGGTCAGTACCCACACCTGGGCTTCGGCAATCTCCTGCGCCACAAATCGTGCCAACGGCCCCTTTTCTCTGGACCATCGCCCGGGGAGCCGTCACTGCCTTGACCTCCATATCAGAGTGATCGCGGCTCCGCTGACAGGCCACGCAGATCTGAGAAGAGCACGATCTCGGCGATTCTTGGCTTTTGAATCGTCGAACGCGCCCGCTCTTAGATCGAGGAGGTCGTTTGAGAAACACAGTCGCCGAAAAGCCACCGGGAGCAGAACATTCCACGGGAAATGCCGCCGCATCATCGGCGTCAGATCGCGGCAGCGCGGGCTCGAGTGGCCAGGGACTGTTTACGTATTCTCTCTGCCTGTTCGCGTTACTGACTGGCTGCGGCGCTGGGAGCGGCGATACCGGCGGCGGCGCGGCTGGCGGTCCGGGAACGACGGGGCCTTCGGGAGGCAGTGGCGGAAGCACCGCCGGGACCGCTGGGGCGACAGGAGCTGCGGGCGGGCGACTGGGCGGTAGCGGTGGCACCGGCGCCGGGACCGGCGGAGTTATGAGCTCTGGGGGTAACTCCGGATCAGCGGGAGCCGCGGGTTTCGGAGGTATGAAGTCAGGGGGGGGAGCCTCCGGCTCTGGAGGCCAAGCGGCGGCCGGAGGCGCCTCGCAGTCGGGAGCGGCGGGCGGCATGGGCAATGCCGGGATCGGAGGCACCGGCGTCGGAGGATTGGCTGGTGTGGTCGGCAGTTCGCCCATGATGGCCTGTGGCGTTCGTGAGTTCGGCGACCAGGGCGATGGCACGTACGTCAACCGCATTCTTCCTGGCGACTATCAGAACACCGACGTCGTCCGCGTCGGAAATGACTACTATTACATCACTGCCACGAAGTCATTGTCGCCAGGCATGCAGGTCTTGCACTCTTCAGACCTCGTCAACTGGACGGCGATTGGCCACGTCGTCAACGATATCACCGCATTTAGTGCGGGGTTCAACTACGACAAAATGCAAAACGCCACCGGCGGTATCTGGGCCGGATCGATTGCGTACCACGCCGGCTTATTCTACGTCTATTTCACCACGCCGGACGAGGGGCTCTACGTCAGCTCCGCCAGCGATCCCGCCGGGCCGTGGTCGCCTCTCGTCCAAATGGTCCAAGGCGCGGGTTGGGACGATCCGGCGCCGCTTTGGGATAACGACGGCCAAGGATACCTTGCGATGACCCGGTTTGCCGCTGACCCGGTGACCGGCAAGACCTACAACATTCACCTCTTCGAGCTATCCGCCGATGGCAAGGCATTAGTCGCGAACTGGGATCATATTATCTATCAGGGCCAAGGGAGCGAGGCGAACAAGCTCTACAAGATCAATGGTTACTACTATCACTTCTTCAGCGAAGTGACGGGCGAGGGGCGAGTCCCGTTCACCAGCCGCGCTAGTGTCATCACCGGTCCTTGGGAGACCCCGCATGAGCTCATTCACGTCACAGCGGCCAATGGCGGTCCCAACCAAGGAGCGATTTTGCAGACCGCCGGCGGTGAATGGGTCTTCATAACCCATCATGGCACGGCGCTCTGGTACGGCCGGGGGGCCAGCTTGCTGCCGGTAACGTGGACCAATGGCTGGCCCGCGGCCGGAGAGGTCGGAGGTGACGGAATTGGGAACATGGTGTGGACGGCCGCGAAGCCGGTGCTGGGCTATCCGATCACTGCGCCCCAGACCGATGACGACTTCAGTTCCCCCATCCTCGGTCCACAATGGGAGTGGTTCTTCCAACCGCGGCCCGACAAATGGTCACTGACGGAGCGGCCGGGTTTCTTGCGTCTGCGCGCGTTCAAGCCGCTGGCCGCGGGCGACCTCAGCAAGACGGGAAATGTTCTGACTCAGCGGCCGTTAGGTGCGGCCCATAACGTCGCGACAATCACAATCGACATTTCGAACATGGCCGATGGACAGATCGCCGGACTGGGCTTCCTCGGGAACGCCTGGGCGGCCGTGGGGGTGCGGCAGGAACAGGGTGTGCGGCACTTCGTTTATTCGCGTTCAGGGCAGGCAATCGTGAGTGGGCCTGCCTTGGCGGCGACCCAGACGACAGTCGGTCTCCGCGCATCCTGGAACGCCGCAGCCGCGGCCACCTTCTCGGTGAGCACCGATCTGACGACATATGCGTCGCTGGGCTCAACGTTCGCGATCACGAACTTCGGGAACTACATAGGCGCCAAACTGGCGATCTACACCGCCAACGACGGACAAGAGGCTGGATACGTCGACGTCGACAGCTTCACCTACCCTTGCAGCGCCAACAACTGATCATCGAGCATCTTGAGCAGGACGCAGCGGCGACATCGTCGGCCGGCGAGCAGGTGGAGGACGCGGCCGGAAACAGCTCCCCAACGTCACATCTCATGCGAGTGAGCATTTAACTCTTAATGTCGAGGGGCGCGGGGATAGTTCAGCGGGAGGTTCTTGAGCGTGTCAGCGCTGCTTCGGAGGGCGTCAGCATTGGCCAGGTGTGTTGGGAGATGGCGGAAGACAAGGGAGCAGTCTTGCGACCTGGGAGTGCGACAGGCCCGCTGGAACACGGCGAGATTAAGTCGAGTTTCTACGGCAGCTTTCGGCGAGCGGTGCGGACTTCTGAGGCCATCCGTGCCCGTCTCCGATTCCACCGCCCGACCGACTTCGACGAGTTCTGCGCGTCGTACCCATACAGCAGCATGGCCGGCAGTTGCGGGAGCGCGTACTGCCACTCGTCCGGGAATACTTGAGCGAGAACAGAAAGCCGCAGCTCATCCCGGCCGACACCGAACTGTATGTCGTGGAGACCCGGATTGCCGAGAAAGCGCAAGTTCGCCCGGCGAACCGATGGAAACGGACTAAGCCCAGGATGATGGCCTCGCTCGCGACGCTCCGCGGTGAAATGCAGCAGGCTTCTTTTGTGGTCATCGTAAAAACTGAAGAGCTCTTCCGTGACAAGTCGGTCTGTCATAAGAAGTCCCTCGGCTGGCTCATGAGAACCGCGGAGGCAGCTCTCGGCGAAGGCGAGGTTGCCGCAACCGCGCTCCTGGAGGAGGTCAGGCTGCTCCACGAAGCCGCGCTTCCGAGGGACGTGCTAGAGCACGCGGCCTTAAAGAACCGGATTTGCACTATTGTCGACTTCCGAGCTGACCGAAGCCGCGCCGTATTCAAGCCCGAGTTCAAGACGTGGCTGCGCAACCGCGATCCAGATCTCGTAACGGCACTTCCCGATCACCTAGCTCGTGCCCCCTCTCGTGCCCCACCAGAATACGCGCCGCTAGGCGTGGACCTCTCCACGAGGTTCAGCCCGGTGCTTGACGAGGCTGTCGGCCGTGATGCCTTTCGATTACGGGGCTTCGTCACTGCGGCGTAACGAGTGCACGCCGCCGCCTCGAACAGTCGTCGAACGGTCCACATGGGCGGGAACGCTCCGCGGACCGTGCTTCGCGCCAGGTGGTCGAATACCACGTGGGCCTCGACGACCAGGTAACCCTGGTATCCCCCGAGCATGAACAAGACGTGACGCTCTGGCGCGATGACCACCCAGAAGTGGCCGCGCCGACACCTTTCGCGCGCCTGCACCAGGACGCCCGTCGCGTCCGTGCACAGGTACGGCGCGCGACGAGTGCCTGCAGGTGTCATGATTCACGTCGCTTGAGGAAACACCCCAGCAGGTCGAAGCCTGGCGCGTTGACTAGAACCAGGCCAGACCGCATTCTGCTTTGGGCCACCTCGCGCCGGCCCAGTACGTGGCGCGGTTGATCGAATGGAGCCAGTCAAACTGATGCCAGATTCGGAACCCTGAGCTGTCCACTTTTCAGGACCTGGTCAAAGTCCATCTCGACTTCTTTCTTCGGGTGTCCACCAAATCGGATCAAGCCCACTGGGTTGCCACCGCCGCCTGCAACCCATGATTGAGCTTGTCGCAGGCGATACGCGTCTAAGCGCGCGTTCTCGCGATAGCCGCACTCGCGGCGCCCCACTCACATCCGCCGGAATAGAGGTCGATGACTACGCGCCCAAGAGAGCGAAGCCGGCAGCCTACGTTTCTATGAACGTTTTGAACCCCTTACGTCGCAAAGGATGCCGCAGTTTGCGCAATGCCCTGGCTTCAATTTGCCGGATTCGCTCCCGGGTCACCACGAACTCCCGACCGACTTCTTCCAGCGTGTGGTCGGATTTCTCGTCGATGCCGAAGCGCATGCGGAGCACCTTCTCCTCGCGCGGCGTCAGCGTCGCCAGAACCTTGCGAGTTTGCTCCGCCAGGTTTTTAGAAATGAGGGAGTCCGCCGGGGAAAGAACGCTTTTGTCCTCTATGAAGTCACCGCGGTGCGCTTCCTTTTCCTCGCCAATGGGCATATCAAGCGAGATCGGCTCCTTCGCCAGTTTTAGGATTTTCCGGATCTTGTCGAGAGAAAGCCCCGTCTTCTCGGCAATCTCATCGGGCGTCGGTTCGCGTCCCAACTCATGGACCAGGCAGGCGCTGATGCGCTTGACCTTGTGCAGTGTGTCGATCATGTGGACCGGAATTCGTATGGTGCGGGCCTGGTCCGCGATCGCGCGCGTGATCGCCTGGCGTATCCACCATGTCGCATAGGTTGAGAATTTGTAGCCGCGCTTGTAATCGAATTTGTCGACGCCCCTCATGAGGCCGATGTTGCCTTCCTGGATGAGGTCGAGGAGCTGCAAGCCGCGGTTCGTGTACCTTTTCCCGATCGACACTACCAGGCGCAGGTTTGCCTCGATCAACTCCGTCTTGGCATTCTCGGCCATGCGCTCACCTTCCTGGATCTCGCGCACGATCTCGCGTAGGAGGCTTTCCGCGAGCTCGGCCTCTTCCTCGACCCTTTTGACCTTCTTCTGCGCGGTCGCGATGACACGCGCAATCTCTTCGACTTCGTCGGGGCAGATGCCGACTTTCTTGACAATGGTCGTCTGTCTCAAGGGCGCCGAGCGGATCTCCTGCAACAGTTTGCAGAATTCCTTCGAAGACAGGCCCGTCTTGCTTTCGCAGACCGTGATTTCTCGATTTGCCCGATCGATGCGGTCGACGAACTCCTTGAGCTTCCGAACGATCTTATCGATCTGCTTCTTGTTTAGTCGCATCCTCTGGAGAGCATCCAGGATCCGCTTTCTTAAATCGTCGATCTGATCTCGGCACTTCTTCTTGGTGGCATTCGGAAGCTTGGCGTTCAGCTTCTCACCGATTCTCTTCTGCTCGTTCCAGAGCCGGCGCACCTTCTCGATGGCGTTGCAAACACGCTCCACGTGCCACTGCTCGTCAAACTCGGCATCCTCCTCGTCGGCGTCCTTGACGACCTCTTTGATACGGATCTCCCGCTTACGGAGGCTATTGCCCAAGCCGAAGATTTCCTCGATCGCGACCGAGGAATTCAGCACCACCTGCAGGACGCGTCGCTGGCCTTCCTCCATTCGCTTGGAGATCTCGACTTCGCCGGCGCGCGTGAGGAGAGAGATCGAACCCATCTTGCGCAGGTACATGCGCACTGGATCGGCGGTCGTGGAATCGCCGTCGGCATCCTCGTCGTTTGGGGCATCGTTCTTCTTGACCGCGACGTCCTCGTCTTCTCCTTCTTCCCGCGCGGCTGCGCCCGCGCCGTTCTCGGCGACTTCGACCCTCGACGGCGAATCGACGATCTCGATGCCCTCGCTCGAGAACACGGACAGCCAGTCGTCCATCTGGCCGGACGACTGGCTGTCCGGCATGTGTTGGTTGATCTCGTCATAGGTCAGAAAGCCCTTGGCCTTGCCTATGGTAATGAGCGCCCGCCTACTGCGCTCACTTGCCTTCTGGGTCGTAATGCCCTTCTTGGCGGGAACGCCGTTCTTGGCGGCCCGGCTGCGCGCGACTCGTTGGATGTCCTTCCCGTCGTCGTCCTTATCGGATTCGATATCGGAGGTATGGTTCATTCTTACGGTCTCTCAAGCGCTCCTATCAGCCGCTGTTCAGTCGCGGTGACTGCCATGCCCCGAGCCCTAAACCGCGAGGTTCTCTTTTTCCTCTCCGCGTTCGAACGCCGACCATCTATACGTCCGTCATTGATTGCGGCCGCCTCTGTGGCGCGAACGCTTCGCCGGCAGACGAGTGCCTCGTTGGGCGGGTCTAATGCCACTATAACGTTTAACGATCTCGATGACATCGTTTGGTCGCCGACAAACGTCCCTCTCGGCTCAATCGGAAGTTCTATTTGCCGCACTGGAGAGGGCGAGCTTTAGCCCGCGGCGGCGCGGAGTCAAGTCGGAATAAGAAACCTCAACGTCCATTCCGTTTGTCCACGCGTTTGGAATAGGCGCGGCTCGCGTCTGGACCCGTACCAGATTCCGGTCGAGGTTCCCTTGACCTGGAGAGTGCGTGTGGCAAACCTGATGGGTATGGCCGTCCTCCCGATCGCTACGTTGCTGCCGGCGCGCTAAAGGTCGGGCATGGCGTCTACATGGGCGATGTGACTGGCGCCGGGGAAACGTCACTCCGGCGGGGGGACTGCCACGGCGGCTCGGCCGCCATGGGCGACGCATGAGACGCCAGCATGGACACGCGCGTTCGAATACCGGCGCCGACGATCCAATGACATGCGGTTCGGGTGGGACCGTCGAGACGGTCACCGCCGGCACTGGCGTACTGGGCTCTGCGGTATGGGCGGCTCTGGTACCGGTCGCGCGGTGTTGAGGGACCTCCCGTCGTTCCCGCCTCACCGGCAGACTGATGTGGAGCGGTTCCGACGTGGTGCAAGCGCTAACCACAATGCCCCCAGGACCTGTGAGGCGCGCTTCTAGGCGCGCCGCCGGCGCAGGAACACACCAACTAGCACGCCAAGCGCGACTACCAGAGCAGCAAGAGAGGGCGAAGCCGGACTGCAAACGGAACAGCCGTTCCCCCCTGAACTCGACGTTGCCGGAGCTGAACCCCCGTCCGAACCACCGGCACTGGCTTTCGAACCGCCAGTGCCAGTGGAACCCGCCGTCCCGGCGACTCCTGCAGCGCCCGTCGAACCTCCGAACGACCCTGCGTCAGGGGCCTGAGACGGCAGGGTGAAGGTGCAAAAGACTCCGTTACAGGTCGCGCCCAATGATTGGCATTTACAATCGGTGTCGGAGGTGCACCATCCGTCCGCCCCCAACTTCGACGGATCCGCCGCCTTGCAAGTCGGCGGCTGAGGATTGTAGTCACAGACTTGGCCTCCACAGACGGGGTTAGGACAATCGACATCATTGACGCATGTCGCCGACGCCCGCGGTGCTACCGTCAGGCCACCAAAGATCACGGCCGCCATCATCAGCCATTTGAACCGACACTTATTGGTGCTCATCCGGACTCCCTTTCAGGTCACACCGACTCGACGCTCGCGGAGCACGATACCCATTGGTCTCCATGATTCGCACCGCCTCCCCAAACGGCACAAGGACAAACTCGTGCCGATCCCTCATCACCACTAAATAGGGGAACGTGTCGGTATTTTGGTGCACGTCTGTACGCCCTCTCCGTATCTCTACCTCGAATTCACAACCGCCAGCATTAGCCCTGAAGGGACATTCTACACCGCCTGATCGAGGGCGGACTCGGCGCGCGTGAAGGCAGCTTGGACGGCGGCGTTGGTGGCGAGGCGGAGGATCTGAGCGCCGGCCGGCCTGACGAGACGAGCGGCGCGGTTCAGCCACTCGAAGCGGACGGTGCGGATGCTGCTGATGGCGAAGGACGCGGTGCGCTTCGCCG
>Ga0209483_1003650_pt1 | contig 10031 bp, 9 predicted proteins | sample NGEPerA_FD_184508 | JGI IMG/M metagenome (GOLD analysis project Ga0209483, IMG submission 184508) | Arctic peat soil microbial communities from the Barrow Environmental Observatory site, Barrow, Alaska, USA - NGEE PermafrostL2-A... | ecosystem: Environmental > Terrestrial > Soil > Wetlands > Peat...
GCGCTGGGGCACGATCTCGAGATCGCGGATGCGAGTTTCAGTCTCTGCACGGCCATGGGGTTCCACCAAGCCGATTACGACGTCAACTCCCAACTGGTGCTTCATCCGGTGGGCATCATTGAGCATATCGTAGGTTTTGCCCACGCCCGGTGCAGCGCCGAGATAAATGCGCAGCTTGGCGGCTTCCGGCTTCTTTTCCAGAACGATCTCGGCCATGGCTCAGCCCACCTCAACTGGATGCCGGACGTCACCCACAACGGCTACCGGAAGAGTGAATCGGAATGTAGTACCGTGGCCCAGGCGGCTCTCGACGGCGATCTGCCCGCCCAAAGACTCGACTAGACGCCGGACCAGCGCCAGGCCCAGCCCTGAACCTTTTTCAGAGAAGGTATTGAAGCGATCGAATATGGTGCTCAGCCGTTCCGCTTCGATGCCGCGGCCCGTGTCGCGCACCGTCAATTGGACAAAGTCCTTGATCTCCTCGGCGGCCAGAAGAATCTCGCCGTCCGCTGGTGTATAGCGGAGGGCGTTCGAAAGCAGGTTGTCGAGGATGGAACGCAACGCGCGCCGGTCCGCCTTCACAACGGACAGGTCGGCGTAGGCGTTCACTTCGACGTGGACACGCTTTTGAGCGGCCTCGTCGCAATAACGGTCGCGTGCCTCTCCCAGTGCTTGCAGCGGGCGCACCCGTTCGAGTTTAAGTTCGCGTTTTCCGGTATCAAGTTCGGCCACCTCGATTAGGTCGCCCATCAGATCGTCCAGCTTCTCGCTTTCATTCACGACCGTGGCCACAAGTTCAGCCTGCAATGGAAGCAGCTCTCCGCCGAAGCCCTGGGCCAGCGCATAGAGGCCGCGCCGCAACTGAAGCAGGGGATTGCGCAGCTTGCGGCTGGCGACGGCGATGAATTGCGTCTTGAAGCGGTCAGTATCCTGCAGGGTTGTCACGTCTTCAAGTGTTGTTACGGTGCCGAGCAGGCGGCCTTCGGAGTCGCGCATGGGCGTGGTGCGCAGTCGGTAGCTGCGCTCCTGCTTGCCGATGCGCATGGGCAGCATGGAGGCTTCGTCTTCGGTTGCCACGGCCTTTTGCATGGAGACGGCATTGCGGATGGCGCTCAAAATCTTGTCGCCGCCGGGGGTATTGGCGAGTGCCATGCGGTCGCCGGCGGCTTCGCCGAGAAGTTCTGCGGCTGCCTGATTTACTTTCAACACGTGGCCCTTGCCGTCCGTGACAATGATGGGTTCAAAGATGGACTGAAGCACGGCGTCGGAGAGCTGAAACTCCATCTGCCGGCGGCCGGCTTCGGAATCGCGCAGTTCGCGAAGCCTGACGGCGATGCGGCTCAGTTCGCTGGCCAGCACGCCGAAGTCGTCGCGGCTGCTCCACTCAACACGATGTTCAAGGTTGCCCTGGGCGATGCGGTGGGCGTCGTGAGACAGCGCGCGAATGGGACTCAGTACGAAGTAGATTGTGCAGATCTCGATCAGCAATGCGGCGAGAACAAAGCAGTAAGCCAGAGTAGACTGCCCCGCCGCTGCCAGGGCGCGGTGAGTGACAGCCACGAGCCCGGCCGTGAGGCAGGCGAGTAGCACGCAGCCGATAATCAGTCGCTGAGTAAGGTTGAGCATTGCCCGGTCTCCGTGCCGGTGGAGCGGTTCTCCAGTTACGGTGAATCAAGCCTTGATTGTTGTGTGGCTTCTTACTCCAGAAAAAGCCGCCGTGCACATCCCTTAGAAAAGCCCTGCAAACTGGAGAACAGCTCTAGAGGGTATCTTAATCATTCTCGCGGAAATGGCCTCAATGCGCAAAGCATTTGGACTGTATGGGGTTCGCGAGGCCGAATCGGAGTCACGGAATCTCGCATACTGAGAGGGTTTCATTGTGCCAGCGGCACGCGAGGCCCGCGGGCGCCGGAAACGAGACCAAGACCCAGTCCACGCCAAAGTCGGTCCTCAGGCGCTCGAAGTCAGCAAGGTGGAAGTTTTTCCAACCTTTTTGAGCCTCGACCTGGCGATCCCATGCCGGACCCAACTCGGGAACCTGGGTTACTACCGCCGTGTCCTTGATGGCGTCGGCCAACTGGCTGCGCTCGGCGAGCGCGCGAAAGCTGTGGTAGTCCTCGTCCGGAGCTTCAAGGTAGCGCGGATCAAGGGCAAAGTACGCGTTGGTTGGAGTATTGGCGCGAATCCATGCAAAGGCCTGCAGCCACGGATTAGACGGCTCGCGCCCTGGCCACTCAATATGCTGACTGCTGCTGAACTCAGCACGTTGGGCGGCGAACATGCTGCCGTTGAGGATGAGCAGAAACACCGCCCATCGCCAGACGCTGGCTTTTAGCAGGTACTTTCCCAGCAGGCACCCGGCGGTGAGAGCGAGGAAGAAATAGACGAGGTGAAGGTAGCGCATGGGCTGCAAGGGCGTGAGCCGGACCAGGGATGGAAAGCCAAGCATGAGCATGGCAACGGCCTGCTGGAAGACTCCGTAGGCGAATACAGCCAGTGCGAAACGGGCCAGGACAGTTTCGCCGCGTCTACGTGCGACACGCCACAGCAGCCAGAACAGAAATAGCGGGGCCAGCGCACCCAGCCACTCATACCATTGCCACTTGTAGAGGTAATAGTAGGTTCGCGTATCGAGCGCCTTTTTCCATACCGGACTTGGCGGCTCAAAGATCCAACCCAGAGGCACAAAGGCGGCGAGTAAGGAAGTGTGCCTGGCGCCGCGCCACGAACGAAACCTCGCATGAACAGGCTCCGAAAGGGCCATGGCCAGGAAAAAGCAGAAGGAGATGCCCATTGCGGCCATGATGGGATGCATCAGAAAGGCGAGCAGGAGCAAGAGCACAGCATGCCAGCGCTTGCCTGCCAGTATGCGCGAGACGGCCAGCAGGATAAGAGCAGTAGCTACGTTTCGCGGATGCAAATGCTGGTCGGCCAGATACAGGGCCGTGCCTGAGACTGGAAGGGTAAACATGGCGGCGACCATGGCAACACCAGCCCAATGCGCGCGCTGCTCAGCAAACAACCTGCGCGCGATACTCCAGCAGGCGAAGAGGATAAGCCCGATTGACGCCAATTGCCAGAGCAATTCTGTAGTGGCAATTGAGATGCCGGCCAGGTGTACGAAGCTGGCAACCCATTTGTCAAAGAATGTGGCCTGAAGCTGCAGACGGAAGAAATCGGCATCATGCGGGTAGAGTGCGGGATTCAAATCACTTTTGACGGCGGAGAGGTACATGGCGTCATCTTCGATGCCTGGGTGGTACCCCATCACGGCGAAGCCGAGCATGGTGAAGCCGATGATCAACAGAAGGTTGACCGGGAATTTGCGTGTTAGTACCATAACTCCCGTATACTCAGGCTCAGCATGTCGTCGATCGTGATAGAACCATCGTACATGTCGGTGGACGGCCCGGCAACGCACGCCATGTCATCGGCGGGAGCGGCGGAGTCTACCCCAGAGAAGCTGGCGCTGACGATTCCAACGCTGCGCGAGGCCGAAAATATCAGCGGGCTGCTGGATCATGTACGTTCCGTTCTTGACCCTCTTCGGATTCGCTACGAAATTCTGGTTGTTGATGACGACAGCCGCGATGGAACCGAGGAGATTGTCTCTGCAATTTCGCAAAAGGATCCGCGAGTTCGCCTGCTGGTGCGTAAGGGGCAAAGGGGACTTTCAGGGGCGATTCTTCACGGCTGGCAAAACACCGATGCGGCAATTCTTGGCGTAATGGACGCCGATCTTCAGCATCCCCCAGAGCTTCTGCCCGCATTGATCGCGGCAATTTATTCCGGCCGCGACCTGGTGATTGGCAGCCGGTACACGGCGGGTGGCAGCATGCGCGATTGGAATCTGGTGAGGAAACTGATCTCTGCCGCCGCAGTGTGGGTGACGTGGCCCATTCAGCGGTCGGGACTCCGCGCCAAAGACCCCATGTCCGGCTTCTTCCTTGTTCGCCGCGAATGCCTTGAGAGCATTCCGTTCCAGCGCTCCGGATTCAAACTGCTGCTGGAGATACTGGTACTTGGTCACATCCGGTCGGTAGAGGAGATCCCGTTCGCGTTCGGACAGAGAAACCGGGGCGCGAGCAAGGCCAGCTTCAAGGTTGCAGTCGATTATGCGCGCCTGCTGGCAAGACTCTACGCGAGCCGATTCGGGTTGCGGCGGGATTAAATCCGGAAGCCATCCCATTCCCACGCTGAGCAATGTTCATTTGATATCGACTTAGAGGGCGGGCAATAACATTCGCAGTAATAGAAATGCGCCGACGCCTGCAAAGAACACCAGCGCCATGCGGATGCCGGGCTCACGGTTGACTTCCGGGACCAAGTCAGTAGCACCAACATAGATTGCTACGCCGGCCGAAATGGGCAACCCGTAAGGCAGCCAACTCGGCACTACTTCAATCACCAATACGCCCAGAAGTGTGGCCGCGGCTAACCCAACCGCGGAATAGAAGGCAATCGTGCGGCTACGCCCGCTGGCCAGCATCACAGAGGCCATAGTAAAGCCCTCTGGTGCCTTGTGCAGAAAGATGGCCAGGAAGATGAGCCAGCCGAGCCAGTTGGAAACAACGAAGCCCGAGCCGATGGCCACCCCGTCAAAGAGCGCATGCACGCTGAGGCCGACCAGGACCGCGTTACCTGTATGCCGAGTGACCAGCTCCCCGTGGTGCGTCTCTTCGCCATAGTGGAAATGGGAGTTGATGGTGTGTTCCAGCAGGTGCACGACGCAGTAGCCGGCCATGATGAGGATGGGGCCCCCTAGTGGGCTTCGATGCAAACTCTCGGGGACCATCTCAAGCAGGGCGACGGACATCAGGAAGCCGGCGCCGAGGGCTACGAAGTAACGGAGGTAGCGCTCGACGCCGCGAGCCCGCACCAGCACCAGCCCGCCGGCCACATCGGCCAGGGCGGCAATGGCGCCGAGGATTAAAGAGACTTTCAGCATCAGGCTCTAGCCGCTGTGCCGGATGTGCATAACGTCGCCGTCCTGAACAAGGTATTCCTTGCCTTCAAGGCGCAACGTGCCCTTTGAACGCGCGGCAGCTTCAGAGCCCGCGGCCAGCAGGTTGTCCCAGCGGATGGTTTCGGCGCGGATGAAGTGGTGTTCAAGGTCTGAGTGGATGGCTCCTGCCGCTTGCGGCGCTTTTGAGCCCACGGGTACCGTCCAGGCGCGGCACTCGTCCTCGCCGGCGGTGAAGAAGCTGATTAGCCCGAGAAGCTCGTAGCTTTTGCGGATCAGGCGTACAAGGCCGCTTTCGTTGAGCCCGTAGCTACCCAGAAACTCAGCCGCTTCTTCGTCGTCCATTTCTGCCAACTCGGCCTCAACCTTGCCGCAGATGGCGGTTGCTCCGGCGTTGGGCCGACGCGCTACCTCATCCAGCTTCAAGCGGCTGACCGCAGCGTCGAGGTCGGTGCCGAGCGTAGTGCTTTCGCCGATATTGAGGGCGTAAAGAATGGGCTTCTGCGAGAGGAACATGAAACCCTTGATGAGTTTCTTCTCCTCGTTCGTCATCTCCAATTCGCGCAGCGGCTGCTCTTTTTCCAGCGACTCTTTCGAGCGGATCAGGAGGGCTTGCTCGCGCTCCAACTCGCTGGTCCGGCCCTTCTTAAGGTCTTTCTCAAGGCGTTCGAGACGCTTTTCAATTTGAGTCAGGTCGCTGACCATCAGATCGAATTCGACATTCTTGATGTCGCGCAGCGGATCGATTGGGCCGACGTGGGGAATCGACTCGTCCTCGAAGGCGCGGAGCACGTGAATCAGTGCGTCCACCTGGCGCAGGCTGGCGAGGAACGCGGTCTCCTTCAGCGCCTCCTGCCCAATGGCGGCCACGTCGACGAACTCAACAGACGCGAATGTGGTCTTCTTGGGTGAGTACAGGGCCGATAACTTTTCCAGCCGCTCGTCGGGCACGCGGGCAACGCCGATGTGCTCCTGGCGCGAATGGCTGCGCTCTTCGAGGCGGGCCTTGGTCAGAATCTTGAACAACGATGTTTTGCCTACCTGCGGCAGGCCGATAATGCCGGTTTTCATGATTGTTCCATTGCGGCCCTTTGAGGATGGAAAGCGAGCACGAGGGCCTCTACGATGATACAGGAACGGTTAACAGTGAATAGTGTGCAGTGGATAGCGGTCAACATTTGACGCAGGCCAAGTGGAAGGAAACTGCTGATGCCTAAGATTCTCCTAAGCCGACTCTGCGCGAGCGACAAACACTACCGTCGCCAGTCCCAATAACAGGATGGCTTCTTCGACGTGTTCACTGCGATTGTGGAGCTTGTTGAAGTGCGCGGTGGTTGGGTTGGCAGGATCGGCAGTTTCGATTGCGCCGCCGGCAGCAATGCGGTCGCGTTCCATTGCTGGGATGATGACGAATTGCGAGTAGACAGTGAAGGCGATCATCAGCACCACGAGGCCCATGGGCGCAAGCACCGCGCGCGGTTTGTAGATGCTCCAGGCAGGAGCGAGCGCGAGCAGTGCCAGAGTCACCATTCCAGAGACCAGTCCCATCCCGTGAAGGATGCGCAACAATTGGCCAACGATGATGCCCGCAGTGTGGGTGTCAGGCCGCAGCGTGGTGAAGGTGATGGCGGCTACGATGGGGAAAAATATTTCGGCGCCCAGCCAGACAATGAGCGCGAAATAAAGAAGAGTGCGGAGAAGAGTCTTCAGAATCAGCCTCTAGCTGCTAGCTTCCAGCCGCTAGCTTTGGTGTTGCACCAATTCTACTTCTGCGGCTACGAGGTTCACGTGTTTTTGGGTTGAGTGAAATAGAAATCCAGGTCTCATCCGCCGCGGCGGACCAGACCTGGGAGACCCGCAGTGCTGCACAACTGCGAAATGCTGGAGGCTACAGCATTTTCGAGTTGAGTGTTAACACAACTTCGGGTGCCCCATCCTTTGTGCGTTCTTTGCGCAAAGGGTGGGAGACCACTGACATCCATCGCAACTGTAAACACCCCGGCCGAAAATGCTCTAAGAGTTGTGTTTCAATGCGCGCTTCAGCACGATTTCGAGAGCGGCCTTTACCTGGGCGTATTCCTCGGGCGTGATGGTGCCGGAGATTTTCTCGCTTTCCACGGCGAAGAGCTCTTCCTTGAGTGCATTGAGCAGGGATGCATTTTTGCTGGCTGCTGTTCCAACAGGCTGATACATGGTTGGGCTGGCATGTGCGGCAGTAGCCGCGAACCCGCCTGCAGCAGCGGTCGGCGCAGATGCTTCCGTAGTCGGCGGTTTGCGCAGCAGGAAAGCCGCAGCGGCAGTCAGCAGCAGGGCCAATGCGCCGAGAATCCACCATTTGTACTTCGAGAGCGGGTCGGGCGTATTGATGGGGTTTCCGATGCCGCCGCCGGGCTGGTTGCCGGGCTGTGCTCCGGTGTCGGCTTGCGAGCCACTTGCGGCGCCCTGCGCTTCACGTGGTATTGATCCAGTACCCGAGACTGTGAATTCGATTCCCTTGCCAGGAACCGCATTCTTGATCAGGAAGGTCTGGATACCGGGGTCCTCCTGCACGGATTTGAAGGGTGCGCCCGAACCGGCGGTGAAGGTCATGCTCTTGGGCAGCAGTACGGCTACGTTATCGGCCGGCATGGTGATCACGGACTTGAAGTTGTATTTGCCGCTGCTGTAGGGCACGTTGTAGCTGACCTGGAAAAGCGTGTCCTTATCGCCGTTGTCCGGCTGGATAGGGAAGTTGAAGGAGAAGTGGCCCTTGGGACCGTCAGGATCAAGCTTGGCATTGGTGGGCAAGCCGCCGGGCCGCTGAGCTCCCACGTCATTCAACACCGCATCCTCGGGCATGACGATTTCAAAGGAACGCTTACTCCACTGGGTCGTCGGCGGGGAACTGGTGTTGTGAACGAAGTACCGCTCGCTCACCTTGAGCTGGCCGTTGTCGGCCTCGATCTCGATGACATCGGCCTCGATGAAAACGCCCTGCACCTTGGCGGCCACGTCATAAACCGGAATGTCGCCGGGCGTAGCGCCCTGTGGCGCGGCAATAAAGTAGCCGGCGCCCTGATGTGTGACACGAACAAGGTAGGGGCCGCTGCCGGGCTCAGTGAGCGAATAGTGGCCCTTGGCATCGGTGGTGGCGTGGGCAACTTCGCCCATGCCGGCCTGGACATCTACCAGCACAACGGTGTCGCCTGCGGCAGGCTTGCCGTTGGTCTTGTTGGTTACCGTGCCGGTGACGGTTGCTGCCTGCGCCAAGGCGCCCGCGAACAGCAGGCTCGTAGCAAAAGTGCGAAATACAAACTGGGTCGATTTCATATTTGTGAGAGCGTCCTATGAGTGTGACAATGTTAAGTCGTTATGGAGAAGAGCAAAGACAACCGCAGGTCCTTCGACTCGCTGCGCTCGCTCAGGGTGACAGCCCTTTTGGGAGATCAAGCTTGTTGAAGGATTTCGATTTCGGCCATTAGTTGGGCAGCCTCGTTTTCAAGCTCTGCGCGCTGCACATTGAAGTCTTCTTCAGGGTATTTGCCGGCGCGGTACTCGAAGTTGAGATCGCGCAGGTTTTCATAGAGCTGCTCTTTGCGCTCCAGCAAGTAGTCCAGGCGAGTTTTTTCGCGCTGGCTGGCGAAGACGTTCTCCGGCCAGAAGGTGTAAACAAGCAGGGCGAACAGGAGAAACAGCCCGGCGATCAGCCCTTGGGTTTCTGTCATGGCTTAAAAGCCTCCGTCGACGCCAGTTTCCCGGCGAATCTTTTCCTTGCGTTCGCGGTCAGCCGGGTCGTCAATTACCGGTTCGAGCGCGGCTGCCCGGGCCTTTGCGCCCGCCAGACCTGCCCAACGCCGAATCAGCAGAATGGTGCCCAGCAGCGCAGCGGCAAAGACAGCGAAAGGCGCGATCCAGGCCACCAAGTCAAACCCCTGCGTGGTGGGTGCAGCCAGTACAGTCGCGCCGTACTTGGCGGTGAACGCGGCCAAGACTTGCTTGTCGCTCATGCCGGAGGCGATGTCGGCGCGCAACTCCGCGAGTTCGTGTGGGGATTCAGGGCAGCCAACATGGTTGCATTCACCCATTAGTTGTGAGCAACTGCAGGTGCACATCATGCGATGGCTTAAGTCGTTGTAGCGTGCTTCCGGATCGCTTGCGCCGAGCGAGAAACAGACGGCGACGGCCAGTGCTAGCGCTTGCACAGACTTGATCCAAAAAGTGAAGCGTGCGGGAGTACCCATCAGTCGCCCCCTTTCAGCGCGGGCTCAATGGAAGCAGGGCGCGTTGCGGGTACGCGGAGTGCGGCGGTGGCTGGGGTCAGGCTGGGAACGAGAGCCACGAAGGTGCCGAAGATCAGAATCACGAGGCCCGCCCAGATCCAGCCGACCAGCGGATTTAGGAAGGCTTTGATGATGGGCTGTCCGGTATCGGGGTTCGTGCCCTCGTAAACCACGTAAAGATCCCAACTGGGCAGCGAGTGAATGGCCACCATGGTTTGCGGCTGATTGCTGACCAGGTAGACGCGCTTCTCGGGAGTCATCTGGAACTGCTTCTTTCCATCCCTGTAGACGTCCAGCATGGCGTACTCGGAGTTGTAATTGAGATTCGAGTCCTGGGTGGCGCCAACCTGCTCAAGAGTGTAGGGGCCAATGAGCAACTTGTCGTGCAGGCCCAGTTCGCGCTCCTGATTCTGGTTGAAGGCGGATCCTGCCAGACCAACTACAACAATCACAACGCCGATGTGAATGATGTAACCGCCGTAACGGCGTGTATTGCGCCGGGTAAGCAGCCACGTGCCCACCAGAAGATTACGTCCGGTCTGGCGGGAGATGACGCCTGCGCCACGCAGGAACTCGGAAAGAATAGCGGTCATGACGGCGGCGGAAACTGCGAAGGCCACCAGGGCATAGAAGTCACCGGCCGAGAATGCGCTGTCTTTCCAGGGCCGAACGCCAACGGCCACGCAGACAATCACCGTTGCCCAGAGCGCAACAACCGGCAGCACAAAATTGCGCTTGATGCTCTTCAAAGATGTTGCGCGCCAGGGGAGCAGCGGTCCCACGCCGGTGAGGAACAACAGGAACAGGCC
>Ga0209483_1003651_pt1 | contig 10029 bp, 7 predicted proteins | sample NGEPerA_FD_184508 | JGI IMG/M metagenome (GOLD analysis project Ga0209483, IMG submission 184508) | Arctic peat soil microbial communities from the Barrow Environmental Observatory site, Barrow, Alaska, USA - NGEE PermafrostL2-A... | ecosystem: Environmental > Terrestrial > Soil > Wetlands > Peat...
TTTACTGATCAACAACACCTGCTTGTATCGGGATTGCTGGACGGAGGCGGAGACGTTGCACAGAAACCCGTTGTTGTGGATGTACCGGTGCAGAAGGGTCACGTTGTGTTGTTTGCCAACAACCCGATCTATCGCGGCGAGACGCTGGGAGCATACCCGCTCGTGTTCAACGCGATACTGAATTTCGATAATCTGAACGCGGGTCGCAGGCTGGACGACAAATAGGCGCCTCAAGGCGGTTGCCGGCGCGGAGCGAGAGCCGAGTCGCCGGCGAGGGGTTCGGACACCTTTCGCCGGCGATTCTTCTGGTACCTGGGAACCAGTAGACTCGGTAGAACGAGTTTTTTTGACCGCTTTAAGCGGGAGAAACCTTCTGGGCCGATTTTTGCCATTGGCGTGAGAGGGACCCGATCAGCACTTTTACCCGTACCGAACCGTCCGATGCCCGTACAACTCACTGTAGCCAGGTTTACGAACTTTTTGCAAGGGTTTTCACGTCGAAGCGCAGTCGCGATCGCCCTGATCGCAATCGGCTGCGGCGGTGGCAGCGACGTTACTGGCCCGCCAGGTGGCGGAGGTGGCGTGACAGCGGTAGCAAGCGTCGCGGTCACATCTCCCTCGACCAACCTGCTCATCGGCGTAACCGACAGCGTCGCGCTTGGGACGGCGGCGGCCGTGGGCACTCCGATGGACGCAAACGGCAACTCGCTCACTGGACGAACCGTTACGTGGTCGTCGAATTCCACCAGCGTTGCCACCGTGAGCTCGACCGGCGTCATCACAGCTGTCGGGGCGGGCACCACTAATATTGTGGCTACAAGTGAGGGGAAGTCAGGACAGGTGACGATCACCGTTAGCCGCCCCGCGACAGCGACGGTGACGGTGAGCGCTGCCCCTGCGAATTTACTCGTGGGGGTACTGGACAGCCTCAACCTTGGAACCGCTACGCTGACCGCCACCGCGAAGGACGCCGGTGGACACAGCCTCAGTGGCCGAACCGTTGCGTGGACCTCCGGGACGCCGTCGGTGGCAACCGTTAGCTCTACTGGAACGGTGAAAGGAGTCGCGGCGGGGTCTGCCACGATTTCCGCTACTGTCGAAGGTCAGGCCGGAACCACTCCTGTCACGGTCGTTCAGCCTCCGGTGACGCAGCTTACGGTTGTTCCGCAGAGCAGCTCGATCAAGGTTGGGGCTTCGGAAACTCTGGCAGTCACTCTGCTGGACGCGAAAGGGAATACGCTGACTCACCGCCTGATCTCGGTCGGAAATAACTCACCTTCGGTCATAACCGTCTCAACAACAGCCGCGGGCGATAAGCAGGTCACTGGCGTTTCGGCCGGGACCGGCACGATAAGCTTCATGAGTGAAGGCGTTACCACGATCGCCACCATCGCGGTGACGCCATAACCAGACAATTCGGCTCGTTATCATCCGTCTGCGCCGGAAATCTCTGAGATTATCGGTTGATTCACCGGCGCGGCACGGTCTCTGCTTAAGAGACTCGTGTCGCTACGCACTGGCGGCTACGCATCGGGCCAGATCGAGAATGGAAGCTTGGTTAGCGCGATGCCCGCAGTGCAAAAACCTTCAGTTCGGAGAAGCACATCATGAAGCAACTTTGGAATGGCATACGACTGACCGCAATCGCGGCAGCCACGATGGGTGTCGCCACAGGTACTGCTGGCGCGCAGATCGCATTTACGGGGAACACATTCGGCTGCTTTTACGCGGCAGCCACGACACCAGCCAATTGCACCGGATTGGTGTCAAGCGTAGGCGACCTCTCCTACACCGGTTCCACATTCCACGTCACCAGCAATCCGGCAGACGGACTGGTTTCTGTGGGCGGAACGTCCGGAACACCGAACGTGAACAACCTGGGCTCTTTCACACTGACGGGCGGCGATTACAACTACACCGGTCAGCAGTTCGCGTTATTCGTGAACTTCACCGACCCCGCTGGCGTAGTCGGAAATAACGCTTACGGTGCTGTTGTGACGGGCAATCTGACGAGCTCCAGTACCGGAAACGTCTTCCTGGACTTCGTCAACACACCGCACAACTTCACGTTTACTAACGGAACAATGCTTTCGTTTGGAGTTGACGATCTATCACTCGACAATCACGTTCCTGGAACGGCCACCGTCGCTGTAACAGGGCACGGATACGCAACAGTACCCGAACCGAGCTCGATGGCTCTCATGGCAACAGGCTTGGTCGGACTCGTTCCTCTCGTCCGGCGTCGTAGAAACAGCTGAGATCGCTTCTGAGTGCATATGATTTGAACTGAAGGAAGCGACAGTATCCTGGAAGGCCAGCAATTCACTTGCTGGCCTTCTTCGCAGGTGTCCACCCTGTCCTGCAATTGACAGAGCAAGAATTTGTTGGATGAGTCTGAACCGCACGCAGACCTACGTCGCGTGACGTTGCGCGAGCGCCCGGCCCCGAGGCAACCCACTACGCCACACCCGCGGGCCTTGGCAGGCCGAAGGGGGGACACTCTGGCGCAGACCCGGCTTCCGGCGCTTATTCAAGCCTGTCACGTTTTATTCGCACGCGCTTCAGATCAGACTCGGCGTGCTTTCTGACTACGTCCCCGCCTCAGACCATGGTACCCAAGTGAACTCACGACGCAAATTTCTCATTCAGGCACCGCTTGGCCTGATCGGCGCACTGGCCGCGTGCCGAGTAGAGGAAAATCCGAACATGTCGCAAACCGGGGCGGGAGCTTCGACAACGCCCGGTGCACCACCTGCATTCAACACCGCACCGCCTGTCGGCCCGGAGGTAACCACCGGGACATTCGCGGAAGCAGAGAAGCTCGTCCAGGTCCAGTTGACTGAAGCCCAACGCCAGATGGCGTCGACCAGCTGGCGCACTTCAATGGCTCCTCTGCTCGAGCGGCGGACCGGCCCAAGAAAGCTTGCGCTCGAACCAACGCTGGCGCCTGCTACGACCTGGAATCCGGACATTGGCGGCCAACCGATGGGTCCGGCTCACGACCGGTTCGTTCGCACGAAAGGAGATAATGCACCGCTACCGAGTAGCGACGCGGACATTGCCTTTGCGCCAGTAACGCAACTCTCAAGGTGGATTGAGAGTCGCGCGCTGAGCTCACAGCGACTGACGCAGATCTATCTCGATCGTCTGGCGCGGTTCAATCCCAAGCTCCGTTGTGTAATTACGCTCACGCGCGACACCGCGGTCGCGCAAGCGAAGCAGGCAGACGCGGAGATCGCGGCCGGCAAGTATCGCGGTCCGCTGCACGGAATACCGTATGGCGTGAAGGATCTGCTGGACACCGCCGGCATTCCAACGACGTACGGTGCGGAGCCCTTTCGCGATCGCGTGCCAACGGTCGATTCCGCCGTGGTAAAGCGGCTGCGAGATGCCGGTGGAGTTCTTGTCGCGAAACTCAGTATGGGCGCACTCGCGCTGAACGACATCTGGTTTGGTGGACAGACGATGAACCCGTGGCTGCTTGAAGAGGGTGCCTCCGGGTCAAGCGCCGGTCCTGGCGCCGCAACAGCCGCAGGGCTGGTCGGGTTCTCGGTCGGAAGCGAGACTGGTGGCAGCATAATCAGTCCAACCATGCGCTGCGGAATAACCGGGCTCCGGCCCACGTACGGCCGAGTCGCTCGTACCGGCGCGATGACACTGTGCTGGTCACTCGACAAGCTCGGCCCGATGACTCGCAGCGTGGAAGACACCATGCTAGTGCTCAACGCGATCACAGGTCCCGACGCAGGTGATGTTGCCAGCGTGCCGAGTCATCTCGACTTTGACGCAGCTGCGTCGGCCAAGGGACTCCGCGTTGGATATGTGGCAGCATGGATGAAGGAGGCACCAGCCACCGATGTGGACCGTGCAACTCTCGACTCGATGGGCAAGCTGGGCATGACTCTCACGCCGATAACCCTTCCCGACTGGCCTTACGACTCTCTCAACCTGATGCTGTTTGCAGAAGCCGCTGCAGCATTCGAGGAGCTCACACTCTCGGGTCGCGCCGACCAACTCAAAGCACAGGTACCCGACGCGTGGCCGAATCAATTTCGTGAAGCACGATTCCTTTCTGCGGTCGATTTCGTTCAGGCCGATCGTCTGCGGCGCAAGGTTGCAGTCGAGATGGCGCGCGTAATGTCACAGGTGGAACTGTTGCTCGTCCCCTCGCTGCGCGACGAGATGCTGGTGATATCGAACAACACGGGCCACCCTTCGCTGACATTGCGCACGGGCTTCGTACACGTATCCGAAGCCCGGAGCGATTGGGCGCCGGATCCTGCGCATCCCCTCCCCAAGTTCTCGCCGCCTCGGCGCGTTCCGCATGGCGTCACTCTGATCGGGAGACTGTTCGACGAAGGAACGATTGCGCGTGCCGGGCTCGCATTGGAACGATCGCTCGGCGTCGTGGGAGAGCGGCCGCCGGGATTCGCGTGATTCGCTGTTACGGTGTGCACAAAGGGCCCGACGGCGAGACCGTCGGGCCCTTTGTCTTGCCACGCCAGCGGCTCAGTGCACCGCGTTGATCATGTCGAAGATTGGCAGATACATGGCCACCACCATTCCACCGACGATGACGCCGAGGAAGACGATCATGAGTGGCTCAAGCGCCGCAAGTAACCCGGTGACGGCCGCGTCCACTTCTTCATCATAGAAGTCAGCGATCTTGGACAACATCTCATCCAGTCCGCCCGTCTGCTCACCGACGGAGATCATCGAGATCACCATTGGCGGGAACACCTTGCTCCTGGCGAGTGGCTGTGCAATCGTGTCACCGCCGGCGATGCTGGCGCGGCTTGCCATGATCGCGTCCTGAATCACGCGATTGCCCGCAGTCTTTGCAGTAATCTCGAGACCGTCGAGGATACTCACACCGGAGCTTATCAGCGTACCGAGCGTACGGGTGAAACGCGAAACGGCGCTTTTCCGGAGCACGCCGCCAAGGATCGGGACATTGAGCAGGATTCTGTCGATCCGCAGTTTGCCATCCGGGGTCGTGTAATACTTCATCAACGCCGTCACGGAGCCGGCAATAATTGCTCCGAAGAGCCACCAGTAGCTCTTGAGTAGTTTTGATGCTCCAATGACCACACGTGTGGGCAAAGGCAGCGCGAGGCCGACCGACCCGAACAGGTCCTGGAAGACAGGGATAACGAAGAGAAGCAGTGTCGTAACGGCGATGAAGGCGACCGACATGATGACGCCGGGGTAGATCATCGCGCCCTTCACCTTGCGTATCAAAGCATCGTTCTTTTCCATAAACGTAGCCAGACGCATGAGAATGGTATCGAGAATACCACCAGCTTCGCCAGCAGCAACCATGTTCACGTACAGTTCACTGAACGCCTTGGGGTGCTTCCGGAGGGCGTCAGCAAGAGTATGCCCGCTTTCAACATCGAATACGACCTCGCGCGTAACCGACGCAAGTGACGGGTTGTCGGTTTGTTTGGACAGAATATCGAGTGCCTGCACAAGAGGAAGTCCCGAGTTGATCATGGTCGAGAACTGCCGAGTGAAGATGACGATATCGCGTGTCTTGATGCGCCCGACCCGTTTACGCTTCTTCTTCGCCTCGTCCTCAATCTTGACGAGTGTCAGGCGTTGACGGCGCAGCTGGGCGATTACGTCATCTTTCGATGCCGCTTCGATTGTTGCTGACTTGAGTTCTCCGCCGACGGAACGGGCGGTGTATGCAAATGTGGGCATCGGTTATCTCTTGGCCGCGTACGGCGTTTGTGTCGTACCGCGTGATGGTCCATCCTTCGTCGGCTCACCTTCTGCATTCACGCCTGTCATGCGCATGAATTCCGCCGGGTCGCCGGAAACACGCAGGCACTCTTCAGCCGAGACCTCGCGTGCCATGTACAGGGCGTACAGTGAATCGTTCAATGTTTGCATTCCGTATTTCTTACCGGACTGCATCGTTGAGTAGATCTGGTGAACCTTGTCGTCACGGATGAGCGCGCGGACAGCCTGGTTCATGACGAGGACCTCAGCGGCCATTGCGCGGGTCCTGCCACCGACACGTTGAACGAGTGTCTGGCAAACGATACCCTCGAGCACGAACGCGAGCTGCGCGCGAACCTGAGGCTGTTGGTGGCTCGGAAATACGTCGATGATGCGGTTGATGGCCTCAGCTGCCGAATTGGTGTGAAGCGTTGCGAATGCGAGGTGACCGGTTTCAGCAATCGTGAGCGCAGCCTGAATTGTCTCCAGATCGCGCATCTCACCAATCAGGATGACATCGGGATCTTCGCGCAGCGCATATTTGAGAGCCGTCGCGAACGATTTGGTGTCTGAGCCGACCTCACGCTGGTTGACGATGCAACCCTCGTGACGATGGATGAACTCGATCGGGTCTTCGACGGTGATGATGTGACCACGGCGCTCGCGATTGATTCTGTCGATCATCGCTGCCAAGGTCGTCGATTTCCCGGATCCGGTCGGGCCCGTAACGAGCACAAGCCCTCGCGGCCGCTCCGCCATCTTCGCAACCGCGGCAGGAAGCTTCAAATCCTCGAAGCTGCGCACCGAGAACGGAATCTGGCGAAACACGATCGACACCGAACCACGTTGCTTGAATACGTTGCCACGGAAGCGCGCGAGACTCGCGAGCCCGAACGAAAAGTCGAGTTCGTTTTCTATTTCGAAGCGCTTTTTCTGCTGGTCGGTAAGAACCGAATACGCCAGCTGAAGCGTTTCCTTTGGAGTCAACGCAGCGGGGTAGTGCGAATCGGTGATATCGCCGTTGATGCGCAGCTTGGGTCGCGTATTGCAGACGACGTGCAGGTCCGATGCACCACGTTCGATCATCTCTTCGAGCAGACTTCGCAAGCTCAATTCCTGGGGGCGCGTTGCCGCTGCCGGAGTCGGCGCGTGCGCCGCGTCTCCGGCGGTCCCTGGGTGCGCCGCTGGGCGCGCAATCGAAGGCGCTTGTGGGGGCGCAGACGGTGCGGCGATGTTCGATGTCGAAGCAGGTGCGGTCATTTGATCTTGCGTTTGAGTGCGTTGCCAGGAGAGCCGGCCATCGGCATCCGGTGGGATGTTGATGACATTGACTGCGTCACGCCGCGGTCTCGCGGATCACTTGTTCAAGTGTCGTAATCCCCTTCAGGACCTTGAGCCACCCGTCCATGCGAAGCGTCAACATCCCTTCCGTAATGGCGGCCTCGCGGAGTTGGTCGGCGTCGCCGTTCTTCATGATGATCTTGCGGAGCCCCTGAGTCACAAACATGACTTCGTACAGACCCTGACGACCCTTGAGGCCGGTTCCTGCGCAGGCCTCGCAGCCCTTTCCTTTAAAGAACGGGAGTTCGCCGATGGTGGTGTCCAGCGACAGGCCCTTCAGGTGCGGTGCTGCATCGGAAGTGGCGCGGGACCGCGCATCATCAAGCGACTCCGTTGTAAAGCGCAAATCACGTAGCGTCGTCGTCGCCTTCACTTTGGCGCCGCTAAGTTCGAGGTCGTCCGGGACGTAGCGCGTAGCGCAATGCGGACAGATTCGACGAACCAGACGCTGTGCGAGGACCAGGTTGAGCGCGCTCGCAACGTTGAACGGCTCCAGGCCCATGTCCAGCAGACGGGTAACTGTTTCCGGCGCGGAATTGGTGTGCAAGGTGCTCATCACAAGGTGACCTGTCAGGGCCGCCTTGATCGCGATGCTACCGGTCTCCAGATCACGCACCTCACCCACCATGATGATGTTCGGATCCTGACGGAGGAATGCCTTGAGTGCCGCGGCGAAACTCATTCCAACTTCGGTGCGTACCTGCACCTGATTGATTCCGTAGAGGTTGTACTCAACGGGATCTTCGGCCGTCATGATGTTCACGTCGACCGTGTTCACCTTTGACAACGCCGAGTAGAGAGTCGTTGTCTTTCCAGATCCGGTCGGGCCGGTAACGAGAACCATCCCATACGGATTCTGAACAGCCTCCATCAACTCGCGCTCGGCGCGTGGCTCGATACCGAAGGTCTCGAGGTCGAGCGTCAGGTTGCCCTTGTCGAGAATACGCAGCACTACCTTTTCACCGAACAGTGTCGGCAGGGTCGAGACACGGAAATCGATGACCTTTTGACCGATCTTGAGCTTGATACGACCGTCCTGTGGCACGCGACGTTCTGCGATGTTCAGACCAGCCATGATCTTGAAACGCGAGATGAGCGCCGGACGCATTTTGAACGGCGGCTTCATGACTTCGCGCAGGACACCGTCAACGCGATATCGGACGCGCAATTCCTTCTCGAAGCACTCGAAGTGAACGTCGGATGCGCCCTTGTGAAGGGCATCCGTCAGAATTGCGTTGATGAGCTTGACGACCGGGGCTTCGTTGACTGCGACTGTGAGCGCCGCAGCTGTCATTTCTTCCTGCTCTTCCTCCACCATCTCGACGTCTTCGTCGGCGCCAAAGTCGATGTCGTTGAGGAGGTTTTCCATCCCCGTGTCTGGAACTGCGCCTTCGGGATACACACGCTCGATCATCGTCCGGAGCGTGTATTCGCCAGCTATGACGGGATAGATGTCCGATCGCGTGCGGAACTTGAGATCGTCTATGACACGGATGTTAGTGGGATCCGCCATCGCAACGTACAGCACTCGACCCTCCCGCTTGAGCGGGAGTACAAGATGGTTGACCGCAATTTCCGCAGGAACGAGCCGCACGAGAGCTGGATCGATATCAGACTTGGTGAGATCGACAGCCGGAATCTTGTACTGGCGTGCAAGCAGGCGGGTAAGCGTCAACTCCTCTATCATCCCGAGCTTGACAAGGATGTAACCGAGGCGGCCACCATTTGCGCGCTGCTCCTGAAGCGCCTGCGCGAGCTGTTCGCGGCTGATCAGCCCTTCAGAAACTAGCAGGTCACCGATGCGCTCTCCGCTCTGCGCGACGGGCGCGACTGTCGTAGTCATCGATCACGCCTCGGCGACATGGCGCGAGGGTCGATCACAGTGTTCCGCGGACGTGGAACGCGGGAGAATGTCACTCTAGGCGCCAGTTTTCTCAAGGTACTTGCGGTAAGAAATGGAACCCGCCGCAGCTCGCTCAATGATCCGAACGGGCCGAACGAGTCTCGATCTGCAACTATAAGACGACCTATCCCCGCTGGCAGCAACCCGAGTGCATCGATCTCTGCTCCTGTTGCGCGGTCCAGATCGACTACAGCGTTGGAGTCTCGGTTGATCTGACCGGATCTTGAAGCGCCTGTGGCTTTCCGGACAGTCGTTCGACCAACCTTGGGGGACTTAGCGACGGGTTTTGCAGCCCTATCGGCGGGGTCGGTGATGTAGCTGCCATAAGCGGACTTTCCGGGCTCATGGGCGCGGCTGCGCCATACCCTGACGGATGCACCAAGCACCGCGACGAGCCCGAAAAAGATGAGCGCCTTCCGCTCGGCCGGAGTTGCCATACGGCCAACTTCCGCCAGAAAAGAGCGGCGCGACGGATCAGGGACCCTCGCGCCGCATCATTAACGCGGGAAGTATGTCAGGCCTGGCGCCGGAAGCGAGGCGGCGCGCGGTATGTATGTCCTACGGCTGGTTCGTGACGAGGGCCGCTGCAACGTCGCCGACGATGCCGAGTGATTTTGCGGAGATCTTGTCCATTGTATCGGCGAGCGTGTGATGATAGTTCTCCGATGGGGACTCGTAGTCAATGTCGATCACGTCGATGACCCGCAATCCCGCTTGTAGGAGAGGTATGTGGTCGTCCGTAACAGCGTACTTCGCTTCGGGGATGAAGTACCTGGAATAACCGAGGTCTGCCGCAGTATTCCAGACACGTGAGACCACTTCCGGTGCGCGGGCTACAGAGTTCTGTTCCTGGTAGATGTCCAGGTCCTTGTCGCCTATCATATCGAACAGGACGCCAAAGATCGGCTGATAGCCCGGCGACGGGAGATGCGATGCGAAGTAGGTGGACCCGATCAGGACGTCGACATCGGGTGGTCCGAATGTGCCGTAATCCTCGCCGTCGACGAAGAGCAGATCTACGCCGACGTTTGGCGGTGTCTTCTTGAGCAGATCTCCGA
>Ga0209483_1003652_pt1 | contig 10028 bp, 13 predicted proteins | sample NGEPerA_FD_184508 | JGI IMG/M metagenome (GOLD analysis project Ga0209483, IMG submission 184508) | Arctic peat soil microbial communities from the Barrow Environmental Observatory site, Barrow, Alaska, USA - NGEE PermafrostL2-A... | ecosystem: Environmental > Terrestrial > Soil > Wetlands >...
GGAACACCCCCTCCGTCACGGCGCAAGCAAGAGCGCCGCGCCACCTCCCCCTACGGTGGAGGAATTTAGCCAACCGCGCATCCTTGATCGGACCAAGCCATGATCCAGATGCAGACCAATCTCGAGGTCGCCGACAATTCGGGCGCGCGCCGGGTGATGTGCATCAAGGTGCTCGGCGGCGCCAAGCGGCGCTATGCCGGCGTCGGCGATCGCATCGTCGTGTCGGTGAAGGAAGCCATTCCGCGCGGCCGGGTGAAGAAGGGCGACGTGCTCCAGGCGATCGTCGTGCGCACCTCATCGGCGATCAAGCGCAAGGACGGCTCGATCATCCGCTTCGACCGCAACGCCGCGGTGATCGTCAACAAGCAGTCCGAGCCGATCGGCACCCGCATCTTCGGTCCGGTGCCGCGCGAGCTTCGAGCCAAGAACCACATGAAGATCATTTCCCTCGCCCCGGAGGTGCTGTGATGGCCGCCAAGATCAAGAAGGGCGACCGCGTCATCCTGCTCACCGGCAAGGACAAGGGCCGCGGCGGCACGGTCACCAAGGTGCTGCCCAAGGACGGCCGCGTTTTCGTCGGCGGGCTCAACCTCGTTCGCCGCCACACCCGCGCCTCCCAGGCCGATCCCCAGGGCGGCATCAAGTCCAAGGAAGCCAGCGTGCACATCTCCAACGTCGCCATCGCCGATGCCAAGGGCAAGCCTTCCAGGGTCGGCTTCCGCATCGACGGCGACAAGAAGGTTCGTTTCGCCAAGACCACCGGTGAGGTGATCAATGGCTGAGGCAGTCTACGAACCGCGGATGAAGTCCGAATACCGCCAGCGCATCCGCAAGGTGCTGAAGGACCAGTTCGGCTACACCAATGAAATGCAGATCCCCAAGCTCGACAAGATCGTCGTCAACATGGGCATCGGCGAAGCGGTGGCCGATTCAAAGAAGACCGCCTCGGCGATGAAGGACCTGGGCGCGATCACCGGCCAGAAGCCGTTGCCGACCAAGGCGCGGACCTCGATCGCCGGCTTCAAGCTGCGCGAAGGCATGGTCATCGGCGCCAAGGTCACCCTGCGCAAGGACCGGATGTACGAATTCCTCGACCGGCTGATCACCATCGCCCTGCCCAGGGTGAAGGATTTCCGCGGCCTCAAGCCGACCAGTTTCGACGGCCGCGGCAACTACGCCATGGGCCTGAAGGAGCATCTGGTATTCCCGGAGATCAACTACGACGAGATCGACCAGGTGTGGGGGATGGACATCATCGTCTGCACCACCGCCAAGACCGACGACGAGGCGCGCGCGCTTCTCAAGGAATTCCAATTCCCGTTCACCACCCAATAGACGGGACCAGAAAGAGTTAAAGCCCATGGCCAAGAAGAGCGCCGTCAACCGAAACGAGATGGTCCGCAGGCTGGTGAAACAGTTCGCGCCCAAGCGCAAGGCGCTGAAGGACACAGCCGAGAACGAGGCCCTGTCGCTGGAGGAGCGCTTCGAGGCGCGCCTGAGGCTCTCCGAGCTTCCGCGTAATTCCGCGCCCGGAAGGATCCGCAACCGCTGCGAAGTCACCGGACGGCCGCGCGCGTTCTATCGCAAGATGAAGATGAGCCGGATCGCCCTGCGCGAACTGGGCTCGGCCGGCCAGATCCCCGGCCTGGTCAAGTCGAGCTGGTGAGGAGGGCTTAAAAATGGTCAATGACCCCATCGGTGACATGATCGCCCGGATCAAGAACGCCGCCACGCGCAAGCGCGCGAAGGTCGTCACTCCGGCTTCCAAGATGCGCGAGCGGGTGCTCGGCGTCCTCCAGTCGGAGGGCTATATTCGCGCCTTCACCCTCGTCCAGCAGCCGGGCGCCTTCCCCGAATTCGAGATCGAACTGAAGTATTTCGACGGCGAGCCGGTGATCGCCGAGATCAGCCGGGTCTCCAAGCCCGGCCGGCGGGTCTATTCGAGGGTCGGCGATCTGAAGCCGGTCAAGAACGGCCTGGGCATCTCGATCCTCTCCACGCCCAAAGGCGTGATGAGCGACACCGCCGCCAGAGACGCCAATGTCGGCGGCGAAATTCTCTGCCGGGTGTATTGAGATGTCGCGGATCGGCAAGCAGGCGATTTCCATTCCCGCCGGCGTCACCGTCGGCCTGGAGGGCCAGACCGTCTCGGTGACCGGGCCCAAGGGCGAACTCGCCTGGACCGTGACCGAGGAGATCGTGGTCAAGCACGAGAACGGCGAACTCACCTTCACACCGCGCGACGAGAGCACCCGGGCCCGGGCCATGTGGGGCCTCTCGCGCACCCTGGTGAACAACATGGTGGTCGGCGTCACCACCGGCTACGAGCAGAGCCTGGAACTGGTCGGCGTCGGCTATCGCGCCGCGCTGAAGGGCCAGGCGCTGGCCATGCAGCTGGGCTTTTCTCACGATGTGAACATCGCGCCGCCGGCCGGCATCAGCTTCGCCGTCCCCCGCCCGGTCGAGGTCAAGATCAGCGGCATCGACAAGCAGCTGGTCGGTGAGACCGCCGCGCGCATCCGCAAGATTCGCCCGCCCGAGCCCTACAAGGGCAAGGGCGTGCGCTACGCCGGCGAGATGGTCCGGCGCAAGGAAGGCAAGAAGAAGTAAGGCCATGGCGCTCTCAGCTCGTGTCACCACCCAGCACCGCGCCCGGCGCGTTCGCACCCGCCTCAAGAAGATGGGGGGCGGCCGGCCGCGCCTGTCGGTGTTCCGCTCGGCGAAGAACATCTACGCCCAGCTGATCGACGACCGCGCGGGCGTGACCCTGGCGGCCGCCTCGTCGCTCGAGGCCAGGTCGGAAAAAGGGGCGGACAGAGAGGCGGCGGCCAAGGTCGGCGCCCTTCTCGCCAAGCGCGCCCTCGACAAGGGCGTCAAGGACGTCGTCTTCGATCGCGGCGGCTACATCTATCACGGCCGGATCAAGGCGCTGGCCGACGCCGCGCGCGAAGCCGGCCTGAACTTCTAAGGGAATTGGGATCAAGCATGGCTCGTGGCGAACAGCAGCGCGGCGGCGGTGACCGCCGGGGACGCGACCGGAACAAACCCGAGGAGCGCGGCGATGGCGACATCGTCGAAAAGCTGGTGCACATCAACCGCGTCGCGGCCACGGTGAAGGGCGGCCGGCGTTTCTCCTTCGCCGCCCTGATGGTGGTCGGCGATCAGAAGGGCCGGGTCGGTTTCGGCCACGGCAAGGCGCGCGAAGTGCCCGAGGCCATCCGCAAGGCCACCGAGGAAGCCAAGAAGACCATGATCCGCGTGCCGCTGCGCGAATCCCGCACCCTGCACCACGACGGCCAGGGCCGCTGGGGGGCCGGCAAGATCATGATGCGCGCCGCCCCTCCCGGCACCGGCGTCATCGCCGGCGGCCCGATGCGCGCGATCCTCGAGACCCTGGGCGTGCAGGACGTGGTCGCCAAGTCGGTGGGTTCGTCCAATCCCTACAACATGATCCGCGCCACCTTCGAGGCCCTCAAGGTCCAGGCTTCGCCCCGCCAGGTGGCCGCCAAGCGCGGCAAGAAGGTCAGCGACATCATCGGCCGCCGCGCCGACGGCGCCGGCGACGTCGCCGAAGCTTAAGGACTCCAGCCCATGAACAAGGTCACCGTTCGCCAGACCGCGAGCCCCATCCGCCGCAAGAAGGATCAGCGCGCCACTCTCGTGGGCCTGGGCCTCAACCGCATCGGCCGCACCGCCGTTCTCGACGACAACCCGCAGGTCCGCGGCATGATCGCCAAGGTCGCCCACATGGTCGAGGTGGTCGGTACAACATAGATCGTAGCGCGGGCTTCCAGCCCGCATTGCAACCTTCGGAACGGACGGCAAGAGCGGGCTGGAAGCCCGCGCTACGATTTTTTCTCAACAGCCGAGTCGGGCGAATCGCCCGGCGACAGATCTCGCAAGGAGAGGCGCACAAATGACCAGGCTCAACGAGCTTTCACCCCGTCCGGGGTCCGCCAAGAAGCGCATGCGCGTGGGCCGCGGTCCCGGCTCCGGCAAGGGCAAGACCGCCGGCCGTGGCGTCAAGGGCCAGAAGTCGCGCAGCGGCGTGGCCATCGCCGGCTTCGAGGGCGGCCAGATGCCCCTGCACATGCGCATGCCCAAGCGCGGCTTCAACAACCCGCGCCGCAAGGAGTTCGCCGAGGTCAATTTCTGGCGCCTGGAGCAGGCGATCGCGGCCGGCAAGCTGGACGCGGCCAAACCCATCGACGGCGACGCCCTGGTCGCCGCCGGCGTGGTCCGCCGCCAGAAGGACGGCGTGCGTCTTCTCGGGGCCGGCGCCCTGAGCCACAAGCTCGACATCACCGTCCATTCGGCTTCCGCCTCGGCCCGGGCGGCCGTGGAAGAGGCGGGAGGCAAACTCACCGTCACCCGCCCCGAGCGGCCGGCGGCGGAAGCCTCCGCCGAAGCCTGAACTGGCCCTGCGGCGACGCGGCCCTCGCGCGGGGCTCGCCGCCGTCCTATCTGATGCGTCACGCCGCGATCGATTCCTGGGGATATGAATGGCTTCGGCCGCCGAACAGCTAGCCGCCAACATGAACTTCGGCGCCTTCCAGAAGGCGACCGAGCTTCACAAGCGTATCTGGTTCACCCTGATCGCCATGGTCCTCTATCGGCTGGGGACCTACATCCCGATTCCGGGGATCAACGCATCGGCCTTCGCCAGCGCCTTCGCCGGCCAGTCCAAGGGCATCCTTGGCATGTTCAACATGTTCTCCGGCGGGGCGGTGTCGCGCATGGCGGTGTTCGCCCTGAACGTGATGCCCTACATCTCGGCCTCTATCATCGTGCAGCTGTTGGGCACCACCTATCCGCCGTGGGAGAAGCTGCGCAAGGAAGGCGGCGAGGCCGGTCGCAAACAGCTCAACCAGTACACCCGCTATCTCACCGTGGTGCTGGCGGTGTTCCAGTCCTTCGGCATCGCCGTGGGCCTTTCCAACAGCCCGCACGTGGTCGATCAGCCGGGGATCTTCTTCATCCTTTCCACCGTCGTCACCCTCACCGGGGGCACCATGTTCCTGATGTGGCTGGGCGAGCAGATGACCGCCCGGGGCGTGGGCAACGGCATCTCCCTGATCATCTTCGCCGGCATCGTCGCCCGCCTGCCGGTGGGCATCTGGGACCTGCTTCAGGCGGCGCGGATCGATCCATCCAAGAGCATGCTGATCTTCGGCTACCTGGCCGTCGCCGTGGTGGTGATCCTGTTCATCGTGTTCATGGAGCGCGCCCAGCGGCGCCTGCTGATCGTCTATCCCAAGCGTCAGGTCGGCAACCGGATCATGGGCGGGGAGAACTCCTTCCTGCCGCTGAAGATCAACGTCTCGGGGGTCATCCCGCCGATCTTCGCCTCCTCGCTGCTGCTGCTGCCGGCCACGGCGATGGCGTTTCTCTCGACCGCCAATCTGCCCGACTATGCGCAATGGCTGCCGCTGGTCGTCGGCCAGATGACCCACGGCAAGCCGCTGTTCATGCTGCTCTACGGCGCCCTGATCATGTTCTTCTGCTTCTTCTACACCTCGGTGGTGTTCAATCCCGACGACACCGCCGAGAACCTGCGCAAATACGGCGGCAACCTGCCCGGCATCCGGCCCGGCAAGCGGACGGCGGAGTACATCGACTACGTGCTCACCCGCCTGACCCTGATCGGCGCGGTCTATATCGCCGCGGTCTGCCTGCTGCCCGAGTTCCTGGCCGGCGCCAACGGCTCCTACGCCTTCGGCGGCACCTCGATCCTGATCGTCGTGTCGGTGACCATGGACACCGTGGCGCAGATCCAGTCGCACCTCTTGGCCCATCAGTACGAGGGCCTTATCAAGAAATCCAAGCTGAGGGGCGGGCGGCGCTAGCTTTCCGGACTCGTGGGACAGCCGAACCGGCGGATCGACAAGCCGAGCAGGGGGGAAGTGATGAACCTGATCCTTTTCGGCCCGCCGGCGGCGGGGAAGGGGACGCAGGCCAAGCGTCTGGTCGAACGGCGTGGCATGGTCCAGCTCTCCACCGGCGACATGCTGCGCGCCGCCATCGCTTCGGGATCGGCGCTCGGCCACCAGGTCGAGGACATCCTGCGGCGCGGCGATCTGGTCACCGACGACATCGTCATCGGGCTGATCGAGGAGCGCCTCGCGGAACTGGACGCCCACGGCGGCGGAATTTTCGACGGATTCCCCCGCACCGTGGCCCAGGCCGAGGCGCTCGACGCGATGCTCGAGCGGCGCGCCCACCACATCGACCTGGTGATCCGCCTGAAGGTCGATGAGGCCGCCCTCAAGGCCCGCGTGGCCGGCCGCTTCGCCCAGTCGGGCCGGCCGGATGACAATCCCGTCGCCTACGAGCAGCGCCTGGTCGCCTACAACAAGGACACCGCGCCGCTGCTGCCCTACTATCAGGCCCACAACAAGCTCATCGAAGTGGACGGCATGGCCAGCGTCGATTCCGTCGCGACGGCCATCGACGCGGCGATCGACGGGCCGAGGTTTTGAGGGATGCCTGAAGGCGGACTGTTTGAACCCATCGTCGGTGTAGAGGACGAAGACAGCCAGACGCCGAGCATCGCCGAGGGAACCGACGGCTTCGCCGCCGCCATCGCCATGGACGAGGCGCGGCACGATCCGGCCCTGGCGCGCCGAGCCGGCGACTACCTCGACAAGCGATCCCGGCTGGTCGATCTGCAGATCAGGCACTTCGAGGAAGAGTCCCGCCTTACCGAGGAGGAACGCCGCCTGGCTATCGGCGCGGCCAAGCGCAAGCGGTTCGCCGACCGGATGAAGAACGGGCTGCAGGTCTTCGCGGCGCTGGCGGCGACCATGGCCGGCCTGGGTCTCATCATCATGCTCACCGACTCGCTGGCCTCCAAGTCGGTGATTGTCGAGCCGTTCGACGCGCCGCCATCCCTGGCCGCCCGGGGCCTGTCCGGCAAGGTCGTCGCCGGCGGCCTGTTTGACGAACTCACCCGCCTTCAGGCGGCGACCCGCAGCACCGTCGTCAAGCGCAACCTTTCCAACGCCTGGACCAGCGACATCAAGGTCGAGGTGCCCGAAACCGGCGTCTCGATCGGCGAGATCGGCCGTCTGCTGCACCAGCGCTTCGGCCACGACCTGCACATCGGCGGCGACCTGATCCAGACCGAGGACGGCGGCCTGGCGCTCACCGTCCGCGGAGATGGCGTGCTGCCCAAGGCGTTCACCGGCGCGACGGGGGACCTCGCCAGGCTGACCACCCAGGCGGCCGAATATATCTATGGCCAGTCGCAACCGTCTCTCTACGCCAACTACCTGACGAACGTCGGACGCTATGGCGAGGCGGTGGCCTTCAGCCGCAACGCCTACGCCGCCACCGCGCCCGAGGATCGCCCCTATCTGCTCAATGTTTGGGCCAACGCGCTCAACAACACCGGCGGCGCGCCTCGGGCCTCCCTGGCCCTCTATCGCCAGGCATTGAAACTCGAGCCCGATTTCTGGGTTGCCTACAACAACGTGATGAACGGCACCTGGCTGATGGGCGACGAAGAGGGCGCCTGGAGGGCCGGCGAGGCCATGCGCAGAGCGGCCGGCGGACGCCCCGGCCGGGCCCCGGACCTGTACTACGAAAACTGGGACACGCTGACCTGGAACCTTGCGCAATGGCGTGTCGAGAGCGTCGCCGACGAGGCGACCCAGGGCGGCATCGGCACCAGCGTCACCGCCGAGGCGCCGGCGATCGCCGATATCGACCAGCGGATGCACGATCCGGTCGACGCCGAGTTCCAGCTGCAGACTGCCCAGGGCGACGCCAAGGACCCGACCATCGCCGCCCTGACCCACTTCGTCCACGGCCGACTGGCGGCGGAATCCGGCGACACCGCCCGCGCGGCGGCGGAGATGGAAGCGTTCGGCGTGGCCTATGCCGATCCGGTGGTCTCCAGCAACTACCCCGGATACGCCTGCTGGATCGCCCCGGCGGAAGAAGCGGCCGGCCACGCCGACAAGGCCGACGCGGTGCTGAAGGCCGGCGGCCACTTCGTCGATTGCGCGCGCTTTCGCGGCGACATCCTCGATCGTCGCGGCGACTGGCGAGGCGCCCAGGGCGCCTACGCCGCCGCCGTGGCCATCGCCCCGGATCTTCCTGCCGGCTACTATTCCTGGGGCCTCGCCCTCGCCCGCCATGGCGATCTCGCCGGCGCGACCGCCAAGCTCGCCGCCGCCAACGCCCGCGGCCCCCACTGGGCCGATCCACTGGCCGCCTGGGGCGATGTCCTCGTCCGCCAGGGCCGCTGGAGAGAAGCCATGGCCAGATACGACGCGGCCCTGAAATTCGCCCCCGCCTGGGCGGCCTTGCACCGGGTCCGCGCCCAGGCGGCCCGGCGCGCCCGGTGACGGACAAAGCCGTCGCGGCGGCCATCGACGCGGCGATCGACGGACCGAAGTTCTGAAATCAGAACGTCGCCGTCAGGCGCGAGTCGAGGGTCGGGTGACCGGCCGTGGAGTGCGAGAGCGTGACGAGCGGCCAGTTGGCCGACACGTCGGCGTGTAGGCGACGACCCAGCTGTAGCGAAACGCCGAGGCCGGCGGACGCGGCGAACGCCGATTGGCGGGTTGCGTCGTCGCGGCCGAACCCGAGGTCGGAGAAGGCGAAGCCCGCCACGCTGCTCCCGGCGCCGGGCCATCCGAGCGCCACCGGCGGTATGTGGAGTTCCTGGCGCGCGACCAGGGCGTCGTCGAAGGCCCCGTCGTCGAGCAGATACCCCCTCACCAGCCCCTGGCCTCCGAGTGCGCTCTGTTCGGTGGCCGGCAGCGCCTGGTCGGCGAGCTGTCCGATCACCTCGTCCACCAACGCGAAATTCCTGCCCAGGCGTATCGTGCGGCTGAAATCCATGGTCGCGTAGATATAGCTCGAACGGGTCACCCGCCCGTTGGTGTCGGTCGCCAGGGCGCTGTCGGTGTTGCGCCGATCGACGCCGCCGGGGCTCAGATGCAGCGCCACGCCGAGCGATGAATCGCCCCGCCCGTCGCTCCATGTGTTGGACCACGCCAGCAGCGCCTGGAAGACGTCCTCGGAGCCTCCCACCACCGCCGCGCCGCCGAAGAAGGTGTCGTGAATCTGCCGCTTGGCCTCGACGCCGATCGCGACCTCGCCAGGCAGCGGAACGAGATTGGAGAGCGCGAAGCGATCGTCGAGGCTCGCCTCGAAGGTGCTCTGCCGTTCCTGGAAGACCTGGACCGTCTGGTTGGTCTCCACCGCGTCGATGGTCAGTTCGATCTGCTGGCGCGGCGCCGTCGGCGCGACCAGGCGGCCGGCCTGACTGACATACTCGGGGTGGGCTTGGCCGAACAGGCGGTGATCGACCCAGAAATCCGGGCTGGCGGTCAGTTGCCACGAGGCGTAGGCGCCCGGCGCCAGCGGCAGGGCGGCCAGGGCGCCGACGAAGTAGCGGTCGCCGCCCGTCGCCAGGGAGTCGGAGGTCTGGTAGCCGCCGAACAGGCGCCACGGCCGGGTCGCGGTGACCTTCAGATCGATGTCGGTCTCGCCGAGCCCGGCGCCGGGGGTGAGAGCGATCTCGACGGCGCGGAAGGGATTGCGGTTCAGCCAGTCGCGATCCTGCTCGAGCTCGTGGGCGTCGATCGGCTGACCCGGCCGGGCTCTCACCCCGCGGGCGATGCGGGCCGCCTCCCGCGTCTTGGCGCCGGCCACGGCGATCTTTCCCAAGCGGAATTCGACCACCCGAAGCCGCAGCAGGCCGCCGGTCAGTTCCTGCTCGGGCGCGGAGACCTCGACGAACGGGTGGCCGCGACGCCGAAAGGCGCGGACGATGCGCGCCTCGATGTCCGAAATCAGCTTGCGGGACAGGGGACGCCCGAGAAACGGCGTCAGGTTGCGGCGCAGGGGCGCCCCTTCCGCCTTGGCCAGGCGGCTGACGTCGATCGGGTTTGTCACCGCCGGCGCCGCCGAGGCCGGATCATCGCGTCCCAGCAGCACGATCCCGCGGAGGACGGGACCCAGCGGTCGATCATCGTCGCTGGCGGCGGCCTCGGGCGGGGAGGGGGCCGGCGCCG
>Ga0209483_1003653_pt1 | contig 10026 bp, 9 predicted proteins | sample NGEPerA_FD_184508 | JGI IMG/M metagenome (GOLD analysis project Ga0209483, IMG submission 184508) | Arctic peat soil microbial communities from the Barrow Environmental Observatory site, Barrow, Alaska, USA - NGEE PermafrostL2-A... | ecosystem: Environmental > Terrestrial > Soil > Wetlands > Peat...
CTGGGTATCCATGACCTTCTTGCGGTCGCCGGTCTTGGCAATCTTCGCCATTGCTGTAAATCTCCCTCTTGCGAATGTGTGGCTGCCCTGCTGTGTGCGCAGATTTTCTGCGGAAATCTTCGATGCGTTGTCGCTGATATGGAGGCGGCGTGCAGGAAGGCGTACGGCGGGTCAAGCGCAGTTATCAGTTTACACGAATCCGTCCGGCCCCGGACCTCGTCATGCCTCTCTACAGGGACGCCGGACTCGGATCGCCCGGCAGCCAGTGCGGCGGGGTGCCCGCGGTCGCCGGCTTGCTGTCGCCCGGAATGACCACCGGCCCCATTTCGCCGGCGTTCGGACTGCCCTCACCCGGCTTGCGCAGCGTCGGGGCCGTCCCCGGACGGTTCCCTTCCTCGCCCGGCTGCGCGTCGCCGGAAGCAATCACACGGACATTCTCCGGCAACTGCGCCGGCCCAACCTGGTTCTTCGTCCGGATCTCCACCGGCTTGCCCAGCTCCGCAATTTCCAGCCGCACCACGCGGTCGTTGCGGAAGCGTACAAACTGCAGCGGCTGCGGTACGACCCCATAAATCCACTCTTCATATCGCTGGCTGTTCTCATCGTTGGCGTCGACGTGCTCGCGTTCCTTCGAGTTCGGAGCGCCCATCGCCGCCAGCACCATCTGCTTGGTCATACCGACCAGCACCTCATGCGCCGCCACCGCTTCGCGCAGCTTGGGCGGCAGCGTGTCGGCGTAGGCTTCTTCGCCAGTCTTGGCATGGAAATCGATCACCGGATCGAGGAGCGCCTTCACCTCGGCCCCGCTGATCTCCGGAATGCCGCCTTCAAACACCAGCGTGATCCGGCATCCGGTCGCAGTCGGGCCGAGCTGCGCCACCGGGTTGTCATTCAGTTCGATATGGCTCAGAAACCGGTGCTTGGCATACGGGCCGCCGTTCAGGTCGAGAATGATGCGGTCCTTTTGAAACACCACAGCGGTAATCGCGACCCGATCTCCGGGTGCGGCCGACTGTCCCTTCTTATAGAGCATCTGCCGATACGCATCGCCGCTGGGCGTCATGTTGCCATTGGCGAGCAGCGTCAGCCCAGCACCCAGCGGCAGGTTCCGATGCGCAAACCCCTGTTCGGAAACGAGGTTCTGCAACAACTCCCTGCGCCCGCGCTCGGTCAGCGGATCGCTGGGAAGCGGCAGCCGCGTCGGGGTGAAATCGGTCACCGCATCGGAGGTCGCGGTCTTCTCGCCCACCACAAAAACCTGCGCCCCCGCAGTCGCGACGGCAAGACAGCAGATAGCTAAAGCGGTTGGCGTGCGAAATGTGCGCGGGCCCATGGCATCACCTCGGGATGAGGAGATTCTGCGCCTTTTGGGGATTCGGACGCAAGAGCGTGCCAGAGTTCTCCGCCGAAGTCTCCCGGCACTGCACCGATGCGTCCGCGTTCGCATCGACACCGCTTCCGCTTTTGTCTTTCGCTCACACCCATAAAAATGTGTCATCCTGAGCGAAGTAGCTCGCCGCACTTTGCGAGCTACGCAGCCGAAGGACCTGCAAAGCCGCCCGCATTAGCGATAGCGCCCGACCCGTTCAACCACTGCACCCAAACAGAGATTCAAGGGGAACACCATGAAACCTGGCTACACCTACATCCTTGGAAGCCTCACCGGCGTTCTCTATATTGGAGTAACCAGCAAGCTCGGCCTCCGCATCTTCCAGCACAAAAGCGGCATCTTCGAAGGCTTCTCCAAAACCTACAACTGTAGCCGCCTTCTCCATTTTGAACGTTACGAAGACATCCGCAACGCCATCGCTCGCGAGAAACAACTCAAAGGCTGGCGTCGCGAAAAGAAGCTCAACCTTATCCGCACCACAAACCCCGACTTCAAAGACCTCGCCGAGCCCTGGGGCTCGAAGCTGATTACTAGACACGAGCGGATTGAAGACAGCGATTAGGCGTCAAGGCACCCTACCCAATCATCGAAAGCTTCGTTTTTGCGGGGAGACTTTTGTATAGAGAATGCGGAGCCTATCATGGACGGTCGATAAATCTGTTGAAGAGAAATCTTGTCGGAATTGTTGGCTATTGCTTGCAGTTTGGCAGGTTCGCTGAGTCATAGTGGTTGAACGGATCGAGCGGTTGCGGTGATACGAGCGGCTTGGCAGGTCCTTCGGCTGCGGCTCGCAAAAGCGCGAGCCTTCGCTCAGGATGACGAATTTGTGGTGATTTGAGAAAAGCAGATTGTCGAGGTGGCAATTTGCTATAGGTCGAGCCAAAACAATCGCTATAGGTCGAGCCAAAACAATCTAGGAGTCGCGCTCCCCATCCCCACGCAAGTGCTGCTCAATCACCGGCATCGTACTCGCCTCACTCGGCGTAGTCGCCAGTATCTGCACCAGCACCGGAGCCGCAGCCGCCTGCTCCATCTTCGCATGCTCCGCCGGCGGCGCAACATCCATCGGATAACCCGCCGCCACGATCACCGGCTGCGTGTACTCCCAAGCCAGGTCGCGCGTCAGGCTGTACATCACGCCCATCCCCGCCACCGCGACCACCACCGTAAACAACGCGCCCTCCGGCCCGTAAAATCCGCCGGTGATCCAGGTCGACCCATTCGTACTCGTGTCCACAACTGACGAGAAAGAATTCCACCCACCTACAGGCAGCCCAAACAGCACGCCGATGCACGCGCTCCAAGCGAAGTGCAGACCCCACGGCAGCCACAGCGCCCGCGTCCGCAGGTACGCCATCGAAAACACGATGCTCAGCAGAAACGTCACAAAAACACTCAACGGCCCCGCCCACGGATGGACCGCGGAAACCGCCGCCGCAATCGCCGACATCAACAATGTCGCCATCGTCGGCCCCGTCGCGCGAATGAGCCGTGCAAACAGATAGCCGCGATAGACCGCCTCCTGCGCCATGCTCAGCACCAGCAGGATCGCGACCTCCAGCAGCAAATGCCCGAACGCGGCAGGAGCAACCCAGAAGTTCGGATGCAGATCCCCCGCCAGCATCATCGGCAGGACAGCCACCACCACCATCCCCCATCCCACAACTACGCCGAGCCCCCACTCCCGCCGCGCCGTCGCCCGCGCAGGCAGTGCATTGACGCTCCGCACCGTCGCATTCCGCGTCGCAATCCAGCTAATTCCCGCGAACCCGACCAGCAGCAAAAACAGCAGAAACAGCGCCGTCAGCAGCGGCTCGTAATAATTCTGAAGATGCAGACCGGAGACAAATCCGCTGGCCGCATGTTCCGCCGCCGTACGCGCGGCCAGCACCCACAGGCCGCCGCAAATAAACAACGCAAACTCCATCGAACGAGGAGTCGGCGCCGGGCTTTGATTCAATTCAGACAGGTGCTGCTCCTTGGAAGGCTGCTCGATTTACGCCACGCTATAGAACTGGGCAATGTTCCGGAACTTCTCGTAGCGCCGCTCCAGTAGCGTCTCGACGGCCATCCCCTTCAACTCGCCAAGATGCCACTCCAGCCGTTGGTTGACCATCGCGAACGCCAGCGCCGCATCCGCCTGCGTCCCACCCGGCGGCTCCGGAATTACATCGTCGACGCATCCCAGCGCCTTCACATCGGTCGACGTATAACGCAGCGCGGTCGCCGCCTGCTGCTTCTTGGTCGCGTCCTTCCACATGATGCTCGCGCAACCTTCGGGCGAAATCACCGAGTAAATCGCATTCTCCAGCATCAACACACGGTCGGCGACAGCCAGCGCCAGCGCGCCACCCGACCCGCCTTCCCCGGTAATCGTCGCAATCGTCGGAACGCGCATCCGCGCCATCTCCAGCAGGTTTCGCGCGATCGCCTCGCCCTGCCCGCGCTCTTCCGCGCCCAGTCCAGGGTTCGCTCCGGCGAGGTCGATGAAGGTGAAGATCGGGCGGCCGAACTTTTCCGCAATCTTCATTGCGCGCAGCGCCTTGCGATAGCCTTCGGGGTCGGGCATGCCGAACTTGCGGGCTGCGCGCTCCTTCAGTGTGCGGCCCTTCAGGTTGCCGACGACCAGCACCGGCTCGCCGTGAAAGCGCGCCATGCCCGCAGTCATCGCGGCGTCGTCGCCGTACTGGCGGTCGCCGTGGATCTCGCTGAAATCGGTAAACAGTGCCTCGATATAGTCCATGGGATAGGGGCGCTGGGGGTGCCGCGCCATCTCCGTCTTGATCCAGGCCTCGGGCACAACCGCCCCAACTGCCTGCACCTGCGCCAGTTTACCTGCGTCTTGGTCAGCCATCTGAATCATTGTATCGAAGAGGGACACTTCCGGGACTTCATCTGCACTAACGAGGGGACAAGCCAAAATGCTCGCGGATGAAGAAGGGCCGGTAGGTCACGGGTTCACCCGTGATAACAACCTGCGGGACTGCGGAAGACGCATGGGTAACGAAATAAAAGTTACTTAAGTCACTCTTTGGTGTTGACACCGCGGTTGGGGGGTGTGTACTCAGCGCTTACCCGTGCCAAATTTCTCAGTAAGAAAGACCAACCATGCGCCCGATCGTTCTTGCGTCCGCTCTCCTTGCTGCATTGGCAATTTCTGCCACCGCTCATGCCACTCCGCTCACAACAACGTAATTCCACCTCAGCGAGGACGGCGGCCCAACAGAGAGCTTCATTCTCAATTCATCCGTGCGTCAGGCTATTTTTCCCGACGAGGAAATCGAGTATGTCTCGGTCACTGTGTCCCGCCCCAATGGTGTGGACCAGTCTGCGAACGTGACCTTCCTCGTGCCTACCTTTTCCGAGAGCATGGGCGTCGGGCCTGGGAATTTTCAGCTGATCGGTTCCTACTATTCCCAAGGGTGGCTCTATGACGGTCCGCAGCTTTACACGACTGCGAGTGACGGCAGCAATCCGAGCTTCATTTCAGGCACTTATGATCTGGTCGCCGATCCCATCGATGCACCTTACACGGGGACCGCACATCTCACCATCAGTTCAACCCCCGAGCCATCCTCCCTGCTGCTGCTCGGCACAGGCGTGCTGGGCTGCGTTGGCGCAGTTCGCCGCCGCTTCGTCAAAGCCTGATTTCCCCGTGGCAAAAAGCCCTCTTCGCCCGTGCGAGGAGGGCTTTGCTATTGCCGAGCGAATTTACGGCCGGCGACCGAAGAGGCCGGGCCACGAGAGGTCGTAACGGGCCCGTCCAAACAGCAGCGCCGCCAGCACCAGCCCATACCCAAGCTGCGTCCCGGCAGTGGCCCAATCCTGCTTCATGGTCACGCCGAACATCAGCACACACATCAGCAGCAGCGCCAGCGTCAGGGCAAACCGCGTCGCCACCCCGGTCAGCAACAGCACCCCGATCACCAGTTCCACGCACGGCACAACGTACCCGGTCGCCAACACCAGACCCGCCGGCAGCGGGCTGCTCGCCATGCTTTTGACCATGCCCTGCGCGAAGCCGCTGAGATGCGAGCCAGTAAAAATCCGCGCGAAACCGTGGCCGAAGAAATCGAAGCCGGCAAGCACGCGGAGCAGAAGATAAGCCTGACGCTGTTCCGTCGTTGCCGTTGAATTTGGGAGAGCATCCATAAGAGGTTGGACGCCGTTTCGTGCTGCCGCGCTACGGATACAGCAACACAATCCGCAAACACTCCGCCCCGGCGCTCAGCCGCGGAGCCGTAGGAGTATTCGCCCGCAGCCACACCACATCGCCGGCCCGCAGTGGATGGTCCGCGCCATTCATCTCCAGGTGCGTTGCATGGACGGCGACCAGCAACGACCGCGCCCCCTCATGCGGCAGCGCGCACGTCGCCGTCGCCGGGCAAACCGTCCGCTCGACCCTTATCGCCGGGTCCTGAAACTCCACGCGCGTGCCCGCGGCGATGGGCTGGGCAGGCGCATCGCCCCGAAAAACCTTCTTCAGATCGTCCGCCGGAATCCGCTTCAACTCGATCCGCAGGAAGTCCGAAGGCGTATCGCCGAGGTTGGCAATGCTATGCCGCTCCTTCGCTCCGGGCGCCACCCGAAACGCCCCGGTATGCGTCGGCGGCCGCCGTATCACGCCATGCGGCCCCTCGTGCTTGATCTCCACCTCACCCGAATCGTTCAGGTATACGTACACCGTTGGATACGCCGAATGGTCGTGCATCGGCACAAATTCATGCGGGCCGTAATGCACCTTCATCACGATGACGTCGGGATTGTCGAGGGTGGTCTTGTAGTTTGGCGGCAGCTTTGTCGAAGGAGATTGTGCGCTCAACAGCGCACCGGAGAAAGCGGCAATCATAGCGGCGAAAACAAGACCTTGGCGCATCGCTGGGGGAAATACAGAGCTTCGCATCGACACTCCACCTACGCGTTACTAGAAGAATTAAGAGCCGCTGGAAGTGAGAGATGTTTGCTCCGCTTGCGCGGCTTCCTGAGCGCGCAGCCTCTCCTTCAACCTCGCGACTACGCCGGGGCCGGTAGTTCCCTCGCGCGCGGACTTGATAATCTCCGCACCCACTTCCTCGCGATGGTCGTACCACCAGCGGGCTTCTTCGGCTTCATCTTTGAAGTACGGCAGTTTGCGTTTTTCCATGTTTATCAAAATTTGGCCGCTACTCAATAAAATGGCGAACAAAATGAGCTGTGGCAGTTAGAAGCCTTGCGCCTCACTAAATATTATCCGCCTAATCGGACGCGGTGACGTCTTCGCCTGCCAAAATATTCTGAATGCGGAGGTTGTGGTTCTTGTCGCTTCTGATTCCGCTCCGTACCGCAACTCTTGCTACTCGTTGATGAAAGAGTTCCTGAGTCCAACTGAGTTCTGGGAACGCCTCTCGGTCCTCCCAATAGGCTCCAAAGCGCCCAATCAGTCCGCAAATCCAGTCGGCTGCCTGAAGCGTCTGATAGCGGTGACTCTCTACCTGAACTGGCGGTTCGATCAGATGCCGACGTGGTGTATCTCGGCTAAACATCGACCGACTGGCTTCGGTGACAAGAGCGTCTCGTTCCGAGTGCTCATCCATGAAAATCATCACTCGCGATTCCTCTTCGCAATCCTCCGCGCAATACTGATCGAGCCGCTTGATGATTTCACGAAGAACCGCACGATAAAGCGCCTGAGACTGATGATTGATCGGAGCGGATGTTTTCCGCACGCCCACATAAATTATCTTTCCACCAACGCGGTCAATTTTGTTGAGAAACCGCGCCGTGAATCGCTGCAACTCCGGATAGCGTCTTATATTCGCGGTAGTGAAAAGAGAAGCACCCTTCTTCTCCCATTCGGCGGGATGCTTTCCAGAGCGACTAATCTCAAAGGCTAAGAGTTCGCACTTGCGTTTATAGAACCAAGTACTGAAGTCGCGAACTTCCGCAGCGGGCAATATCAGGCCCGCAAGACCGAAGACGGGGCTCTCGTTGTAACGTGCGTCGTTCCGGTTCACATAGGGCCAATGTGGCCGAATTCATCCAGGTAAGCAAAATGCACAATCACCTCCAGAACGCGAAAACCCACAGTCGCCTGTGGGTTTCGGAAGGGGGGCGGATATCCGCGTCCCGAAATAATTATCACATGTATTGAGGTAATTTACTAGCCAATAACCTGCACCGCGCCCCTGCCCACCAGCTCCTCTACTTGCTCGATAAACAAAACATCCGCCGCCACCAGAATCCCTTCCGGCTCAAGATCGACCTGAAAAGTCTCCGGCTCTTCCAGCCGCAGCATCAGCCTGCCGCTGCCCGGCGCAGCCAGAAACACAGCGTGCAGCTTCTCCAGCAACGCCGCATCCGGACTATGCAGCGGCACCTTGATCCGCAACGCCTCGGGCAGCTTGATCTTGATGTCCTCCAGCGCCTGGATGCTTGAAACCGACAGCTTCGGCGCCGCGTCTTCCTCGCCGCGCAGCGACCCGCGCACCACCACCGGCACATCGATCTTCAGCTTCTCCGCCAGCTTTTCGTACGTCGACGAGAAGGCAATCAGCTCGATCTTGCCGACCGTGTCTTCGAGCGACGCCTGCGCGTACAGTTCTCCCGACTTCTTCGACTTCGCCACCTTCAGCCCGGTAATCACGCCGGCAATCGCAATCTCATTCTGCGGCTCCGACTGCCCCCGCCGAAACACCTGCGGATCGGGCTTCATCTCGCACGCCGTCACCGTATCGACGACTTTCATGTTGCGCAGCTTCTCCCGATACTTATCCAGCGGATGGCCCGAGACAAAGAAGCCCAGCACATCCTTCTCATTCTGCAGCCGCGTATGCTCGTCCCAATCCGGGGCCGTCGGCAACGCCTCTTCCTTCGCTGCTTTGCCCCCTGCGGGAACCTCGTCGAAGATGCCGAACAGCCCATGCTGTCCTGCCGCCGCATCCTTTTGCGACTTCTGCGCGCGCTCCATCGCCTTGTCCAATGCGGCGAATACTTCCGAACGCTTGCCGAAGCTATCCAGCGCGCCCGCCTTCGCCAGCGACTCCAGGACGCGCTTGTTCATCAGCCGCAGATCGACCTTTTCGCAGAACTCCCACAGGCTGGAAAAGCCCGGCTTCCCTTCCGCCTGAAGTTCATTGCGCGCGGTAACGATGGATTCGATCGCGTTGTGGCCGACGTTCTTGATCGCGCCCATACCGAACAGAATGGCTTCGCCTTTGGGCGTGAACGACGCAGCAGATACCTGCACATTCGGCGGCACGACCGCGATGCCAAGCTCGCGGCATTCACCTATGTACTTGACGACATTTTCCGGCTTCGACGTTTCCGACGTCAGCAGCGCCGCCATAAACTCCACCGGATAATGCGTCTTCAACCACGCCGTGTGATACGCCAGCAGCGAGTATGCCGCCGAGTGCGACTTATTGAATCCGTATCCCGCAAACTTCGCCATCAGGTCGAAAATTTCACCCGCGGCAGCCTTGGGAAACTTCCGTTCAGCAGCACCCGCCAGGAAAATCTCGCGCTGCTTCTCCATCTCCGCCGCGTCCTTCTTACCCATCGCGCGCCGCAGCAAATCCGCGCCGCCCAGCGAGTAGCCGCCGATGACGTTCGAGATCTGCATCACCTGTTCCTGATACACCATAACGCCAAGCGTTTCCTTCAGCAGCGGCTCCAACTCAGGCAGCGTGTACTCAACAGGACTCCGCCCCCATTTGCGCTCAATAAAGTCGTCGATCATGCCCATAGGTCCGGGCCGATAGAGCGCATTCAACGCAGTCAGATGCTCGATGGAATCCGGCTTATACCGCCGCAGAACATCCCGCATCCCGCCCGACTCAAACTGAAAAACTCCGCTGGTCAGCGCCTTGTGAAACACCCTCTCAAACACATGCTTATCGTCCAGATCGATCGTCGTCATATCGACATCGATCCCCTGGTTCGACTTGATCAGCTTCAAACAATCGTCGATCACGGTCAGCGTCGTCAGGCCCAGAAAGTCCATCTTCAGCAGGCCCATCTTTTCGACAGCCTTCATGTCGTAGCTGGTAACGATCGCGTCGTCCTTAGCCCGCGTCACCGGAACCAGCTCCGTCAGCGGCTGCGGCGCAATCACCACGCCCGCCGCATGGACACCCGCCCCGCGCACCAGCCCTTCGAGCCGCATCGCTGTATCGATCAGCTCGCGAATCTTCGGGTCCGTCTCATACGCCGTCGCCAGTGGAGGCGAGTCTTTCAGCGCCTGCTCGATCGTGATGCCAATCGTCAGCGGAATCAGTTTCGCAATCCGATCGACCTCGCCATACGGCATATCCAGCGCGCGTCCAACGTCCTTGATCGCCGCCTTCGCCGCCATCGTGTTGAACGTAATAATCTGCGCGACCTGATCGTTGCCATACTTGCGGCGAACGTACTCGATCACCTCGCCGCGCCGGTTCATGCAGAAGTCAATATCGATGTCCGGCATCGATATGCGTTCCGGGTTCAGGAAGCGCTCGAACAGCAGATCATTCTGTAGCGGATCGATGTCCGTAATCCCCAGCACAAACGCCACCAGCGACCCCGCCGCCGACCCACGTCCCGGCCCCACCGGAATGTTCTGCTCCTTCGCATAGCGAATGAAGTCCCACACAATCATGAAGTAGCCGGGAAACTTCATC
>Ga0209483_1003655_pt1 | contig 10023 bp, 12 predicted proteins | sample NGEPerA_FD_184508 | JGI IMG/M metagenome (GOLD analysis project Ga0209483, IMG submission 184508) | Arctic peat soil microbial communities from the Barrow Environmental Observatory site, Barrow, Alaska, USA - NGEE PermafrostL2-A... | ecosystem: Environmental > Terrestrial > Soil > Wetlands >...
AGATTGACCGGAATGGCGCCGCAGTTGACGGCCACGAACGGCCGGCCGGCGCGCTCCGAGCCGCCATGCACGGCGCGCGCGATCAGCTCCTTGCCGGCCCCGCTCTCGCCGGTGATCATCACCGGGATCGAGGCCTTGGCCGCCCGCTCGCCCAGGCGCTTGACCAGGCGCATGGCGGCCGAGGTTCCGATCAGGTCGTCGAAGGTGGTGCGCCCGGCGATCTGCTTCTTCATCCGATCGACCTCCACGCGCATGTCGCCCATGGAAAGGGCGTTGCGGATGGAGACGATGATCCGCTCGGGCGAGGCCGGCTTGACCACGAAATCGCAGGCCCCGGCCTGCATCGCCTTGACCACGGTGTCGATGCCGCCGGTGGCGGTGATCACGATCACCGGCTGGGAATAGCCGCGGGCGCGGATGTCGGCCAGCGCCTCCATGCCGGTGACGCCAGGCATGACCAGGTCGAGCAGGACGACGTCCACCGGCGCGCCGGAACCCAGGTGGCCCAGCGCCGCCTGGCCGCCGTCGGCCTGGACGACGGCGAAGCTCTCCCGCTCGAGCACCGCCTGGATCAGGCGGCGTTGGGTGGGATCGTCATCGACGACGAGGACATTCTTGGTCATTTGAAAGCGCCCAATTCCAGTGTGGCTCCCGTCTCATCGGACGAGGCTCGTTGCGTGCCGTCTTGATACAGTCGGCAGGTAAAGGCGGCCCTAAGCGGAGGTGAGCGCGGCGTTAACCATGGCCGCGCGGTTTGCGGCGGCGGCCCGCGCGCCTATACCCCGGCCATGGATCGTGACCCTGAGAGGGATCGGCTCGGCGGTCGCGTGGCCCGCTTCGCCAGGGTCGGCGCGGGCCTCTCCGGGGCGGCGGCGAGCTTCGGCGCCAATGCCCTGTTCGGCCCCGGCGACGCCGACGCCCGCAACGCGCGGGCGCTGAAGGAGGCTCTGGGCAAGCTCAAGGGTCCCCTGATGAAGGTGGCCCAGATGTTCGCCACCGTCCCCGACCTGCTGCCGCCGGAATTCGCCGAGCAACTGGCCGAACTCCAGACCAACGCCCCGGCCATGGGTCCGGGCTTCGTGCGCCGGCGGATGGCCGCCGAACTGGGTCCCGACTGGTCCGCGCGGTTCGCCGCCTTCGACCTCGTCCCCGCCGCGGCCGCCTCGCTGGGCCAGGTCCACCGCGCCCGCTCGCTCGACGGCCGCGACCTGGCGGTCAAGCTGCAGTATCCCGACATGCAGAGCGCGGTGGAGAGCGACCTCTCCCAGCTCCGCGCCATCCTGTCGGTGGGCCGGCGGATGTTCGGCGCCATCGACACCCGCCAGATCGCCATCGAGATTTCCGAGCGCATCCGCGAGGAGTTGGACTACGTCCACGAGGCGCGGGCAATGATCCTCTACCGCGGCTTCTTCGCGGGCCGCGACGACATCGCCATACCCGCCCCCGACCTCGCCCTGTCCACCGGCCGGCTTCTGACCATGGACTGGCTGGAGGGGCGCGGCCTCAAGGCCTTCGTCGGGGCCGACCAGACGACCCGCGACCGCATCGCCAAGGTCCTCTTCGAAGGATGGTGGACGCCGCTGATCAGGCTCGGGGTGATCCACGGCGACCCGCATCTGGGCAACTACAGCTTCGCCGGCGACGCCGACCGGCTCAATCTCCTCGACTTCGGCTGCATTCGGGTCTTCCCGCCGGCCTTCGTCGACGGGGTGGTAAAGCTCCACCGGGCGATGATCGCCGGCGACCGCCAGGGCGAGATCGAGGCCTATCGGGCCTGGGGCTTCGACGGGCTCTCGGACGATCTCATCGACGTACTCGGCATCTGGGCCCGGTTCATCTACGGACCCCTGCTCGATGACCGGGTGCGCACCGTCGCCGACGGAGTGAGCCCCGGGGCTTACGGCCGGCGCGAAGCCTTCCAGGTCAAGCAGGCCCTGGAGCGCAAGAGTCCGGTGACCATCCCCCGCGAGTTCGTGTTCATGGACCGCGCCGCCATTGGCCTGGGCGCCGCCTTCCTCCATCTGCGCGCCCAACAGAACTGGCGCCGCCTCTTCGAGGCCTCGCTGGAGGGGTTTTCCGAGGAGGCGCTGGCGCGGCGGCAGGCGGCGGTGCTGGGCGCGGTGGGATTGTAGGGGAAGTTCAGTGATTCGACCGGGTGTCGTTGAAGGGGATTGCGTGTCATATTCCTTGGCCGAGCACGATCCATCGAAGCACGTCATGACCGCCAGACTGGACCCTCTGGTCTCCGAATTCGAGACCGACGAGCAAGCCGAGAGCTACGACCAATGGTTCCGCGCCAAGGTGCTGGAAGCGATGATGAGCGCCAAGCCGCGCATTGCCCACGACGAGCCGATGGCGCGTGTGAGAGCGCAGGTCGCCGAAAAGAGAGCCGCCGGTGCTGGTCCTCCGGTGGAGTGACGAAGCAGTCGGCGATCTGACGGAAATCGTCGCCTATATCGAGGAGCGCGGCCCCGGCGCGGCGGATCGTTTGCACACCGACATCGTGGCGACGGCCGAGCAGTTTGCCGAGCGACCTTACCTCTATCGGCCCAGCCGCGTCGCCGGAACCCGGGAAGCGGTGGTCAGGCCCAACTACTTGATCGTCTATCAGGTCGGCGAGACGTTCGTGGATGTGCTGCGCGTCCTGCACACCGCCCGTCACTACCCGCAAGCCTGACCACGCGGCGGCGGACCCAAAGGCCTGTCTGGCGGCATCGCCGGAATCCGCAGTGGGCCGCCGCACCAGTCGAACCGAGCATGGCGGGTCGATGCCGAAGGTCGCCTCGAACCCCTCGCGACTGGCCAAGGTCACTTGCACGCCCGGGCGTCCCGCTGGCGCCGCGTGCAATCCAGCGCGAATCAGCGGTCGGCCAGGGCGGCGCCCAACGCGCCGGCAAGGTGTGGCCGGCGTTCGCTCCAGTCGAGGCTCGGGCGGCGCCAGGCCGCAGGCGGTCGCGCGCCGCGGCGAGATGTCCTGGGATGGCCCAACGCTACCGTTCGGAGCGAACCGCGGATCAGAGGATTTAACATGTCCAGCGGGTCGTGTTAAAAAGTCCCGATTTTCTGGACACGATTCGCTATCATGTTAAGGCCCACCTACGCCCTTCCGACCCTGCCGCCTCCGGGAGACCTTGAGACGCCAGCGGTGTTGCGGGAACTCGCGAGGGCGCACCGTCACCTGGGGGAACTCAAGGGGCGCGCCGCAAGCATCCCCAATCAGGCCATCCTGATCGACACCCTGGCGCTGCAGGAGGCGAAGGCCAGTTCCGAGATCGAAAACATCGTCACCACACAAGACGAATTGTTCCGGGCAAGCCTCTTTCCCGGCCCCAGCGGCTCGCCAGCAGCCAAGGAGGTGGCGAGCTATCGGGACGCCCTCAAGCGGGGTTTCGACAGCTTGAAGGAAACTCAGGGGCTGCTGACCAACAACGCCATCATCGAAATGTTTCGCGTCTTGAAGCGCACCACGGAGGGCTTCCGGGCGACGCCCGGAACGGCGCTGAAGAACCAAGCCACCGGCGCGATCGTCTATGTGCCGCCGCAAGACCGCGATGAGATCGTCGCCCACATGGCGGCGCTCGAACGCTTCACCAACGACGATGAAGCGAGCGATCTCGATCCCCTGATCAAGATGGCGCTGATCCATCATCAATTTGAAAGCATTCACCCCTTCGCCGACGGAAACGGGCGAATTGGCCGGATCATCAACGTCCTTTATCTGACGCGCGTCGGGCTGCTCGAAATCCCGATTCTCTATCTCAGCCGCTACATCACCACCCACAAGTCGGATTACTACCGTCTGCTCCAGGACGTTCGTGACGGCGGCGCCTGGGAGAGCTGGCTCATCTACATCCTGAAGGCCGTGTCGGCGACGTCCCGGCAGACGTTGGAAATGATCGAGGGCATGCGCTCTCTGATGATCGAATATAAACAGCGCCTTCGCGAGGACCCCTCGATCCGGTATTCGCAAGATCTTCTCAACAACCTCTTCCGACATCCCTACACCAGGATAGAATTCCTACAAAACGACCTCGGCGTGTCGCGTCAGACGGCGGCAAAGTACCTCGACCAATTGGCGGAAGCTGGATTTGTCGAAAAGCGTCAACACGGCCGAAACAACTACTACATCAATCAACCGTTGATGGCGCTTTTCCTGCGGGTCTCCGAAGGCGTCTGAGAGGCCTCGCAGCCGCCCGGCTCGGCGTCCCTCAGTCTCGCCACGCGTCAAGATGGCCATCGAAGAAGGCTTCGATCGCCGTCTCCCGCGCGCCGACATCCAGGCCCTGCCGGGCGAGCCAGCCGTCGTCGAACAGGGTGCTGCGATAGCGCTCGCCGGAGTCGCACAGCAGGGTGACGATGGAGCCGGCTTCGCCGCGACCGCGCATCGCCAGGATCACCTGGGCCGCCGCGCAGAAATTGGTTCCGGTGGATCCGCCGCACGAGCGACCGATGCGCCGCGAGAGCACCCGGGCGGCGGCGATGCTGTCGGCGTCCGGCACGCTGATCGCCTCGTCGATCAGGGTTGGAATGAACGACGGCACGCATCGTCCCCGGCCGACGCCCTCGATCAGGGAGGGTGGACCATCGACGCCGAGGAGCGCGCGATCGCGCCAATGACGATGGAAGACCGAAGGTTCAGGGTCGGCGAGACAGATCCGGGTGTCGAGCTGGCGGTAGCGGACATAGCGGCCGAGGGTCGCCGACGTCCCTCCGGTCCCGGCCCCGACCACGATCCAGGCGGGGATCGGATGCGGCTCGCGCGACATCTGCCGGAAGATCGATTCGGCGATGTTGTTGTTGCCGCGCCAGTCGGTGGCCCGCTCGGCGAAGGTAAACTGGTCCATGTAGTGTCCGCCGAGGTCGGCGGCGAGGCGGGCGCTCCGGGCGTAGATTTCGCCGGGATCGTCCACGACGTGGACCTCGCCGCCGTGGAAGGCGATCTGATCGACCTTCTCGGCGGTGGTCGATCTGGGCGTCACGGCCACGAAGCGCAGGCCGAGCATCCTGGCGAAATAGGCCTCGGACACCGCCGTCGAGCCGCTGGAGGCCTCGACGATGACGCTCGCCGGTCCGATCTGGCCGTTGCACAGCCCATAGAGAAACAGCGATCGGGCCAGGCGGTGTTTCAGGCTTCCCGACGGATGGGTCGATTCGTCCTTGAGGTAGAGGCGAATGTCGGGTGAGCCGGCCAGATCGACCCGCAGCAGATGGGTGTCGGCCGAACGGTTGAAGTCGGTCTCGATCACGCCGACGGCGTGATTGACCCAATCGCGTTCGCAAAGGGCGCCGAGGACATTCATGTTCCTTGTCTCCGCCTCGACGCCGTCGCCCCCGCCAAGCGCAGCGATTCGGCGATGTCGGCGATGGAGCGGAACAGAACCATGGGATCGTCCCCGCCGGCGATGAAACCACGACGGCGCCAGAAGGCTGAGGCCTCGGCGTCGATGGCGTTGACGACCACCGCGCGACCGCCGATCAGGCGTGCGCCGAGGACGCAACGACGCAGAGCGTGACCCAGCAAGGCAGCGCCGATCCCGCGGACGGCCCAGTTCCTGTCGGTGGCGAGCTGCCCGAGCAGAAGGCATGGAACGGGGTTGGGCGGCTGGCCGCCTCTCACGGCGCGCGGCGCGGACGCCGGGACCACGGCGGTTGGCGCGAGGCCGTAGTAGCCAACGACACGTCCCGCTTCGTGGACGACCATCCCCACCGTGAAGCCCTTGGCCTGATTGGCAAGCGCCCGAGTCTTCAGCCACGCGTCGAGGGCGGCCTTGCCGCAGGAGAAAGCTTCGACGTCGTGCTCGGCGGTGATCGGCTCGGGAGGCGAGACGTCCATCATCGCTCGGGAATCGCGTCCTCCCAGGGCGCGGCGCGGTCGAAGAGTTCGATCATCGCCGGTACGGCCGCGGCCGGGGCGGCCACGATTTCCAGAAAGGCGGCAAATCCCGCCTCGCTCATACGCACCACCGTATTTTCCATCAGCACCGCCTCGGCGGCGCGAACCGCGGCGTCCCGCATGAAATCGGTTCTCGAACGCCCTCTGAGACCGGCCGCCCGGTCGATGACGGCGATATCCGCCTCCGGCAGGCGCATGGAAAGCGGCTGCTGCTTGCGAGCTGGGACGAGGGTCATCCGCTGTGATCCCGTTGACGACGTCCGGAGACATGTAGCGCATAAAGCGCTACACGACAAGCAATGAGCCGGTGGAAGCCGGCCAGAGAAAAGTGAACCCGAACACTTCGGCGATCCCCCTCCGCCCTGCATCGGTGACCTCCACCGCCCGCGTGTCGGGGAGGCGGCGCACCCAGTGCAGTTCGAAGCAGCGGTCGGCCAGCGCCGCGCCCAGGGCGCCGGCGAGGTGCGGCCGGCGTTCGCTCCAGTCGAGGCAGGGGCGGCACCAGGCGCGACGGCGGTTGCGCGCGCTGGCGAGGTCGATGCCGAAATCCTCAAGGAAGCGCGCCCCCGCCGTCGTCACCTGGCCGCCGTCTTCGCAAAGGACGACGCGCCGGCGGACGACGAGGGCCTCGGCGAGGCCGACGGCGAGACGGCCGGCGAGATGGTCGTAGCAGGTGCGGGCCTCGCGCAGGGCCTCGCCGCCCCGCCACTTCGGCCCGGCCGCCGGCGCGTCGGCGGCGGCGACGACCATGATGCTTTCGAGCATCTCGGCGACCGCCGCCGAGGCCAGACGGAAGTAGCGGTGGCGACCCTGCTTCTCGCGCGCCAACAGGCGGGCCTCGGTGAGCTGGGCGAGGTGGGCGCTGGTGGTCTGGGGCGAGACGCCGGCGGCCCAGGCGAGTTCGCCGGCGGTGAGCGCCCGTCCGTCCAGCAGACTGGCGAGGATGTTGGCGCGGGCCGGATTGCCGATCAGCGCGCCGATGGTGGCGACCGAGGGACCCTGGAGCATGGAGTGGTTCTACCGCAGTCGGGCGCGACGGGCACGCGGAAATGGTTCGGGCATTTCCGAAGTGTTCGGGGGCGACGGCGCCGGCGGGCGCGGGCAGGATCGCGCGCATGCCGATCACCGTCTTCATCCGCTACCAGATCGATCCGTTCCAGCGCGAGGCGTTCGAGGCCTATGCGCGGCGGTGGCTGACCCTGATTCCCCGGTGCGGCGGCGATCTCGTCGGCTACTGGTCGCCGCACGAGGGGACCAACAACATCGCCTTCGGGCTGATCTCGTTCGAGAGCCTGGCGGCCTACGAGGCCTATCGCGTCCGGCTGGCGGGCGATCCTGACTCCCAGGAGAACTTCCGGTTCGCGCGCGACGAACGGTTCATGGTGGCCGAGGAACGGACGTTTCTGAAGCGGGTGGAATAGCCTGTCGCGGGCGCCGCCCAAGTCACGCCGGCGGCCAGATCTCCGGGAGCTGAACGGCCAGCCACTTGGCCAGCGCGGCATTGACCTGCGTCGGCTTCTCCTGAGCCATCCAATGGCCCGATTGCGCGGTCGCCTCGGTGAGATTGAGGCAATTGGCCCGCATGGGGTCGGCCAGTCGCGAATCGATGGTCTCGCAGACCCAGTCATGGGCCGCATGCAGAAACAGGGTCGGCATGGTCAGGCGCCAGTTGGCCTCGGCTCGCCGGGCGAAGGCGAGGTTGGCCTCGGCGTTCATGTACCAGCTATCCGGGCCGAAAAAGCCGTTGCGTTCCAGGGCGGCGGCGTAGCGGTTTTCGTCTTCCTCGGTCAGCACGGCGCCGTCGCGCGGCAGATCGGGCGCCGGCAGCGCGGGGCCGAACCAACCCCCGTTGGCGCGGACGAAGGCGGTGATCGCCGGCTGGCCCCTGCCGGCCGCGTCGCCCGCTCGAAACAGCGCCTTGACCGTGGCGCGGACATTGCCTCCGAGGCCCGCTTCGGCGGCGGCGAAATTCTCCTGGTAGAATAGCTGATAGTCCCACTGCGCCGCCGGGACCGGGCCTCTGGATAAACCGAGCGGTCGGCCAGGGGAATGATCGTCTCCGGCGCGAAGCCTTCGGGGATATAGGGAACGCAGAGGTTCGCCACGCCGTGGCATCGGCTCGGATGGTGTTGCGCGATCGCCCAGACCACCGGCGCGCCCCAATCGTGCCCCACCCAGACCGCCTTCTCCACGCCCAGGGCGTCGATGAGTTCGATCATGTCGGCGACGATCTCTTCCTGGGCGTAGTCCTCGTGGCGCGGATAGACGCCGGATCGGCCGTAGCCCCGCATGTCCGGCGCGACGGCGCGGAACCCCAGGCCGGCGAACACCGGCAGTTGGTGGCGCCAGGAGATCGCCAGCTCCGGCCAGCCGTGCACGAAGATGATCGGCGTCGCTCCCCGCGCTCCGCACGAAAGATAGAAGGTCGTGTGACGAGCGCTCTTGGCGAGGTGCTCGAGCACGGGGTCGGTCAACGGGGCGGCTCCTTGGTCTTCGGTGCGGTGATCGGTCGAGACTACGCGCCAGCTCTCTCGCCTTGGTGGACGAATTTCATGACCCTCTCGACGATGTCCGGACGCATGAGCACATCTGGCGGAAGGGTCAGCTGGCCGACCCGGAACATGAGGCTGTGCACTTCGGCATCCTCTTCGATGAGTTGGCGCAGGCCGCGCGTGAACGCCAGGCGCGTGTCGATATTGGCCGGTCGGTCGCCCTTGGTTCCAGCATAGCTGTATTCGACGTTTTCGAGACCTTGCCATACGGACTGGGTGAAGCCCTGCACCCGCTCGAAATAGGGCCGCCAAACGTCCTTCAACCCCTCGCCGGCGACGCTGGAGGCAAGAGTGTCCTTGAGGCCCATGGCGTGCGCCGACGCCAGAGTCATGCCCTGGCCGAAGAGCGGATTGACGTGGGCGAGGGCATCGCCGAGGGACAGGATGCCTTGGGGATGCCGGTCGAGCTTCTCGTAGCGCCGCCAGCGCGAGATCGGGGCCTTGTAGACCCTGATCGGCGTGGTGCGTTCGCCCTGGCTGATCCAGTCATGGATGTCGGGCGCGCAGAGGCCCTTGGCGAACGCCAGGAACGCTTCCGGATGTCCGCTCGGCTGCTGATCGAAGCGCCCGTTCAGACTCACGAACCAGGAGTCGTTCTCGACGGAGAAGGCGAAGCCACCCCGGGTGTCCGGGTCCGCGCCGTGGATGGAAAGACAATCGACGCTGCTGTGCCAGCCCTCCGGCTTCCTGAAGATCGCCGAGGCATAGCCCGTGCCGATCTCCAGCTTGGTCTCCTCCACCGGGCCAAAGCCGCCGGCTTCCAGCCACGACACGGACTGACCGCCGCGCCCGCTGGCGTCGATGGCGAAGTCAGCGGCGATCGTTTCCCTTGCATCGTCGCCGTCCACGACCACGCCGGTCAGCCGATCACCGGCGAACGCCCAGCCTTCGACCCGGGTGTCCTGGCGAATTCTCACCCGCGGATTGCGCGTCAGGAAGTCGCGGACGGTCGTCTCGAGCAGCGGACGCGACATGATCAGAAGGGGAAGCTTAAGGTCCCGCCGGGGCTGCCATCCGGCGGCGTCGTGAATGCAGAACTCGAGGCCGGCGCGCGAGCAGACCACGCCGCGATCAATCAGTTCGGACGTGAAGCCGGGAAACAACGACTCGAGATTGCGCCGGCCTTGGGACAGAAGCGCATGCACATGCGCGCCCTGCGGAACGCCATCCGTGCTTCCGGCGCCGCCGGCAGGGTGTCCTTTTCCAGCACCAGCACGTCGTCGAAATGGCGCGACAGCACCTGCGCCGCCATCATGCCGCCCACGCCCGCGCCGACGACGACGGCGCGCGCGCCCAACGAAATGCGGCCGTTCGCACCGTCGGTCATGGCATACCTCCCTCGCGAACCGGATACTACACCTCGGCCGGGTGTGATCCAGTCGTCACCGAATGGCCGGAATCTCGCACATCCAACAGTCCTCGCCGATCGGCATGCCGGGCGGCGTCTTGAGAGTCTGGGCGGCGTCCCGCTCGGCGAGCAGCTTCACGCCGTCTCTGGCCGGATCGAGGATCAGGTCGGCGAAATATCTCGCCTGGGCGAGGTCGGCGGGATCGGCCGGGCGGGCGGCGCGCAGGCGC
>Ga0209483_1003657_pt1 | contig 10019 bp, 9 predicted proteins | sample NGEPerA_FD_184508 | JGI IMG/M metagenome (GOLD analysis project Ga0209483, IMG submission 184508) | Arctic peat soil microbial communities from the Barrow Environmental Observatory site, Barrow, Alaska, USA - NGEE PermafrostL2-A... | ecosystem: Environmental > Terrestrial > Soil > Wetlands > Peat...
ACAGCTCTTGTGGCGAGTAATACACAGCAGCGCGCGGCCTTAAGCAACGCAGCGATTACTTGCAGCCACCCACAAGTTATGGCTTGATACCCTCATGCTGAAAGCCACGTTCCGCCAGCTCGAAACCTTCGTGGCCGTGGTGGAATCGGGCAGCTTTTCCAACGCTGCCACCCGGCTGGGCATCTCCACGGCGGCCATCAGCGATCAGATTCGCGCCCTGGAACAGCGTATGGACTGCGTGTTGTTTGACCGCCGGCCAGGGACGACGCCGGTGCTGAACGAGCGCGGAGAACAGCTGCTACAGCATGTCGGCCAACTGCTGCGGGGCGCGGAAAAAGTGGCCGCCCTGTCCGGCACCGACATGCAGGCCATCTTCACCGCTAAGCTCGCGGCCGACGAATACATCGCCGAACGTTTGTTACGTCCTGCGCTACCGAAATTTCAGAAGGACTTTCCCAGTATCCAGATCGAATTTCTGCAGCTCAACTTTGCTGCCGATGTGGTGCATTCGATTCGCAGCGGTCGCACGGACCTGGCCTACATCACTCTCTGGACGCTCGATGTCGATTGGCCGATCGAAATCATATGCTCGGTCGAGGTGGGGCTGTTTCTCAGCCCGAAACATCCGCTGGCGCAGTCCTGGGCGAACAACCGGCAACAGACCGTGCCGCTCATTACACCCATTGCCGGCTCGCCGATGGAGCGTGTCATGAGCAAATCCATGCAGCAAGGCGGGCTCACAAATTTCGAATCCGCGGCGCACACGCAATACGGTGCAACCATGGCGGATCTAGCCAAAGACGGCGTGGGCGTCTGCTACGTCATGCGCGAAGCAGTGTTCGACGACGTACAAGCCGGTACTCTCGTCGAACTCGACGCGAGGCTTCCCGACGTGCACTGTTGCGTGCTGCGTAGAGCCGGCGCACTCGACGTTGAGCATCTGAGGCAGGTCGATAAATTCGCAATCTCTCTCATTCGCGGAGAGCCTCGAAGAATGAGCCTCTCCTACCCACGCTCGGCGGCCTGATCAGCGCGAACGCAGCAGCGCGTCGAAATCGTCGGCCGGATCGAGATACCGTCCGGACAGCGCGTCGTAGCGGCCGGATGCGAGATCGACCACCATGTCGCAACAACGACGGTACACTGCTTCACGCACCGCCGGGTCTCGCTGCTCGGCTTCTACGGATTTCAGGTATTCGATACCGCCCGGAATCCAACGATGCGCGTCCGGATTGTTCAAGGTCGCCGCGCCCATTTCTGTGATCACCGTGCCGGGCTGTATGGCGAACGCCGTAATACCGTAGGGCTTACCCTCGGCCGCAACGTGCTCGGTAAGCCGGATCTGTGTGGCCTTTGCGACGCAATATGCCGACATATTGGCGGTCACTTCAATGCCTGCGCGCGAAGCGACGGTTACGATGCATCCCTTGCGGCGTGCCTGCATCGCCGGCAACAGCGCGCTCATGAATAGCAACGGACCACGCACGTGTACCGCCTGTGTACTCCACCATTCGTCGGGATCCACCACGCCGATCGGCCCGAATGGCCGGTCGATGCCCGCACTGTTGACGAGCAGCGTCGCTGCGCCAAATTTCTTTTCGGCGGCCGCTATCGCGGCATTGACCGCCGCGCGATCCGTCACATCGGCCGCTACGGCAAACGCCTTGCCACCGTTGGCAGCCATGCGCGCCACCACACCGTCCAACTGCGCTTGGTGGCGCGAGACGATGGTTACGGAGGCCCCTTCTGCGGCGAGACTCCTGGCAATCTGTTCGCCAAAGCCGCGGCCACCGCCTGTAACCACTGCAACTTCCCCGATGAGTGTGCCTGACATTTGCGACCGCCCTTGTTGCTGAGTACCGCTCAATTGTAAGTGTGCCGCCGCGGCGCCGCTGAAGCGCGAGGCCCCGCATGTTCAACAGCGCCCGCTGTCGTAGGCAATACAGCCAGCGCTTGCGGCACCCACAAGTCGCGGCTTGCATCCCTATGTTGAAGCAATCCGTGTTGCGGCAGCACGAGCACCTTGAGAATTGGTGTTACGCTTGCTCCTTCACGGATCAGAGGGGGCTTGACATGTCCGACGCCAGTAACGCCGCCGCTCGCAAGACGCGCGAAGAGCAGGCACGGCGTAACAAACAGATGATCGCCGAGTACTACCACACGGCGCTCAACAAGAAGGACTTCGCTGCGGCACGCACTTACATCGGCGCCAGCTACACGCAGCACAATCCTGAGATCGAGAACGGCCCTGAAGGGCTCGCCCGATTCATCGAATGGGCCAAGGCCGAACTTCCGGATTTACGCGTCGACTTCCTGCGCATGATTGCCGATGGAGATTTCGTCGTTATGCACAATCGCGGCAACAATAGCCCAGGCACCAAGGCGGTGGTCGATATTTTCCGGATCGACCAGGGTAAGGTGGTGGAGCATTGGGACGTGCTGCAGGACGTTCCGGACACTGCCAACAATTCCAATACGATGTTCTAACCGGAGAACGCAACGTGAGTCATTACCCTTGCGCGAGTCCCGAGAGCGCCTATACCGAGCAGGAGCGCCGCAATCGTGACGTTGTCATGGCGTTTTACGACAACGGGGTCAATCGCCGCGATCCGACCGTGGCAGTATCTTACTTAGGCCCAAAGTTCATCCAGCACAGCCCGCACGTCGCCGACGGCACGCAGGGATTTGTCGATTTTTTCACGGCGTTCTGGAAAAAATATCCCGACTTTCGCGTCGAGGTAAAGCGGATCTTCATCGAGGGTGATATGGCCGCTGTTCACACTCGCTCGCTCGGCGGACCGAATGCGAATGGCGACGCGGGCGTCGATATCCTCCGTCTTGATCACGGCAAGATTGTCGAGCACTGGGACGTCGTGCGGCCAATTCCCGCCAATGCGGCAAATGCTAATTCGATGTTCTGATCTTCACCAGCCACGCGTACCGCAGGTATGCGCCCCTCTACACGGTGACCACAATCTTCCCGAGTTGCACGTTCGATTCGAGATAGCGATGGGCCTGCACGATCTGCTCTAGCGGAAAAGTCTTCGCGATGACTGGTTTCAGATGTCCTTGCGCGAGCCCGAGCAGTATCAAGTCCCGGCTGCGTGCGAATCGCTCGGGCTTATCCCAGATCGATGACGCGACCCAGCCCCGCAGGGACAGTCCCTTCAGCGCCGCGGGCCAGTGCGGGAAAGGTGTCGCCTGGCCGCTCAGGCCGCCGTAGATAATGATGATTCCTTCCTCCGCAGCGGCCTGTGCGAGTAGATCCACCTGCGGGCCTCCCACCGGATCGAACGCGACGCGCGCGCCGCGCCCGTCGGTGATGCGGTGCGTCTCGGCCACGAGATCAGACTCTTCAGTTGCAATGACGTGTTTCGCGCCCTGCGCTTTGAGTGCCTCGGTCTTGCTGCTGGTGCGGGTGACGGCAATTGGCACCGCTCCAGCCCAGTTCGCAAGTTGAATTGCCGCGAGCCCGACGCTGCTCGACGCGGCACGGATCAGGATGAAGTCGCCGACCCTCGCATGCGCAACTTCATAGATGGCGAGCGCGGTGAAATACTGCATCCAAATGGAGGCCGCTTCGGTGGTGCTAAGACCCGGCGGCGGCGCGATCAGGCTGCGCGCCGGAACGATGGCGTGCTCCCCATACAGACCGTACTCACCGAGTCGGAAGGTTGGCATGACGCACACCCGATCACCCGGTGAAAAACCGTGCACCCCCGCTCCAAGCGCCTCTATGACACCCACGCCTTCGTAGCCGATCGGTGACGGAAACTTCGCGGCCTGCAGATAAACTCCGGCGCGAAACATCGCCTCTGATCGATTCAGACCGATGGCCTCGACGCGAATTCTGACCTCGCCGGCGCCGGGAGCGCCGACATCGAGCTCTTCGATCCGAAGTTGCTCCGGACCTCCATGTTCATGAATACGAACTACTCTGCTCATTGATGAGGCTCGATACACCGTGGAAAGTGCGACCGACTATATCGCCGCCTGGAATTTTGGCAAATATGCGTTGCTTGAGCCGGGCGGGAGAGCTGCTGGCTGAGGTGAGCGGCAACACCATTGTCCCCGCCAGATCTTTTGCTCTATTTCGCTATCCGAAATGCTGGAAAGGCGCCTCGCGTCGTCCTTGACGCGGCCAAGGGGCGGGGTCAATATTGTTTCGCATATCGACGCCGAGTTCGGTATGCGCAAAACATCAGGGGGCGGCCTTGAACATCGGTCGACAAGACCAGCGCAGCCGCGCTATTGCGAACTCTACTCAGTGCAGCCTCGTGGCCATATCGCTGGACACCGGCCATGCGTGCGCGAACAGGTTGCGGGGGCCGGGCCATTGATCCATACACTCGCGGGTATACGCGTGGTTGAGCAAGGCACCTTCATCACCGGCCCGTGCGCCGGAATGATGCTGGCGGACCTCGGCGCCGATGTCATCAAGATCGAAAGCCCTGAAGGCGATCCCTATCGCAGCTACCAGGGCGGACAGTACTCGCCGCACTTCCAGGCCTACAACCGCAACAAACGCAGCCTCGCGCTGGACCTCAAGAATGCGCCGGATCGCGATCTGTTCGAGCAGCTGATTCGCGAAGCCGATGTCTTCATCCAGAATTTCCGCCCGGGCACCGCCGAGCGTCTGGGGGCCGGCGTCGGGCGGCTGCGCCAGATCAATCCACGCCTAGTGTACTGTTCGATCAGCGGCTTCGGCTCCAGCGGCCCATACATCGATCGTCCGAGCTACGACTCGGTCGCGCAGGCGCTGAGCGGATTTCTGAGCGTGGTGGTGGATTACCGCCGCCCGCAGTTCCTCGGCCCCGCACTGGCCGATGCAATCACAGGCCTGTACGCCAGTTACGGCGTTCTCGGTGCGCTGGTCCAGCGTGGCCGCACCGGCCACGGCGCCCTGGTCGAGGTCTCGATGCTCGAGGCCATGGCGCACTTTGCGGTCGAACCGTTCGCCTCGTTCTTCGCGCTCGGCCAGACGCCGACCTCGGCCGATCGTCCGCGGCTCGCACAGGCCTACATCCTGCGCACTGCCGATGAACGACTAATCGCGATTCACCTGTCGTCGCTGGAGAAGTTCTGGCAGGGGCTGGTCGCGGCGCTCGACGCGCCGGAGCTGTCCGCCGATCCGCGCTTCAACACCCGCCTGGGCCGTATCGCCGAGTACCAGGCGCTGCGCGTCGAACTCGACGCTCGCTTCGCGCGCCAGCCACTCGCTCACTGGGTCGAGCGGCTGGCGAGCAAGGATGTCCCGTACGCACCGATCAACCGCATCGACGATGTAGTCGACGATCAGCAGGTGCGGCATCTCGGACTGATCGTTCCGGTCGAGGGACCGCACGGGGCCAGCCACGCGGTTCGCCCGGCAGTGCAGTTTGGCGGCCAGCGCGCGCGTTCGGTTCGCGCGGCGCCATTACTCGATGAGCACGGTGCCGCTATTCGAGCCGAGTTGGCCAATGGACCGTGCTGGCCGAGCCGAACGCTCAGTGTAGCCGCCGACGTCAGCTGAGGTAGCCATGTTATTTCCAACGACACTGGTGGGAAGCTATCCGCAGCCGGAATGGCTCATTGATCGCAAGAAACTCGCGGGCCGCTTTCCGCCGCGGGTGCGCGCTCGCGAACTCTGGCGCGTGCCGGAAGCTTTCCTGGCGGAAGCCCAGCAAGACGCAACCATCCTGGCGATCAAGGCGCAGGAGAGCGCCGGCCTCGACATCATTACCGACGGCGAGATCAGGCGCGAGAGCTATTCCAACCGCTTTGCTACCGCGCTCGATGGCGTCGATCTCGACAACCCAGGTACCGCGCTCGATCGCAGCGGTCACGCCAATCCGGTACCGCGCGTGGTCGGGCCAATTCGCCGTCGCCACCCGGTCGAAGTTGAGGACCTCGAATTCCTTCGCCGGCACACGCAGCGCCGTATCAAAGTCACGGTACCCGGCCCGTTCACCATGGCGCAGCAGGCGCAGATCGATTTCTATGGTGGCAGCCGGGAGCTCGCGGCGATGGATTACGCCGCCGCTGTCAACGCCGAGATCCGCGATCTATTCGCTGCCGGCGCCGACATCGTGCAGATCGATGAGCCCTACATGCAGGCGCGGCCGCAGCAAGCACGGGAATTCGGCCTGGCGGCGCTCAACCGGGCGCTCGAAGGCATCACCGGCACCACGGCGGTACATATCTGCTTCGGTTACGCAGCGATCATTCATGTGAGGCCGGAGGGCTATTCGTTTCTGCCCGAGCTCTCCGAGTGCAGCTGCCGTCAGGTGTCGATCGAGACTGCGCAATCAGGTCTTGACTGCGCGGTGCTCAAAGGGCTGCCAAACAAGAAAATCATCCTGGGCGTGATTGATCTGTCCACGCATCAGGTCGAATTGCCGGAGCTGGTGGCTACGCGCATTCGCCGGGCCCTGCCCTTTGTCAATGCGGCCGACATCATCGTCGCGCCCGACTGCGGCATGAAGTATCTGCCGCGCGAGGTCGCGTTCGGCAAGTTGCAGGCCATGGTCGCCGGCGCTCAGATCGTCCGTTCACAACTCGAACGCGAGCGGGCCGAAGGCGCCGAGCCCGCGACTTCTCAATAAACCGTACAGGGGGGCTCTACATGAATACTCCACTCCGTCATCTCACCCCGCTAATCATGGCCACCTTGGGCGTCGTGATGGCCGCCGAACCGCTACTGGCGGCGGAATCCGACACGCTGGAGGAGATCGTGGTTACGGCGCGCAAGCGCGACGAATCGTTGCAGAGCGTGCCGGTGTCGGTCGACGCCTTTACCCAGCAGACCATCCAGTCGGCGGGTATCGAGTCTCCGCGCGACTTCGTCGCGATGGTGCCGAACATGACCCTGGTCGAGGTGCAGAACGTCGGCAACTCCTTCATCACCATCCGCGGTATCTCGCAGGCTCGCAACAGCGAGCCTTCGGTAGCCGTGCTGGTCGATGGCGTGCTGGAGCCCAATCCCTACGAGTTCGACCAGGAACTGACCGACATTCAGCAGATCGAGGTGCTCAAGGGTCCGCAGGGCGCACTCTACGGGCGCGACGCCATCGGCGGCGCGATCATCATTCGCACCGCGGACCCTGCCGATCATTTTGAAGGTGAAGGCAAGGTCGGCGTGGGCAATGGCCTGTCCGAGAAGGCCCAGGTGGCCGTCAGCGGCCCGATCGACGCCGCCGGCACGCTGAGGTATCGCGCCTCGCTCAATTTCTATAACACCGACGGCTATCTGGAGAACACCTTTCTCGACCGCAAGGCCGACCCGTATAAGGATTACTCTGGCCGGCTGCGGCTGTTGTGGAAGCCCTCCGATCAATTTAGCGCGGACCTGCGCGTTTACCGCGATAGGGTCGATACCACCGCCTACTACTACGTCATTCCGCGTGACGATGAAGCGAACGTCTTCAGCAGTTTCACCACGCCGCCGAACGCGAACGACGTCACCAGCCCCATCCAGAACAACAATCTGGGCACGGACCACCGCGACATTACCGATACCGCGCTCAAGCTCGATTACAACATCGACTACGGGACGTTCACGGCGACCTCGGACTTCAACCACACCAAGGAAATCGATACCGGCGACGCCTACGATTTCCGGCCCGTGAACACGTCCATTGCCCTCAATGACTTCTTCACCTTTGTGCCCCCTGCCCTGGGCGGATCGCTCGATGAGAGTCAGAGCCAGTTCATCGATGAAAAGACCTACAGCCAGGAGCTGCGATTCACTTCCATGAAGACCGGCGGCTTCTCGTGGATTGCCGGCGCCTATTTCATCCATACCGATCGCTTCATCTCCACCGGCAATCTGGCGGACCGCGGAGATGGTGTGCCGCCCGTCTATGAGACGCCGCTGGTGGATCCGACCAATCCATTCGCGACCAATACCAACGTCACGTTCCTCTCGGACTCGCAGAGCAACAACGCCTGGGCGGTGTTCGGCGATGCGACCTACGAGTTCAACAAGCAGTGGGAGCTCGATGCCGCGATCCGCTACGATCGGGATAGGCGCGAGAACACCACCGATACGCCGCAAAACTTTCTGCCTGATCCAACGGCCCACACCGGCGAGGTGCGCACGGCCACCTTCGACGCGGCGCAGCCCAAAGGCACGCTGCGCTACACGCCGACCGACAACCTGACCTTCTACGGCGGCTGGAGCCGCGGGTTTCGCAGCGGCGGCTTCAACCAGACCGGCGTGGGTGCGATCGCGGTCGCGTCGGGCCATCTCGGCGTGCATGACCTGTTTCAGGCCGAGATAGCCGACACCTACGAAGTCGGCATGAAGAGCCAATTCCTTGACCGGCGGCTGGGCGCGAATCTGGCCCTTTACCACACCGACTCTCGTAACGGCTACTTCTTCTACTTTGACTCAACAACCTCGACGCAGAATCTGGGAAACCTCGATGCCACCTACAAGGGCGCCGAGCTCGAGTTGACCGCCAAAGCAACCAACTGGCTCGACCTGTACGCCAACTTCGGCTACACGGACGGCAGGATCACTCATATGGAAGACCCAACGGTGGTTGGCAACAAGCCGCCGCTGCTGACGAAGAACACCATCAATGCCGGCTTCCAGTTCCACCAGCCGATCGGCGACGGGCTCAACGGTGTCCTGCGCCTGGACTATCAGGAGATCGGCCGCACCTGGTGGGACCCGTACGATTTGACATCGCGCGATCCGGTGAATCTAATCGACCTGCGCACCGGCATCGAGGCCGCGCGTTGGACGGTGACCGCCTGGTCGAAGAATCTGACCAACAAACAGTACGATGCCGAGTTCTCCACGGGCGGCTTCCTCTGGAGAGCGCTGCCGCGCCGTTACGGGATTGATTTCACCTTCAAGTTCTGATGCGAGAGCACATGCAGCATGGTCTGTTGACCGCAGGATCTGTGCCACTATCGGGCGCGGGCGGTCACTGACCATGCGCGAATTCGATGAGAAGAGCATTACTCAGGCCGTGATCGAGCGCCTCTCCGAGTGTGAAGACGCGCGCTTCAAGCGCGTCATGACTTCACTGATCACGCACCTTCACGATTTTGTGCGGGAAGTGAAACTGACCGAGTCCGAATGGCTCACGGCCATTCAATTTCTCACCGACGCCGGCAAAACCTGCACGGATAAGCGCCAGGAGTTGATCCTGCTGTCGGACACGCTGGGTGTGTCGGTGCTCGTCATCACCGTCAACCATCCTGCGGACCAGGGCAGCGTCGAATCGACGGTCTTGGGTCCGTTCTATTGGGAGGGTGCTCCCGACCTGCCGCGCGGCAGCAATCTTGCCGAGGGAGTAAAGGGCGAGCCGACGTTCTATTCCGGGCGCGTGCTCGGCGCGGATGGCCGGCCGCTGGAGAATGCGTTGCTCGACATCTGGTCGGGCGACGGTGAAGGCAACTACGACATGCAGATACCCGAGGAGACCGGAATGAAGGCGCGCGGGAGGATCCGAACCGACGCCGAAGGACGTTACTGGTTTCGCTCGATCCGGCCGACGTTCTATCCGGTTCCGACCGATGGGCCGGTCGGCGCCATGCTGCGCAAGATGGGGCGCCATCCCTATCGCCCGGGCCACATACACATGATCGTCTCGGCGCCCGGACATTTGCCGGTGACCACCCATCTGTTCGTAGCCGGAAGCCAATACCTGGATTCCGATGCCGTGTTCGGGATGAAAGAATCGCTGGTCGCTCAATTCAAGCGGCACCCGCCGGGAGTCGGCCCCAACGGCGAGCGCCTGGACACGCCGTTTTACTCCGTGAACTACGACTTCCGGTTGAGATCCGCGGGCGCAGCGGCGCCAAACGATGCCTGAGATGCTGGATGCTCAATGCCGCTGTCGTGCGGCCCGGCTTGGCTCCTGAGCGAATCTGCGATAGCACCGAACACTTCCCGATGAGCAAATATCAATGAGGCTTTTGCCCGACTTGAATCAGGCAACGCGTGTTACCACATCGTGCTGGATTCGGATTTTAAATGAGGTCGAAATTGAAAGAAATATTATGCATTATCAGTACATTATATA
>Ga0209483_1003658_pt1 | contig 10018 bp, 8 predicted proteins | sample NGEPerA_FD_184508 | JGI IMG/M metagenome (GOLD analysis project Ga0209483, IMG submission 184508) | Arctic peat soil microbial communities from the Barrow Environmental Observatory site, Barrow, Alaska, USA - NGEE PermafrostL2-A... | ecosystem: Environmental > Terrestrial > Soil > Wetlands > Peat...
GATAGGACTTGACCCGTGCCAAGGCGGCAATGATGCGGTCATTGCCGACCGCAAATCCCATGCGCCAGCCGGCCATCGAAAACGTCTTCGACATCGAGGTGAATTCCACGGTCACGTCGATCGCGCCGGGAACCTGCAGCACCGAGGGCGGCGGGTTGTTGTCGTCGAAATAGACCTCCGCATAGGCCAGATCCGACAGGATGAAGATCTCGTGCTTCTTGGCGAACGCCACGAGGTCGCGGTAGAAATCGAGGCTCGCGACATAGGCGGTCGGATTGGAGGGATAACAGACCACGATCGCGAGCGGCTTTGGGATCGAATGGATGATCGCGCGCTCCACCGCCTCGAAGAATTGCGGCGTCGGCTCCGACGGCACCGAGCGGATGACACCGCCCGCCATCAGGAACCCGAAGGCGTGGATCGGATAGCTCGGATTCGGGCACAGCACGACGTCGCCGGGCGCGGTGATCGCCTGCGCCACGTTGGCAAAGCCCTCCTTCGAGCCCAGCGTTGCCACGATCTGGGTTTCCGGATTGAGTTTGACGCCAAAGCGCCGTGCATAATAGGCCGCCTGCGCCTTCCGCAGCCCGGTAATGCCGCGCGAGGCCGAGTAGCGGTCGGTGCGCGGCTTGCCCAGCGTTTCCTTGAGTTTCTCGATCACATGCGGCGGCGTCGGCAGGTCCGGATTGCCCATGCCGAGATCGATGATATCGGCCCCGGCATTGCGCGCGGCCGCCTTCGCCCGGTTGACCTGTTCGAACACGTAGGGCGGCAGGCGGCGTATGCGGTAAAAATCTTCCATGGACCTTGCTCCGGCAACCGGGTGCGGCAGAATCGATGACGCCCTGGGCTTGCGAAACCTTCCTCGGTTTCACTGGGGAAATCGCGCTCGATCAAGGATTTAGAGCGAATTCCGGCGCCGGATAGCTGTCTTCGACCCGATTTGCGGTTGAATTGGGGTTCTTTTACCACGGACGCACCACAGCGCCAGTATCCCCTGCGATCACTGCGCGGAGGGGTCCCTGGCGGGCGCGCTTTTGACCGCCGGATCCTTGGCGGCCACCGAGGCCTGCCGGTCCCGCGCGGCAAGCAGTTCGGCCTTGATCTTGGCCCGCTCGGCCGGCGCCATCGCGGCCTGGTCACGGTCCGGCGGCAAATCCTCGACCGGAAGATAGGCTCCAGCGTCCTTCGGAGCCGCCGGCGCGTCGGCCGGCGTGCCGACCAGCGGCAAATCGGCGATCGACGTCGCGCAGCCGCCGAGCGCGAACGCCGACAACAGCAGCGCTCCCCCCGCCAGTGCCCTGAGTTTTCGATTCCCCGACATGCGTCCCGCAAGTCCCCTCGCCGGCGCGAACTTCATCGTCGCTTGGCGCTTATTTCATCAAACCATTGTCGCTCGAAACGATTAAAGCCTGAACAATAAACCGGACCGTTAGGGCTTCAGTATGACAGAACCAAGATGCTTTGTCGCAGTGCAACACACCGGGATTTCAGAATTAACGTGGACCTTGTCGTGGTCAATTCAGCGCGGTGACGAAGCCTGCGTGAACCTATAGTGTTGCAGCCATGAACGACGTCACCACTGACACCGGAACCGCAAAAACGTTCGACCCCGAAGCCTTCGCGATGAACCTCGCCCGGGCGATGGAGAGCAGCGGCCAAGCCCTGGCAGCCTATCTCAAGCCGCGCGAGAATGGCGAGCCGAAGGACAAGCCGCCGAACGAGCTCGGCGAGGTCATCAAGACCTTCAGCACGGTCGCCGAATACTGGCTGGCCGACAGAAGCCGGGCGAGCGAACTGCAGATGAAGATGGGCAAGGCCTATCTCGATCTGTGGGGCTCCTCGATGCGACGCCTCGCCGGCGAAGCGGCGGAGCCGGCGATCGCGCCCTCGCCGCGCGACAAGCGGTTCAGCGACCCCGAGTGGAAATCCAACCAGTTTTTCGAATTCGTGATGCAGGTCTATCTGCTGACCACCCAATGGGCGCAAGCGCTGGTGCGCGACGCCGAAGACCTCGATCCGCATACCCGCAAGAAGGCCGAGTTCTACGTCCAGCAGATCACCAACGCGCTGGCGCCGTCGAATTTCGTGCTCACCAACCCGGAAGTGCTGCGCGAGACGCTCGCCTCCAACGGCGACAACCTGGTGCGCGGCATGAAGATGCTGGCGGAGGATATCGAGGCTGGCCACGGCACCTTGCGCATCCGCCAGTCCGACCCGGCCAATCTCGAGGTCGGCATCAACATGGCGACGACGCCGGGCAAGGTGATCTTCCAGAACGAGCTGATGCAGCTGATCCAGTATGCGCCTGCGACCGAAAACGTGCTGCGCACGCCACTCCTGATCGTGCCGCCATGGATCAACAAATTCTACATTCTCGACCTCAAGCCGGAAAAATCCTTCATCAAATGGTGCGTCGATCAGGGCGTCACGGTGTTCGTGATTTCCTGGGTCAACCCGGACAAGAGTCTCGGCGCCAAGACCTTCGACGATTACATGAAGGAGGGTCCGCTGGCGGCGATGGACGCGATCGAGCGGGTCACCGGCGAGTTGAAGGTCCACACCATGGGCTACTGCGTCGGCGGCACCCTGCTCGCCTCGACGCTGGCGTGGCTGGCGGAAAAGCGCCGCGTCCGCGCCACCTCGGCGACGTTCCTGGCAGCCCAAGTCGATTTCAGCCATGCCGGCGATCTCCTGGTGTTCGTCGACGAAGACCAGATTTCGGCGCTGGAACGCGACATGCAGGCCTCGGGCGTGCTCGAAGGCAGCAAGATGGCGATGGCCTTCAACATGCTGCGCTCCAACGACCTGATCTGGTCCTATGTCGTGCGCAATTACCTCAAGGGGCAACCGCCCTCGGCGTTCGACCTCTTGCACTGGAATTCGGATGCGACGCGAATGCCGGCGGCAAACCATTCCTATTACCTGCGCAACTGCTATCTGGAGAACCGGCTGTCCACCGGCAGCATGGTGCTCGACAACACCCTGCTCGACCTGTCGAAGGTGAAACTGCCGATCTACAATCTGGCGACCCGCGAGGATCACATCGCGCCGGCGGAGTCGGTGCTTTACGGCTCGCAGTTTTTCGGCGGCCCGGTGAAATACGTGCTGTCCGGATCCGGACATATCGCCGGCGTGGTCAACCCGCCGGCGTCGGGCAAATACCAGTTCTGGACCAACGACAATATCAAGGACATTTCGCTGGCGGACTGGCTCAAGGGCGCGGAGGAGCACAAGGGGTCGTGGTGGCCGAATTGGCGGGAGTGGCTCGGAACCCTCGACGCCGAGGAAGTTCCGGCGCGCAGCGTCGGAACCGGCGCGTTGCCGCCGATCGAGGACGCGCCGGGCAGCTACGTTCGGGTAAAAGCCTGAGGTTCAGACGTATCTACCATCGACGGTCCGATCAATCAGCTGCGTGGTGGGAAGCGACCCGCATATGCAGCTCGTATCGGATGCGCTCCAGCACGCTTCCATATTCACGCGTGTCGGTCTGCCGGAATAGTCGCATCGTCGGGTACCAAGGGCTATCGTCGCGATCGAGCAGCCAGCGGTAATCAGGGATATAGGGTAACAGGGTCCAGGTCGGATGCCCGAGCGCGCCGGCAAGGTGGGCGACGCTGGTATCGACCGTAATCACGAGATCAAGGCAACGGATCAGCGCAGCGGTTTCCGCGAAATCGGTCAAATACGAAGTCAGGTCGATGATGTCGGTCCGTTCGAGTACCGCCTTGTCGTCGGGCCTCGGATCCTTCTGAAGGCTGACGAAGGTCGCGTCGACATCGAGGATGCGCGCGAGCGTTTGCAGTGGGACTGACCGGTTGTGATCGTTGTCGTGTTCCGGGTTGCCGGACCAGACGAGGCCGACCCGCAATTTTCGGCGGGGACCAATCCGGCTTTCCCAGGCCTGCACGCTTCTATCCGAGGGATCCGGCAAATACGGTATCGCCGATGGAATTGTATCCAGCCGCGTTCCAAACGCTCGGGGCAGGCTGCAGACCGGGCAATGCAGGTCGAATGGCGGCAACGACCGAACCGATTTCGGAAAGCACTGCGAGACACCGGGCAGCCCGGACAGCAGCGGATATACCGAATCCCTGACAACCAGAATGACACGCGCGCCGCGCGCCGCCAGCATTGGAATGTAGCGCGCGAATTGAACGGTATCGCCCAATCCCTCATCCTCCTGAATGAGGACGGTCTTGCCTTCGACGCTCACCTCGCCGAGCCATATGGGCTGGGAGAATTTCGGGTAAGACGCTGGGCGCATTGCGCCATTCCACCGCGCCTCACGCTCGGCCCAACCGGCCTCGAAATTGCCCGTCATGAGGTGAAGCAGGGACAGATTCAATTCCGCGTCGGCGTTGTGCGGATCGATCGCCATCACATCAAGGCAGATCGCGACGGCCTCATCCAGCCGGCGAAGCTGGATCAGCGACAACACCTTGTTGATCAGTGCAATGACGAAGTCTGGCTTGAGTCCGACGGCCCTGTCGAACCATGCAAGCGCTTCTTCGTCCCGACGGAGCCCGTGCAACGAAGAGCCGATACTGTTGCATATCTCCGGGCTGCCCGGCAGCAGCGCGTGCGCCCGCCGTTGATCAACCAAGGCTTCCTCGAATCTCTTTTGGCCCCACAGCACAAGGCCCCGTTCTTCGAGCACCGCGGCGTTGCCCGGATGTAATTCGTCGCATCGATTGAAGTAGGAAAGAGCTTCCTCGAGCCGTTGAAGCTTGCGGAGGATAAATCCACACCGAAAGGTGGCGTGGCCATCACGCGGATTGAGCTTCAGCGCATGACGATAGGTCAGCAGGGCCGTATCCGTGCGCTGCAATTCGAACAGAACATCGGCCAAGTTGTTCCAACCTTGGACGTGGTCCGGCCTGAGCTGTACCGCCTTATCGAAGGCCTTCGACGCCTCTTCGAGACGTCCCAGGCGTTGCAACGCGGTACCCAGCGAGGAGACGTATTCCACTTTGGGCTGTTGACCGATGGCGCGGGTAAACCACTCTACCGCATGATCGTTTTGGCCAGTTTCGAGCGACACCAGGCCCATAAGATAGGTCGCGTCCGCGTCAGCAGGCGCGATCGCCAGCGCTTTCTGGCCGCAGACTTGCGCCTCGATCAACCGCCCGGCCAGGATGTGGACAAGGCCGGTCCGATAGAGAGCGGCGGGTGTGGCCGCACCGGAACCATCTGAGGCTTTCCGGGCTGCAAACCGACGTTCGCGACGATTCATGTGCGCTCTTCAAAATGACCGGCGTCGCAGCCCTCTAGATGATTCCCCGCTTCCAAAACAGCTGTTTGGCGCGCTTAAACGAACCGATGAAACCGCTCGCGCGTTGAATTTTGGCGAACAAGGACGCGCCTGCAGATACGATAAATGCAAGAAATACCTGGTACTTTTGCGAAAATTGGACGATGGCGAAACACCGCGGAGGTGGACTATAAGCAGCTACGTCCGGGTCCGCGCGTAGCGCAACGTTCGGCATTTGAATATAACGGGCTGTCCCGCCGGGACGAGATTCGAAATTGAATTCAAGGGGGAACTGCCCATGACGCGCGAATTGTTCTGGCTGTCGCTGACGGTGATGTTGACGGGGCTGTTGTGGGTGCCGTACGTGCTCAATCGCACCCAGGTGCGCGGCCTCGGCGGCGCCATGGCCAACCCGTCGCGCGGCGACAAGCCGCATGCGGAATGGGCTACGCGGCTGATGTTCGCGCACGACAATGCGGTCGAGAACCTCGTGGTGTTCGCACCCCTGGTGCTGATCCTCAACGCCATCGACTATTCCAGCCAATGGACGGTGCTCGCCTGCGCGGTGTATTTCTGGGCCCGGATCGCACATCTGGTCGTCTACACAATGGGCCTGCCGGTGTTCCGGACACTGGCCTTCACCGTCGGCTTCCTCGCCCAGGTCGTGCTGGCGGTGGCGATCGTCCGGCAGTTTTGACCGTTCGCGCATGGTGAGGCGCGCCGGCTTCGGCGCGTCTCCAGAACGTGCCCCAGCAAGGATAGCCGGGACGGACGCCGCCGGGGTCGGATGATCCTACAGCAGGTGTTTCGCCAGCGCCCGGAACATGAACCTGTTGCCATCGGCCGAATAATGATCGTCTCCGAGAATGAAGAGATGCTCGTACCAGTCCTTGTCGGCATCGGCGGCGGCGAAGAACGCCGGAAACAGGTTGATGAACGCCTTGCACCGCCCCTGACAGAACGCGCGCCATAGCGAAACCTGCCGGCTGTCGCGGTCGCCCTGCGCGATCTGTTGCGACCAGGGATAGACCACGATGGTCAGCGGAATCTTTCGGGCCGCCAGCAGATCGGCCAGCGCACCCATGTTCTGCAGCGATCTTGCGATCCCGCCCTCCACGCCGAGCGGCCGGTAGGAATCGCCGACGTCGAGCCCCGGAACCGTCCAGCCGGTGCGGCCGTAATCGGTATCGATTTTCCGTCTCTGGTTGCCGAGCAACCGCTGGATCGATCGCTTGACGTACAGAACCGTCCGGTTGGTCACCACGAAGTGATCGACCAGGAAATCCGGTTTCTTCGGTGGCGCCGCGACTTTCTGCGCGGAGCCCTCGCTTGAGCTGCAATGCGCCCGGTATTTCGGATCATCGTCGATGCAGAAATAGGAGGTCGCCTCATCCATCACGTCCGAGGTATCCGAAAACAACACGACCTCGTCGAATTGCAAGCCGCTGTCGAGCAGATACTGGATCTTCTTGTAATAGATGCTGGGCGAGTATGAGGCCACGGCCGCGTTGAGAAATTCGATCTTGTCGCTGCGCTGCTGCCCGGCCAGATAAAGCATGCCGGCGAACGAGTCCTCAAAGCTCATCCCGATTCCCTCGGTAAAGGAATCGCCGATCAGCAGAACACGATGGGAGGTTGTTTTCAGCGGCACATCCCGAACCGAAACGTCCTTGAACCCGAGATTGTCGGTGAACAACCGGTATCGCACCCCGCCCCAGCGGTCATAGCCGTCGAAATTCGCCGCCAGGCCATGGTCGTAGATGGGATTGGCGATCCGCGGCGGGCGTTGCTTCTCCTCGCCGCCGCTGACCAGCGAATAGACAAAATCGAAGGCGAGAAACAGCAACACGCAATACACCACCAGACCGGCGTGGACCAAAACTCGTTTGAAGGTGAAATATCCAGCGATCTTGCGTGATAGTGATCGAGAGGTCGAGCGATCGGACATTCCGGGCTACTCACATATGCAGCCACCGTTTCCGGCTTTCCAGAACGGACCGCAAGGCCTAGAAACACAGCGTAAGAAGAAATTGCGATTCCTGCTACTCTATAGCCGATAGACCGCACGCAGGCATAGCTGGAAGCCCCCGGATTGAGAATGCAACAGTCGACCCACCAGGTTTTCTCGCGCGAGGAAAAGATCGTCGCCGGTTCCGATCGCACGTTCGGCCTGGTGATGACTGCCGCGCTGGCGCTGGTGACGCTGTTGAACGCGTGGCGTTCGGGCCGGGCGTGGCCGTGGACCGGCGGCGCGACGGCGTTGTTTCTGGCCGCGGCACTGCTTCGTCCCGCCATCCTGCATCCGCTCAACCTGCTGTGGCTGAGGTTCGGGCTGCTGCTTCACGGCGTGGTCAACCCCGTGGTGATGGCGCTGGTGTTCTACGGCACGGTGTTTCCGACCGGCCTCGTCATGCGCATGCTCGGTAAGGATATGTTGCGGCTCAAATGGCAGCCGGACGCGGACAGCTACTGGATTCCGCGAACCCCTCCCGGTCCATCGCCGGAGACCATGAAAGACCAGTTCTGACATGGCGCCTGGATTTCAATACGCGGAATACAACAGATGGATTTGATAGCTGAGCTTTGGCGCTTTATGCGGGTCCGGAAGAAATTCTGGCTGTTGCCTATCCTGATCATGATGGTGGTGTTTGGCGGACTGGTGGTGCTGACCAAAGGCTCGGTCATCGCGCCGTTCATCTACACCCTGTTCTAGACCGCGCGATGCGGATCCTCGGCATTTCCGCTTTCTATCACGACAGCGCCGCGGCGCTGATCGACCAGGGGCGGATCGTCGCCGCGGCACAGGAGGAACGCTTTACCCGGCGCAAACACGATGCCTCGTTTCCGCATAACGCGATCGCCTATTGTCTTGCGGAAGCCGGCATTGCCGCCGACCAGCTCGATCACGTCGTATTCTACGACAAGCCGTTCTTGAAATTCGAGCGGCTGCTGGAGACCTATGTGGCGCTGGCGCCGCGCGGGTTTCGCTCCTTCAAGATGTCGATCCCGTTATGGCTGCGGGAGAAGCTGTTTCAGAAGAACCTGCTGCGCGACGAACTTGCGAAATCCTCCGGTGATTTCGACAAGGACCGGCTGTTGTTTTGCGAGCATCATCTGAGCCACGCCGCCTCGGCGTTCTACCCCTCCCCGTTCGAGCAGGCGGCGGTGCTGACCATGGACGGCGTCGGCGAATGGGCGACCACCTCGGCGGCGACCGGCAACGGCCATCGCCTCGAAATATTCCAGGAAATCCACTTTCCGCATTCGCTCGGCCTGCTCTACTCGGCGTTCACCTATTATACCGGCTTCAGGGTCAACTCCGGCGAGTACAAGGTGATGGGACTGGCGCCTTACGGCGAGCCGAGATTCACCCAGCTCATTCTCGATCATCTGATCGACCTCAAGCCGGACGGCTCGTTCCGGCTCGACATGTCCTACTTCGATTACTGCACCGGCTTCACCATGACCAACGATCGCTTCGCCAGATTGTTCGGCGAGCCGGTGCGCGGCCCGGATCAATTGCTGACCGGCTTTCACATGGATGTCGCCGCTTCGATCCAGGCGGTGCTGGATGAGGCGGTGCTGCGGCTGACCCGCAACCTCGCCGGGCAAACCGGTTCGCGGAATCTTTGCCTGGCCGGCGGCGTGGCGCTCAATTGCGTCGCCAATGGAAAGATCCTGCGCGATGGCCGCTTTGACAACATCTGGATCCAGCCTGCGGCGGGTGACGCCGGCGGCGCGGTGGGCGCGGCGCTGGCGGCCTATCACTTGTTCAAGGACCAGCCCCGCCACAGCAATGGCGCGGACGGCATGTCGGGTTCGTTTTTGGGCCCCGGCTTCGCTCAAGCTGAGATCGAACGGCGACTGACGGCGGCGGGAGCAAAATTCACCGTGCTGGGCGAGACCGACATGATCGATCGCACGGCGCAGGCGCTTTCCGAACAAAAGGCGGTGGGCTGGTTTCAGGGCCGCATGGAGTTCGGCCCGCGCTCGCTCGGGGCGCGCTCGATCCTGGGCGATCCGCGTTCGCCCGCCATGCAGAAAACCCTCAATCTGAAGGTCAAATATCGCGAGAGTTTTCGCCCCTTCGCCCCCGCGGTGTTGCGCGAAGACGTTTCGGAATGGTTCGATCTCGCTTCCGACAGTCCCTATATGCTTGTTGTCGCCGACGTCAGGGAAGACAAGCGCCGGCGCATGAGTCCGGACGAAGCCGCGCTCTTCGGCATCGACAAGCTCAACGTTTCACGCTCGGAAATCCCGGCCGTGACCCATGTCGATTATTCGGCCCGCATCCAGACCGTCCACCGCGACACCAATCCGCTGTTTCACGCGCTGCTGAGCCGGTTCAAGGCGCTGACCGGCTGTCCCGTGCTCGTCAACACCAGCTTCAACGTCCGGGGCGAGCCGATCGTGTGCACGCCCGAAGATGCGTTCCGCTGCTTCATGGGCAACGAACTCGACATGCTCGTGGTCGGCAATTGCGTGCTCGACAAGGCCGACCAGGATCCCGGCCTCAAAAGCAATTATAGCCTGTCGCTGGAGGCCGACTGACCCTGGATCGGCATCCGCTAGCCCTCGCTCAGGCCCAGCATCAGCTGCATGTTTTGCACGGCCGCGCCCGAGGCGCCTTTGCCGAGATTATCGAGGCGCGCGACCAGAACCGCCTGACGGTGTCTGTCGCTGGCAAACACGTACAGTTCGAGCTTGTTGGTCTCATTGAGTGCCTCGGGCTCGAGCTTGCCGCTCTTGAACGCCGCGTTTTCG
>Ga0209483_1003659_pt1 | contig 10017 bp, 9 predicted proteins | sample NGEPerA_FD_184508 | JGI IMG/M metagenome (GOLD analysis project Ga0209483, IMG submission 184508) | Arctic peat soil microbial communities from the Barrow Environmental Observatory site, Barrow, Alaska, USA - NGEE PermafrostL2-A... | ecosystem: Environmental > Terrestrial > Soil > Wetlands > Peat...
GACGGACGCGCCGGGTTCAGCGACCGGCGGGGCGTGATGGAGGTTATAAGAGGCGGAATCGGGGCGTTTCCGGAACTTTCGGCGCATTGCGGCCTTTTCGCCGCCGGGGCAATACACAGAACAGGATGCTAGGAGTTTCAGGGCATTGGAGAAGGAATTTATCCTTTTGCCCGAGCCGTTCCGTTCCGCCGAACCGGCTCCTATAGTCCGACAACGGATTTCACCTGCAACTTGAACGACATGAGGACCTGACATGGCACTCCAGATTGGCGCTGTGGCCCCGGATTTCGAGGCTGAAACCACCGAAGGAAAGATCAAATTCCACGACTGGATCGGCAACAGCTGGGCGTTGCTGTTCTCCCACCCCAAGGATTTCACCCCGGTCTGCACCACCGAACTCGGCGCGCTCGCCAGACTGAAGCCGGAATTCGACAAACGCGGCGTCAAGCTGATGGGCCTGAGCGTCGATCCGGTCGACCGGCACGCGAAATGGTCGGAAGACATCAAGGAAACGCAAGGCGTGGCGCCGAACTATCCGATGATCGGCGATACCGATCTGAAGGTGTCGAAGCTCTACGACATGCTGCCGGCGTCCGCTTCCGGCGATGTGTCGAAGCGCACCGCCGCCGACAACCAGACCGTCCGCAACGTCTTCATCATCGGACCGGACAAGACCATCAAGCTGGTGCTGGTCTATCCCATGAGCACCGGCCGCAATTTCCAGGAGATCCTCCGCGTCATCGACTCGCTGCAGATGACCGCGAAGCACCGCATTTCAACCCCGGCGGACTGGAAGCAGGGCGAAGACGTCATCATCTCCGGCTCGGTCAGCGACGACGAGGCCAAGAAGATTTATCCGCAGGGCTGGAAGTCGCCGAAGCCGTACATCCGGATCGTGCCGCAACCGAAGTAAGGACGGCCTGTCCGCCGTGGCCATCACCCGCGCAAGCGGGTGATGGCGCCATTCAGACATTTCAGACCTTTGGCGCCAGCCAATTGGCGATCATCAACCCGAGGGTCGACGACAGCGCGGTTACGAACGTGCCCCAGGACACATCGACCAGCACCACCGGCCAGGTCCAGTGCTTGAGCAGCGACAGCGACGTCAATTCGAACGTCATGTAGCAAAAGAACCCGAACAGCGCCCCATACAGCAATGTTGACGACGGGACGGTCGCCGGGTGGCCGCTGACGAAGATCAGGATCCCAGCCACATACAGCAGGTAGAACAGGACCGCCGGCGCCAGCCTGATCTCGCCGAGCATGTCGCCGACCTCCGACGAGAAAAATCCCTTGGCGACCAGACCCAGAAACAGGAAGTCGATCGGAATGAGCACAATCAACGTTGCCAGATAGAGACCGACATACCGGTTCATGCTGGCCTCCAGCCATTTCCGCGTTGACCCATTATGTAGTACGCATCTGAAACCAGAGAGTTGCAATGTCGTAGCTCGGCCACGGACCTTGCGCGCGACTTCCGAGTTGACCGACTGATGGCTGCCAAATCCGCTGCGCCCTGCATCGTCTGGTTTCGCGACGATCTGCGCCTCTCCGATCATCCCGCCTTGCATGAAGCAGCCCGCGCCGGCGCGCCGGTGATCTGCCTTTATGTGCTCGATGAGAGCCCGCCCTCGCCTGCACGCCCGTTGGGCGGTGCGGCGCGCTGGTGGCTCGCGCAGTCGCTGCGCGCGCTGCAAGCAAGCCTCGAGGTGATCGGCGCCTCGCTGGTCCTGCGCAAGGGGCCGGCAGCCCCGATCATCGTCGAACTGGCGCGCGAGAGCGGCGCAGGCGCGGTGTTCTGGAACGAGATCGCGCAAGCGCCGGAACGGGCCGTGGCCGATCGGGTCGCAGCCGGCCTCGAGGCGATCGGCGTCGCCTCGCAACGCTTTCCCGCCGATCTGCTGGCGAACCCGGCCCAGATCCGGAACAAGGAAGGCCGGGGCTTGCGGGTGTTCACGCCGTTCTGGAAGCGCGTGCAGGCGCTGGGCGCGCCGCCAAAGCCGCTGTCCGCTCCGAAAGCGCTTAGAGGGCCGCCGGGCATCGCAAGCGACCGGCTCGAAGACTGGGGTCTCGAACCCAACCGTCCCGACTGGGCCGGCGGATTGCGCCAGACGTGGAGCCCCGGCGAAAAATCGGCACAGGCCCGTCTCGCGGCGTTCCTGAAAACCGGCCTCGCCGACTATTCCAGCGATCGCGACCTGCCCGACCGCGCCGGCACCTCGGGCCTGTCGCCGCATTTGCGGTTTGGCGAGATCAGCCCACGGCAAGTCTGGCACGCCGCCCGCTTTGCCGCGACCGCCTGCGTGCACCTGCGCTTTGACTACCCATAAAGAGCCGCCGAGCGTCTGCGCCGCAAGCACCGCTTCCTGGGCGCTGGCGGCCACGACGCCGGCCGGCACCGGAATGCCGTAGCGACGGAAGAGCTCCTTAGCTTGATACTCGTGCAGATTCATCGTGGGTTCGCCTCGCGCGCAATCACCTATTGTCCCGAAAACGCTGCGCAGTGACCAGCGTGTGAAGATGCTAAAGTCGCAGCCCCGCTCGCACGCCAAGGTTTCAAGCCGCCAACGCCACCATGCCGGGTCAGTCCGCGCCTGCTCTCCTGGTTCGACGCGATCTCGCCTGGCGCGTGATCGGGCTCGTCAATCTCTATCGACTGCTGTTGCCGCCGGTGCTGTTGGGACTGCAGTGGCTTGCAGGTCAGGGCACGCTGCTCGCACCGCATCCGGCGTTGTTCCTGTCGGCGCTGGTCGCCTACTTCGCCGCCGGAGCACTGCTCGTCATCGCGCGGCGCCTGTCCTGGGCGAGCCTGCGTGGCGTCGCACTCGTCAATGCCGGCATCGATGCAGTGGGCATATCGCTCATCCTATACGCAAGCGGCGGCGTGACGAGCGGCCTTGGGATTCTTCTGGTGCTGCCGGTGGGCGCGATGGCCGTGCTCGCCGAGCACCGCGATGCCTTTCTGATCGCCGCGATGGGTGCACTCGGCGTCCTTCTGCAGCAGATCCTGATCTACGCCGAAGGCGGCGCGCTTGCGAGCGATTTCATGACCGCCGGCGTCATCGGCGTCGTGCTGTTTGCCATCGCCCTGTCGGCGTGGCCGATCGCGCACCGCTTGCGCGAGAGCGAGGCGCTGGTGCGCCGTCAGGAGATCGACCTTGCAAACCTTGCGCAACTCTCGCAATACATCGTGCAGCACCTGCGCGAGAGCATTCTGGTCGTCGATACGCACGATCGCGTGCGGCTCATCAATGAATCCGCAGCGCAGATGCTGGGTGATCGCAGCGCCTACCCGGGAGCTCTCTTGGGCGAGGCCTCGCCGCGCTTGTTGTATCTTCTGGTGACTTGGCGCACCCAGGCGCGAAGCGAGCCCGAGTCACCCGCGACCTTCACCGCCGCCGACGGCGCACGCATCATCCGCCCGCACTTCGCACCATTGGGGGATGCGAACCCGGCGCCGATCCTGGTGTTCCTCGAGGATACGAGCCTGCTTGCCGAGAAGGTTCAGCAGTCAAAACTTGCAGCGCTCGGACGCTTGAGTGCGAGTATTGCGCACGAAATCAGAAATCCCGTCGGGGCGATGAGTCACGCCGGCCAGCTGCTTGCGGAGTCACCGCGGCTCGCGGATGAAGATAGGCGTTTGACGGAGATTATCTGCACCAACTCGGCGCGCGTCAGCGCCATCATCAATAACGTGCTGCACCTGTCGCGCCGCGAGGAGACACGCATCGAGCGCCTGTCGCTGCGCGACTGGATCGAAGAATTCCACGACGAGTTCTGCGACACGATGGAGCTGCCGCAGCAGCGTGTGACGATCACCGGTGTCGAGATGCAGCTCGACGTGCGGGTGGATCCCAGTCAATTGCGCCAGGTGGTCTGGAATCTGTGCGACAACGTGCTGCGCCACGCAACCGCCACCGCGCCGGATGCGCCGATCGAAATCCGTTACGGCCGCTTGGGCCCGGGCTTGCGCCCCTATCTTGAGGTCGCCGATCGTGGGCCCGGCGTTGCGCCGGAAAATCTGGAACGCATCTTTGAGCCATTTTTCACGAGCGGCCACGGCGGCTCGGGCTTGGGTCTGTTTCTCGCGCGCGAACTGGCACAGACAAGCGGCGCGACGCTTTTGTATGAGCCGCGCGCCGGCGGAGGCAGTATCTTTCGCCTCGTGTTCGCCGACCCCAACCGCTGGATCCAAACATGAGTAGGCCGCTGGTCCTGATCGTCGACGATGAGCCTGATCTTCTGGAACTCGTCAGTCTCACGCTAAGCCGCATGCAGCTTGAAACGCAGACGGCGCTCAATCTTGCGACAGCCCGACGGCTCCTGCAGGCGCACAGTTTTGATCTCGTGCTGACCGACATGCGCCTGCCCGATGGCAACGGCCTGGATCTCGTTGCGTACATTCAGGAACACCACGTGAGCCTGCCGGTCGCCGTCATCACCGCACACGGCAATGTTGAATCGGCCGTGCGCGCATTAAAGCTCGGCGCGTTCGATTTCGTCTCCAAGCCGCTTGACCTGGGGGTGCTGCGCAAGCTCGTCGCAAGCGCACTCAAACTGCGCTTCGGGTTTGATGGCGCAACGACGCTCACGATGCAGGGACCGCGCCTCCTCGGCGCGTCCGCGGTGATGCAGCAGCTGCGCGAAATGATCGTGCGCGTGGCGAGAAGCCAGGCGCCGGTGCACATCTGCGGCGAATCGGGCACCGGCAAGGAGCTGGTCGCGCATTTGATTCACGACAGCGGCGCACGGCGCGAGGGGCCGTTCATCGCCGTCAATTGCGGCGCGATCCCCACCGAACTCATGGAGAGCGAGCTCTTCGGTCACAAACGCGGCAGCTTCACGGGCGCCGTCGCCGACAAGAAGGGACTCGTGCAAAGCGCCGAAGGCGGCACTTTGTTTCTGGATGAGATCGCCGACCTGCCGCTGCACATGCAGGTGAAGCTCTTGCGCGTCGTGCAGGAGAAAACGGTGCGCGCGGTGGGTGAGGCGCGCGAGGAGCCGATCGATGTACGCATCCTCTCCGCCACCCACAAGAATCTTGCCGAACTCGTAGCCGAAGGCCGTTTCCGCGAAGATCTATTTTACCGCATCAATGTCATCGAAATGCGCGTGCCCGCTTTACGTGAGCGGCGCGAGGACATTCCGGACTTGGCGGCGATGATTCTGCGGCGGCTCGCGCGGCGCATGGACGCGGCGGCGCCGGAATTGACCGCGCAGGCGCTCGAAACCCTGCAGCAGTACAGCTTTCCCGGCAACGTGCGCGAGCTTGAGAACGTCCTCGAGCGCGCGCTTGCCTTGTGCACGGGCGGCGTCATCACGGCGGAGAATCTGCACTTGAGGAGCGACATCAAAGCGGCCGCTGAGCCCGCCGCCGCGCCGCATCCTTCCGCCCCGGGTGCGCTGGGCGCGCAGCTCGAAGACATGGAGCGCGATGCCATCGTGAAGGCGCTGGAGAAGACGCGCTACAACAAGACCGCCGCCGCCAAGGTGCTCGGCATGAGCTTTCGGGCTTTACGCTATAGGATCAAGAAACTCGGCATCGAGTAGCGCGCCGCTTCAGTGCTACCCCACGACAGGAGTGTGAGCGTCAACGGCGGGAGTGACAAACCGCGTCAGTTTGTGACCCACGTGCCTCCCCCGCCGTCAGCTAATGACCTGGTTTCGATGCCTCGAAACCACGCTTTACAGCCTATAAACCCTGTTTAATCATATGGTTATTGAATTAGCTCACCCGCGGCACGGGCCTTGCATTGTCCAAGTCCACGGCAGCTACGGGCGCCGTAGATTTCGATTCAACAATGTCACTAGGAGCCTCCATGAAGTCGTTACAAAAGGGTTTTACCCTCATCGAGTTGATGATCGTTATTGCGATCATCGGCATCTTGGCCGCGATCGCGATCCCGGCCTATCAGAACTACACCATCCGCTCGCAGGTCACTGAAGGCTTGAGTCTGGCGGAAGGCTGGAAGACAGGGATCAGCGAATACTACGATCAGAACGGCTCGTTCCCGACGACCTCATCGACCACGGGCGGCCCCGGTGCGATCGCTCAGATGGGCGCCAGCAGCGGTAAGTACGTGAGCGCGGTTGCTGTCGGTGCCGGCGGCCAGATCCAGATCACTTATTCGGGAAGCCAGGTCAACTCGAAGATCACCGGCTTGGTGCTTGATCTCTCGCCGGGCCTCAACAAGAATCAGGACGTTGTGTGGATTTGCGGCAAGGCGGCGGTCCCGACTAATACGACGGCCGGCACGGCCGACGCGACGACCATCCCCGCGCAGTATCTGCCCTCGACCTGCCACGCGTAATTACGCGTCAGTCATCTCACGAGGCGCAGGCCTCACATGACGGCAAAGCCCCTCCCCGCGGAGGGGCTTTGTCTTTTGGGAAGCGAGTCACGCAGCGAGGGCAACGCCCTGTGCGACTATGTTGCAGATTTGACAATTGCCTCAGTCGGCTAGTCCGGTAGACTGGGGTCTTAACGTGCGGGATCGATTGCCATAAGTTCATGAATGATAACGCGTCTTTAGCGCTCGGAGGGTCACGCTCGGGCTTGGGCGGCCTGCCGCAACGCCTCGTGCAGGACGGGGTCGTTGAAGAGGCGGCCATGCTCGATGCGCTGAACGTCTCGCGCGAGCGCAAATCAAGCGTCGTGACGCAGCTCGTCACGAGCGGCGCCGCCAAGGCGCGCGATATCGCGATTGCCGCAGCCGCCGAGTTCGGCGTGCCGCTGTTTGATCTGGATGCGCTGAACCCGGATACCGAAGTCATTCGCCTAGTGAGTGAGAAGCTCCTCGCCAAGCACCGGGTACTGCCGCTCTTCAAGCGCGGCAAACGCATGTTCCTCGCAGTCGCCGACCCGACGATCATGCATGCGATCGATGAGATCAAGTTTCAGACGGGCTTGGGTGTCGAAGCGGTCGTCGTTGAGGACGACAAGCTGCAAAGGGCGGTCGACAAGGCGATCGAGCAGGCCGATGCCCAGATCGCGACCTTCTCCGAAGAAGACGGCATTGATCTTGAGAACCTGGAAGTCAGCGGCGGCGACGATGACGTCGAGATCAGCCGCGATGATGTCGAAGATGCGCCCATCGTGCGCTTCATCAACAAGCTCATGCTCGATGCCATCCGCCGCGGCGCCTCCGACATTCACTTCGAGCCGTACGAGAAGCTCTATCGCGTGCGCTTTCGCATGGACGGTGTGCTGAAGGAAATCGCCCAGCCGCCCGTGCAGCTTGCGGGCAAGCTCTCCGCGCGTCTCAAGGTCATGTCGCGCCTGGATATCGCCGAGCGCCGCATTCCGCAGGACGGGCGCATCAAGATGCGCCTGTCGAGAAACCGCGCCATCGACTTTCGCGTCAGCACCTGCCCGACTCTCTTCGGCGAGAAGATCGTGCTGCGTATTCTGGATCCGGCGCAGGCAGCGCTCGGCATCGATTCGCTGGGTTACGAGCCGTTCCAGCGCGATCTGTACACGAAATTTCTCGCGAAACCCCAGGGCATGATCCTCGTCACCGGGCCCACGGGCAGCGGCAAGACCGTCTCGCTCTACACGGGCCTGCACATCTTGAATCGTGAAGACACCAATATCTCCACCGCCGAGGATCCGTCCGAAATCAATCTGCCCGGCGTCAACCAGGTCAACGTCAACCCGAAGGTGGGACTTACGTTCGCCGCGGCGATGCGCGCGTTCCTGCGCCAGGATCCCGATGTCATCATGGTCGGCGAGGTGCGCGATCTGGAGACCGCGGAAATTGCCATCAAGGCGGCGCAGACGGGGCACCTCGTGCTTTCCACATTGCATACCAACGATGCGCCGCAGACCCTGACGCGCCTCATTGACATGGGCGTCAAACCCTATGCCATCGCGACCTCGGTGAGTCTCATCATCGCGCAGCGGCTCGCGCGGCGTCTCTGCCCGAACTGCAAGCTGCCGCTTGATATCCCCAAGGAGGCATTGCTGAAAGAAGGTTTCCAGGAAGCCGACGTGGCGGCGGGCTTGAAGATCTACGTGCCCAAGGGGTGCTCCTCCTGCACTGACGGCTACAAGGGGCGCGTCGGCATCTATCAGGTGCTGCCGGTCACCGAGTCGATTTCACGCATCATTCTAGCCGGCGGCAGCGCTGTGGATATCGGCAAACAAGCCGCGGAAGAGGGAGTATGGGATCTGCGCCGTTCGGGCCTGGAAAAGGTCAAGCAGGGCCTCACGAGCATCCAAGAGGTCAACAGCGTCACGGTCGAGTAACGCAGGACTTAAGCACATGGCACAGGCAGCAACCGCACTCGTTAAAACCATCAAGCGCGACATTCCCTATAAATGGGAAGGCCGCGACAAAAAAGGCAAGCGCCTAAAGGGCAGGGCTCTCGCTCCGGATGAGACGGCGCTGCGCGCTGACCTGCGCCGCCAGGGCATCGCGCCGTCGAGAATCCGCAAGCAATCGGGCGCCTTGAAGTCCGGCGGTAAGCCAAAGCCCGACGACATCGCCGTATTCAGCCGCCAGCTTGCCACCATGCTCGCGGCGGGCATTCCTCTGGTGCAGGGCTTTGAGATCATCGGCGCAGGCCACGAGAAGCCGTCCATGCAGCGCCTGATCCTCGACATCAAATCCGATGTTGAGGCCGGCACCTCGCTGCATGAGGCACTCGCCAAGCACCCGCTGTATTTTGACGACCTGTACATCAACCTCGTCGAGGCCGGCGAACAGGCGGGCGCGCTCGAGGGTCTCCTCGACAAGATCGCAAGCTACAAGGAGAAGACCGAGGCCTTGAAGAAAAAGGTCAAAAAGGCGCTCTTCTACCCGGCTGCGGTCTTGGCCGTGGCGATCATCGTCACCATCATATTGCTCATCTTCGTGATCCCGCAGTTCGAGGCGCTCTTCAAAGGCTTTGGCGCCGATCTGCCCGCTTTCACGCAGATGGTCATCAACCTGTCGCGCTTTGTGCAAGCCGAAGGCATCTATATCGGCGCCGTCGTATTCGCCCTGTTCTGGACGTTCTTCTATTTCAAGAAACGCTCGAGAAAAATGCGCGAGTTCCTCGACCGCGCGGCGTTGAAAATGCCGATCATCGGCCCGATTTTGAACAAGGCCGCTATCGCGCGCTTTTCGCGCACGCTGTCGACCATGTTTGCCGCCGGCGTGCCGCTGGTTGAGGCGCTCGAGTCGGTGGCCGGTGCGACCGGCAACATCGTCTACGAGAACGCCGTCATGCGCATGCGCGACGAGGTGGCCACCGGCCAGCGCCTGCAGCGCGCCATGGAGACGACCGAGCTCTTTCCGAACATGGTGGTGCAGATGATCGCGGTGGGCGAGGAATCAGGCTCGCTCGATACGATGTCGGGCAAAGTCGCAACCTTCTACGAAGCGGAGGTCGACAACGCGGTGGATGCCATGTCGAGTCTGCTCGAGCCGCTCATCATGGTGATCTTAGGCGTCCTGGTCGGCGGACTCGTCATCGCCATGTACCTGCCGATTTTCAAGTTGGGCGCGGTCGTCTAAGCAAAGCCGCTTGCGCCTGATCGACGTTTTCGCAGCCTCACCGGTGCTGTTCACCGTCGCCTGTGCGGTGGTGGGCCTTCTGGTGGGCAGCTTTTTAAACGTCGTGATCCATCGCGTGCCCGTCATGCTGCAAAGGCAATGGCGCGCGGAGTGTGCGCAGCTTTCCGGCGCCGCGGCGCCCGCGCAGGCGGACCGCTTCAATCTCGTGGTGCCGCGTTCAGCGTGCCCCGCCTGCCATGCTCCCATTCATGCCTGGCAGAACATTCCCATCGTGAGTTTCTTGGCGTTACGGGGTCGCTGCGCAGCATGCGGCGTCGCAATCAGCGTACGCTATCCCGTGGTCGAGGCGCTGACGGGGCTCATGAGCGCAGCCGTCGCCTGGAAATTTGGCTTCGGTGTCGCCGCATGCGGCGGCATCGTCCTCACCTGGTTTCTGATCGCGCTTGCCTTCATTGACATCGATCATCAGCTCTTGCCCGACCATTTGACGCTGCCGCTCCTGTGGTTGGGACTTGCG
>Ga0209483_1003660_pt1 | contig 10015 bp, 6 predicted proteins | sample NGEPerA_FD_184508 | JGI IMG/M metagenome (GOLD analysis project Ga0209483, IMG submission 184508) | Arctic peat soil microbial communities from the Barrow Environmental Observatory site, Barrow, Alaska, USA - NGEE PermafrostL2-A... | ecosystem: Environmental > Terrestrial > Soil > Wetlands > Peat...
ATGTTCGCTTATTCAACGGACGGCGGCGCAACGTGGAATAATCCTGCAAATAATCCAGCTCCGTTCGTCGGAGCGTCCATTGCGATTGCGGGTAATGGAACAGCCATCCCGCTCAAGTACTATCACCCAAATGTTCTGGACGTTACTGGCAACGGCTGGGACCTCGCCACTCCCGTCATCACGCCACTCTGGGATGGATTTGCCGTAGCGTATGCGAATAATCGAGATATTCACCCATTCCATGTTCATTGGGTAGGCGGAATTGGTGGCTCGTGGATCCCCAAACCTCTTTTGACGCCGACACCAGGCGCCGCTACGACCGACCTTCGGATGCCATCGCTCGCTTCGCGCGATGATTTTACGGGTCAAGGCTGGGAACGGATCCATTTTTGCTATGAATCGGATTACGGTAATGGGAAGAGCACGATTTTTTATTGGCCCATTCAACATGCGCTCGATTACCACGAAACGTTTGCTTACGGAAGCTTTACACCGTTCGGCTGGGCCGTGGAAGTAAACAGACCCTACTGGAGTTGTGTTAACATGCACCCGCATGTCGCGGTAGTCAATGACCCTAAATTTGCAGGAGCTCCGGGTCTTGGTATTCCAATCGTGACATGGGAAACCTTCGGTAATGTCTTCCCTCCATGGTTGCTTGGGGTGCCCCCTCTTTATACAAGATCGGCAGCCATGCGCTACATGACAAGTTCCACAACCCCTACAGCATGGTCGGAAATCACAACGTTTCATAATCAGATCGGTACCTTGAATAACCTATCTCAGCCCGTGGTTAGGCCGCTCGATTTTGGACCAGCCGCCTCGGAATATGCCGAGGTTGCGTACCAGGATACTTTGAGCCATCAGGAATTTATTGCACGTCTCACAAGTCCGTGGTTCGCTTACCCGAGCATGTGGAAGATAAGTCGACTCGTGGAATATGCGCAATGGGGAAGCGTAAGTTTGCCATATGAGCAAGACCCGTCGGAGGATTTCGGATCGATTTTTTATCGTGGAATTTATTCTGATGCAAATGGACTCTATGCTGCTAAACTCGTAGCCAATCCAGATGTGAATCATTTAGATGAAGTTTCAACTCCTGCAGAAAATGCTTTGGTTTGGCATATAGGTGTAAGAGGAAAAGTTCAGGGTGGTCCTTCACCTTGCGGCCCCCCGATCATCGGCATCGGAATCAGCCCTGGCTATCCGCGCGATGGAATTTTTCAGGCAGGGCAGCTTCCAATCGTAACACCGATTTTTATAAATCGCCCGCTCGCCTCATTTATTGAAGTTGCCGCTCCCTACGATAGCATGGAAGGCGGCGGGGGTAATTATGATAGTTCCAGCGGTAATCAATATTCCAGCGACAGCACAGCAGATTTAGTTGAGCAGCCGCCCTGGCCGATCACGGAAGACTCCGTGCGAACGGAATACTTCCCCGCAAACCAGCAGCAGGTCGTTAGCCTTCGTAGGTTGCTTATTGTCGATACTTCACAGTTGCAGGGTTTGCTTCCGTCTGCTGCTAATCAGGTGACTTATAAGCTCGTCATGAAAGATTCGGCAACAGGACAAGTGGAAAAGGTTCTGGATTCAGCGATTATTCGTGGGCAATCCCTGGGCGGAGTTTATCCGGGCATCAATCCGAATGATTCGTCAATGATGGGAATGGGCTACCGAATTTTCGACACAATCCAGCCAACTTTATCCGGCTCCGCCTATGTGACAGCAATCATTATCAAAGATCCCACAACGATTGCGAACTTGGCATCGGAAGTCGAATATGGGGATTCTCTTGACTTTCCCTCACCGGTCACCGATAGCTCCTCTTCGGACAGCGGCGGATTTAAGCGTGCGCAGCCGCAGGGTTCCGGTTCGCCACAGCAGGAGTTGGAAGTCACCGTACATCCGAATCCCGTCCGTGGCACGGTGAGGATTTGCGTGACGGATTTGCCGGAGGGTATTCCGGCCACCGTCGATGTGGTGAACGAGATGGGTGTGGCCGTTGCCACGCTCTACAACGCCACGCCTGATGCGGAGCTTGGCCTGTGCCTTCAACTCGATTGCTCGAATCTTCCGAGCGGCACCTATTACGCCGATCTTCAAACGCAAGGCGCTCACAAAGCCGTGAAGTTTTCGGTTCAGCATTGAATGCTATCTTAACGAGATCGCCCCTCCTCTTGATGAGGAGGGGCGATTCAGCCATAAATCCCTAACTACACTGGAGTAAAATTTAGATTTTCTCATTCAAGAAGCCTGATTACACAAACTCAATTCGAATCATCCTGTGCTGTTTGATCTTGCAGGTGTCCGTTCAATATCGGCTGAGTTCTTTCAGTCGTGGGAATTTCTTGGAGCTGAATCCGGAGACTCTCAGAGGCTTCAAGGATGACAATTTTTGTGAGCTCAGTACTGCGTCCTCGCATGGCGATGTTCTGCCAGCCAGCAAGTATTTTTGCAGCCAAATAGTCTGATCGACTTCCGTGATGCGCTTCAAGAACTTGCAAAGCACTATCACGCGCCTTAACACAAGCAGTCACTACAAGCCGGTTCACTGCGGATTTTGCAATGGTCGGAAAGTTGGCGAGTATCTTTTCCGAGGAATCTGAACCACATATCGCGCGCTGAAGAGAGCTCGCGATATCGAGACTTACAAAATTTCGAAAATGTGTCGTGAACATTGCCAGCTCAATACGAACAAAATCGAGTGCTGGATGGCCGGGCCCTGATCCTGCATAATCGATAGCAAAAATGTTTTTGCCAACGACCAGGAGATTCCGTAGATGAGCGTCGGCATGCACTGTCCCAATGTCGGCAAGTCTACCAAAAATCAACTCAGCGCGATTCCTAATCTCGACTATGTTTTGGTCACTCGGAAAAAAGCCAAGACCGGCTGCTTCACTTTTGCGAATATGCGTCATCTCTGGGTTGCCCAATGACCTGAATTCAGGATGTGGCCTCTGCTTAGCAGGACCCGTTAGCCAATCCATAAACCCCACCATGCCATCTGATAGTCGCTGCTCAAGCTCGGCAATTTTGGATTGCTCGGAAGTGAAATACTCTGAATTCCAAAGAGAATCGAGATCGTCCTCGAGCATCGAAGCCGGCGATGCACCCGTTTGATGCGTTGAGATTACATCTTGCAGGATGACGCCACAGCCCGCATGAAAGTACCCCTGGGGATGGAGATGTCTGTCCCAAACCCGGAAATGGGCATCAAACCTTTGCATCTCCTCACGGACCTGAATGCTGGGACCGACCTTAGCAATCATGAACTTGCCAGTTGAGGCGATTCTTACGCGAAGTAGCTTAGCATCCGAAAATCCTCCGGATAAAAGTTTTGTCTCCAAAGAAGAAGCCATCGCGACACCGTCTGAACCAGCGCTTTCGGCCCATTCGATAACAGCAGTTGTTAAGGCCAAAAGTTCCGCAACTTCAAGATCAACAGATGTCATTCGTAATGACTGCGCAGCGTTCAGAATTCTCGATGCGCGTTTCGGTTTCCAGAGTTCGGTGCTCCGAATGTCGTCGTTGTCAAGCATCGTCAACTCGTCCGCTCCCGCGCGCCCTAACTTGCACTTCCGTGTTGAGATTAAACGCCAAAGCTCCTCTTCCGAAATCTGCAACCCCTGTGAGGATACCGCGAGCCACATGGTGCTCGAGTAATCGGCAACTTCGGATATCAGGTCTATCTGGTCGGTTCGTGAAAGCGGCATCAAGAAGGTCGAGTCAATAATGCAGCCACATATCTGATTATTCAATTGCAATTGCTTCCTGGCTTCGCTCTGATCCCTGCAACGACGGATCCGAAACTTTGCTGCCTCCGCCCAGTCACAAATTAATTTTGCTTCGCCGAGTGAGAGCACGAGCATGTCACGGAAGGCGTCATTTGAATCACCGTCGAACGAACCATCACTGTCAGGAGGCAGCTCTACGGAGATTTCAGTCAATGACGATTGTGGGGACTTTCTGTCATGACTTAAGCGTCTTTCATTGGGGGATAGAGCAGAAAAGATGACGTTTCTATAAGGGTTGTCAAGTTTGGAAAGCGTGTCGAATTCGACCGTGGATAGGGAACCCCGAACCTGATTAAGGACCAACCTAAAGACATCAAGCACATCAATTGATGGACTTGCACCTGCTTTCGCAGCGAATAATGTTAATAATTCAGTTGCTTCCTCGCCGGTAAAAACAGTTCCTTTGACGTGACCGATGGAGCGTAGGCGTGCGAGAGTGTCCCGGCCTACGAGATGATCGGCAATCTGATTGAGAATTGCAGGCATCAGCTTCTCAATAAGAGCGAGCCATATCGTTTTTCACGTTCCATAAACGCTTCGGCCCCACCTTCCAAAAGATCGAGAATAAGTCGCTTTTGTTTTTCAACAGTGCCGACCTCTGCTGGAGCTGCCAGAGTTGCACCATCCATTCGCATTACAATGACCTTCTCCGCATCGCCGAGCACAGGAATATTTGCGTTGTGCGTAACAAAGATCAGCTGGCGATTCATCTTTAATGCTTGGATGGACTGCACAAGGTCATCCGAAATCATCTGGTTATCAATGTCATCCTCTGGCTGATCAATTATCAATGGATACGGAAGGTCGCGCAAAATTAGCGGCAACAAGGCCGATGCCTTCTGACCGCTAGACAAAGACTCAACCGGCTTCTGAACGCCCTGATCAAAAATAGCAATGTCCAGAGAAGTCTCGGGTGGAACACCCTCAACCCTATAAAATTCAGGATGCTCAGCAAGTATGCTGAGGACTCGATTGATTTGCCCGAGATCCCTCCCGAGGGCACTCGCTAACGGAGCTGCTTCCCCTGTTTCCACCCATTCTACGAGTTCGAACGGAGAGAGTGCGGCGGCAATATCCTTCACAACCAGATCCTTGAGCTTGATCCCCGATCCATCAAGCATTTTTAGAAGATACTTATGATACTCCGGGGCGCTATTTGTGGTCTGGAGCGAAAGTACCACCTTACTTGCGTGCCTAGCGTTAATGACCTCAACCTCTTCGAGTCGTGTAGAGTGAACGTGAAAATCAATAGTCCGAATTTTATCTCGAAGAAGCCCACGGTCTTTCAGTAATTCCTTTTCGCGTTTTGCATTTACTTCATTCTTGACGCGGACTTTTTCGATGTTTTCGAGTTCCTTGTCCAAAATTTGTTCTTGCTTCAAATATTCTGCTGCTTGCTCTGCTTCACGCCGCAAGCCGCGGTATGCATCATCCTTTATCTCGAATTCTTTTCGAATTGATGCGACAATTCCCTCCCAGGTAGCCCGAGAAAGAGAATTTGTCGTTTGAGCAATGCGCTCATCGGTAGAAGGCACAAGATTGAAAAATGTACTAACCTCGCTTGGCGATAAATCGGAGAAAGCTTGCATCGACTCACGCAATTCATTAAGAACACGCATGCGCGCCCTCACATCGAGAATCGCGGTATTGAGTCCCTCCAGTTCCCGATTAGCGAGGTCGAGTAATTCTATGTATTCTTGGCGACGACGATACGCCGACTGTTCTGCGGAGAGCTGCTGAGGTATTTCCGGTCTTTGTGCGAGTAACGTTTTTCTTCGTTCCCGAAGCTCAGGCTCTCCCTTCAGTACCGCACGCGCTGCAGTTATCTCATGGCGAACAGCGCGGAGTTCGGTACCGACTACCGCAAGTTCTTGAACAAGCCGTTGCCTCTTTCGAAATTGTTCGAAGACCTCTTTCTCATTGACTCGATCAATAAGGGCGATTCGTGAAGCTCGATTGGTGGAATCAGCGAGTTGACGGATGTCATCCTGGCTATAAATCTCAACTTGAGGCAAATTTGAATTCACTTCATCCACCAAAAGTCCATCATTAAACTCTCTGGGGTATCTTCCCAGCTCTCGATTAACAGTATAGCGAACTTCACGACCTGAACTGTCGGTATGAATTGTTTGGCATTCGAAACTTCCATCACGCAGTGTCGTTTGGATCAAGCCTTCTTCCCCGATGAGCTTCGCTATTTTTGCTTCATCGCAATTCAAGGTAAATCGAATGCTCTCAATGAGCGTGCTCTTGCACGTTCCACGAGCCCCAATAATGCAATTGAGTCTTGGCGAAAACTCAATTTTGCAATTTTTGAGGAATCCGCCAGATGCGGAGACGCTGTGAATTCGGGATTTCATTTGCAGTGGTGTTCGAACGCTTGGCGTATTTTATAACCGTGATCCAGAAAATCCAGAGTTGGTTCTACTATTTGAGAAATCCTGCCAACCAAGGCTCCGGCTCAAAAATCATTCGCCATCCTGAACTTTTGCCAGCTTGGTCTACAAAAAGGGTAGACCCTCCAAACGTTGAAAATGGGTAGTAATTCCTGCGAGGGGGTACTTCCTTTCCTTCAAGTCCTAATGTCTCTCTTTTGCCGAACCGCCAATTCGGTTCTGCTGGCATAGCTGTTGACCCCTCCTTATGAAGTGTATCAATTACACTACTCTTGCCTCACGCAATCGAATTGCTCGAAATTCGGGATGTGGCTATAACTTTATGAGATTCGGTGAAATGCTTCAACTATGGCTCGATTACCTCGGCCTCAGCAATGCGGACCTGGCGGAGCTTGCCGATAAGCACCCGAATTACATTGGCTCCCTCAAACGCGGAAAAAGCAAGCCCGGTCGCCCGGCGAGCGGAATCGGTAAACCGACAACCAAAGTCAAAAAGCAAATTTTCAACGGGCTCCATAGGGCATATTCATGCAGTTCGGGAAAACCGGTGGTGATGAACGACGTGGTCTTTTGGGATGGGCCGCCCGCGCCGGTATTCCAGAACCTCATCACCAAAGCATTGCAAGGCAAACGTCCATCGCCGATGTCACCCTCGATGCCAACCGAACTCTCGAAAATATTTGACATTCCACATCTTCTTTTCGAGGGCAAAGAACTGACAGAAGCACAAAAGCGACGCTTGTATCAGATCATGGCCCTGCATTTAGGAGCATCAGCCTAACCCCTGACCGGACGGGAACCACCCGGTATTCCTAAATCTTAGAATCTCACACAAAAAAACATGTCAATCAAACCACTCAAACGAACCGACTCGAATGGAAACGAGTATTTTGACGGCGTCTTCGCATTCGTCAATGGTTACCCTCTCGTCCTGGCCAATGGGAAGCGCGATCCTAAAGGCAAGCCCTCGCCAACGCTGGAACGGATCAAACAAAATTTTCCCGAATCCAAAGGCTACAAACTTAAGGACGCTGAAAAGTGGGTGGCCGCGCAGATCACCCTGCGTGATCGGATCGAGATCGACCGAAGGTTCGGTCATGCCGAAATTGCGATGGCTGAGGACAGGACCATTGAAGAATTGGCTGAATATTACTTTCAGCACGAGGACTTTACGTCGTGCGAGCCATCGAGCCAAGCATCGTATCGCGCCATCATCGAAGAATTCCTGGAATGGAATAGGTTCTACGGCCGGCCACGTGCGTCGTTGTGGAGTGAGGACCTTGCAAAGAGACGCATCAACGCTCTCCGCGATGGCTACAAGGATAAGAATGGCGACTGGCACAAACCACATGAACCGAGCGGGGTAGAAAAAAACGTTATTATGAATCGGAAGCTCTTCCTGCTCGAACTAAAGCGGAAGCCATCTGCAATCAGCGAAGATCCTTGGCCGGTGCTGAAGATAAAGAAATCCGATGAATCTCAGCTTGATCCTCGCCCTTATAGCCGCGCCGAAATTGCAGCGCTTTTCGAGTGCATGGAGCCATACGAAAAATTAGTGTTTACCGCCCTTTACAACATAGGCGCCCGCTCGGAGGAGTTGCTCAAACTCAGGATCGACCGGATCGAATTGGATAGCGGTGGTGACCCTGTTCGTATCGTGCTCAGAAAAACAAAAAATCACAAGCCCCGCAAAATCCCGCTCAACCGCGATGCGGCGAATGCTTTTACGGGACTCCTTAGGCATACCGACGAATCTGGCTTCGTGATCCGCAGAGATTTTGTTCACTACCAGAAGGGCGGCACCAAGATAACGACACCGCTCCTCCGGGCTCTTAATAGGGTAAAGAAAAGGGCCGTAACTAAGTATCCTCATTTGAACCAGGCATTCTTCGGTCGTGTCGATGTCATAATAGAGGGGAAAAGAAAGCCTCGGTGTATCACGAATGTTCATACTTTCCGCAAAACATTCGTGACCGAACTCCTGCTTGCGGGTGTTAATGTGGTGACGGTCGCCCAACTCATTGGAGACGACGTGTCCACGCTTATAAAACACTACGCCGGGATTCTCTCACAAGATCACGCGATCGCCGTCCACAAGCTACCAGGGATCGGAAATCAACCGCAATTGGAGACGCAAAACTTCGGTAGCCCCGAAACTTTAACGTGGAAGTCTGGAGTTAACGGGCACCCTGACGGGCATCCAGTCGAAGTAACCTAAGTGAGCGAAAGTGAAATTCAATAGGAAATACCACTCGGCATAAACGGAAAAACACCGAATCCGACACGGATTCCAAACATCTTAACGCGGTAGGAATTTAGTGGCGGAATCCCCTCATCTCCACAAAAGCCTCGGCAATTGCCGGGGCTTTTTTCTCTTCAGGTGTGCGTCGGCACATGCTCGACGAAGAGCTTCCGCATCTCTCGATTGAACGACGGAGGGTGCAGAAACTGACCAAATCATGGGTCGCGCCCGTATCTGCCGTATTTTTGTAAAACTCGGATGATTAATCGCCTGCTGAATCTCGTCTGGAAGGTTGCATTCTTCTGCCTTCTCATACTCTCGATGCCGCTTCATTCGTTCGCGCAATCGAGCGATGATGTTCATGCGACCGGCTCGAACTTGCTGCGTTATGGGACCGGAACAACGACCGATGCGCTCGGGAATCCCGTTGATAAGCAGTACTTCGAAGAAATCGCCGATGCGCGTATCTTTTTTCAGAATTTCCAGCTTGGATTACGCTATGAGATGGACGACCCCAGTGAGGTGGGTCGATCGTTTCAGGGCCCGCAATTTCGACGGCGATGGCTGGCATATCGTAAGGACGACGTTGATATTCAGGCTGGTGATGTGAGCGCTTTGTTTGGGCGCGGGCTTGCCGTTAACCTTTTCGAATCGCGCCCGCTCAATTACGATTCATGGCTCGATGGAGTATTCGGCAAAGGTGAGTATAAAATCCCGAAGGACATCACCGATCTCGATGCTTCCATCGCCGTGCGAGCCGTTGGCGGAAGAGAGAATTTTTATCCTGTCCCTCCTTCGACCTCCTCGAATTTCTCGCAGGCCGATACACTGCCCATGGAGATTTCCGCGCGGTCGGCAAATGCGGAGTTCGGATTCTTTAAAAAGAAACTCTTGCTTGGCGCGACCTTCCTGCAAGCATCCACCAGCACAACTCAGGCTGCACTTCATGGCAATGAGACGACGAGCCGCGAAGTGAATGAGCCGGACTTTTATGCCGATCTCAATTCCGGCCAATTCGAAGCGTTTGTGGAATGGACCGAGGACCGCACGCATGTCGATCAATTTCTCAACATACTCAATAACGGCCTCGTGGATACCAATCACACTGGCCATGCGGCATACGGATCGCTCAGTTATTCCAATTCGATCATCGGTCTTACCTTCGACTACAAAAATTATAGTTACTTCTTGCACGCTCCGGGCGATCCGTATACGAATGTGTTTAGCAAGCTGCCGATTTCAAGCCCACCGGAAGTGTATAAGGATTTTACATTCACCGAAATCACCCGCACGACTCATGCCGTGAATTTCGACGATGAAGTCGGTTATCAACTCGAAGTCGATATTACGGCCATACCACAATTCGTGATTGATCTTGATGCCGCCGCATCCAGCTCGCACGATAAATATAATACGGCTGGTCTCGCTGTTGATAGCACGAGCATTCTACCGAAATTATCTGACCAGGGATTTTATCCATTTTGGGAAGCGTATGCCGAAGCGGAATGGGATTTCGATCCGGCGACTGATGAAAATTTTGTGAAATTAGCCATTCACCGGCGAAGCGATGTCATAGCCTATAACGC